>Ga0265327_10003883_pt1 | contig 13769 bp, 7 predicted proteins | sample 41621metaG_FD_202089 | JGI IMG/M metagenome (GOLD analysis project Ga0265327, IMG submission 202089) | Rhizosphere microbial communities from Carex aquatilis grown in University of Washington, Seatle, WA, United States - 4-16-21 metaG | ecosystem: Host-associated > Plants > Roots > Rhizosphere >... | reverse complement strand
ATTTTGTAATGCATTTAAATATTCATCAATCATTGATTTTGTTTCCTTCTTTTCAGAAAATAAATTGGCAAGTTCGATGCTAAATATCTGGTAGTTATTATTCAGTTTACGTGCCTTTAAAAAAGTAGTAATAGCATAATCTAACTCTCCTCTTTTCTGAAATGCATTTGATGTCAATAATATTTGATCTTCCCTATTTTTCAACTTATTAATAATCTCTTCAAACTGTTTTTTTGACTTCTCAGCATTTCCCGATTTTTTATAAACATATCCCAAATCAACCATGAAATAAGTGTTTGCATCATTTCTACGAATTTGCTTCTTTACTAATTTTTCAGCATCATCAAATTTGTTCAACTTAAAATAACAGTTTAATAAATTTTCGTACAAATAGGTTGATTGAGGATTTTTCGACAAAAGGTGTTCATATGCATCTGCAGCTTTTGCAAATTCGTTGCTGCTGAAATATTGCGCAGCGATCTGCTCGTCTTTGTCCTGAGCAAAAACAAATACCGGTAAAATAAAAAAACAAAGAATCACTATTCTCTTCAACATATGCTGCAAATATACTTTGGAACGTTATACATCAAATAATTGTTTTAACACTTAAAAAAAACGTCCTGCCTAAATTAAGCAGAACGTTTAATCTCATGGATAACAAATACGTTTTATTTGGTAATCTTTTGAATATACGTTTGTTGATCAGTTACTACTCTTACAACATATATCCCTTGAGCCAGCATAGCCACATCTATTTGGCTGCCTTCACTTCTTAGCACCTCTTTACCATTCATATCAAAAATGCTCAATTCATTTATTGTTTCTGCATTACTTGATACTGCAGTTAAAATATTATTGATAGGCAATGGGTAAAGTGTGATAGTGTTAACTGCATTTTTAAAATCTAATACGATGATATTTGAATTGATAACAATTCCGTTTTTATCAACCTGTTTTAAACGATAATAAACAGTTGACGATTGAGGGTTAATAAAAGTTGATAGATGCTTATCTAAAAATTGATAATTCCTAATATCACTAGAATTTCCAGAGGCTTGAATTCTACCCAAAGATACCCAACTTTGTTCGCTACATGGTGTACAATGCACAGCTCTTTGCACTTCAAAATAATCGCTGTTTATTTCACTTGCTGTTTGCCAATTTATAGTAGCATCCTCTTGTAATTGACGAACAGTTAAAATGATCAATTTTACAGGCAATGAACTAATTGATGTATCTCCACCACCTGTTCCAAAATGGCCTGGAGAAGAATTGGTTTGAGCTTGAATGACAGGAATCGCACCTATCAGTCCAAATAAAATGAATATTAATTTTTTCATAATTCAAGTATTTGTTTAATACTAAATCATTTTGAAAACGAAAGGTACGTAATTACATTCAAATTATCAATAAATAATTGATTTAACTTTGTCTGTAATTCTTGACAGGACATACAAAGAATGTCGTGTTATTGTATAGATGGAATATTCTTTACAAATAAATAACTAAGCTATTTAGTGATCTTCTGAATATACGTTTGTTGGTCAGTTATCACTTTCACAATATACATTCCCTGAGCCAACATGCTCACATCAATTTGGTTTCCTTCGCTCTTGATTACCTCTTTACCACTCATATCAAAAATGATTAATTGATTAATATTCTCCGCATTGTTTGATACAGCTGATAAAATATTATTTATTGGCAATGGAAACAAAGTAATTGTATTAATTTGTTTCTTTAATTCTATTACAATGATATTTGAATAGGTAATATCACCATTCTTGTCAACTTGTTTCAATCTATAATAAATATTAGGTGTTTTCGGACTGATGGTTGATAGATTCTTATCTGAAAATTGATAATTTCTGATATCTGTTGAATTTCCAGAAGCTTGAACTCTACCTAAAGATAGCCAACTTTTTTCATTACATGGTTTACAATCTATGGCTCTTTGCACTTCAAAATAATCACTGTTGATTTCACTAGCTGTTTGCCAGTTCAAAATCGCATCATCCTTGCTCTGACGAACTGTTAAGATAATCAACTTTACAGGTAAAGAATTTACGCTCGAATCTCCTCCTACTCCAAATTCTCCAAATGCATTCATTCCTGTTCTGCTCAATACCGGTGTGGAGTTACTGCCTGTTGTTACTTGTGCCGTACCGTTTAATGACCAGGCACTACTGCTGTTTGCTCGTCTCACCATTCTTAGATCTCCGTATGAGCTCACTCCATAAAATCCATCAGCAGTGATACTGGCAGTAAATTGTCCACCTGATATTGTTGTGGCTGTTAAACCCCATATTCCGTTTTTCCCAACTTTAGTGATTTGAATGATTGGTGAGGTAGCAAAGTCGTACATTGGTAATCCGCTATTTGAAGGAGTATTTGTATCAAATGATGCAGATATTGTGCCTGCTGTAGTTGGAGCTGTGGTATAACTTATTTGCACCGGACGATAGTTGGAAGATGTTCCTATAGGGAACAATCCACTAGAGCCAGAATTAGTGGATGTAGCAAACCAACGTTTAAATGCGCCTCCATATAATGTGCCGCTTGCATAGTATAATATCCCTGTTTGGCTTGATGAATTTCCTAAAGTAATTGTATTACTGTTTAAATTGATAGAAGACATCATCGTTAGAGAATATCTGATATCTATATTTCCATTATTCAATTTCTTAGTGGAATTATTTACTAATAAATTATAATAACTTCCATTGGGTATATTTTGAGCTGAACTAGACAAGAATTGAACTGTTGAAGAATCATTAAAAGTATTATTTGTACTGCCTAAACTTCCATAAATAGTAAGGGTTGAATTACTCTTCAATATAAAAGAATCTGAAGTAATTGATAGGTTTGTCGGAATTGATAAATTGAAAGTGTTCACCCCATCACCCACAACTAAAACTGTATTTCCTCCACCAATGCTAAGATTTGAGCTAATAGTTGGTGAGTAATTATTAGATACATAAAAATAACTATTGCCCGAACTAAAACTTGATGGCGAAGTTCCGGAACCATCTGTATTAGTACCCCAAGTGCTTAGTGAATCTAAATATCCTGATGATTTTGAATAATAATAAATAGTATTTGAGGTCTTCTGGCTCCCGGTAATATATGAAAATGCTGATGTTAAAAAACTCGCATATCCTCCAATACCATTGTATTCAAAAACAGCAAAATTATATGTCGTGTTTGCTGATAATCCTGTTAAAGTAAATGACGTTCCGGTATCACTGTACACTACATAATTTCCTGTTCCTAATTGTGAACCATTTCCAAAAGTAGAGCTTGCAGTATAAGATGTTCCATTAACTGGAGCTGAATTTACAGATGATGTTGCTTTACATAACACTATTCTATTTGATCCGTTTCCTTTGTCGAATTTAACAGTCATACTTGTATTCCCAATATTGCTAAAGCTTATTGTGCTCCCTCCACTAGTGGGTGCTGTTGCGGTTACTTGATTTTGAAAAATGGAAAATGTACTTGTAGAATTATTTGAAACAGTAATGTCAGGTTTTCCATCATTGTCATAATCGGCAGTATCTAATCCTATATTATTACCTGATACTGATGAGTAATTAACTGCACTGGCAAAAGTTGCTGAATTAATTGTACCTGATGAAGCTGTGTTTCTAAAAACTGAAATAGTTGAACCTCCTGAATTTGTTGTTACAATATCGTTTTTGCCATCTCCGTCAAAATCTCTTGCAATAATCCCTTGAGGAAAAGTGCTGCTTGACCCTGTTGTAAAGGTAACTCCTGAAGCAAAATTTATTGTCCCTGACGAACCTGTATTTTTATATACTTCGAAATTGTAGTTGCCATAATTCACTACATATAATTCAGGTTTTCCATCACCATCAATATCTGATGAATGAAGAAAATTTGGGAGATTTCCTGCATAAAGGGTACCCCAAGATGAAAATGAGATTGTTCCAGAAGATGAAGCATTTTTTAAAATTTTTATTGTACCTGATGAAACATAATTTGAACAGGCTAAATCGAGTTTCCCATCTCCGTCAAAATCATTGCTAATAATCAATATTGGTGATGACCCTGCGGTATAATCAACTTTTGATGCAAAGTTTATTGTACTTCCAGAAGTTGTGTTTCGTAAAATAGAAATAGTACCAGATATATAATTTGAAGTTGCAATATCAATCTTCCCATCTCCATCAAAATCTCTTGCTACAATCCCTTTAGGGCCATAACCAACAGTAAAAGTAGTACCTGAGCTAAAACTAATTGTTGTTGATGAAGATGTGTTTCTGAATACTTCAACCACTGATGATGAAGATGCACCATGTGATACTGCAAAATCAATCTTTCCATCATTATCAAAATCGCCTACTGCAATGCATTCTGGAGAACCACTATAGGTTGTTATATCAACTTTTGTTGCAAAGGATATACTTCCTCCTGATGATGTATTCTTAAATATTGAAACTGTATTATTTGTTATATTTGGACAGATCACATCTATTAAACCATCTCCGTTAAAATCTGCTGATGAAGTTCGCCCAACAGAATTTGAACCACCTCCACCACTCGTATAATCAACTTTTGTTGCAAACGAAGAAGAGGAAAATTGTGCATAGAGTAGGTGAAACGTACACATCATCAGCAAAAATGTGACTAATAATTTTTTCATAATGCAATTGTTTGTTTAATACTAAATCATTTTGAAAACGAAAGGTACTTAATTACAAATAATTAAGCTATTTAGTGATCTTCTGAATATACGTTTGTTGGTCAGTTATCACTTTCACGATATACATTCCCTGAGCCAACATGCTCACATCAATTTGGTTTCCTTCGCTCTTGATTACCTCTTTACCACTCATATCAAAAATGATCAATTGATTAATATTCTCCGCATTGTTTGATACAGCTGATAAAATATTATTTATTGGCAATGGAAACAAAGTAATTGAGTTTTGTTTTGCTTTAATGTCTAGTGAGATGATATTTGAATTTGTATTTTCCCCATCTTTATCCAATTGTTTTAATCTATAATAAATAGTTGAAGGTTGTGGATTGATAGCTGATAGTTTATCTATAAATTGGTAGTTTCTAATATCAGTTGAATTTCCTGCTGCTTTTACTTTCCCTAATGCTTCCCAACTTTGCTCGGTGCATGGTGAACAGAACACAGCTCTTTGTACTTCAAAATAATCACTGTTTATCTCGCTTGCTGTTTGCCAATTTAAGATAGCATCTTCTTTCATTTGGTGAACTGTTAAAATAATTAATTTTATCGGTAATGAATTTGTTGACGAATCTGCTCCAACTCCAAATTCTCCAAATGCATTCATTCCTGTTCTACTCAATACTGGTGTGGAGTTACTGCCAGTTGTTACTTGTGCTGTACCTGTTAACCCCCATGCATTTGTACTACTTGCTCTTCTTAACATTCTCAAATCTCCATAAGAACTCACTCCATAAAATCCATCCGCTGTTATACTGGCAGTAAACTGACCACCGGACAAGGATGAAGCAGTTAAAACCCATCTCCCATTTTTCCCTGCTTTGTTTATTTGAACAAAAGGCGATGTAGTATAATCATACAATGGTAAACCGCTATTTGATGGTGTATTTGAATTAAATGCTGCCGATAATGTTCCACCTGTTGTGGGAGCTGTTGTGTAATTTATTTGTACTGGGCGATAATTGGATGATGTACCTATGGGAAACAATCCGCTTGAGCCGGAATTAGCTGAAGCGCTGAACCAACGTTTAAATGTTCCTCCAAAAAAAGTTCCGCTTGAGTAATACAATGTTCCTGTTTGACTTACTGATGTCCCTAATGTCAATGTATCACTATTCAAATCAATTGATGACATTACAGCCAATGAATTACTCACAGATATATTTCCGTTATTGAGCTTTTTGGTAGAACTTGTAACAAGTATATTATAATAATTTCCAGCAGGAATATTTTGCGAAGAACTTGATAAAAATTGTACGGTTGTGGTATCTTCAAATGTATTTTTTGACCCACTCATATTTCCATAAAGTGTAAGAGTAGAATTACTTTTCAGCAAAAAAGAATCAGTAGTAATAGATAAACTTGATGGTATTGAAAGGTTATAGGTGTTCACACCATCACCAACTACTAATACAGTGTTTGTCCCACTGATACTCAGGTTTGAACTAATAGTTGGTGTATAATTATTCATTACATAAAAGTAACTATTTCCTGAGCTAAAGCTTGATGGTGAAGTTCCAGAACCATCTGTATTAGTACCCCAAGTGCTTAATGAATCTAAATATCCTGTTGATTTTGAATAGTAATATGTAGTATTTAAAGTGCTTTGGCTATTAGATAAATATGATGAGGTAAGAAAATTTACAAATCCATTAATTCCATTGTATTCATAAACAGAAAAATAATAAGTGGTATTTGGTGATAAACCTGATAAAGAAAAAGAATTACCTGTATCGCTGTATACCACATAATTTCCTGTTCCTAATTGTGTCCCATTTCCTAAAACAGTATTGGCGCTATACAATGTTCCACTTACTGGTGTTGAATTTACTGATGATGAAGCTTTACATAATACTATTCTTCCTGCTCCATTTCCTTTGGTAAATTTCACAGTCATTGATGTATTCTGAACATTACTAAAAGCCATTACACTAGCTGCTGTGCTTGGTTTATTGGCTAGAATTTGGTTTTGAAAAATGGAAATACTTGTCCCATTGTTATTAGAGGTAATAATGTCCACCCTTCCATCTAAATCTAAATCTTTAGCAATAATATTTAGAGGCCCTGTTCCTGATGAGAAATTAATTCCAGTTTTTAAAGATGAGCTGGAGATTGTCCCAAGAGAAGCAGTATCTTGAAAAACAGTTATTTTATTAGCAGTACTATTACTTGCAACAATATCTGTTTTCAAATCTCCGTTAAAATCGGAAGCTGTCACATCTGATGGGTTATATGATGAGCCTGTTGTATAAGTGATACCTGAATTAAAACTAAATGTTGCTACTACAGAGGTATTCCTGAATACACTTATGTTATCACCATAATAATTTGAACAAATGACTTCTGGCTTTGTATCTCCGTCTATATCTGAAAAAATAACGCCAGCTGGGTAAGAACCTGTAGATAAAGTATTACTTTTTGTGAAAGATATACTTCCTGAAGAACTTGTATTCTGGAAAATAAAAACTGAAGAACTCCAATAATTTGAAATAGCTATTTCAGGTTTTCCATCACCATCCAAATCTCCAGACGTAATTCCTGCAATGGCTCCAGACGTAGCTCCAGATAAAGTAGTTACAGTGCTAGAGAAACTTATACTTCCTGATCCAGTACTTGTATTTCGAAGAATGGTTGCTGTGTTACCTGAATAATTTCCAGTAGCAATATCTAATTTTCCATCTCCGTCAAAATCATTAAGTGTTATGACCCCTATAACTGAACCTGCAGTAAATGAAACTGCTGATGCAAAGGAAATTCCGGAGGTTGTTGTTGTATTTCTATATACTAAAATCGAACTTGTTGATAATCCAATAACAATATCATTGAGGCCATCTCCATCAAAATCTCCAATTTTTGCACATTGTGCATTATGACCAGTCCCGGTTGAAAAATCCTGCCTAGTCGCAAAAGAAGATGATGTAAGGCTACCAGGAGAAGAAACATTTAAAAAAACTGAAAAAGAATTTGATCCTGAATTTGGCACAACAATGTCAATCCTTCCATCATTATCAATATCTGCCGCATCTATTCTTCCTGGATTTAAATTAACTGTCGTTAGGTTAAGAGAACTAGCAAATGATGATGTATTAATAGGTTGAGCATGAAGCAACTTTATTCCAATCACCAAAACTAGGTTTATGAGTAATATTTTCTTCATAATAAAAGTGTTTGTTTAAACGATAAATTATTTAAAGATATATAATTGCATTCAAATATATAAAAAAATTAAATAAACTGTCTTCATATTTATAAAAATGGGCAAACCCTCCTCTTCATCAAATTCATCAAAAAAATACGTAATTAATACTTCATGGATTTTAGTTGAAAAAATGTCTCGAATTATTTCAGGCATTTTAGTTGGTGTTTTAGTTGCGAGATATCTAGGACCAGAGAAATTTGGGCTAATTAGCTATGCCCTAAATGTAGTTGCCATTTTCACTATCTTCTCTACATTAGGACTTGACAGTATTGTTGTAAGAGAACTGATTACAAGAAACGATAAAAAGGATGAGATTCTAGGAACATCATTTTTATTAAGGTTAATTGGTTCACTAATAGTTGTGATTATAGCAACGGTTTATTCTTCCATGCGTGATAACCACCAACAAACATTTATTGTTTTTTTAGTAAGTTTATCAATCATTCTGCAATCGTTTACAGTGGTTGATTTTTACTTTCAATCAAAAGCATTAGGTAAACTTACAGCAATAAATCAAGTAATAACTTTATTCTTGTCATCTATTGTAAAAATTGTGTTCATATATATCAAAGCTCCTCTTGAGTATTTTGCTTCGATGGTATTATTTGAAGCAACATTAACCGCGATCAATCAGTATCTATTTTATAAAAACAGAGGAGAGAATGTATTTATTTGGAGGTTTTCATTTATAGAAGCAAAAGAATTATTAAGTCACTCTTGGCCAATAATTATTTCAGGATTAATAATGGTAATATACCAAAAAATGGATCAAATTTTAATTAAACGATTTTTAGATCTTACGCTATTAGGAAACTATGCTGCTGCTATTAGAATGAGTGAAGCCTCCTACTTTATTCCGGTTGCCATTTGTGCTGCAGTATTTCCAGGAATAGTAAATGCTCGTGACAATAAAGAACTTCAAGTTAAACGACTTACGCAACTATACTCCTTACTTATTTGGTCAGGGATTATCATTTCGATTGGAGGAGTAATATTGGGTAATTGGGTAATTGGCTTTATGTACAAAGAGAAGTTTGCATTAGCTGCACCCGTATTTAAAATTCATATTTTGTCAACAATCCCTATTTTTTTTGGAACAGCTTGGGGAATATGGATGATCGCACAAAACAAACAAAAACGAATTATTTATCTTCAGATAATATCTTTAGTAAGTTGCTTTATTTTACATATAAATCTTATTCCTAAACTTGGAATTAATGGTGCAGCATATTCTGTTGTTATTAATAATTATATAGGATTGATTACTTTGATATTATCCGATAAACCAAAAGAAAGTATAAATCTTTTCATTAATGCTTTTAACCCTAAACATTTAATTGATATTTATAAATATTATATGACAAGTAAAGGGTAAAAAATTTTGTGCTTTTTATTCTTAACATTTGCTTTTTAATATTAAAAAAATCATGCAAACTTTCATATTATTATGTCGAATACACATTGATAAACATGATTTTAACTTATAATTTGGCTTTATTTTATAATACGATAACTAAGTTGTGAACAAATTTTTTAAAATCTCTTTAAACAAAAACTTCTTTTGTCCTAAAAAACTTAACCTATAATTCTTCCTACAGATTCAATATAATCAAATTTAGTTTCTTAATTTTTAAAACCTTCTGAAATTATTATAGCTATATTTTGTAAGACATATATTTTCCCAAATTAAAGCTTCATTTTGATTGAAAAATAAAACGCAAAGGTTTTATTATTTTTTGATTGAAAAGGAGTATTTTAGGCAAAAAAAAATAGAGAAATGAAAGCTAATATAACTATATATTTTTATGATATCTTAGCCAAGATTGCGAAAAGGTTAGAGGCATATTTCATATATAAAAGAAGAAAAATTAAGCCTTATTCTGATGAAGAAATACACCTTTTTCATATAGTTGGAACTGAGGTTGTTGCTGGAAATTTTAAGGGTATGAAGTATCCATCTGCTAAATCATTTGGAAGTAGTTTTTTTCCAAAAATTATTGGCACCTATGAAAATGAAATACAGGGGTTCTTAAAATATTTATTGACTTCCAATTCTTATAATGAAATTTATGATGTAGGATGTGCTGAAGGATATTATGCAGTAGGTATTGCTTTATTTTTAAATAAGAATAATCGCGTTCTTGCATATGATATTAATCCAGTTGCAAAAGATTTGACTAAACAAATGGCTTTACTTAACAATGTTTCCAATCAAGTCATAATAAATGGCGAGTTTCATTCTAATCAATTGAGTGTATCTCCTGAGCAAAGAAGATTCTTTCTTATTGACTGTGAAGGATATGAGAAGTATTTGTTTTCTGATGACGATATCGTTAATAGGTATTGTAATGACGATTTATTAATTGAGACACATGACTTTATTGACTATAACATTTCCCTCGAAATTGAAAAGAAACTTGTAGCAACACATTATGTTTTTACTCAAAACACAATTGGTGATTTTCAGAAAGTTAAATACTATTTCACTAAATTCTCTGAGTTAGAAACAAATTTAAATTTGAAGCATCTTGCTTTATCAGAAGGGCGCCCCACTGGTCAAGAATGGATAATTGCATTGTCAAAATTACACTATTCGAAAAACGAATTAGAAAAGTTATTCCTGTTCATCAATGAATATAATAATGAAATTGGTTGTCCCAAATCATTTACTAGACCTAATGCTGATCTAAAAGTTGAATAAAAACTATGTATCCATCATTGAGATGAAGTGCTCTCCTTTTATAAACAAAATTTAATCTTTAAATAAAGATATTAATTGTTTTTTAGATTGTATTGCATATTTATATTGCATTTTTATAAAATCAATTATTGAACAACATCATTCATATAGCATGTGCTGCTGATAATAACTATGCTCAACATACATTTGTGATGTTGACTTCTTTATTTGAAAATAACAAAATAAATTCAATTCATATTCATTTTTTAAGTGCTGATTTTAATGATAGTAATAAATTAAATATTGAAAATCTTGTCAAAGAATACCAACAAACCTTTACTTTTTACCAACTTGATGAAGAAATTTTCAAAAATTTTTATATTTCTCAGCATATTTCTTATGCAGCATATTACCGTATTGTAATTCCTCATGTAATTAAATCAGAAGTTACAAAAATTTTATACCTAGATACAGATATTATTGTTTGCAAAAATATACTTGAGTTATGGAATACAAATATTGGAAATAATGTTTTAGGTGCAATTAAAGAACCTTCATTTACTGAATTCGAAAGGATAAATATTCCTCCAACAAATCATTACTTTAATAGTGGAATTTTAATTATGAATATTACAGAATGGAGAGAAAAAAACTTAACCCAAATCATTTTGACTTTCATAAAATTACAACATAGTAACCTCACCTTTTGGGATCAAGATGCATTAAATGCAATTCTTTCTAGTCAATGGAAACCCCTTCCTCCAAAATGGAATCAACAATCAGCAATATTTGAGTTGCCTCGAAAAAAGTTGATTGAAGTTTATGGAGAAAAAGAGTTAAACGAAGCTTTATCTGACCCTTGCATCATCCATTATACCGGATCCTCAAAACCTTGGGACTTTTTAAATTTACATCCTTTCAAGAAAGAATATTTTAAGTATCTCAAGAAAACCATTTGGAAAGATTATCAATTTAAAAATGTGACTATCACTAAACGTATTCAAAAATTAATCATGCAAGTTATTGGAGTAAAACTCTTCCAACAATTGGTATCTAGGTTCTCGTAATTTATATTATTACATTTCTTTAATCACTCATTTCTTCATCAGTAAACCTAATCGATTGACGTGTGAAATAATGTTTTCTATTTGTTATCCATCCATTTTTTCTCAAATCCATTAAAACAAATGACTTACTAAAATTTCTGTTTCATTCTCTTACTTTTGTATAAAATTATAGAACTGATGACAGAACTTTTTGAGGCAAGAAAAAAAGAATTATATTATTATTCTCCCTATAATTTTATTCGTGATTTCCTTGAAGAAAAACAATTGGAAAATTGCATTCTACCTGCCATTCACCATCTCGAAATAAAAAAAAATTCATTCATTATTGATATAAAATGTAATGGTCAAGAGCATCAGTTTTACGTTTCAAACCTCGAATGGGATACCTCATATTTTGGCATCAATACCTACAAACTTCAATTTGTATTATTCTCTCATCACAATATTTCTATCCTTGCGCAAGCAATTCATTTGTTTCTAGAAAAAATATCTAAAGAAGGTATTTATTGTTTTATTGAAATTCCATCTGAAGATATCATTTTGCTTCAAGCGCTTACTTCTGCCCGGTTTAAATTGATTGAAACCCGAATGACCTATTACAGAGGAGCTCTTCAACATTTTTCTGCCGACCGTTTTCCTGTTCGAAAAGCTACAGAGGACGATACACAGAATCTGAAGAGAGTAGCACGTGAGATGAGAAATATATATGATCGCTTTCATGCTGACCCTGTGTTTTCACAAAATATCGCTGATGAGTTTTTGGCTACATATATCGAACAATCCATAAAAGGATTCTCAGATATTATTCTCACCTCAAATGAAAAAGGCATACCTTCTGATTCTTTTTTAACTGCCAATTATCTTAAGAATGAATGGGAGAAAAATGGTGTAAAAATTTCTAAAATGGTGCTCTCTGCTGTTTCTTCTAAAACTAATAAAGGTTGGTATAAAAAGTTGATCAGTGAAATGACGTATCATTTACGTGATGAAGGTGCTGAATATATTTTCATGAACACACAATCTACAAACAGAGCAGTCATTCATACTTGGGAGAATTTAGGATATCATTACGGAGCCACTTCACATATTTTAAGTTTTAACAATATATGATAGGTTTGTTCTGTTTTCAATTCTTCGCTCACAATATCGAAATTGTTTATGTTTGCTTAACAAAAAAAATCTGAATGCCTAAAATTTCCATCATCATACCTTGCTATTATAATGAACAGAATATTCCTGTTACTCTAAATGAATTGATCCATAATGAAAAATCATTTCCGGCTGATGTAACTTTTGAATACGTGATGGTTGATGATGGCAGTAAAGATAATACTCTTATCGAACTCAAAAATTTTAAATCGCTTTACCCTGACCAAATTAAAATCATCAAACTCTCTGGAAATTTTGGTTCATACAATGCAATCCTTGCCGGAATGAAATATGCTACTGGCGATTGCAATGTGGTAATTGCTGCCGACTTGCAAGATCCTCCTGAGCTTATGGTAAAAATGTATGAGTATTGGAATAAAGGAATAAAGTTAGTGATCGCTTATCGTGAAAATAGAGAAGATGGTTTTTTTACGTCAACCTTTGCTAATGTTTACCAAAATTTGATGCGAAAATTTGCTCTTGCCAATTTACCTAAAGGAGGGTTTGATTATTGTTTATTTGACAAACAATTGCGTGAACAGGTAGTCCAAATGGAAGAGAAAAACACAAACTCTCTTTATCTGCTTGCATGGTTAAAATATGATTATGTAGCGATACCTTATATTAGAAAAAAGAGAGAAATAGGCCGGTCAAAGTGGACCATTAATAAACGAATAAAATTATTTATTGACTCTTTTGTTTCTTTCTCTTATTTCCCATTAAGACTCATCACATCTATCGGTTTGGCTTTAGGTCTGATCTCATTTATTTATGCAATTTATGTAGTGATTGCACGCATTACAGGATATATCAATGTGGAAGGATGGACAACCTTGATGGTAGTTTTTTTATTGGTGTCATCTTTCCAAATGATGGCTATTGGAATTCTCGGAGAATATCTTTGGAGAAATCTTGAGGCATCACGTAAACGACCAAGCTATGTGGTGGATG
>Ga0265327_10003881_pt1 | contig 13770 bp, 13 predicted proteins | sample 41621metaG_FD_202089 | JGI IMG/M metagenome (GOLD analysis project Ga0265327, IMG submission 202089) | Rhizosphere microbial communities from Carex aquatilis grown in University of Washington, Seatle, WA, United States - 4-16-21 metaG | ecosystem: Host-associated > Plants > Roots > Rhizosphere... | reverse complement strand
TTTCCCGAACGCGACTGAGTTTGCGACACGATTTCCCCCGGTCCTGCTCCCGCCATAGACGATGGGCGCCCTATAGTGGAAGGCGGCGAGGATGGCGAGCGCTTCACCTTTGTCAAGAACGGCTCGGTCGCTCCGAGCTTCCGGTTTATGCTGAGATCGGGAGTTATCCCCGCAAAAACTCGCTAGCCCAATGGCTCCACAACCCCATGAATTGTTGAACAAATATTAGGCGTTGGCGGCAATCGGACCGTCGCCGTGGCCATAGGCTGGCTTGACACGTCTCCTTCCGATGGGACTTCATACGATTCGTGAGCGTGGCGATGCACGGCCCTGGGAGACGGCAATGCAGGTTCGTTATGTTCCGGACGCGCGTAAGCGCGCCGTTGACTTGAAGAAGCTGCTTGGCCGTGACGAGGGCTTCCATTTTGGCGTCTGCAAGCGTTTCGAGGAACTGGGCTCCGCGCCCGCCGTTCCTCTGGACGTGCTCCTGATTGACGCCTCTCGCGCCGATCGCATCGCGCTCGAGGACGACATCCGCGCCGCCCGCAAATACACCGACGCCCCGATCATTTTCGTCACGGGCGGAGAGAACGGCCAGATTCGGGCCCGAGCGCTCGAGGCTGGGGCCGAGGCGGTTTGGCCGCGCGACGAGATCACCTCGTCCCTCATTCGGGCGGTCGTCGAGCGCGCCGCGACGCGCCGACGAGCCTCGGCGAAGGCCAGGGGCGGATCGAAGACGGCGCTCTCCAACCCGGAAAGCTGCCGGGACGCGCCGAACGGCGCGCTGCGGGCCTCGCTCGCCTATGTGGAGCAGGGCCTGGCGCGGCTCGATCTCCACGCCGAGGCGGGACTTGAGGCCAGGCCCCATCCTCCCGCCGGCGATCTGCTCGCGATCCTCGGCTACGCCCGACGGCTCGTCGGTCAGGAGGGGCGGTCCTCTTGCGAGTGCGACGGCGCCGCGCTGCTTTCGAGCCTGCATGGCGATTTGGTCGACGCCGCGGCGGCCGCGGGCGTGGCCCTGCTCGTCGAGGCGCCGGCGCCCGCGAAATTTCTCGTCGTGGGCGGCTCGCAGGATGCGCGCCTCGGCCTCGAGGCAATTGTGATTGGCTTGCTGCGCAGTTGCGAGAAGGGGAGCCGGCTTCGCGTCGATTTGCGCGCCGAGGGCGACGAGACGCGCCTTCGCGCCACAGGCGACGCGCCGCTCGTCGGCGACGCCTGCGCTTTCTTTCCGCCCGAAGGCGAGGAAGCCGAATTCAACTATGCGACAAGCTCGCTGCGCTGCGGCGCGGCGCTGCTGGGCCTGCGCCCCGAGCAGATCGACCTTTCGGAGAAAGGTCGCGGCGTCGTCGAGATCTGCCTTTAGGCGCGCATTCCTCCTAACTATAGCGCCTTAGGAACTCGAGCCTCGAGGCTCGCCCAGCACGCGACCATTGCGAGCCTGAAGGTTCGCGGTCCGTAATTCCGGGTTAGGCTTAACAGCCGCAATTCCCGCTCGCTTTCGCGAATCGGGAGCGAGATTTTTTCATTCTTTACCGCCTCGGCCGTTCCATTCTCGCACGCGGTCAGCGCTTGAAACGGATGGCACGGATGAGAAGATTGCGCGCTGCGCTGGAGGAGGCCCTCAGCCTCGTCACGCCCTTGGAGCTTTCGCTCGTGCTCTCGACGCTCGCGGTGGTCTTCCTCGTCGCCGCCCGGCACCGCGGCGAGCTGATGTAGGGACGCTTTCACGAAGGAACGTCGAGAATGGTGCGGGTGGAGGGACTCGAACCCCCATGCCTTGTGGGCAACGCATTTTGAGTGCGCCGCGTCTACCGGTTCCGCCACACCCGCACGATTGCCAGTGGATAGCGTGAGCGGTCGCTGGATTCAATGCCCTTTTCGGCGCCGCTCGCAGGGAGGGCCGAGCGCGTCACGCGCCCGACATCTCGAAATGCTGCTTTAATTTCATCCGCTAGCGCGGCGAGCGAGAACTGCGCGAGAAACGCGCCGCGCAGGCGCGGTCTCGCAACAGCGCCCGCTAGATTACGCGACGCCGCTTGTGCCGTCTCGGAGGTCGAAAACTATTGGCGATGGTTCTTTGTCGAGGCGCTCTTCAGAAACGCTTAACAAAAGCTCCAATCTATGCCTCGCAAGCGTGGCCTCGCAGCGCAACGCCTCGACAGCGAAGGTAAAAAATGCTTAGATTGTTGCAGGCAGGCTGGCGCAAAAATCGCTTCCAGGAGGAATAGATGGCGAAGGCACGATCTTATTTCGGCACGGATGGCATTCGCGGGAAGGCTAATGAAAAGATCACCCCCGAGCTCGCGCTGAAGGTCGGCCAGGCGGCGGGACTCAGTTTTCAGCGAGGTGAGGGTCGTCATCGCGTCGTGATCGGCAAGGACACGCGCCTCTCCGGCTACATGATCGAAAACGCGCTCGTCGCCGGCTTCACCTCGGTGGGGATGGACACGCTGCTGCTCGGTCCGATGCCGACGCCGGCGGTGGCCATGCTGACGCGGTCGATGCGGGCCGACGTCGGCGTGATGATCTCCGCCTCTCACAACAGCTTTGAGGACAACGGCATCAAGCTCTTCGGTCCGGACGGACATAAATTGTCCGACGAGATCGAGATCGAGATCGAGAACCTCATCGACGGCGATCTGACGCGCCGGCTCGCGCAGCCGAATGACCTCGGCCGCGCGCGCCGCATCGACGACGTGCGCGCGCGCTATATCGAGTTCGCCAAACGCACCCTTCCGCGCAACATGACTTTCGATGGCCTGCGCATCGTGCTCGACTGCGCCAATGGCGCCGCTTATCGCGTCGCGCCAGAGGCTCTTTGGGAGCTCGGCGCCGAGGTCATCGCCATCGGCGTCGAGCCGGACGGTTTCAACATCAACCGCGAGTGCGGCTCGACGTCGCCGCAGGCGCTGCGCCAGAAGGTGCGCGAGTTGCGCGCCGACGTGGGCATCGCGCTCGACGGCGACGCCGACCGCGTGATCATGATCGATGAGAACGGCCAGATCATCGACGGCGATCAGCTCATGGCCGTCGTCGCCGAGAGCTGGCGCGCGCAGAACCTCCTGTCGCGGCCGGGCATCGTCGCGACGATCATGTCCAACATCGGCCTCGAGCGCTACCTCGCCTCGCTCAATCTCACGCTGGAGCGCACCGCGGTCGGCGACCGTTATGTGCTGGAGCGGATGCGCGAAGGCGGGTTCAACGTCGGCGGCGAGCAGTCCGGCCACGTCATCCTGTCGGACTATTCGACCACCGGCGACGGACTCGTCACAGCCATGCAGGTGCTCGCGGAGGTGCAGCGCAAGAAGCAGCGGGTGAGCGAGGTGTGCCGGCGTTTCGAGCCGGCGCCGCAAGTGCTGCGCAATGTCCGCGCGGGGCGCGACCAGCTCGAGACGGAAACCGTCGTGCGCATTATCGAGGCCGCGCATCAGCGTCTGGGCGCGACGGGCCGTCTCGTCATCCGTCCCTCCGGCACAGAGCCGGTCATCCGCGTCATGGGCGAGGGCGACAACCGCGATCTCGTGGAGGAGATCGTCTCCGAGGTTTGCAGCGCGCTGAAGACCGCGGCCTGAACGCGGAACGGAACGGCGCAAAGCTAGCCCCGTCGTCCCGCCCGGGACGGCGGGGTTTTTCGTAAAGCCTCGAGGGGAACCTCGCGCCCTGCTCAACGTTTAACTGCGGTGGAATAAAACAATTGAGGCGCAGGGAATGCCGCCGCCCGTGACATCTCTTGGCGTTCGCGTGACGACGACGTCTGCGCCGGCTCACGTCATTCCCGGCGTCGCCACCTCGATTGCCGCTTTCGTCGGACGCGCGCTGCGCGGCCCGGTGAATACGCCGATCGCTGTGCAAAGCTTTGCGGCCTTCGCCCAGACATACGGCGGGCTTTGGAACAAGAGTCGCCTCGCCTATGCCGTTCAGGACTTTTTCTTCAACGGCGGGACAAGCGCTCTCGTGGTGCGCCTCGCTCATCCCGATGCGACGGCCGCAAGAATAACGCTCCCGGGGAATACGCTGACCCTGGCCGCCGCCAGTCCAGGCGCCTGGGGTGACGCGCTGGCCGCGGTCGTAGACGACAATGTGTCCGCCGCCGTCGCTGCGCAGCTGGGGCTCGCGACGAGCGATCTGTTCAATCTTACGCTATGCGACGCCGGCACGGGCGCGATCGAGCAGCATCAAAACCTGTCCGTCAAGAACAGCGCGCGGCGCGTCGATACGGTGCTCGGAACCGCTTCGCAACTCGTCGGCGCGCTAGGCGGTCTTCCGCCGCAGCCACCGGCGCCCCATCTACCCCCGGGCGCCGGTTTGACCGTCTGGACCGATCCGCAGGCGCATACGGAGGCGACACCGGGCTCCGGCGCGGATGGCGGCGAGTTGGACGCGGCGGATTTCGTCGGCCCCACTTCGGAGACGGCCAAAGCCGGTCTCTACGCGCTGGATCATGCGGATATTTTCAACCTTCTGACCATCCCGCCCTATCAGGCGCTGCTTGACGTCGACGCCGCCGTCATCGCCGCCGCGGCGAGCTACTGCGAAAAGCGGCGAGCCATGCTGCTCGTGGACCCGCCTAGCGTCTGGACGAGCGCCGAGGCGGTGGTCGCAGGCGCCACCGCGCTGGGGTCGAGGAGCGCCAACGCCGCGGTGTTCTTCCCGAGGCTCGTCGAGTTCGACGCGCAAGCAGGCCTGCTGCAGAGCATCGCGCCGAGTGGAGCTGTCGCGGGCGTCATCGCGCGCACCGATGCGCAGCGCGGCGTTTGGGCGGCGGCGGCAGGCTCCAGCGCGACCCTCGAAAACGTGACCGGGCTGAGCCTTGCGCTGACCGATGGTGAAATCAACCAGCTCAACGACGCCGCCGTGAACGCCTTGCGCAGTCTGCCCTCGAGCAGCGCCGCAATTTGGGGCGCGCGCACGCTGGGAGGGTCGAACGGCGACCCGCAATGGCGCTACATCCCGGTCCGGCGGCTCGCGCTTTACATTGAAGCCAGCCTCGAAAGCGGCCTGCAATGGGTGATCTTCGAGCCCAATGGGCCGCCGCTCTGGAGCCAGATTCGCGAGAGCGTCAGCTCCTTCATGCTCGGCCTCTTCAGGCAAGGCGCGTTGCAGGGCGCTACGGCTAGCGAGGCGTTCTTCGTGCAATGCGACGCGCAGACGACCACGCAAGCCGATATCGATCGAGGAATCGTCAATGTGGTGGTTGGATTCGCGCCGCTGCGTCCGGCGGAGTTCACGGTGGTGAGGCTACAGCAGTCATTGGCTCCGCACGGCTGAGGAGCGAGCGGCACGGAAATCGACGGAATCTCTAGACTTTAGGATTGAGGAGCCACACCGAGCAAGGATGCGAGCTCGTCCAAATCCGCGGGCTTCGTGAGATGCCGGTCGAAGCCGGCGTGCTTCACCCGTCTGCGCATGTCTTCCTCGCCCCGGCCGGTCAAGGCGACGAGCGTCGCGTGGCTTGTCGTCGGCAGCTTGCGCAGGCGCCGGGCCGTCTCGAAGCCGTCCATGCCGGGCATGCTGATGTCGAGAAGGATCAGCTCGGGCGCGAATTCGGCGCAGGTCGCTAGACCTTCCTCGCCGCTGCGCGCCACTCGGACTTCCGCGCCGAAGGTCTTGAGCAGAAGCGCGAGGCTGTCACCCACGTCTGGCGAATCATCGACGACCAGCACGCGGCACCGCGCTCTCGGCTGCCCTTGGTCTGTTGTCATCGTCGCATTCTGAGCCTTCGCGAGGATCGTTGCGAGCGACCCGATGCCGCAGCCGCCCCGCGAAAGGTCTCGTCTCTCCTAGCTGTACAAATAGGTCGAACACGGACGGCGGCATGTCCTCGTCGGCGCCGACGTTATCGGCCACGCCCACGACCACCTGGCTCTCTTCGCGTTCGGCTCGCCTGAGTCTGGAGTTTCCTGCATAATGCGCGGATGCGTGATCCGATCGCGAGTCAGATCGAGCCAAAGCCCACTCTGCACGGCAATGCGCCCGAGCTCACCGTCTCCGAGCTCGCCGGCGCCTTGAAGCGCACGGTCGAGGAGCGCTTTGGCCTCGTGCGGGTGCGCGGGGAGATCGGCTCCTGGCGCGGTCCGTCCTCCTCCGGCCACGCCTATTTCTCGTTGAAGGACTCCGGCGCGCGCCTCGACGCGGTGATCTGGAAAGGCGTCCTGGCGCGACTGAAAACCAAGCCGGAGGACGGACTCGAGGTCATAGCGACCGGAAGGCTTACGACCTTCCCGGGGAAGTCCTCCTATCAGATTATCGTCGAGGCGCTGGAGCCCGCCGGCGTTGGCGCGCTGATGGCGCTGCTCGACGAGCGTCGCAGACGGCTCGCAGCCGAAGGCCTGTTCGACTCGTCGAGGAAGCGCACGCCGCCGTTCTTGCCGCGCGTCGTGGGGGTCGTGACCTCGCCGACTGGCGCCGTGATTCGCGATATTCTGCATCGTTTGCGCGAGCGCTTCCCGCGACGCGTGCTCGTCTGGCCGGCGCGCGTGCAGGGCGAAAGCTGCGCCGCAGAGGTCGCTCGCGCGATCGAAGGCTTCAACGCGCTCGCGCCCGACGGCGCCATTCCAAGACCGGATGTGCTCATCGTCGCGCGCGGCGGCGGCTCGCTCGAGGACCTCTGGGGCTTCAACGAGGAGATCGTCGCCCGCGCGGCCGCCGCGAGCGCCATTCCGCTCATCAGCGCGATCGGGCATGAGACGGACACGACGCTGATCGACCTTGCGGCCGATCTGCGCGCGCCCACGCCGACAGCGGCGGCGGAAAAAGCTGTGCCGGTCCGCGCGGAGCTTGTCGAGCAGGTGGCCGTTCTCGCGCGCAGGCTCGAGGGCGCGCAAACCCGCCTCATGGATGACCGCCGCGCGCGGCTGGCGGCGTTGAAGCGCCATCTCGCCTCGCCGGATCGCGCTCTGGCGACGCCGCGACAGCGGCGCGACCTCGCGCAGCAAAGGCTCGGTGCCGCGCTGCGCGCTGGGCTCGACGCGCGGCGCCTGCGTCTCGCGCGCGACGGCGGCCTTCTGCTGCGCCACTCTCCACAGGCGGAATTCGCGCGCGCCAGCGAGCGGCTGCGAGGGCTCTCCGCGCGCCTTGTGCAAGCCCTGCGGGCCCGCCGGTCCCTTGAGGCGGAACGCGTGGAATTCGCGCGCAGGCGGGCCCAGCAAGCGGCGGAAAGGCTCTTGCGCGCCTATCGCTCCGGTTTGGAGACGCGGCGCGCCACCCTGGCGCGCTTGGAGGCGCTCTCGCATTCGCTGGGGCCCGAAGCGGCTCTCGCGCGCGGCTTCGTGGTGGCGCGCGACGAATCCGGTCAGATCGTCCGCAGCGCGCGCGCGCTGGTTGTGGGCGAGCGGCTTTCGCTCGCCTTTTCGGACGGCGTGGTTCCGGCGCGCGTGCTGGGCGATGAGGCCTCAGAATCGCCAGTCAAACAAGAGCTTGCGTCGCAAAAGCGACGATCGGCGCCGCGCACGGCGCACAAGGATCAGGGGTCGCTTTTCTGAGAGGAATCCGCCTTAACGGATCGTTCGCCGTAATTTCGCCCGATAAACAGCGTGGAAAGGCGTCCGAGACGACGGGTCCGGCGCGTTTTCAGCGACGGGATGCGACGGGCTCGATGGGGCGCCGGAAGCGGCGCAAGGACTCCCAAGGAGAGACCCAGATGCTTCGATTCATATTCAAGCTGTTCACGACGGCGTCCGTCGCCGCGATCGGCTTTGGTTTTGGCGTTCACTACGGCACCAATGAGAAGGTCGCGAAGATCGAGGGAGCTATCGAGGAGCGTCTTGCTTCGGCGATCTCGAGCCTCGAGTCGAAAATCAAGGCCGGCAAGGCGGACGCTTCGGCCGACCACGCCGCCGCCGTTGGCGTAATGCAATCCTCGGACGTCGCGGCCGCCGAGCCGCAGCAGGACCAGCAGCAGCCTGCCGAGCAGACGGCTTCCGCGGCTGAGCCCGGCGCCGCCCCGGTCGTCGAGGCTCGCGCCGAGCAGCCCGCGAACGACGCCTCGTCGGCTTCCGCCGAGGCTCCGCTGCAGGTCGCCTCGAATCAGGAGCAGGCTCCGGCCGCTGCGGCCACGGATGATCAGGCTGGCGCGCTGAAGACCGCGCAGGCTGCCGAGCCGGCTGCGGCTCCGGCTGGCGACGACGCCAAGGCCAAGGGCGGCGACAAGAAGAAGAAGAAGAAGAAGGCCAAGGCCGCGAAGCCGGACGCCGGCGCCGACAAGCCCGCCGACCCGCAGTAATCTTCGCGCGGCGCATCCAGCGCCGCGCTTTCCGCTACGCTCCCGAAGGCGCCCGTCGCCCTCGGGAGCGCGCCTATTTTGGAAACGAAATCGATTATTGCGGCTGCGAAGAGTCTTGCTTCGTCGCGGCGTTCGGCCAATGATCGGGCATGTCGCTCGACGTCGTCGACCTCAGAGCTTTCTACGATTCGCCCCTCGGCGTCGTCGCGCAGCGGCTCGTGTCGCGCGTGCTGCGAGGCCGCTGGGACTCCCGCTTCACCGGCTTGAGCCTGATGGGCGTGGGCTACGCCACCCCGTATCTGGCCGATTTCGCCAAGGAGGCGCAGCGCACGCTCGCCTTTATGCCGGCGGAGCAGGGGGTCATGCATTGGCCGCCGCAGGGGCGCCCGACCTGCGCGCTCGTCGATCCGACGATGATGCCGCTGCCCGACGCCGCGATCGATCGGATTCTCGTCGCTCATTCGCTGGAGACCAGCGAGCATCCGCGCGATCTCCTGGAGGAGATCTGGCGTGTGATGGCGCCGGGCGGTCGCGTCATCTTCGTCGTGCCGAGCCGCTCCGGTCTCTGGGCGCGGCTCGACACGACGCCTTTTGGGCAGGGGCATCCCTATTCGCGGCTGCAGCTGCGCCATCTGCTGCAGGAAACCCTGTTTTTGCCGATCTTCTGGGGCGAGGCGCTCTATGTGCCGCCCTTCGAAAGCGCCTGGCTCCTGAGCTCGGCCCCGGCCTTCGAGCGCATAGCCGGTCGCTGGTCGCTGCCCGGCGGCGGGGTGCTCGTCGTCGAGGCGACGAAGCAGCTCTATAAGCCGATCAGCCTTCGCCGCACCGTGCGGCGCTCTGTTCCGCAACTCGAGCCGGCGCTGGAGCCCGTCGGGGCGGCCTGAGGTCTGGAGCCGCGCCTATCGCGCCGCCGCCGTGGGACGTTTGAAGTCCACCGCGATCCCAAAACTCTGGGCGAGGAACAGCCCGCCATGCAGCAGGCCGGCGTTGTCGATGCCATGGCCGAGGCCCGGCGACAGGTGCCATTGCGCGGAGAGCCCCGCCTCGCCCAAGAGGTCCGTGGAGATGAGCAGCGCGTCGACCGGAATCATCTGATCCTCCTCGCCGTGCACGAGCAGAATCGCCGGCGGTGGGCGCTGGTCGACGATGGGGTCCGGCGCCGACCCGCGATAGGGCGTGACCAGCAGGCCCGAATAGCCGAGAATCGCGCGCGGCGCCTTTTTGCGCCGCAGCCCTACATGCAGCCCCAGCATCGTTCCCTGGCTGAAGCCGACGAGCGCCAGCGCGCTGTCATCGAGGCCCCGGCTCGCGAGCTCCGCGTCGATGAAGGCGTCGATCGTCGGCCGCGCGGCCAGCACGCCGTCCCAGCGCTCATTGGGATCGCGCATGGTGAGCGGGAACCACTGCCGCCCCGTAGGCGACATGGCGCAGCGCTCCGGCGCGTGCGGCGCGACGAAATCCGCGTCGGGCAGGAGCTGGCGCCATTGCCGGCCGATCTCGATCAGATCGTTCCCGTCGGCGCCATAGCCGTGCAGGAAGACGACGAGCTGCTTGGCTTGCCCGGATTTGGCTTTCAACCTCGGACCGTCGATCTGCGTCGCCATGAGCCTCGCCTTTGCATTCGCCCCTTTCAGTTTGGTTTCGGGGGTTTGGGGACAAAGGTCAAGCGCTCGGACGAACAGTGAGCCGCGCCGCGCGCCGGTCCGCGGTCCGCTTGAGGATGAGGGTCGGGCGCGATTTGAGGGAACGCGCCCTCCCATTCTTAACGGGGGTCCCGCGCTTGGATCGGCAAGTAAACGTCGGTCACCAGCTCATGCTCCGGCGTGTCCGACACAAGGTTTAGATAATGGAAGAAGAGCGGGAAATCTCGAAGCTCCTCGCCGCTGCCTGGCAACCATTCGCGGTAGAGATAATAGGCGCATTCGCCGATTCGATCATGATTTCCGAGATGGCGCACGAGGGCGCAACGGCCGCCCGGAATGACCTTGGTCAGCACGCCTTGCGGGTTGGGCGGGATATCGGCGCTGACTTCTCCGCAGAGATCGAAACGGAAGGCCTGTGGCTCGGTGGTGTCAGGGTTGTCGTAGGCGATGCCGAATGTTCGGCACTTGTCCTTGGGCGACAGCCTGCTCTCCTTGCGCCATTCGATGAACTTGCGCGCAGAGTCCTTCACCCGTTCCGGCGGTCCGAGATGCTCCAACGCGGCCACCTTGACTTCATCGAAATCGACGATCTTCACGTCCATGTTTCTGCTCCTTTGGGAAGGCGGAAATTGATAGGTTTTGCGCCATGGCTTCCAGTCAGGGGCGCTCCTGAATTGAGAAGGCGTCTGGCCGTATTCGCGCTTGAAGGCGCGAGAGAAGGACTCAGGCGTCTTGAAGCCGGCCTCAAGGGCGATGTCGATGATCTTCGCAGCCGGTTCGAACACCAGCCGCCGCGACGCCCTCTTCAACCGCAGCATTTGGACGTAGCGAGAGACGTTCACGCCGACATAGGCCGAGAACTGCCGGTGGAAGTGGAACTTCGAGAAATTCGCCTCACGACTGAGCCGTTCGACGGAAAGCTCCTCGCCGAGATGCCGCTCGATATACTCGAGCACTCTGGCGAAGCGCTTCTCATAGGCGTCGTCGTTCATATTTCCCCTCCTCAATCGGGCGCGACCTTGGGCGAATGGAGGGTGGCTGTCCTGACTGAAACTGCTGTTTTCATCGCGGGCGTCTACGAACGATCGGTGAGCGCAGCGATGCTGTTCATTCACGAAAAATGAGAACTTCGTTGAGTTGGATCACGGGTTCGATATCCGTGTAGTTCTTAATGTCGCGTCGAAGCGTTTCGGCGTTCGGCAGGAACGCGGCCATGAACTCCTCGGCGGAGGAGAATAGGAAATGGCACATAGCCACATAGGTCGGCGCTGCGCCCGACGCTGTTCCTCCTGCGCCACGCTCGACCGATACGCCCTTGAACCCAGGATGGGCGCTCAGCAGTTCGATGGACATCGGCATATGCGCGCCTGTGTAATACGGGAAATCGAAGCGACCGTCCTGCCGGTTCGGATAAAGAATGTTCATTCGCGCCATCGCGCGCCTCCTTTGTCGATTCCCCCTCTATGCTCGCTTCGCGCAAGCCCCGTCATCGGCGTCGCGGATCTATGTCAAAGCGAAGCCGGCATGCCCCATCGTCTCCGTGCTTGCGCCCTAAACAATTTCCAGTCCCAGCTCGACGCGCTTCTTTTTTGGAAGACCTCGCGAAACGATCGAATGCGACTCGCGGATATAGTCGCGCAGCGCTTCGTCCGAGAGGCCCGGCTCCGCGAAATGCTGAATCCATTTCATGCCGCGCGAGGCGAGATAGGGCGCTGGACGCAGGCCTGGCCGCTCCTTCAGCAACTCGTAGGCGATGTCGCTGACTTTGAAGGTGAAGCTCGGCTTGCCCTGGTCCCACCCACCGATCGCGAACACTTTCCCGCCGACCTTCCAGACGTGCGATCCGCCCCATTGGACGACGTGGCTCGTCGCCGGCAACGCGCCGCAGAAGGCGTTGTAATCCTCGTATGTCATGCCCGACGCCTCCCAGCGAGAACGGGCGGGTCACGCGTGACGCCGCCGTGTCAGCACATTCGTAAGCTCGCCGAGGCTGGGCCTGTCAACGGCGAAGAGCAAGCATTGCCCAACGACCCTTGTGGAATTACGGCGCTCAATCCCGCCTAACATTATGAGCCCGTTCGGGCGATTGCGTTTAGGTGAACGCCCCGGGTCCTGCCCAACGAAGGGCAACCTTGCTGAACTCGTTTAGAGCATCACCGAGTTCGGAGATGGCCGCTTCCCGATGTAAACGTTCTCCCCATTTTCCGGGGAGGTCCGGCCTAAATTCTCCGACGAAAACCGAGACCGTATTCAGTGGTTTCGATATACCGAGCCACATTTGCGCGCGTTGATTGCCATGCTCGTCGCAAAACCAGATTGAGCGGACAATGTCGTCACGGTATCGAGTTGTAACTGGGAAGCCATGAGCTTGAGCCCAGGGCATCAGTATACTATCTACAGCGACATAAGGATCATGCATTGTTCCACCAAAGCGACGAAGCGAGTTCATCAGAAGTCATCTCGTAAATTACACCGTTGAGGGCAACGCCGCATAGAGTCAAATGTCTCGCGCTCCGAGCACGGCGTGGGTTCGTTTGAGGCCAATGGTTAAGCGCGGGATTGAGCCCGTCCCGCGCGCTCATACCAGCCGCGCGAACGTCTCAAGATTCGGACTACGGAAAGCATGACCGGCACTTCGACGAGAACGCCGACGACCGTTGCGAGCGCCGCGCCCGACTGGAAGCCGAAGAGCGCAATCGCCGTCGCGACCGCAAGCTCGAAGAAGTTGCTTGCGCCAATCAGCGCCGAAGGACCGGCGACGCGCCACTCGACGCCCAAGGCGCGGTTGAGCAGATAGGCGAAGCTCGCATTGAAATAGACCTGAATCAGAATCGGCGCGGCCAGCAGGCCGATGACGATCGGCTGGCGGATGATCTGCTCGCCCTGAAGGCCGAAAAGGATGACGAGCGTCAGCAGCAGAGCCGAGAGCGACAGAGGCCCAAGTCTCTTGAGCGTCCTTGCCAAGGCGTCCTGCCCGCCTCGCGCCAGCAGCGCCTGCCGCCAAAGCTGCGCGACGATCACCGGCACGACGATGTAGAGCGCGACCGACAGCAGCAACGTGTTCCATGGCACGGTGATGGAAGAGAGGCCAAGCAGCAAAGCGACGATCGGCGCAAAGGCGATCACCATGATGCTGTCATTGAGCGCCACTTGCGACAGCGTGAAATGCGGCTCGCCATCCACAAGGTTCGACCAGACGAAGACCATGGCCGTGCAAGGCGCGGCGGCCAGCAGGATCAGCCCAGCGATATAGCTATCGATCTGATCGGCGGGCAGGAACGGCCGGAACAGGTGAGAGATGAAAATCCACCCGAGCAGCGCCATGGAGAAGGGCTTCACCAGCCAGTTGACGCCGACCGTCACGGCGATGCCGCGCCAATGCTCCTTGACCTGCCCGAGCGCGCCAAGGTCGATCTTGAGCAGCATGGGGATGATCATGAGCCAGATCAGCACTGCGACCGGCAGATTGACCTCGGCCACCGTCGCGCCGCCAATGGCGTGAAAGACAGAGGGGGCCGCCTGTCCGAGGATGATTCCGGCTACGATGCAGAGCGCGACCCAAAAAGTGAGATAACGTTCAAAAAGCCCCATGGCGGGCGCGCTCGGCGCCATCGCGTCGGGTGTTGTCGTCGCTTCGGTCATTTCAATCCACCATTTGCGTCGTGTGTGTCGCGCCTTCGCCTTCGCCGATTTCGCGCAGGCGGCTCGTGAGAGTGAGCCTGTCGAGACTCTTGATCGGCAGCGCGCTGAATTGCGTGATGCGGTTGCGCAAATAGCGAAACGCCAGATTGAAGGCGCGTTCCTTTTCAACATCGGTTCCTTCGACCGCCGCGGGGTCTTCGATGCCCCAATGCGCGGTCATCGGCTGTCCCGGCCAGTAGGGGCAGGCTTCGCCCGCCGCGTTGT
>Ga0265327_10003880_pt1 | contig 13772 bp, 7 predicted proteins | sample 41621metaG_FD_202089 | JGI IMG/M metagenome (GOLD analysis project Ga0265327, IMG submission 202089) | Rhizosphere microbial communities from Carex aquatilis grown in University of Washington, Seatle, WA, United States - 4-16-21 metaG | ecosystem: Host-associated > Plants > Roots > Rhizosphere >... | reverse complement strand
GCAACGTCAAATTCAAAGCCCGGCCGGGGACTCCGGAAGCGAGCGCCGTGAAGGTGGCATACGGCGACAGCGTGATGTACGCCCTGCCCGTCCTGACAGAAACCAATGGGGGATTCCTGGTCGACATGACCCGGATCTTCCTGAGCGATGACGAGCAGATCGGGCGGATGCTGGGAGCCAACTTTGTCTTCGATCGGACGACGGTCGGAAACATCAAGGCGTTCAAGCAGAACATTGAATTCGACGTCAACGCGGTTTATGCCAGCCAGGGAGAAACGGACAGTGTTCCTGATCCTCGCGGCATGCCGGTCACGGTGCATTACAGTGTCAGCCAGTTGCCCAGCACGGGCTATCGGCCGCGCAAGGCGGACGATCGAGTGGGGTACTTCCTGACGGTGACCAAGGATTTCACCGACACCAGTGATGATCAGAACTTCGTGCGGTACATCAACCGCTGGGATTTGCAGAAGCTGGATCCGGCGGCCCGGTTGTCGCCCCCCAAGAATCCGATTGTGTTCTACATGGAAAAATCGGTTCCCGTGAATTTGCGGCCGACGATTCGGGCGGGGATTGAAGAATGGAACAAGGCTTATGAAAAGCTTGGCTTTGACCACGCGATCGAAGCCCGGCAGCAGCGCGATGACGATACGTGGGATCCCGAAGACGTCAATTACAACACGTTCCGCTGGATCACGGCTGAAGTCGGCTTTGCGATGGGCCCCTCCCGAACGAATCCATTGACCGGTCAGATCCTGGATGCCGACATCATCTTCGATGCCAGTTTCATGCGTCACTGGAAACAGGAGTATGAGAATTTCACTCCGACCGCCGTCGCGAACCTGATGGGAGATACGTCCCATCGCTCGCCGACCGACACGATTCCGCTGCTGGCGGGAACCCGCGGGCGACATTCGGATTGCCAGCTTTCCGTCGGGATGCAGCACCAACTGGGTTTTGCGGCCGCGGCATTCATGGCGCAGGGGCTGACCGCCAAGCGGGGTGAATTGCCTGAAGAGTTCCTGCACCAGGCGTTGAAAGAAGTGGTGATGCACGAAGTCGGGCACACGCTTGGCCTGCGTCACAACTTCCGCGCCAGCGCCTGGAAGACCCTGGCCGAGATTGAAGACGCCGCCAAGGCGAATGAGCCGACAGTGGCCAGCGTGATGGACTACTCGCCCGTGAACATCAATCCGGCGGGCGCCAAGCAGAGTGCCTACTACACGACGACGATTGGTCCCTACGATCACTGGGCCATTGAATATGGATACAAAGTCATCAACGGTGATGAGTCTGCCGAATTGTTGAAGATCGCGTCGCGCAGCGGTGAACCAGGACTGGATTATTCGACGGATGAAGACACGGAATCAGGCGACCCCGATCCCTTGTCGAACCGCTTCGACCTGGGCAAGGATCCGGTCGCCTATGCGACGAGGCAGACGGCAGCGGTCAACGCTCTGATTCCCAAGGTTCTGGAGCGGGCTGTTGAAAATGGCGAAGGCTACCAGCGGGCACGTCAGGCGTTTGGAATCCTGTTTGGCGAGTACTTCCGATCGGTTCAGTTTGCGGCCCGCCTGCCGGGTGGTGTTTATGTCCACCGCGATCACAAGGGGGATAACCAGGCCCGGACCCCGTTCAAGCCGGTGGAAGCCGCTCAACAGCGTGCTGCAATGAAACTGTTGAGCGAAACGGCGCTTGCATCGCAGAAGTATGATCCCGTCCTGTTGAATTCGCTGGCGGCCACGCGCTGGCGTCACTGGGGGGTGACCGAGGCGATGCGCGTCGATTATCCGATCCACGACAACGTCTCGAAGATGCAGAACCGGACCCTGCTGCAGTTGCTCAGCCCACTGACGCTGACCCGGTTGCAGGACGGCGAAGTCAAAGTCGCCGCCAATGAAGATGCCTACACCCTGGCGGAACATCTGAGGCTGTTGACCGACGCAGTCTTTTCCGAAGTGAATGCGCCGCCGGCGGGTGAGTTCAACAACCGGAATTCGTACATCTCCAGCTATCGCCGCAACCTGCAGCGGTCGACATTGAAGCAGATGGCCGATCTGATCCTGAAGAACAACGGCCAACCGGAAGATGCCCGCGTTCTGCTGCGAATGTACCTGACTGACCTGGGTGGAAAGATTGACGCAGCGCTTGCCAAGGGAGATCTCAAGTTGGATGACTACACCCGTGCTCATCTGGTGGATACGCGACTGCGCATCAAGCAGGTTCTGGAGGCCGAGTCCGAGGAGTTTGGCAAGGCGGTCAATGCCAGTGTGACGACACGTCTCCGCCAGGACGCCGATCCGCGGAAGGCTCCTGTTTCGATTGACGAGCAGGCTCCCTGAGCACAGATGGTAAAGCGACATTGACGCTTGGATGGTCGCCCTGTCACGTTGTGGCAGGGCGATCTTTTTCTTCATCGCGGGAAGAAAACCAGGCTTGGGAATCCGGGAGTTGGCCAGTACAGTGTCGCCAACGCTTCCATGGGTCGCTTGCCAGTACCGCCGTGCAAAATGCGACCATCACTTGGTGAAAGAACCCATACTTCCAGGCAACGTTATGCGGCCCGGTTTTTGGTTGTGCCTGATTGCCGGTGCTCTTGGATCGCAGGTGTTCCTGTGGTGCAGTTCCCTTCCACTGGGGGTCCCTGGAGAATGGGTCTGGCAGCGAGTGGCGCCCGAGCCTGATGCTGCCTGGAATCTATTGGGTATCGCGGTCGCGGTGGTCTTGTACCTGGCATTTGTCGAAGTGGGAGGACGGCAACTGAGCCGTCGCGGCGCTGCCAGTTCGACGCGGGTCTATGCCTGGCTGGCCGGACTGGTCGCGGTGTCATTTGCCTGGTTGTGGGTGGTGCAGGAGTCCGCTCCAATCCGGAATCGACTCGGCAAGTCCGCGTTTGTGCTTTATTACCCCAGCTCATCCGGCTACTTCACCAAAGCGCGGTATGAAGATGCCGATGTCCCGGAATTTCTCTCCGGGTATGCCGATTTGATGCGGGAACGCGATGTGTTGCATGTGGGGACTCATCCCCCCGGCTTGTTCCTGATCTTTCACGGTTTAATCCGGACCTGCGAGCAGGTTCCGGGGGTGGCAGCCATCCTGGCTGCCACCCAGCCCTCGTCATTTCGTGAAGCTTGTGATGTCATTGCGCGAAACAGTCTAAGGTCGGTTCCCCCGCGTCTGCTTCTGGTGGGGGATCGACAGGTGCTGTGGCTGGCGACGCTGCTGGTCATGCTGTCCGCATCGCTTTCGGTGCTGCCGCTGTATGCACTCATGAGGCGGACTCACGATGCGGCCGCGGCCTGGTGGACCGCGGCACTATGGCCATCGATTCCCGCGCTGGCGGTGTTCACACCCAAATCCGACGTGGCCTATGCCTTCGTCGGTTTGCTGATGGTGCTTGCCTGGTTGACCGCGGTGGATCGCCGGTCGGTCCTGCTCTCGACCCTCGCCGGTTTGATTGTCTGGTGCGGATTGATGATGAGCCTGGCCTTCCTGCCAGTGATTCTGTTCCTGGTGATTGCCGGCTGGCAATCGCGCCGCATCCGCGTCTCTGAATCCGAGGATGTGACGGTGCGCGGGGCGTCATCATGGATGCGTGGGGTTCCTCCCGGTCGATGTATCGTCGGCGCACTGGTGGGATTTCTGCTACCGACGCTGCTGATGGGTTGGGGATGCGGGATCAACCTGTTCGATGTCTGGTGGTTGAACTACCAGAACCATGCGGCGTTTTACGCGAAATATGTTCGTACGGGATGGCAATGGCGACTGGTGAATCCGGTCGAACTTGCGTTTGCCGCTGGTTGGCCGGTCGCACTGCTGGCGCTGGTGGCAGGGGCCTCGACGATTCGGCGTCGGGACTGGTCCGCGATCCCGGCTGCCGCGGTCCTGATCGTCTGGGGGGCATTGTGGCTGTCGGGGAAAAACTCGGGTGAAGCGGCGCGACTCTGGATCGTGTTCCTGCCATGGCTGGTCTGGATGGGAGGACGAACCCTGTCAGATTTGAACGACGCCATGACGCGGCGCTGGTTCCGGCCGTCGCTGGTGGTCCTGGCGATCCAATTCCTTGTGGGCGCATGCACCGTCGCCCGTGTCAGCGGATTTGAGATTTAGTCCATTGCGACCTGACACTTACAAAGCGGCCTGGCCGATCTTTTCCAATTGCTCCGGCGTTGGTGTCCTGGTGACACGGTACCGGACGGGATAGAGATCTTCCTGAAGTTCCAGCAGTTCTCCTGCCACTTCCATGACCTTGTCCCAATCATAAGCTCCATGATCTTCGCCGATCATGATCAGGTTGGTCCTGGGCAGCAGAGATTCAATGCCGCTGGTCCAGACGCAATAGGACAGGACGCGTCCACTTTCGTGGCGGATCGCCGAGAAAGTGGCGACGAAGACATCGGTGCCGTCCTTGTCATGTATGGCGTCGAGCAATTCCTTCTGAGTCGCATAAAGCCCACCCAGGTAGCTGGTTTCCATCTGCTGGAACTTTTCGTACAGTTCATGAGATCGGGGGACGATCCAGTCTTCCCATTCCCCGTCGACGAATTGCAGCGGAATCGGTGACAGCGGACGGGCTTCGTCACGCATCGTCGCATCGGTCAATTCAGCCAGGATTTTCAGTCCCACTTCATCTTCGCTCCCGGTGACAAACAGCGTGTCGCGCTGAGGGACCATCGCCACGGGGTGCCCCTGGAGATTCCAGGAGAGGATCCGGTCGGTGAGCAGGATTCGCGCCGAGTCGTAGCTGTCGCCGGAGATCTCGGAGTAGAACCCGTCGCCAATTTGCGAGTAGCCCGCCGTGGTCTCGGCCAGGTTCTCGCGGGCAATCTCCATCGCTTCGTAGTACGAGATTCCCCAGTTCTGCAGATCCTCTTCAGAAATCGAACGCATGGAGGTGGGGAGGTCGTAGACCAGGGTCGTCACCAGGTGGCTGCCGAGCGGATAGAGTGGCAGGTCCATTTGCTTGGCGCCATCGAGTTGGCGGCGCAGTTCCATTTCCGAGAAGGCTGCGCGGGTCCAGATCTTGGGACGCAGATTTGGCCGCACTTCGTCGAAATCCTCGGGCAGATCATTGGTCGCGGTCATGAAGCTGCGGACCAGTTCCAGCAGCCGTTTGCGCCGGGCTTTTCGCGGAAGTTGAGCATACTCGTGGTACAGGTTGACGAGGTTAATCTCGCCGCCCCCCGTCACCTTGATCCGAAACTCGGCTGGTTCGTAATGGTGTTCACGGCGATCACCCGCCCGGCGAAATTCGGCGATCAATGCCCTGGCGAATTGATCACGCGTCGGAGGAGGAAAGAACCAGTTCAGCAGATTCATCGCAGTTTCTCGTTCAATCTGTTGCCGATGTCGAGATTGGACTTCCGCAAGTCTATCCCTGACGACGGTGGCGTCCACCCCGGCGCGCCGAATTCATCCGTTCCTGTGGCGTCGAACGAGGCTCCGTTCTTTTGCGTTGCTCATCGTGCGGGGCCGCGCAAGACCTCGGCCGATTTCGAATCGGAAAATGCGTGACCCGCCCTTCCCTTGTCCGTCGCTGGAACGTGCAGGCGGCTGACACGGCGTCTTTCAATCGGCATCGCGACACGCTCGGTTGCCTGAGGTCCAGGGAACGTTCCGCCGAAGGTTCCGGAATTTCTGCTGCTGGGGACTCCGATCGGAACGATCTGAGAATAGCTGGCCTTCGCCTGATCAGGCCAACAGCTTTTCGAGGACATTTCCAGCGACATCCGTCAGTCGATACCGCCTGCCATTGTGCAGGTAGGTCAGCCGTTTATGGTCGAGTCCCAGCAGATGGAGCATCGTCGCGTGCAAGTCGTGTACGGTCGTGGGATCGACGGCAGCCTTGTATCCGATATCGTCGGTTTCGCCGAAACTGGCACCCCCCTTGATTCCCGCACCAGCCATCCAGGCCAGGAATCCGTGCGGGTTGTGATCGCGTCCGTCTTTTCCCTGTGAGACGGGCATTCGACCGAATTCGCCACCCCAGATGACAAGCGTCGAGTCCATCAGGCCGCGTTGCTTCAAATCGGTCAGCAATCCATCGATCGGGACGTCGGTCGCCAGGCAATGGCCCGAATGATTGGCAGTCAGATTACTGTGCGCATCCCATTCACCATCGCTGTAAACCTGGATGAATCGGACACCGCTTTCGACCAGGCGGCGTGCCAGCAGGCACTTGGAACCATACGACTTTGTCTCGGGCCGGTCCAGGCCATAGGACTTGCGAGTCGCCTCGGTCTCCTTTGAGAAATCGATCAGGTTCACCGCCTCCGATTGCATGCGATAGGCCAGTTCGAACGACTGGATCCTTCCCAACAATTCGGCTTCTCCAGGGTGCGACTGCAGGTGTTCGTCGTTGAGCTTTGCCAGCAGATCCAGTTGCCGTCGCTGGTCCTCACGGGTAACGTCGCCGGGACGATTCAGATTCAGGATGGGATTCCCCTCTGAGCGGAACAGAGTCCCCTGGAAGGTTGATGGCAGGAATCCCGAGTGCCAGTTGAGCGGTCCCCCCTTGATTCCCTGGTTGTTCCCCAGGACGACGTAGCCGGGCAGATTCTGGTTCTCGCTTCCTAGTGCGTAGGTGATCCACGCTCCCGCCGAGGGAAATCCTGGTCGGGCGATGCCGGTGTTGATCTGGTAGAGCGCGGGGACGTGGTCATTGGATTCGCTGTGCAGCGACTTGACGAAGGCGAAGTCATCGACATGCCTGGCGACATGAGGGTACTTCTCGCAGACCCAGGCGCCGCTCTGTCCATATTGCTTGAATTGAAAGGGGGATTTCATCAATGGTCCGGGATTTCCATTGAAGACATCAATCGAGATCTTCTGGCCATCCCGTTTTGTCAATTCGGGCTTGGGGTCGAACATGTCGACCGCGCTGGGGGCGCCTTCCATGAACAGCCAGATCACGGACCTGGCTTTCGCGGGAAAGTGGATGATTCGGGGGGATTGAGCATCCGCCGAATCCGCTGCCAGCAACCCCTGTGTGGAGAGCATGTCGAGCATGGCAACAGAACCGAATCCCGCACCGGCCCTCTGCAGGAAATGACGTCGGTTGATGATCGATTCCACCTGTCGGCAGGGAAAGCGGCTGGGGATTGTCATCGTCGGTTTGCTCGCTGCGGTGATCAGTCGATGTACAGAAACTCGTTCAGGCTGAACCAGGCCTGGCACAGGTCTGCCAGTGCTCGTCGCCGGATTTCGGACGGATTGGCTTGAGGCGAACGAGCCGATCGTTCGCGAATCTGCAGTTCGACGAACTCCAGGGATCGGGTTCGTTCGGTGGCCGTCGGGGGGCGTCCCAATGCCAGTTGGTATCCGCGCTCGACCCAGGGACCGGGTTCGGTCCCCAGGTCGTGGATCAGGCGGTCTGCAAAGTCCAGCGACACGCCACGGACAAAGGAATCGTTCAGCAGGGCCAGCGCCTGAGGTGCGACTGTCGTCGGGTCGCGTCGATTGCAGCTTTGCTGCGCATCTGGTTTGTCAAACGCCTGCAGCAAGGGATAGGGAACGACCCTCTTGTGAAAAAGGTACACGGAGCGGCGTCGCAGTTCTGCCGATTCGTCGACCTTTGAGGGATATGGATCCTTGGTGTTGCGGGCCACGATCGCTTCCGGACTGATCGAGGGTTTGAAGCCGGGGCCATACATCTGTCGGTTCAATGTTCCGCTGACCGCCAGCATGGAATCACGCAGGATCTCGGCTTCCAGTCGCTGCGGTTTCCTTTTCCAGAGCAACCGATTGTCGGGATCGGTGGTGGCAGGCGGGATGCCCCGGCTGGATTGCTGGTAGACGGCGCTGCTCAGGATCAATCGATGCAGTCGCTTCAGTTTCCACCCGTTCTGAACAAGGTCATGCGCCAGCCATTCGAGCAGTTCCGGATGGGTTGGCGGCTCGGACCGGACACCAAAATCGCCGACCGTGCGAACGAGTGCCTCGCCGAAATGATGTAGCCAGATTCGATTGACGATGACACGCGCCAGGAGTGCGCCACCCCCCTGCTCGACATCGGTGATCCATTCGGCAAGCGCCCGTCTCTGCAATGAGCTTTTTTTCGCAGGGCTGTTGGCGCGGGCCTGCTTCAAGTACTCGTCGGGAGACTTGTCACGAGACAGGATTGAGAGGAATCCCAGCGTGACGGGAATCGTGCGGTCATTGAAATCGCCGCGGCGAAACAGCCAGGCGGGGCGAGGTTCGGGGCCGGCATCCCGATAGGCATGGACTTTCGTTGCTCCCAGCGAGACCTCGCCCCGGTCCCCCGATTGCAGCGCACCCAGGATCGAGTAGTAGTCGCGAGCGGGGATCGCATCGTACTTGTGGTCATGGCAGCGAACACAGCCCAGCGTCAGGCCGAGCATGCCGGTGCCGATGGTCGAGACCATGTCGTCGAGCTCGTTGTAGCGGTTCCGCAGTCGTTCTTCTTCCATCAGGTTGTCGCCCAGACCGGCAAACGGGCCGGCGGTCAGGAACCCGGTGGCGGCGACGGCATCGGCAAGATCCGGTTCGTACTCATTTCCCGCCAGTTGCCAGCGGACGAACTGATCAAACGGCATGTCGTCATTCCAGGCTTTGATGACGAAGTCCCGGTAGCGATAGGCCTGAGGTCGGTCGCGATCGGTCTCCTGACCGTCACTGTCGGCGTATCGGGCGACATCCAGCCAGTGTCGGCCCCAGCGCTCACCGTAGTGCGGACTCTGCAGCACGCTGTAGATCAGGGATTCCCTGGCCATCTCCAGGTCCCGTTCGGACTCGGCGCAATACGCATGCACGTCGTCCGGGCTGGGGGGGAGACCGATGACATCAAACGAGATTCGTCGGATCAAGGTGGATGGCGTGGCAGCGGGCGCAGGTTGCAGGTTCGCTGCTTCCAGTGCAGCCAGTACAAACTGGTCGATGGGGGTTTGAACCCAGCCAGCCTGCCGGATCGTGGGAAGGGGGACCGCTTTCAGCCGCTGGAATGCCCAATGGCTTCGCGCCTGTTCGGTGCGCGGATCGAGCACATCAGCGCTGACCGGCCAATTCGCTCCCTGGTCGATCCAGGCCCGCAGGATCTTGATTTGATCACTCGAAAGCGCCGATCCTTCCGGTGGCATCACTTTGGACTTGTCGGTCGTGGTGACCAGGTGAATCAACCGGCTTTCCTCGCTCTTGCCAGGAACAATGGCCGGTCCGCTCTTCCCGCCCGCCAGGACACGTTGCCGGACGCCCAGATTCAGGCCTCCTTCCTCGTTCCCCTGAGCATGGCATTCAAAGCAGCGCTGACGGAGGATCGGCTGGACGTCCTTGACGAAGTCGATCTTGTGAGCGTTCGCAGGAAGTCCTGGGGCCGGTTCATCCGCGGCGACAGTTGGCTGAACGCCGATCAAGGGGGCCAGGACGGCAATGGCTGTCAGAACAGCAAACGCACGTAGAGCGGACAACTTGGGGATCCTGATTCGGGATGTCGATCTTGATGGGCCAGCCAGAGTAACGCGCCACATCGACCGAGGCCAGAATCATCCTGTTCAACCCGTCTGGGCAGGCGTGACGCGCCCCTTACTGGGCGCTGACCATGTCGGGACGCAGTCGTTTGGCGTCGCGCAGATACACATGGACGATTTCCGACTGCTTCTTGTCGGTATTGACGTGCAGCAGGACTCGGATGCAGCGAGGGACCGATGCGGTGGGAACAGCGATTTCCGAGGCGCACAGGAGCGGAACCTGTTTCATCCCGATGGCGCGGGCCGCTTCGGCCGGGAATGTCGACGTCAGGTCGGGGGACGTCGTGAAAATCGCGGATACGATTTCGTCGAATTCGACGATCGCGTTGACCCGCAACAACTCCAGCAGCAGCTCACGGGTGGCTGCCAGAATCTGCTCAGGCACATCGGCTTCGACGCTGGTGGCTCCCCGAATCCCCCGGACCGACATGTTCTAACGCTCCTCACACGTGGGACGGGTCTCCAGCCCTGTCCGGACCTTGGTCTTGGTTCAGCCTGCCGCCTGGGATTTCGGGAATCGCATCGCAGCGATTCCGGCCTGGAGGCCGCCCCGCAAAATCGAACCGGCGAACGCCGAATTGGCGTAGAGAGATATCCGATTTCCCGCGGACTCGCCAGTTGACCCGAATTCCTCTTCCCGATTTCCGCCGCTTGAGCTAAAAGTCGACGTTGGACAGGGATCGTCCAGACGCGTCGGTGCGCGCGGCTCAAAAACTACCAGGGAGGGCAACGTGAGTCACACAGTGGGTTCGCTGGCTTCGCTCGTTCAAGGTGAGGTACGCGGAGACGCAGATCGACCGATCTGCAACGCGGCGGCGATTGAATCGGCAGGTCCGGATGCCGTGACTTTCGTGCTGGACGAAAGCCATGTGAGTCGTCTACAGGCCTGCCAGGCGGGCGCTGTGATCCTGAACCCCAAGATTGCCTCGGGCGTTGCCCTTTCGCCGGGGACGTCGCAGATCGTGGTCAACGACCCGCACGCGGCGTTCATGCTGATTCTTCCCCAGTTCCGCAAGGTTCGCGGTCGACCGGCCCGCGGGATTTCGGAGCGGGCTCATGTCAGTCCGACTGCGACGATTGGCGCCGACTGCTATGTGGGGCCTGGAGCCTGCATCGGTGAGGAAGTGGAAATCGGTACGGGATGCGACATTCATCCCGGCGCCGTCATTGGTCCCGGTTGTAAGCTGGCCAACGACGTCATCGTCTATTCCAACGCAGTGCTTTATCAGGACGTGTCGCTGGGGGACCGCGTCATCATCCATAGTGGCGCCGTGATTGGTGCGGATGGGTTTGGATACCGGTTTACCGAGGGGCGGTTCGTCAAGATTCCGCAACTGGGAACCGTGGAAATCCACGAGGACGCCGAAATCGGCGCCTGTACCACGGTGGATCGCGGCGCGATCGGGCCGACGATCATTGGTGCGGGAACGAAGCTCGATAACCTGATCATGATTGCCCACAACTGCGAATTGGGCCGCCACAACGTGTTTGCCTCGCAAGTCGGACTGGCGGGATCCTGTTCCACTGGTGATTACGTCCGGCTGGGTGGTCAGGTCGGAATCAAGGACCATGTCCGCCTGAACTCCGGATGCATGGTCGGGGCCAAGGGAGGCGTCCACAAGGACATTCCCGAAGGGGAAATCTGGATCGGGTACCCGGCCACTCCCGAAGCCGAACAGAAGCGCCTGGTCTTTTCGCTGAAGCGCGTTCCGGAAATGCGTGATGACGTGCGAACGCTGAAGAACCAGGTCGCGGCCCTGACAAAGCAACTTGAGGAACTGCGGGTTCCTCCGACCGAAGAACTGCGCAAGGCGGGTTGAATTGATGCAGATTGAATTGGCAAGGACAGCCGGCGGTCCGGCGGACCAGGTCACGTTTGATTCCCATGGCGACAGTCAAGAACGAACGATGGACACCGAACTGATCTCGACGAAGCCCCCTGACCGCGTCGGCCTGTTGGCCGGCGCCGGCCGGTTTCCGCTCGCGTTTGCGGAAGCGGCACGTCGGCAGGGTCTGCACGTTTATTGTGTGGGCGTGTCGGGAATGGCGGACGCGGATCAACTGCGAGCGGTCTGTCACTGGTACGCGGAAACCCCTCTGGCACGATTGGGACGAACCATTCGCCTGTTCAAACGGGCGAAGGTCGACCGGATCGTGATGGCGGGAAAAATCGAAAAAACAGTCCTGTTTCAGCCGTTTCGAATCCTGCGACTGCTGCCCGACTGGCGGACGATTCACATGTGGTACCGCTATGCGACGCGTGACCACAAGGACGATACCCTGCTGCTGGCGGTGATCCGCGAGTTCGAGCGTGACAACATTCATTTTGATTCGGCACTTGACTACTGTCCGGAGTTACTTGTGAAACATGGATTCCTGACCCGGCGCAAGCCGACGGACGCTCAATGGCGCGACATCCGGTTCGGCTGGGATCTCGCCAAGGAAATGGGACGACTGGACATTGGCCAGTCCGTCGTGGTGAACGACATGGCCGTGATTGCGGTCGAGGCCATTGAAGGGACGGATCGCACGATTCGCCGCGCCGGGGAACTGTGCCGCCGCGGCGGGTTCACCGTCGTCAAGGTGGCAAAGCCGCAGCAGGACATGCGGTTCGATGTTCCAACAATCGGCGCTCAGACGATCAAGACGCTTCAGGAGGCGGGTGGCCGTGTCCTGGCGATTGAAAGCAACAAGACGATCATCCTGGATCAGGAGGATGTCATTGAACTGGCAGATCGGCTGGGGATTGCGATTGTCGCCATCAACGCGGAAGAATTGGAACTGCGCGTTGCAAGCTGATGTCTGCTGTGATCGTCAAGCTGCTTGCATCACAAATCGGATTTCAGCGTCGAGCAACCAGTCGTCATCGTGGGCTGGAGGAAGCTGATCCACGTAGCGGCGTTTCAATTCCCCGAAGATGTCGGCATCCGATCGATTCCGCGGATCAGGCCATGCTTTCGCTGCCTCCGCCGCAGCGTCAAAGTTCTTTAACTCTCCATAAATATGCGTCCGTAAAACGTTGGCGGACACCCTCGCTGGTTTTCTCGCAATGCGTGACAGCACATTGAGTGCGTCGTCAAATCGACGTTGTTGTAGCTTGGCGACTGTCAACGCCGTGCAGAAGTAATCTCTGTCTGCCACAAAGGGGTTGCGTTCCATTCCCTCTTCAAAAATTCGAACTGCTTCATCGGCGTTTCCCAATCGTAGAAGAATCATCCCTCGGATATGGAATCCAATCCAATCACTTGCTGTTGATGGTTGCCTGGCGGGCAGTTCCTGCAAGGCATCATCGTAGCGCCTCATTAGGAAGAGAATTTGTGCGCGCCCAGTTCGCGCGATGACATTGGTCGGATGTTCCTTGCAGACGCTTTCGTATTCGGCCAGTGCGTCTTCGAGCCTTCCCATGGCCTTGAGGACTTCTGCGCGCCCGGTTCGCGCGAGGATGTCGGTTGGGTGTTCCTGTCGGACGCGGTCGTATTCTGCTAATGCGTCTTCAAGCCTTCCCATGACCTTGAGGACTTGTGCGCGCCCAGTTCGCGCGACGACATTAGTCGGGTGTTCCTGTCGGACGCCGTCGTATTCGGCCAGTGCGTCTTCGAGCCTTCCCATGGCCTTGAGGACTTCGGCGCGCCCGTTTCGCGTGACGACATCGGTTGGGTGTTCCTGTCGGACGCCGTCGTATTCGGCTAGGGCGCCGTCGAGCCTTCCCATGGCCTTGAGGGCTTCCGCTCGCCCGTTTCGCGCGACGACATCGGTTGGGTGGTCCTTGCGGACGCCGTCGTATTCGGTCAGTGCGTCTTCGAGCCTTCCCATGGACTTGAGCACTTCTGCGCGCCCAGTTCGCGCGACGACGTCGGTCGGGTGTTCCTGTCGGATCCCGTCGTATTCGGCCAAGGCGACTTCATGCCGTCCCATGGCCTTGAGGACTTCCGCGCGCCCATTTCGCGCGACGACATTAGTCGGGTGTTCCTGTCGGACGGCGTCGTATTCGGTCAGTGCGTCTTCGAGCCTTCCCATGGCCTTGAGGACTTCTGCACGCCCGTTTCGCGCGACGACATTGGTTGGGTGTTCCTGTCGGATCCCATCGTATTCGGTCAGGGCGTCTTCAAGCCTTCCCATGGCCTTGAGGACTTCCGCGCGCCCATTTCGCGCGACGACATTAGTCGGGTGTTCCTGTCGGACGGCGTCGTATTCGGTCAGTGCGTCTTCGAGCCTTCCCATGGCCTTGAGGACTTGTGCACGCCCTATTCGCGCGACGACATTACTCGGGTGTTCCTGTCGGACGCTGTCATA
>Ga0265327_10003879_pt1 | contig 13773 bp, 11 predicted proteins | sample 41621metaG_FD_202089 | JGI IMG/M metagenome (GOLD analysis project Ga0265327, IMG submission 202089) | Rhizosphere microbial communities from Carex aquatilis grown in University of Washington, Seatle, WA, United States - 4-16-21 metaG | ecosystem: Host-associated > Plants > Roots > Rhizosphere... | reverse complement strand
CGCAGCCGACGGTGGCGAGGCGCTCCGTATGGTGACTGACTTCGAGCCTGAAGTTGTCATTCTCGATATCGGCTTACCTGACATGGACGGGTACCAGGTAGCCCGCATTCTCCGCCAGCAGAATAAGCCTCTCAAGGCACTCATTGCCCTTTCCGGCTACGGACAAGACGAAGATAAGCGTAAAGCTATCGAAGCCGGCTTCGACTATCACCTCACCAAGCCAGTTGGCCTGTCAGAGATAGAGGAGATTCTCAATACCCTCTCATAACAAAAGCCCCTATGGGGCTTTTGTTATGTATGCACATCCTCGTTCAATCGATACTGAATGGATGTTACCAATTAAGCTGACCACCTGTCTTGTATTCCGTAACGCGCGTCTCAAAGAAGTTCTTCTCCTTATTGAGATCCACTGCCTCACTCATCCATGGGAATGGATTTGCGACATTGTACTGCGCTGGAAGTCCGACGGTCGCAAGACGACGATCAGCAATATGCTCAATGTACTGCTTGAAGCCCTCTGCATTCATGCCAAAGATGCCCTTAGGGAATACTTCCGACGCAAAGGTGTATTCAAGCACGACCGCGCGCTTTACGAGATCAATCATGCGCTGCTGGAACTCTGGGGTCCACAATTCCGGCTGTTCTTCCTTAATGGCGTTAATCATGTTCACGCCAAAGTTTAGGTGCTGACTTTCATCACGCATGATGTACTGAATCTGCTCAGCAGAACCCGTGAGTTTGTTCTGGCGCTGGAAGCCGAACATAACAGCAAATGATGAGTAGAAGAAGATACCCTCCATGATGAGCGAGAAGACAAACATATTCTCGAGAAAGAGCTGATCGTTCTCAAAGGTTCCCGTCTTAAAGTTCGGATCAAAAATGCCCTCATTCAAGGAAAGAATCATGTTGTCCTTGTTGTAGATGCTTTCTACTTCACGATACATGTTGAAGATACGACTCTCGTCCATCTGGAGTGACTCCACGATGTACTGATACGCGTGCGTATGAATGGCTTCCTCGTAGCCCTGGCGGAGAAGATACATACGGCACTCAGGAGACGTGATGTGCTTATAGAGCGCAAGCACCACGTTATTGGCTGCAATGGAGTCTGCCGTTGTGAAGAAACCGAGAACCGTTTCAAATGCCTTACGCTCATCTGGAGTGAGTGCGTTTGGATCCTTCCACTGCTCGATGTCGCGCTGCATCGATATTTCGGTCGGGAGCCAGTGATTACTGTTTCCTGCCATGTATGCCTCCCATGCAAAATGATGCTTCATGGGATAGAGCTGCATCACGTCGGCATCACCGCCGTTAATTATTTTGCGGTTGTTAATGTCGACTGCTGCAGCTCCTTTGTTGATAGGCATACGAGGTTTTAGTTACCGATAATTCAGGACGTTCGTCCTAGAGGGTCTCCCTATTTTCACTCGTCCTGCCCTTCGAGGCAACCTGTTGAGAGTGCTTCATCTATACTCGACAGCGCGTCGATTCCATTGTAGAAACACTTTGAACTGCACATTAGTTTTGGGAGACCGAATATGGCTCACGTACAGACGTTTCGGTGTCCCTATGAAGAAAAAGGACACCAGGACGACACCATAGTCACCGTTATGCTCTCGACCGAGCGTAGTGAGCGGCTTACGCAAATCACGACCGCATTCAAGCGATTCTACGAACGCACTGACCTTATCGGCATACGCTTCTGCCTGCCACCCTCTCTCTGGCAGGACGTGCGGTCGCTCCCTGCACTCGCCGACTACCTCCTGCCTATCCAGTGTGAAATAGTCGCTGGCGAATGCGAGGTCCGACTTGCGCCGTTTCTTCCCTACCAGTTTGGGAAGGTGACGAAAGAAGAATCGGATGCAGCTCTCGACAAGCGTCGGCATGCACTCTGGATAGCCTACGCACTTGCCGAGGCGTTCGAATCAACAGAGGAACGGTTCCCTGCTGACGCTGACGACCTCGCGACCTGGATACAGAGGCGCGTCGAGGATAATCGAAAGGCAGGACTCTATAGTCCGCACATCGGTATCGTGGGCCCGATTGAGTCCACGCTCGCTACCGCGCCGAAGTTCCATCTGCTGACGCTTACCATTCATGGGGTTACGTTTCCCCATGAACGTCTGAGCCCTGAAAATGCGACGAAGAACCAGAATACGTTCTCCGTCGTGAAGGCACCGTTCTACCCGAAGAAGTTCGGACGCTACAGCGAGATGGTGGAAGTGGTTGTCACCCGCGAAGCCCACTTCGCTGCTCTGCCACCGGATGTTCGCAAGAAAATCCGCATCCGTTCGAACGAAACGCTTCGGCGCTCGGGCGTGCGAGTAAAGGATCTCGCGGAAGACAAACAGGAGCTCGGTGTCTGGATCCCGGAATACCGCGGCCAACTCCCTCAGAAAAGATGAACCTAACGAGCGAGCGCTCCGTCACAGCTGTGACGGAGCGCTCTTTCTTTATATTCTTTGTTTTACGAGCTAGCTTTCGCAGCTTTCGCAAATGCCCGACTCCATTCCAGCGGCCACGCGCGCAAGCTTTGCCTTCCACTCAGCATCCGAGAATCCAGCTGGAGCTCCGGTTTCGCTCACTGTGGACGATTCCATAGTCATCACGGAACCAAACTGAGGATTCTCGATACGATCAACCACTATCTCCGTGTGACTCTCAGCGGTCATAGGAGTGGCTTGTGATGGAGCCATAGCCATAGCAGGCTCCCCTACCATGACTGCGCTTGCCACTGCTCCTGCGACTGCCTGAGCGCCACGTGTATGGGTTGAGCCGTACTCTGAGACTGAGGTGGTGGACTTCTCTACCTGGGAGGCTCCAAGGGTGCGGAGGTAGTACGTTGTCTTAAGCCCCATCTGCCATGCGAGGAAGTAGGCTTCTGAGAGTTCACGGCCAGAAGTGCCGTTGTAGAAGATGTTGAGCGACTGTGACTGATCAATCCACTTACCACGACGTGCAGCAGCCTCAACAAGCCAACGTGCTTCTATCTCGAAGACTTCCTTATACTTCTCGCGAAGGTTGAGAGGGATTTCCAAGATGCCCTGTACGGAACCATCAGCGTACTTGATGCGGTTCAGCATGGCTGAACTCCACATGCCGAGCTTCTTCAAGTCTTCAACGAGGTACTTATTGAGGACGACGTACTCACCTTCCTTGTTCGACTTCACGTAGATGTTCTTGTAGATAGGCTCCACGCATGGGATACAGCCGACGAGGTTTGCAGTCGACGCAGTCGGTGCAATAGCCATCGTGTTTGAGTTACGCATACCGAACTCCTTCACATGATTGCGGACTGGAGTCCAGTCGAGTTTGCCACCACGCTTCAACTTAATTTCCTCACCACGCTCGCTCTGTAGAAGATCGATAGTGTCTTGAGGGAAGATGTCACGGTCCCACTTCGAGCCCTTGTAGCTTTCGTACGTGCCGCGCTCCTTTGCGAGTTTTGATGAACCAAGGATAGCGTTGTAGGCAACGACTTCCATAGACTCGTCAGCAAAGGCGACTGCTTCAGGAGTGTCGAAGTTGATGCCGAGAAGGTAGAGCGCATCGTGATAGCCACGTACTCCCATACCGACAGGGCGATGACGCATGTTACCGCGACGAGCATCTTCGGTTGGGTAGAAGTTGAGGTCGATGACGTTATCGAGCATGCGCATTGAGGTCTGTGTCACCGATGCTACGAGGTCGTGGTCGAAGAACGGAGTTCCGTCAGCCTTGTACGAGACAAACTTAGCGAAGTTTAAGGAACCAATAGTACAGACGGCGGTCTCTTCGGAGTTTGTGTTGAGCGTGATTTCCGTACAGAGGTTTGAGTTGTGCACGACGCCGACATGGTCCTGAGGTGAGCGGATGTTGGAAGGATCCTTCCAGGTAATCCAAGGGTGACCTGTTTCGAAGAGCATCGCGAGCATCTTCTTCCAAAGGTCTCCTGCAGGAACGCGCTTGAAGTGGGTAATGACGCCCGAGTCCACCATAGCTTCGTATTCCTTGTAGCGCTTCTCAAATGCTGCGCCGTAGATCTCATGGAGCTCTGGCACGTCGTTAGGGCTGAAGAGTGTCCACTCTCCCCCATCGCGCACACGCTTCATAAAGAGGTCAGGAATCCAGTTGGCTGTGTTGATGTCATGCGTACGGCGGCGCTCGTCTCCCGTGTTCTTACGGAGTTCGAGGAAGTCCTCGATGTCGAGGTGCCAGGTCTCAAGGTATACACAGCCAGCGCCACGGCGCTTACCTGAGCGGTTAATAGCGAGGTTCACATCGTTCGCAATTTTAAGGAATGGAACAATACCCTGACTTGGTACGCCCGTACCCTTAATAAAGGAGCCGGTCGCGCGCACGGGAGTCCAGTCGGTACCAGTGCCTCCTGACCACTTCAGATACTGTGCATTATCGGAGACAGACTTGAAGATACCTTCGAGTGAATCTGGAACGGTGTTGAGGAAGCAGTTAGAAAGCTGAGCTTTCTTGGCGCCTGCCTGGAAAAGCGTGCGTCCGCCTGGCGTGTAGTAGAAGTTTGAGAGGAGGTTGTAGAACTCAAGTGCTACACGCTCACGGTCTTCCGGCTTCTCGTTGAGTGCGAGGCCCATACCGATGCGCATCCAAAGCATCTGAGGAGTCTCAAGCGGCTTCTTTGCCTTTGGATCTTCCATGCAGTAGCGAGAAGACATGATTTCAAGTCCCATGTACTCGAAGAGTGCATCGTTTTCTATCTTCATCGAGCGAGCCATCTTTGCGAGGTCATACTCGCTCATGCGTGCGTCGAGGTTTCCCTCTTCGACTGCTTTGTTGATGTTACGGACGAAGACACGCTCATGCTCATCAGCGAGCTGGTCCTCCTTGAAGTTCGTACCGAACACTTCACCGTAGAGACGATGGAGATGGAGGAGGGCTGCGACTTTCGAGTACGCAGGGTCGCGCTCAATCATCGAGCGTACGACGGCAATCAGGGCGCGCTTCACTTCATCGGTTGTCATGCCTTCGTACAGTTCGTACTTGAGCTGACTCATGATGCCATCGACATCGATGACATTTTCATACCCCTTCACAAACTTTACGAGGTTCGCACGTACGCGGCTTTCATCAAATGATTCTTCTTTGCCGCTTGCAGTCTTTATGGTGAGCTTCTTCTCTTCTACCTTTTGTATGACTTCCTGCTGTTTCTCTTCGCGTATTTTCGTGTGCTCATAGCGGTACACGATGTAGTGACGCGCTACGGTCAAATGACCCTCGCGCATAAGCGTAAACTCAACTAAATCCTGGACATTTTCAACTGAAGGCGTCTGCTCGCCAAACCGTCCCGCGAGCTCGGTGACGACTGCTTCCGTCATCTCCTCGAGCTTCTCAGGTGCTACCTGCACATGCATCGCATCAAATGCTTTTCTCATCGCTTCGGTAATCTTTTCGCCTTCGAAGTCGACGATTACGCCATTCCTTTTTTTGACCTGCTTCATATGGTTCGTTGCCGTTACCGCACGTAATAATACAGTTCGAAGAGACAGGAAAGCAGGAGGCTTTCGGCATGAGAGTCGGAGTGAACGCTTTCTTTCGAAAAGCCCACAAAGAGCATTCCGACATCCCAACCTGTCCCGCAACTGCGGAAGAACTTCTTTAGTTTATCCCCGGTAGGGGCTATCTCCTACCTGTGGATTATTCGAGGCAGGAAGTACGCCACTCGTAAATTGCTTCGACACATCTTCACTCTAGACGCAAGAGCATGAAGTGAAAAAGAAGCAGAAACAATGTAAGCTCTCGCCGGTTCAGGCGTCCTGTAGTATGAAGTTCATGAAGTATTCATATAGGTCCAGATAGGCTGTGGGGGTTACCAAGTAATCAAAAGTGTATGCGAATACTCATCGTAGAAGACGAAACAAAGCTCGCCGAAGCCCTCAAGAAAGGACTTGAGATGAAAGGATTCGCTGTAGACGTCCTCACTGATAGTGAGAAGGCACGCACCCGCATACTCCTGTATCGCGACGAATACGATCTCATCTTGCTCGACCTCATGCTGCCGGGCATAGATGGTGCCACTATTTGCCGTGACGCTCGTGCTGAAGGCGTTACGACGCCAATTATTATCCTCACGGCCCGTGATGAGACCGAGAGCAAGATTGACCTCCTCAACTTGGGCGCCGACGACTACCTTGCAAAGCCCTTTGCCTTCGATGAGCTCGTGGCCCGCATCACTGCCGTCTTGCGCCGCCCAACGGAGACACTTCCGACGAACATGAATGTTCGTGACATCGTACTCGACCCAAAGCGACGTATCGTCGAGAAGGACGGCGCACCCTTGAGCCTCACCCTAAAAGAGTATTCGCTTCTCGAGTTCTTTATGCGTCACCCCGATGAGGCGCTCACGAGAGAGACTATACTGGACCATGTGTGGGATTTTGACTTCCCTGGCTTCTCGAATGTGCTCGATGTCCATATGAAAAATCTCCGTAAAAAGCTCGACACTTATGAAACAGGCGACCCCCTCTTCGAAACCGTACGCGGCGTTGGCTACCGGCTTAATAGCTAAGTACCGACACAATCCGTCCTTACGGATGACCGTATACCTGGTACTGCTACAAATCGCGTTCACGATTCTCATGATCGCGCTGTTTGGGTATGCGCTCCATAACGCACAACTCGATACCGTTGGCTCGATAAGCCAGCACATAAGTAATGTATTAAACGGTCATGGCACTACCACAGACAGCTTGCCGGAGACGATAGGTGCCATTAGCACACGGATATTTATCCTGGTATCCATAGGCATGATCGTACTGAATGCACTCTTTGCGTACCTGGTGGCACTTTTCGCGCTCCGTCCTACGCAGGACACGCTTTCCTTTCAGAAGCGATTCATAGGCAATATCGCGCATGAATTGCGTACACCGCTCGCTATCATAAAAACCTCGACGGAAGTCGCTCTGTTTGAGCCAAACCTCTCGCCGTCGTTGCATGAAGCACTCACCGATACCATCACTGAGCTCGATCGTATCTCTGAAACCATAAACAACCTGCTCTCGTTTGATACGCTCACCCGTCCGACTCGTATGAAGTTCACACCTGTCGACCTCGGCGAGGTGGTAGATGCAGTAGTGGTTCGTCACGAAGAACTTGCCCGCTCCCGTGGTGTCTCACTCGTCTATACACCGATGCCAGGCCAGATAGTCCGTGGCAACGCGAGTGCGCTTGATCAGGTAGTAAATAATCTCCTCAAGAACGCTATTAACTACACGCCGCAGAACAAGGACGGAAGGGTGGAAGTAGGCCTCTTGAGTACGCGGACCTACATAACCATATCGGTGAAGGACACAGGCATCGGCATTAAAGAGGAGGATATGCAGCACATCTTCGAGCCATTCTACCGAGGAGATACCTCCCGTGCGCGCGGTATCGGCACCGGTACCTCAGGCCTTGGTCTCGCTATCGTAAACGAGATAGTGCGTCTGCATCAGGGGTCTATCACCATACGCAGCACGCTTGGAAAAGGAACCAGCATCCGCGTTACGCTTCCCCACCTGAAGAAAGAAACCGGAGTGCCTGGCAACGACGACCACGTATTCATCGAAGTGTAATTCTTCATAAACTATTCAGGTCCGTTCTCCTATCATAGTCAGGTGAGCAGTGGCAGGAGAGGTGCATACGTGCAGCCTCTCCACTAGTCTCATGTTCTTTCTTTCTGCATCTTATGGTCTCGGACGCGGGGCCCGCCAAGATGCATACGGGCTTTAGGTTTACCAGTGCTCGCACTAGTGCACCATTCTATGATTCAGAAAAAGCGAGGATAGCCGGCCGGGGCGGGGACCAAAAAAGGTCTCCGCCCCGGCCTCCTATATAGTCATCGCCCTAGTGGACGAAGAGGAAAATAAGAAGGCCGGCGCACCCACAATAGACCGCAAATGGTACGAGTGTGTTGTTCTTGAAATATTTCGTAAGAAATCGCACTGAGACGTAGGCTGCGATACCAGCCACAACAGCGCCAAAGAGTATCTCCATGGTGGGATACCCAGACGCATGAATGAGCTTAGGGAGCTTGAGAGCAGCGGCCGCGAAGATAATAGGAGTCGCAAGAAGGAATGAGAAGCGTGCAGCGCTCTCATGCGAGAGACCGGAGAGAAGACCACCGGCGAGTGTAGCGCCCGTGCGAGAAAACCCTGGTAGAAGTGCAAGTGCTTGCATACAGCCAATGCCGAGGGCTTTTAGGAACGAGAGCTTGCCGAGAGATTCGTCGATCGAGCCAAAGCCCGCGAGCGCACGACTTCCCCGCTTGCGCAGCATCTCAGCGCCATAGAGGAGGAAACCGTTTCCAATAAGAAAGAGTGCGACCAAATGAGGCGTTGCAAAAAGCTGCGTGAACTTCTTTTCAAATACGAGGCCGAGGAGGCCTGCCGGTACCGTCGCGATGATGAGGAGCCACGCTATGCGTGCGTAGGTGTCGCCGAGTGGTATACGTCCCTTCGCCACACTACGGAAGAAACCTTTTGCGATTTTCACCCAGTCGTCGAAGAAGAAGCCGAGGAGCACGAGCGCGGTCGCGAGGTGTGTCGCCACCAGAAAGATGACGAAGAACTCAGCCTGCTGATCGATAGGCCACCCGAGTAGGGACGGCAGTAGGACCGTGTGACCCAAGCTCGATATCGGGAAGAGTTCGGTGAGACCTTGGAGCGCTCCGAGAACGAGCGCTTGGAAGTACGAAATCATACCCTCTAGAATACCCTATTTTTTAAGCCCGCTACCGCGAATAAACAGGAAGAGTGTAAGGAGGAAGAATGCGATAGTGAGACCTATCATGACGCCAAAGCACACAGCGACCGAGACGTCGGTGATACCAAGGAAGCCATAGCGGAATGCATTCACCATGTAGAGAATAGGGTTGAAGAGTGAAAGCGTGCGGAAGAATGGTGGAAGCTGATTGACTGAGTAGAACACGCCACCCAGGTAGGTTAACGGTGTGAGGACGAACGTCGGTACGATAGAAATCGCATCGAAGGACTTCGCAAAAATGCCGTTCACGAGACCCGCAAACGAGAAGAGGAGGGTCGTTAGAATTGCCGCTGCGATAATCACAAAGACATTCACTATGGCGAGATGCGTGAAGAAAAGTGAGGTCAGAATGACCAAAATACCCACCAGCCCACCACGCATAACACCTCCGGTGACAAAGCCCGCGATAATGGTCCACATCGGCATCGGCGAGACCAATTGCTCATCTATCGTGCGCTGCCACTTTGCAAAGTAGAACGTCGAGACGGTATTCATGTACGAGCTCGTGATGATAGACATCATGACGATACCTGGGACGATGAACGATATGTACGAGAGCCCGTTCACCGCTCGGACTTGGCTCCCGATGAAGGTTCCAAAGATAGCAAAGTAGAGACCCGTCGTAACGATAGGTGGAAGCAGGGTCTGGCTCCAGATACGAATGATGCGCATGAAGTCCTTGCGGACCATCGTGTAGTAGCCGATGAGAATAGGAGAGCGGGTCATATTATTTTTTGAGGACATTTATGAACACTTCCTCGAGACGAGAGCCTGAGTTGCGGACGTTAGTTATCTGCACGCCCGTCGAAGAAATCTTCCTGATAGCGTCATTTACCGTCTGACCAGGAGAGAGCGTCAGCTCGAGCGTCACATCGTCTATCTTCTTTATGGCAAGCTCACGCAGGAGCACCATGGTGGCTTCTTTGACGGGCTCAGTCGTGTCGAGGACGAGCGTGACGTAATTGAGCTTCGAGACAAGCTCTTTCACACTTCCCTGCTCTATGATTTCTCCTTTATTGATGATGGCGAGGCGCTTACAGAGTAGTTCGACTTCCTCGAGGTAGTGAGTCGTGAGAATTATGGTCGTACCTGCTTCGTTTATTTCGCGGAGGAAGTCCCACATACCGCGACGAAGTTCCACATCAACACCAGCAGTTGGCTCATCGAGAAGTAGAATCTTTGGCTCATGTACAAGCGCACGCGCAATCATGAGGCGACGCTTCATACCGCCCGAAAGATCCATAGCCTTGTCACGACGCTTTTCGTAGAGACCAAGCTGAGTGAGTACCTTGTCAGTCATCGCTCTCGCCTCTTCGCGCGGAATGCCGTAGTAGCCTGCCTGATCGAGGACGATATCCTCCACCTTCTCGAATATATTGAAATTGAACTCCTGCGGAACAAGGCCGATGAATGACTTCGCGTGGTCAGGGTCCTTATCTATCGATATGCCCGCCACCTCAACGGAGCCGCCGGTTTTGTTGACGAGGCCCGACACGATACCTATCAAGGTCGATTTGCCTGCACCATTCGGTCCTAGGAGTCCATAAAACTCGCCCTGTTCTATCGTGAGTGTGATGCCTTTGAGTGCTTCAGTTCCTGTCTCGTATTTCTTTTTGAGGCCCTCTATTTTGAGAGCTGGAGTAGTAGCAGAAGCCATAGTCAGGGCAGTATAGCATTTGGCGCATTCGCGCTACCATGTTGATAAATGCTGAATATTTTTACGCCTTCTGTCAAACGTTTTCTGCGCTACGCGCTCGTCGGCGTGTCGACGCTCAGCCTTGACCTCCTCGTGCTTGCAGGACTCACCAACCTCCTCCACGTCCCCTACTACGTAGCCACCCCCATCGGTTTCTTGGTGGGAGTGTCGGTAAATTATTTCATCAGTCGTCGTTTCGTGTTTGGCGGAACCGAGCGACCCATACATCACGGCTATGCGTATTTCATACTCATGGCAGGAGCTGGTGCACTTCTTATCACGGGTGCAGTCACGCTCCTCGTAACGTACGTCCATCTACATTTCTTAGTCGCGCGCATTCTCGTTGCCGGCGTCGTCGGCATCGGAAATTATCTCGGTAACCTCTACTTTAATTTTAAAGTTGTAGGAGTACATCATGACTAAACCAAAAGCAGCCTTGTTTGATCTCGACGAAACGCTTGCTGAAAGTAAGCAGCCTATTACCGATGAGATACGTGCTTTGGTGTCTGCACTCGCATCAACCATGCCGGTGGGCATTATTTCGGGCGGAAAGTTTGAGGTGCTCGTCACAAACATCGGCGACCGTATTGACCCTGAGTTCCGAAATGGACTCTATCTACTCCCCACCTGCGGAGCAGCTATGTACGCATGGGACGGCGCCTACACGGCGGTCTATCAGGAACTACTCACGAGCGAGGAGGAGGCAGCCATAGGAGCCGCTATCACGGAAGCCATCGAAGAGACAGGAGTGATAGACCTTGATGTTCCGTCCTACGGAGAGCGCGTCGAGCTGCGAGGCTCGCAGGTGACACTCTCAGCGCTCGGACAACAGGCCCCTATCGAGGCGAAGAAAGCATGGGACCCCGACCGTACCAAACGCCCGATTCTCCGAGAAGCGATAGCAAGGCGCCTTCCAAACTTTGATGTGAAGACCGGCGGCTCGACCTCAGTCGACATTACGAAACCAGGTATCAATAAAGCCTACGGCGTGCGGAAGTTTGCAGAGCACCACTCATTCCTACCTGAAGAGATGTTCTATGTGGGTGACGCGCTCTTCCCTGGTGGCAATGACGAAGTGGTAAAGGAAACTGGTATAGAGACGAGACAGACTTCGGGCCCTCTAGAGACTGCGGATATTATCCGCGAACTGCTTTCCTAGCACGCTATACTCTCTCTATGGAAGATTTGAACACACGCCTGAAGGCGGTCCTTAAAGGAGATGTCACAACAGACGCCGAGACAATAGCAAAAATGTCCCGCGACACGAGCATCTTTACGCTCACCCCGAGCGTGGTGGTGTACCCGAAGAACACCGAGGACGTCTCGGCACTGGTAAAAGTGGTCGCAGACGCGAAGCATGCCGGCGAGGACGTATCCGTCACAGGACGCTCCGCAGGAACCGATATGTCAGGCGGACCGCTCACGAAGTCGGTCGTCGCCGTATTTACGAAATACATGAATAAGGTCCTCGAAGTAGGCGATGGGTACGCCGTCACCGAGCCGGGTGCGTTCTATCGTGACTTCGAGAAAGCCACCCTCGCCAAGGGTGACCAGATACTTCCCTCCTACCCGGCCTCGCGCGAGATAGCGGCTATGGGCGGCATTGTAAACAACAACTCAGGCGGTGAGCGCACACTCGAGTACGGCAAGACAGAGAAATACATCGAGGAAGTAGAAGTGGTACTCGCCGACGGCTCGGTGACGACATTCAAAGAACTCGGCCCCGCAGAGCTCGATGAGAAAAAGAAGCTCAACACCCTCGAGGGTGACATCTATCGCAAGATGAGCGCGCTCATAGCGACGAACCGCGAGACCATAGAGGCAGCTCGGCCACATGTGTCGAAGAACTCTGCCGGCTACGCGCTCTGGAACGTCTTCGATACCGAAGCGGGTACGTTCAACCTTGCGAAGCTCATCTGTGGTGCACAGGGCACCCTCGCGCTTACGACGAAGATGCAATTGAAACTCGTGAAGCAGCAAGGCAATCGCTCCATGCTCGTCATATTCTTGAAAGACATCAACGTCCTCCCTGAAATCGTCCGCCGTGTGCTCCCCTTTAATCCTGAGAGCTTCGAGAGCTACGACGATCAGACCTTTAAGCTCGCTATTAAGTTCATGCCTCAGATGCTTGGTCAGATGGGCCTTGGTCGGGCAACGCGCCTCGGCATCTCCTTTATTCCAGAGATGCTCATGGCTGCTCGCGGAGGACTCCCTACCCTCGTGCTCATGGCGGAGTTCTCTGAAGACAGTCATGCCGAGGCGCTCTCGATGGCGGAAAAAGCAGAAGCAGCTCTCAAGGATATGCACCTCCAGACAAGCGTAAAGAAAGACGAGAAAGCAGCCGAAAAATACTGGATAGTACGCCGTGAAAGTTTCGCTTTGCTTCGCAAGAACGTGCATGGGCTCTACGCAGCTCCGTTCATCGACGACTTCGTCGTACCACCTGACTGCTATCCGCAGTTCCTCCCAGAGCTCAACAAGCTCCTCGATGAGTACAAAGACAAGTTCATCTATACGATGGCTGGCCACATAGGAAACGGTAACTTCCACATCATTCCGCTCATGGACCTCACCAAGCCTGACGTGCGCGAAGTGATTCTTGAGCTTGGCCCTAAGGTCTACGAGCTTGTCATTAAGTACGGAGGCACCACCACCGGCGAACACAACGACGGCATTATCCGCACGCCGTACCTCACGATGCTCTTCGGAGCAAAGATGGTGGAACTCTTCCGCGAAACCAAGGAGATTTTTGATGCGCAAAACATCTTCAACCCAGGCAAGAAAGTTGGCGGTACCTTTGCAGACATCAAGGCCGACATGATCACCCACCTCTAGAGGGTGCGATACAGGTGACGAAAGATGGTTTTTTGAAAATCAGCATAGGCCTGATTTTCAATGATAAGCGTCTCTTCGTGTGAGAGGTCTATCACGGCCACACGATTTCCATAGATAAGCTGAATGACATTCTGGTCGAACACGCCAGCAGCTGACGGCATGAACTTTATAAATCGCTCGAGTCGCGGACGCTTCGTACTTCCGGAAGGTGCATTACTAATGACGAGACGCTCTAGACGCTTACGATCGCGACGGGCTCGGTAGTCCGGTGCGAGATACGCATTCACGTCGTCCACACTGCGCTCTGAAGTGTAGCGATAGAACACGTCACCCCGATGTGAATGATTCACAGCATCATCAAAGGTCGCTCGTATACCACTCGCTCCCGAGAGGTGTTTAGCCGTGAGTTGAGATGACCCTTCAATGTGGGGGCTCTCTTCGAGAGTCGCTTTCGTCTGTTCCGTAGCCTCCTTAAAGAGAGCAAGAAT
>Ga0265327_10003878_pt1 | contig 13775 bp, 5 predicted proteins | sample 41621metaG_FD_202089 | JGI IMG/M metagenome (GOLD analysis project Ga0265327, IMG submission 202089) | Rhizosphere microbial communities from Carex aquatilis grown in University of Washington, Seatle, WA, United States - 4-16-21 metaG | ecosystem: Host-associated > Plants > Roots > Rhizosphere >... | reverse complement strand
GGAATGCCGCGCACCTCGGCACCGGCCATCAATGGTTTCCATCGCGCATCCTGGATTTTTGCGCCGCCACCGAATCGGCCACCCGCCCATGAAACCACCCTCTCACTCTCGGCTTTGCCATAGCGCCTGTCGCCATGCTGTCTGTGGCCGCGTGGCACTTGACGGGAAGTCGGTGGGTACGCATCATCAGCCCGCTGTCTGACCAACAGTGATCAGTTAAAGAGTGCATGGGAATACCCCAATCAACCCTGGCCGCTTCCTTCCTGAAACGAAGGGCTTTGCCGTCGCTGCTTGCCCTGATCACGGGTTGGGCCACCGCCTCCGCTCTGGCTGCCACTTATTATGTGGCCACCAATGGTAATGACGCTGCCACCGGGGCCTTCGCCACTCCCTTCCGGACGATTCAGAAAGCGGCTTCTGTGATGGTGGCCGGCGACACCGGTTACATCCGCGGGGGCACTTATCGGGAGACGGTGACCCCCGCCAACTCGGGCACGGCCGGTTCCCGCATCACGTATGCCGCCTACAACAACGAGACCGTGATTATCAGTGGCTTGGATCCGGTGACCAACTCGTGGAGCCTCGATACCGGTAGCATCTACAAGGTCTCGGGCATCAATCCCGGCTTGGCCGCCAATCAGGGCAATCAGGTTTTCTTTAACGGCCAGCTCGCCTATGAAGCCCGGTGGCCCAATAACGTCGGCACCCCCGGCACTTCCAATAATTTCACCTACGCGACCGTTGCCCGGTCCGAGGGCGGCAATGTGATTCCCGCGGCGGTCGGCAATACGCTGATGTTGCAGGACAGCCGCCTGCCGTTTCCCAATGATGCCGACCTGAACGGCGCCACCATCTGGTGCGGCCGCAACGTCAATTTTTACAACAACATTGTGGCCAAGGTTAACTCCTATTCGGCCGCCACCCGCGAGATTTTTTTCACCGACGACGGCGGCAATTCCCCGCCGGTCGCGAATTCCATGTATATCATCTGGGGCGCCCGGGCGTTGCTCGATACCACCAATGAATGGTGGTATGACAGCGGCAGCCAGCAATTGTATGTCTGGATGCCGGACGGCATGATGCCGGCGAATGGGGCGGTCGAATATAAGACCCGGATATTTGCCTTTGACCTCAACAACCGCAATTACATCACCATTTCCAATCTCACCACTTGGGCCTGCGGCATCTGGGGCCCTAACACGGCGAATCCGACGCCGACTTCCAGCGGCATCCGTTTGCTGTCCCTCCGGGGACTCTACCCGCAATCCAGCGTGGGGCGTTCGGGTTACTATTTGACCGGCAATAGCAACGAAGTCATTGGCTGCGAATTTGCGTATGGTCCGGCCCGCCTGCTGGAGGTGCGCGGCAATGACTGCCGGGTCATCAACAACTATTTGCACGACGGCTGTCAATATTACACGACCGCCCTGCTTTTCACGAAAGGCAAGCGCCTGATCGTCAGCCACAACACGCTTTGCGACGGGGCCAACCAATTGGTCAATCCTCATATCACCAGCGGCGTCTTCCAATACAATCACCTCTATCGCGGCATGTGGCATTGCAAGGATGAGGGTTTGTCCTACATCAACTACACGGATGGCCAGGGATCCCTCATGCATCACAATGTCCTCCACGATAATTTGTGCCAGCTGCGCACCGATCAGGCGCACGGGTTTTATCAGGACGGCGGCGTCAGTGATTTTATTTATTATCGCAACCTCATTTATGACATCCCGGCGGGGAATGCCTTTTTCTTCGGCACGATTTTTAACACGCTGATCTATAACAACACTTTGTTTCAGGCCAAGAACCATGTCCTTCCCTATGGTTTGAATCCGGCGTCGTCCGCCTCGTCCGGCTTGTTCGCGAACAATGTCGCTCCGCTGTCGCCCGTGGCCGCCCTGGGCGCCTGGGACCTGCGGAATTTTTACAACGATTATCCCGATCCGGCTTTTGCCGGCGCCGCCAATGACGATTTCCGGCCCACGTCCGCCTCGCCGCAGCGGGACAAGGGCGCCATCATCTCCGGTGTCACCGTGAATTACACCGGCCTGGCGCCCGATGCCGGGGCTTACGAGTTTGGCGACGCGCTGTTCAAGGTGGGGCACGACTTCACCAATCCGCCCGATCCGGCGTTGCTCGTGCTGCCGGACCTCACCCCGTTTGAGTTTCGCAACCTCGTCTTGAACGGGTCGTTTGAGGATGCCGATAATACCGCCACCAACTGGACGCTTTCCGGCTCTGCGCGGGTCAATGCGGCTGCGGATGCCAGCAACCAGCCCCGGACTTTTAACGGCAGTTATCGCCTCGATTTTCCCCCGGGCACCGGGGCGGCTTCTCAGACCGTGACCAATCTGTCGCCTTCCACGCGCTATGTGGCCACGGCCTATTTTCAAGTGCCCGTCCCCGAATCCGCCACCTCCGCGCAGTTCGTTCTCTCCGGTTACGGTGGCGCCAACCTCACCAACTATGCGCCCGTGACCGGTTCCTCCGGTTGGACCAATGTCACCGTTAATTTCATAACCGGTTCCGCCGCCACCGGCGTGACGCTTGCCGTCCAATGCACGGTTGCCAATGCGGGAGACACTAACCGGGCGGATTTGATTTGCCTGCGCAAAGGCCCGCCGCCTGTTCTGCCGGCGTTGCCCGATCTGGTGCTCAACCCGTTTGCGCCGCAACTGCAGATCCCCATTGCCGCGACCTATGCCACCACCGGCGGAATGGTTAATTACCAGCTTGATTCCGCGCCCGCCGGGGCGGTCATCAATCTCACCAACGGCTTGCTGACGTGGGATGCCACCGGCCAAACCAACGGAATTTACAATTTCATGGTGCGCGCCTTTGACCGGGATTATCCGGCGGCGCATTTTAATCAGGCGGCCTTCCAGGTGTGGGTGACCAATGGCTGGACTATGCCGTCTTACACCAACAGCCTCGGCAATCCGCTGGTGATTAACGCCGCCGTCTCGGGAACCTCCGCCACGAATCCTGCCGTCGTTTACAGCCTCGGCGCGGGCGCGCCCTCGGGGGTGGTCATCAATCCTGGCACCGGAGTAATTACTTGGACGCCGACGAATAGCGGCGCGTTTTCCCTTCCCGTCGTGGCGACGCTGGGCGGTTCAAACCAGACCGCCACAGTGGCCGTCAACATCACGGATATGGTGGCCTGGTATCCATTCGACACGGCCTATGGCGGGTTGGTTCCTCCCGGACCTGGTGCGGTGTTTTCGGCCTTTACTCCGGACGCCTCCGGCAACGGCCTCGATGCCGCGCTCTATGGCAATGCGGAGTTGACCCCCGGGAAAACGGGCAATGCCTTGCATACGCCGTCGGGCGTCGGTTGGGCGCGGCATCTTTTCAAATATATCCGGCAACTTCACCATCGCCTGCTGGTTGCGCATGGACAACGCCAATTGGTTCGCCAAGGCCTTCAATTTTGCGGTGAGTCGCGGCAGCGGTTTGATTTATCTCGCGCCCGTCACTTATGTCAATGATCCGGCCAATGCGGCCATGCTTCGTTTTTATTACATGAATGCCGCCGGAACCAGTCGCCAATTGCAGGCCGCCGCGCTGCCGGCTGGCGTCTGGAAACACGTCGCGGTCACCCTTGCCGGCAACACGCTCACGATGTATGTGGATGGGGCGCAGGTCGCTCAGGACACCAGCTGGACCTTGCGGTTGTCCGACCTGGGGCTCGACGACAACAACCTGATTGGCAGCAGCGCGGACAGCACCTTCGATGGCAAGGTGGATGATTTCCGTGTCTACACCCGTGCGCTATCCGTCGGCGAAATAGCCGGTCTGGCGCAGTCGGCTCCCGGCCGGTGGACCGGCGGCGGCACGAACAGCATCTGGTCCGCGGCGGCGAACTGGAACACCGGCCTGCCGCCCGCCAACAGCTCCTTGTGGTTCAACGTCGGCACTCGCACGACCTCGACCAATGATTTGGCCGCCGCCACCCCCTTCTCGAATCTCAACTTCGGCACGAACGCTGGCGGGTTCAATTTATTCGGCAACTCTCTTGCGTTGACGGGAGATATCGTGTCCGAATCAACCGCGACGCAAACCGTGGCGCTGCCGCTGATCTTGGCGGCCGGCGATCATATTCTGTATGCGCCGGCCGGTGGTCGGCTGGTTGTATCCGGTGCCTTGTCCGGTGTCGGACAATTGCTCATGCAGGCGAATGGATTGGTCATCCTGGCTGCCTCCAATACTTTCACTGGCGGCGTGGAAATCCAGTCCGGAACACTAAAACAAGGATCTGCCTCCGCGCTCGGCAGCGGGCCGGTGAATGTGCGCGCGGGAGCAACGTTGGACTTGGCGGGCTGCGATGCTGCGGTGGCCTTGGTGGAAAACGGGGCCTTCGTCACCAACAGTTCCGCCACGCCCGCCACCCTGACCCTCAGCAACAACGCAGACACCGCCATTTGGCAAACGTCGTTGCGCGGCGGAACCATCGCCCTGGCTAAGGCGGGCACCGGCAATTTGCTGGTTCACGGTACGCCGTCGTTTGTCGGCAGTGTGAATGTTTTGGGCGGCACCTTGACGCTGGGCTATCAACCGCCGCTCGCCGTCGCCTTGCCGGTTGTTTATAATCTCGGTCAGCGTCCGGATGTCCACTTTGACGCCTCGGATTTGGCCCATATCGTGACCAACGCTGCCGGGGCGGTGTCCCGCTGGTATAATTCCGAGAGCAATGCCGCTTATCTTGCCGCGCAGGATAACACCAACCAGCAGCCGCAATTGGTGCCCAATGCATTGAACGGGTTGCCGGTGATTGATTTCGGACCGACCGGCTCTGGCACCAATCTGGGTGCCTGGATGCAACTGGCCTCGCCCTCCGCGACCGCGCCTTATTGGACGGCGGTCAATGGCTATAACACCATCCGCAGCGCCTTCTGGGTCATCAAAGGCGCCGGCAATTTGTTGGGCGATGACAGCAGCTCGAATTTCCGGCGCGGCAGTCCCGATGGCAGCGCCACGGCTCCCCTCTGGTCCGCCGGTTCGGCCTCGCCCCGCTTGCTCGCGGGTTCCACTTACTTGAATGGGCAGCCGGTGGATGGCACAGTCACTCCGTTGTCCACCAATTACAATCTGGTCAGCCTGATTGGTTCTGGCGGCGACACCGATCAGCCAAACCGGTTGGAAGGCAGCCGGCTCGCCAATGACCAGAACACGATCGCCCGGAGCGGCGGCCAGCAGATTGCCGAAGTCCTGCTTTACAGTCGGGTTCTGGGCGATGACGAACGCCAGCAGGTCGAAGCTTATCTCGCCAAAAAATGGTTCAACCTTCTGCCCGCCCAGCTCTGGTCGAATAATCTGCCCGCTAATCTTAACCTGGCCATTGCCGCGAATGCCGCCGTGTCGCTCACTGGTTCGCAGCAATTCGGAAATTTCAACGGCATGGCCGGCGGACAGTTGATTGCCAGCAACGGCGTGCTGGTTGTGGGCGCCGGCAATGCCACCTCTACCTTTGGCGGAAATATCGCGGGCAACACCAGTCTGGTCAAAATCGGGAGTGGCCTTGTCACCCTCGCCGGCACCAACACTTATACCGGCTCCACCTCGGTGAGCAATGGCACGCTGGCCGTCAGCGGCCGGCTGGCGAACGGGGCGTTGACGGTGGCCACTAACGGTACCCTGGCCGGCAGCGGCAGCATCGCTGGGGCGGTGACCGTTCAGGCCGGCGGCCTGTTGTCGCCCGGCCTCGCCGGCCCGGTCGCTTTGACGGTCAGCAACGCCCTCACTTTGCAGGCCGGTAGCGCGACCGCGATGGATATCAGTAAGTCGCCGTTGACCAACGATCAGGTGCGCGTGACCGGATTGCTCACCTACGGCGGCACGCTGATCGTGACCAATCTGGCCGGCCCGCTGGCCGGCGGCGATTATTTTCAGCTGTTCAGTGCGGGGTCTCGCAGCGGTGACTTCGCCGCGCTCGCCGGTTTGCCGGGCCCCGGTCTGGCTTGGAGTTTCAGCCCTGCCGGCGGGATGCTTTCGGTGTCGAACTCTGTTCCTTTGTCGCCCACCAACCTGGCTTGGAGCGTGAGCGCCGCCGCTCTGAATCTAAGCTGGCCTGCAAGTTATATCGGCTGGGTGTTGCAATCCCAGACCAATACCCTGATGCGGGGTCTGGGCACCAACTGGGTTGACATATTCGGTTCCGCCTCGACGAATCAGTGGTCCGCCTCTTTTCCATCTTCGAACCCGGCCGTGTTCTTTCGGTTGCGATCTCCGTAAAACCTATGATGGCCATGATCTGATCACTCTATTGAATGATCCGATGAATCGTGTACCCTCAAGCCGTCACCATGAAACCCATCCTCACCCGCATCCGCGTGAGCGCGCTGGCGCTCGTCGGTCTTTTCACATTTTCTATCGCCTCGCATGGTGACGATACTTGGCCGCCTTTCACCGTGGGCTGGTCGGCTGATGGTGCGTCGCCTGCCGATGTTTCGTTCCTGTTGTCGGCCCCGGCGGGCAAGGCCGGCTTCGTGCGCGTGCAAGATGGGCATCTCGTCCAGCCGGACGGCTCGCGGTTCCGTATCTGGGGCATCAACGCCACCGGCCGGGGCGCGCTGCCGGCCACGAACTCCGCGCCGGCCATTGCTGCGGGTCTGGCCCGGCGAGGAATCAATTGCGTGCGGTTTCATTTTCTGGACACCACCTGGTCGTTGCTCGCCGCCAAACAGACGGACACGCGCGCGCTGGATCCGGACGCGCTGGCGCGGCTGGACCGGTTTGTCTTCGAATTGAAATCGCGCGGCATCTACGCGGACCTGAATCTGAATGTCTATCGCACCTACCAGCCGGGCGACGGCGTGCGCGATTGCGAGTGGCTCGGGATCGGCAAGGGCGCGACCTATTTCGACGCGCGGCTCATCGAGTTGCAGCGCGAATATGCGCGGCAGCTGCTCACGCACACCAATGCGCTGACCGGTCGCGCCTATCGCAATGAACCGGCCGTGGCGGTGATTGAGTTTGTGAACGAAAACTCGCTCGTCGAATCGTGGTTGCAAAACCGGCTCCTCGGCCACCAGACCAATAAACCCAGCGGCACCTGGAACGACATCCCGCCCGGCTACGCGGCGGATTTGACGAAGCAGTTCAACGCCTGGCTCCCCGGCCATGTCGCGGCGGGCGCGCTCGCCCGGTGGCGGCGAGATGCCGGTGTGGCGGCGGACGCGCCGCTCCCGCGCCTGCGCCAAGAGCAATTCCGCACCGCCTCCCCGGAGCGCTTTCAGACCGAGGCTGCATTCTACATGGAGCTTGAAAGCAATTTCTTCCGCGGCATGGCGAAATTTCTTCGCGCGGAAGTCGGCGCGCAGAGCCTGTTCATCGGCGACAGTGACCACGGGCACGGCGCTTCCGGCTACCCGCTGACGGCCTCCCTGGCGCAGCTCGACATCGTGGACGGCCACGTTTACTGGCAGCACCCAAATTACCTCTCCGATCCCAAGACCGGCAAGCGCACCGGTTTCAGTATCGCCAATACTCCCATGGTGGATGATCCGCTCCACTCAAGTCCCGTGCAGCTCTCGCGCACCGCCGTGGCGGGCAGGCCTTACACGGTTTCCGAGGTGAATCATCCGTTCCCGAACGAGTTCGCCTGCGAAGGTGTGCCGGTGCTCGCCGCCTGCGCGGCGCTGCAGAATTGGGACGGGATCTTCTGGTACTCGCTGGCGCATGACGACGCGACCGCGCTGCCGGACGAAATCCACGGCCACTTTGATTTGGCCAAAGATCCGGTGAAGATGAGTCAGCTTGCCGCCGGCGCGCTGATGTTCCTGCGCGGCGATGTTCAGCCGGCCCGGCGCATGGTGACTCGCACCTACAGCCGTGAGCAAGTGTTGGAAAGCCTGCGCCTGCCGCGGGCGGAGGCGCCCTACTTCACGCCCGGCTTTCCGCTGGCGCTGCCGCTCACGCACGCCGTGCGCGTCGCGTCCTTCAACGGCCCGCCCACCGCCGGTTTCGAACCGCTGCCGACGAATTCGATTGCCTCTGATACCGGCGAAATGATCTGGAGTGCCGGTGGCAAAGGGACTGGTCTGGTCACCGTGGACACGCCGCGTTCGCAGGCGTTGATCGGCCACGTGGCGAAGCCAAGCCGTTCGACGAAAAACTTGCGCGCGGAAATCCAGACGCCGTTCTGCGCGCTCACCCTCGGCGCGCTCGACGCCCAGCCGATTGCCGCTTCCGGCAGATTGCTGCTCACCGTCACCGCGCGTGTCGCCAACTCCGGCATGGTGTGGAACGAAAAACGCACCTCGCTCGCGCAATGGGGCGGGGCGCCCACCCGCATTGAGCCGGTTCAGGGAAAAATCATTCTCACCGGTCTGGACCCCGCGGGCGGGGTTCGCGCCCAGCCGCTGGATGGGGCCGGGCAGCCGCTCGGCCAAACCCTCGCGTTGATCCGGCAAGCGGAAGGCTGGGTGCTGGAGTTGGGGACGGTGGCCACCACTTCATTTGCCATCACTGTGGATCGCCGGCCCTAATTCGAACAAACATAATTTTTTACGTCACCATGAAACCCACCCTCACCCGCATACTCCTGGGCGCACTGGCGCTCGCCACCACCATTGCCACGGCCACTGACTTTTACGTCGCGCCGAACGGCAGCGATGCCAATTCCGGCACCCAGGCCCGACCGTTTGCCACCGTGGAGCGCGCCCGCGACGCCATCCGCGAGTTGAAAAAAGCCGGCCCGCTCAAGGCGGCGGTCACCGTGCGGCTGGCTGGCGGCACTTATCCGCTGGCGCGGGAAGTGTGGTTCGGGCCCGAGGATTCCGGCACGGCGGCTTGTCCCATCACTTACACGACGGCAGGAACGGTGCCGGCGGTTTTGGATGGCGGCCGCCGCATTACCGGCTGGAAGCGGCATGATTCAAAACTTTGGGTAACCACTTTGCCGGAAGTGGCCGGCGGCCAGTGGTATTTTCGCCAGCTGTATGTGAACGGCCAGCCGCGCGCCCGCGCCCGCATGCCGAACGAGGGTTTTCTGCGCGTGGCCGGTTGCCCCGAAGGCACGCCCAAGACGGCCGACTATCACAAGGCATGCCGGAGTTTTCAATTCAAGCCCGGCGATATCCAGGCCGACTGGAACAACCTTCAGGATGTCGAAGTCATCGTCTATCATTTCTGGACGGATTCGCACCTGCCCATCAAGAGCGTGGACACCGCGTCCAATCTCGTCACCTTCGCCCACCCGGCGGACAAGACGTTCACCGACGACTTCACCGAGGACGGCGCCCGTTATATCGTGGAAAATGTGTTTGAGGCCTTGGACGCGCCGGGCGAATGGTATTTGAATCGCCGCACCGGCCAGCTCTTTTACTACCCGAAGCCCGGCGAAGACCTGGCGCAAGCCGAGGTCGTGGCGCCGTTCGCTCCCGCCTTGGTGCGCCTGGAAGGTGACCCCGCCAATCGCCGTTTCGTCGAGCATCTGCGTTTTCAGAACCTGGCCTTTGCCTACTCGCGCTTTGAGCTTCCGCCGGGCAACTCCAACTCCAAGCAGGGTTCCGCCACCGTGCCCGCCGCCATCAATTTGAGCGGGGCGCGCTCCTGCGCCTTCGAGCAATGCCGCATCTCCAATCTCGGCACCTTCGCGTTCGATGTGATGAAAGGCTGTTCGGACATCCAGCTTGCCGGCAACGAAATTGCCCGGGTCGCGGCCGGCGGCATCCGCGTGGACGGCGGCACCGAAAGCGATCCGCCTTGGGACCGCACCCGCAACAATTGCATCACCGACAACTGGCTGCATCATTATGGGCTGGATTATCCGTCCGCGGTGGGCGTGCTGGTGATGAACTCCGAGGGCAACACGGTGGCGCATAACGAGATTGCATACGGCGGCTATACCGGCGTGTCAGTCGGCTGGGTGTGGGGCTACAAGCGCAGCGTGAGCCAGAACAATCGCGTCGAGTTCAATCACATTCACCACATCGGCGGCGTGCTTTCGGATATGGGCGGCATCTACACGCTCGGCGTCGCGCCCGGCACCGTCATCCGCAACAACCACATCCACGATGTGACCGCCAACCAGTATGGCGGCTGGGGCATTTACCTCGATGAAGGCTCCACGCATCTGCTCGTGGAAAACAACGTCGTGCACGATACCAAGTTCGCCCCCTTCAACATCCACTTCGCCCGGGAAGCCACCGTGCGGAACAATGTTTTTGCCTTGGGCAAACTGGAGCAGGTCAGCCGTGGTCGCGTCGAGCCCCACAAGAGCGTTTACTTCGAGAACAACATTGTTTACTGGCGCGAAGGCGAGTTGTTCAGCAAGAACTGGAAGGATGTGCCTTACAACTTCTACTTCACTCCGCCCAAGGGCAAATCAAAAGGCACGAACACCGTGACCAGCACCTTCGATTGCGATTGGAATCTGTATTTCAACCCTGGACAGAAACTTGAGGAAGTGAAGTTCACCAAGGACGCCACCTGGGCCCAATGGCGCCAGCGCGGCAAGGATGCCCATTCAAAATATGCCGATCCGATGTTCGTCGCGCCGGAGCAGGGGGACTTCACCTTGAAACCCGGATCGCCGGCTTTCGCGCTGGGCTTCCAGCCCATCGACCTCAGCCAGGTCGGCCCTCGCCTTAAGCCCAGGTTGATTGACTCTCCCTAACGCAGTTCTGAGAACGACGCAGGGACTGCGGCGAAGGATTCTGGTCGTGAGCAAGGCGGCGGAGTCGTAGCCTCCCCTCGCGTAGCGGCATCTCGGCCGAGAGCCGCCTGTTAACGGTGGGGCGAGCGTCCCCGCGAGCCGGCCAACCACTTGGTTCAACGCCTCATCCACCCGACTGAATTAGCCAACCACCCGTCAGCATCCAGCAACCGAACGGTTATTAAAGACAACCGCTCGGTTGTATTCACTAACCACCCGATTCCTTTTCACAACCGCTTGGCTTCATTTGCTAACCAGCCGGTTGACAGATACAACCAAGCGCTTTCTTTATACAACCAACCGATTGTCTTCTGCAACCGCATGGTTTGATTAAGAAACCGAGTGGTTATACTATACAACCAAGCGGTTGAAATCGGATAAAACGTCAATTTCAAACCTAAAGGCATCAATAAACATCAGAAAAGCCTAAAAGAATGCGAAAAACAGGCTAGAGCCGAAAGCTTCAGCCTTGGAATGGTTCATTCTCCCCCTTCGGGGGAAGGCCAGGATGAGGGGGCGCGGTTCATGGGTGGAAAACCGGTGAGGGCGAGCCACCCAGATCAAAAACAAGTAAAACAAAGGTAAAGAAACTGTAAAATTATCGGTGGGGCGAGCGTCCTCGCGAGCCGCCCTGTTTGGTGTTTGAAATGAAAACCTCGCGCCATCGCCGGACAACGCGCCCCAACCTGCGCGGACTTTGCCGCAACTGCAACCGCCGTTGCGTGCGGGGCCGCCGCCGGGGTCCGGATGATTTCGCTCAGGCGCTCACCGCTTTCCGGCGTGCCGTCCGCGCCCATCGGCGGCTGGCCCGTCTGGCACCCTCCTTCTTTGATGCCGCGGTGGTGGAGAGGGAGCGGGAAAACCGCGCCGAACAGCGGCGGTGGATGGCGCTATGAAAACCGGCGATCGCCAAGGCTTACGGCGTGGAACCCGCACCCGCCGCGCCGGTCAATGACTTGCCCCCGCTGCCCCCGCCGCGCATCCAGCGGGCCGTGGATTGCGCCCTGGCCGATCTCCAGTTGTGGCTGGCAGCGGGCCGGGTTGCCATGGATCTTTATCAACATAGGAATCCGCACGCGCTGCTCAGTTGGACCCGCATGGCTCGTTACTTGGATCTGGCGTTCGACCTCAAAAAAATGGTCTTGGGGCTGGATTCACCGAACCCTCTGCCTGAAAAAATTACCTATGACTATGAGTTAACCGGTCTCAAACGCAGTTATGGCCATTTGCTTGACCCCGCGCCGCCCGTTGCCGCCGCCGTGTCGGAGGCGGGTGGGGCGATTGCCACTGGCGCTGCCGCCGGCTCCGCGATCTGTCTCCCCTCAAGTTGCCCCGCGCAACCTCCAGCCACCATATTGCCACCCGCCCCTCCCGGTGCCAGTCCGGAAGGACCCCGCCGTTGCGATGCCTGGAGCCGCTGGGCTAGACAAGTGCGGCAGCAAAGCGGATAGGGATGGAATCTTAATTCATCATCCGGAACCCAACCGGGTTTATTGGGTGGATTAACCAAAAAATAAGCGTCAAATGTCAAATAATGGTTGGTTGAAATCAGGATTCGATGTCAGTGGTTAAGGGTTCATTTTATGACGTGAAAACCAGCTTGTAAGCCAAGTGATGAAAAAGCATTTTCCCTCCATTTATCAGCGGTTTTTTTTATTCCCCTGGGTTGGCTTTGTCGCGCTTCTGGCTTTGGGTTCCGGCGTCTGGGTGTCGTCCGTTGGGGCCAGCGATCCCCCGCATGATACCGTGGCCGGTTGTGGTAGTTGCCACATGGCGCACCATGCTGCCGGTCCAACGCTGACGACCAATGCCGTTATTGCTAATTTGTGCATGAGTTGCCATACGTCCGGCGGCTCGGCCTCAGGCCGGGCGTTTGCGTCCGTGGATCAAGCTCTGACCTGGCCGGGGGCGGGGACCAACGCCGCTGGCACCTCCCATCGGTGGGATTCCGGTGCGGCCGGGCGCCTGCAATACGTCGGCGGCGCGGTGACGCCCTCAACGGGAATGATTACGCCGGTTGGCGCCTATGCCGGCTATTACGCCCGGACTTACACGCTCCAAATTCTGAACTCCGGCGCGGTCGGCGTCGCGCAGTTTTCCTGGTCCGCCGCCGCATTCGGCGGCGGTGCTGGCACCAATCTGACCGGTACCAACGTGCTGCTGGATTCGGGTATTTACCTGTCGTTTGCCGACGGCACCAACACTTCATTTGCGGCCGGCGATCAATGGTATTTATTTGTCCGTCCCGATCTGCGGAATCCGACGAACACGGATTTGCTGGTGCGCTTGCTCAATGGCACGGCGGCCTGTTACACCTGCCATGATCAGCACAGCGAGGCGATGCAACCGTTTGACCCGGCCGCCAATCCCTACACCACCAATTTGGCAGGCACCTTCATTGGCACCAACCGCCATTTCATGCGCATTGCCAACGACACGCACCAGATGTGCAACGACTGCCACGCCCCGCGCGCGGTGACGAATGCCATTTTGGGATCGCATCCGGTGGGGATTTTCTTCGCCACCAACGCGTATTACCAGCGGCCCGCGCTGCTGCCCGTCGAAGTCGGCACCACCAACCTGGGCTGCCTAACCTGCCATAAAATTCACCGCGCTCCGGATGGCGACGGCAAATTGCTGCGGTTGACGAACAGTGTTTCGCTCTGCACCGACTGCCATACGCTGGCCAATACCACCTCGGCGCATTTTTCCGCGACCAATATCGCGACCCTCTGGCCCGGTGGCAAATACGGCTCGCTCATGCCGGCGCGCACCGATGTGAATGACCAGGGCACCTGCTTGAATTGTCATGCGGTTCACGGCTGGCCGGATGCGGCGAATCCCACGAATCATTACCCGCATTTGCTCGCCGATTATCAGGAGAATTTCTGTTACACCTGCCACGGTACCAATGCGGCGGCGGGTGTCAAAGTGGTGCAGACCGCCTTCACCAATATTTATCATCATCCCGTGGCCAACAATGATTCGTATCGCCGGCCCGGCCGGTCAGTGGAATGCGTGGACTGCCACAATCCTCATAAAGCGAGGGCTGGGTCGCATGTTTACTCCGCTACCGCCACCCAATACCGTAACGCCATCACCAATACGCCTT
>Ga0265327_10003877_pt1 | contig 13777 bp, 16 predicted proteins | sample 41621metaG_FD_202089 | JGI IMG/M metagenome (GOLD analysis project Ga0265327, IMG submission 202089) | Rhizosphere microbial communities from Carex aquatilis grown in University of Washington, Seatle, WA, United States - 4-16-21 metaG | ecosystem: Host-associated > Plants > Roots > Rhizosphere... | reverse complement strand
CGAATGGATCGGGCGCGACACCTGCGCCGAGGAAAGCCTGTTCTTTTCCAATCGCCGCGGGTTCCTGAGCGGCGAATCCGACTATGGCCGGCTGCTGTCGGCCATAGTGTTGGAGCCCTGATCGGCGGCGCGGCGGCGACTGTTGCCGCAAAGCTCTTGCCCGGAAGCGCTCCCCTGCTAGAAGCCTCGCGAACCGACCTGAAGGGGCCCCCATGAAGCTTCTCGCCGGCAACTCGAACCGGACGCTGGCCGAAGCGATCGCCGATTTCCTGGACAGCCCCCTGACCGGGGCCCAGGTCCGTCGCTTCGCCGACAATGAGGTGTTCGTCACCATCGACGAGAACGTGCGCGGCGAGGACGTCTTCGTGATCCAGTCGACGTCGTTCCCCGCCAACGACAACCTGATGGAGCTGCTGATCTGCATCGACGCCCTGACCCGCGCCTCGGCGCGGCGGGTGACGGCGGTGCTGCCCTACTTCGGCTACGCTCGCCAGGACCGCAAGACCGGCGGCCGCACCCCGATCTCGGCCAAGCTGGTCGCCAATATCATCACCAGAGCCGGCGCCGACCGGGTGCTGACCATGGATCTGCACGCTGGCCAGATTCAGGGCTTCTTCGACATTCCCACCGACAATCTGCTGGCCTCGCCGGTGCTGGCCGACGACATCCGCATCCACTACCCCGATCCCGAAAAGCTGATGATCGTGTCGCCGGACGTGGGCGGCGTGGTGCGGGCGCGGGCCCTGGCCAAGCGGCTGGAGGCCGACCTCGCCATCGTCGACAAGCGCCGCTCCGGGCCGGGCGAGGCCGAGGTGATGAACATTATCGGCGACGTGAAGGGCCGCCGCTGCGTGATGTTCGACGACATCGTCGATTCCGCCGGCACTCTGTGCAACGCCGCCCAGGCCATAATCGACCACGGCGCCGACGAGGTCTCGGCCTACGTCACCCACGGGGTGCTGTCGGGCGGCGCCGCGGACCGGGTGACCAAGTCGGTGCTCAAGGAGCTGGTCATCACCGACTCCATCGAGGCCCCCGACCACATCAGGAACTGCGCCAAGGTGCGGGTGGTGTCGATCGCCCCCCTGATGGGCGAAGCCATCCGCCGCATCGCCAACGAAGAGTCGGTGTCCAAGCTGTTCGATTGAGGAGCCGGGCTTGCGCATCGCCATCCTCGAGGCGGGATGCCCGCCGGGGCCCCTGGAGACATGCTTCGGCCGCTATCCCGCGATGTTCGAGCACCTGCTCGGCAAGAGCGGCGAACGCAGCTTCAAGGCCTACGCCGTCACCGAGGGCGACTTTCCGCAGGCCGGCGAGGCCGACGCCCTGCTGGTCACCGGCTCACCCGCAGGCGCCTACGACCCCCTGCCCTGGATCGAGCCGCTCAAGGCCTTCCTGCGCGCCTCCCGCGGCCTGCCGCAGGTGGGCATATGCTTCGGCCATCAGATCATGGCCGAGGCCTTCGGCGGCCGCGTGGAGAAGTTCAAGGGCGGCTGGGCCGTGGGCCTGCATCGCTACCACGTGGTCGAGCGCCAGCCGTGGATGGACGACGCCGCCGACTTCGCCATCCCCGCCTCGCACCAGGACCAGGTGGTGATCCAGCCGCCGGACTCACACGTCGTGGCCCGAAGCGACTTCACTGAGTTCGCCGCCCTCGCCTACCAGGGCTTCCCCGCCATCTCCTTCCAGGGCCACCCCGAGTTCGAGCCCAGCTTCGCCGCGGCGCTCATCGAGGCGCGTAGGGGCGTGAGGTTCGACGAGGATTTCGCGGACGCGGGCGTGCGGAGCCTCGGCGAGCCGAACGACAACGGGCGAGTGGGGCAGTGGATCGATCGGTTCTTGGAGCTGAACTCGAATTAACTCATAGAGCTAACTTCAAAATAGTTCGTCAGCCTGCAGGAAGCGCTCGAAGCGCGCGCAGGTGAGAGCGCTTGGCAACGCCGAGCGATCGAACGGACCCAGCAGCTCCGCGCTCAATGACGGCGCGAAGGCGACAGGGCCTCACCTCGCTCATGCTCGGCGATCAGCACAGTCCCCTGCCCCGCCGGCACACGAGGCGATGTGCTCGGATGGCCGGCATACCGCTTGCCGGTGAAGCTCAGTTTCGCAAACCCTGGTTGCGCGCCCCCACCCCTGACGCCCACGGCCAAGTCGCTCCATCCGCGGGTGCGCGACGGAAGAACCTTGACGGGTAGCTGAACGATTGGGGTCTGGGAGAGCACTTGGAATGATCCTCCCTTAGCTCGGATGAAGGCCAAGGTGCATCCGCCGCTGCCGCACCACCCGTTGCCCGTCAGATAGACCAGGACCGTTGGAGGTCCTTCCTTCGTCAAGTTCGCGCTGGCGATTGCAGCATAGGTCTCGAAGCCGGGCGAGTCGTCCTTCGTGAACTGCTGTCTTAGAAAGGCGCGCAGTTTCGGATCAACCCTCGCCTCGACGGCGTGCGCCTGGCCACAGAGGCTGAGCCCGATGGCGAGAAAGATCGCGGAAGTAGGAGAAGCTCGCATAGCGCACCTTCGTCTGGCGCAACAGCCAAGGTCAATCGCACCCAAGCGTGGAAGTCTTCGCTGCTGGGTCCGTTCGATCGCTCGGCGTTGCCGAGCGCTCCGTGCGGGATGACGATAAGTGGGTTACGGCCACTTCACCTCAGGCGGCATCGAGCTGAGGATCGACTCCACGTTTCCCCCCGTCTTCAGCCCGAACGTCGTGCCACGGTCGTAGAGCAGGTTGAATTCCACGTAGCGGCCGCGGCGGATCAGCTGCTCCTCGCGCTCCTCGTGGGTCCAGGGCTCGTGTGCACGGCCCGCCGCGATCTTCGGATAGACGTCGAGGAAGGCCTCGCCCACGTCGCGGGTGAAGGCGAAGTCGCGCTCGAAATCGCCCGAGTCGTGGCGGTCGTAGAAGATGCCGCCGATGCCGCGCGGCTCGTTGCGGTGGGGCAGAAAGAAGTACTCGTCGCACCAGGCCTTGTACTTGGCGTACCAGGTCGGGTCGTGGGCGTCGCAGGCGGCCTTGAACGTGTCGTGGAAAGCGATGGCGTCGGGGAAGTCCTGGCTGCGCTGGTAAGCCAGCAGCGGCGTCAGGTCGGCCCCGCCGCCGAACCAGCCCTGGGTGGTGCAGATATAGCGGGTGTTCATGTGCACCGCCGGAACCCGCGGCGAGCGCATGTGGGCGATCAGGCTCACGCCGGTGGCGAAGAAGCGCGGGTCGTCCTCGGCGCCCGGCATCGACTTGGCGAACTCCGGCGTGAACACGCCGTGCACCGTGGAGACGTGCACGCCCACCTTTTCGAAGAAGCGGCCGTGCATCATGCCCATGACACCGCCGCCCCCGCCCTCGCGCGACCAGGGCTTGAAGGCAAACTTGCCGTCCTCGCCGGGATAGAGCGCGGGCAACGCCTCCTGCTCCAGCAGCTCGAAGGCGGCGCAGATGCGGTCGCGCAGCGATTCGAACCAGGCGCGGGCGCGGGCCTTGCGCTCGTCGAGGATGGGATCGGGGGCGAGTTCGACCGAGGTGCTCATGGCGGCCTTCTACGCTCCGGCTCCGTCCGCTTCAAATCCGGGAAAGCCGCCCGTCTGTCTCAAAGCTTCACTGAGGCCTATCGCCGCGGCCGTGACCACGTTGAGCGACCGCATGCCGGCCGCCAGCGGCACGAACACGCGTCCTTGCGCCGCTTCATGCACCTCGTCCGGCGCGCCGGCGCTCTCGCGGCCCATCAGCAGGGTGTCGCCGGGCTGGAACGCGAAGCGGTGAAAGGGCTCGGCGGCTTTGGTGGTGAAGAGAATCAGCCGCCCCTCTTGCCTCTCGGGCGCCGCCAGGAAGTCTTCCCAGGAGCCGTGCAGCCTGAAATCCGCCCGATCGCCGTAATCCAGGGCGGCGCGGCGCATGGATTTGTCGGAAAGCGGGAAGGCGCAAGGCTCTATGACGTCGAGCGAAACAGCCAAACAGGCGGACAATCGCAAGGCGGCGCCCAGGTTTTGCGGAATGTCTGGTTGAAAAAGGGCCAAACGCATTCTAAGCGGTCCCTCCAAGACTCTGGGGCAGAGTTCGCACGTGCGAGATTCAATTCGCGGCCAAGTCCGCACTCGCATAAAAGACCCGAGCCCAAGCGGCTTCTCGTTATGGCGGCCTACTCCCGAGGCCGCCCTGAATCAAAGGTGATCTGAAGGTGGCGAACACCGTCGTGGATACCAACCCGCACGAGGACGACCCGAACCGTCGTGACTTCATCCATATCGCCGCGGCTACCGCCGCCGTCGGCGCGGTGGGCTCGATCGTGTGGCCGCTGGTGAACCAGATGAACCCGTCGGCCGACGTGCTGGCCCTGGCGTCGATCGAGTTCGACCTGTCCAAGGTCATGCCCGGCATGCAGGTGGTGGTGCCGTGGCAGGGCAAGCCGGTGTTCGTGCGCTACCGCACCCCCGCCGAGATCGCCAAGGCCGTCGCCGACGACAACGCCCCGATGAAAGATCCGGCGCCCGACGCCAGCCGCCACAAGGACGGCAAGCCCCAATGGCTGATCCTGGTCGGCGTCTGCACCCACCTGGGCTGCGTGCCCAACTTCGCCCTCGGCGAGTACGGCGGGTGGCTGTGCCCCTGCCACGGCTCGCAGTACGACACCTCCGGCCGCATCCGGAAGGGCCCCGCGCCTCTGAACCTCGAGGTCCCCAAGTGGGACTTCCTCTCCGACACCAAGGTCAAGATCGGCTGACATGAGCGGACATTCGACATACGAGCCGAAGACGGGCTTCACCCGCTGGCTGGATTCGCGCCTGCCCATCGTCCGTCTGGCATGGGACAGCTTCGTCGACTTCCCCACCCCGAAGAACCTCAACTACTGGTGGACCTTCGGCGGCATCCTGGCCATGTGCCTGGGCATCCAGATCGTCACCGGCGTGGTCTTGGCCATGCACTACGTGGCGAGCGGAGACGGGGCCTTCAACAGCGTCGAGCACATCATGCGCGACGTGAACTACGGCTGGCTGATCCGCTTCGTGCACGCCAACGGCGCCTCGATGTTCTTCCTGGCCGTCTACATCCACATGCTGCGCGGCCTCTACTACGGCTCCTACAAGGCGCCCCGCGAGATCCTGTGGATTCTGGGCTGCGTGATCTACCTGCTGATGATGGCCACCGGCTTCCTCGGCTACGTCCTGCCCTGGGGCCAGATGTCCTATGCCGGCGCGGTGGTGATCACCAGCCTCATGGGCGCCCTACCGGTGGTGGGTAAGTCCATCACCACCTGGCTGTGGGGCGGCGGCGCCGTCGGCGCGCCCACGCTGAACCGCTTCTTCTCGCTGCACTACCTGTTGCCATTCATGATCGCCGGGGTGGTGGTGCTGCACATCTGGGCGCTGCACGTGCCGGGCAACAACAACCCGGCCGGGGTCGAGGTGAAGAGCAAGAAGGACACCATCCCCTTCCATCCGTACTACACGGTGAAGGACGGCTTCGCGATGGTCTGCTTCCTGATCCTGTTCGCGGTGTTCGTGTTCTACATGCCCGACTCGCTCGGCCACGTGGACAACTACATGCCCGCCAACCCGCTGCAGACCCCTGCGCACATCGTGCCCGAGTGGTACTTCCTGCCGTTCTACGCGATCCTGCGCGCCGTGCCGGACAAGCTGACCGGCGTGCTGTGCATGTTCGGCTCGATCGGTCTGCTGTTCGCGCTGCCCTGGCTCGACACCTCCAAGGTCAAGTCGATGCGCTACCGCCCGAGCGCGAGGCTGTACTTCCTCATCTTCATCCTGGTGTGCATCGGACTCGGCTTCTGCGGCGCCAACGAGCCCGACCAGAAGCTGATCTCGGGCGTCTCCGGCTTCCAGCTGCTGGACTACAACCTCAACAGCTTCGTGTGGCTGTCGCGCCTGCTGACCACCTACTACTTCGTCTACTTCGTGGTGATCACGCCCCTCTTGGGCCTCACGGAAAAGACCCTCCCCGTGCCGGAGTCGATCTCCACGCCCGTGCTGTCCGGCGCCGCCGCCCTGCCTAAGGGCGCGTCGGCTCAGGCCGAAAAGAAAGGTTGAGCTCGATGCTGCGCAAAACCACCGTTCTGGCGGCGTTCGGGCTGGCTTTGGCCTTCATGGGCGTCTCCGCCCATGCCGAGACCGAGAGGCCGCTGCGCCAGGTCAGCTGGTTGTTCAAAGGACCGTTCGGCACCTTCGCCAAGGACCAGGGCCAGATACAGCGCGGGTACAAGGTCTACCACGACGTCTGCGCGACCTGTCATTCGATGAACCTGATGACGTTCGGGGACATGGCGGGCAAGGGCGGGCCTTTCTACGACCCGAAATATCCCAACCCGAACGACAACCCGAAGGTGAAGGCGCTCGCCGCCGAATACAAGGTCGCCGACATCGACCACGACACCGGCGACGCCACGACTCGTCCGGCGACGACGGCCGACCGCTTCAAGGCGCCGTTCGCCAACGAGTACGCCGCCCGCGCGGCCAACGGCGGCGCCCTGCCGCCGGACATGTCGCTGCTGGCCAAGGCCCGCGAAGGCGGCCCGGCCTACATCTACTCGCTGGTGACCAGCTACGAGAACGCCCCTCCGGGCGTCACCGTGCCGGCCGGCAAGTACTACAACCCCTACTTCGCCGGCGGTCTGATCGGCATGCCGCCGCCGCTGCGCGACGACGCGGTGACCTTCGACGACGGGACCAAGGCGACCAAGGACCAGGAAGCCAAAGACGTGTCGGCCTTCCTCGCCTGGGCGGCCGAACCGCACCAGGACGAGCGCAAGCAGATGGGCTTCTCGGTGATGATCTACCTGCTGATCTTCGCCGGCCTGCTCTACGCCAGCTACAAGCGCATCTGGCGCAACGTCGGCCATTAGGGCCGCCGCGAACACGGTGATTACGGAAAGGCTCGCTTCACCGGCGGGCCTTTTCTTTTGAAGGGAACGCTCATGTCGGAATGGGTGCTGGGGGTCATCGGCGGCTCGGGCCTGTATGAGATCGACGGGCTCGAGGACAAGGGCTGGGTCAGCGTCGATACGCCCTGGGGCGCGCCCTCGGACCAGCTGCTGACCGGGACCCTCGGCGGGGTGAAGCTGGTGTTCCTGCCCCGCCACGGCCGCGGCCACCCGATCCCGCCGTCGGGCCTGAACTTCCGCGCCAACATCCATGCTCTGAAGGCGCTCGGCTGCACCGACATCCTGTCGGTCTCGGCGGTCGGCTCCCTGCGCGAGGACCTGCACCCCGGCATGTTCGTCGTCGTCGACCAGTTCATCGACCGCACCTTCGCCCGCGAGAAGAGCTTCTTCGGCGAAGGCCTGGTGGCGCACGTGTCGATGGCCCACCCGGTGTGCCCGCGCCTGTCGGAGCTGGCGCTGAAGGCGGCCAGGGCGGCGGGGGCCGAAGCGGTCCAGGGCGGGACCTACCTGGTCATGGAAGGCCCGCAGTTCTCGACCAAGGCCGAGAGCGAGCTCTACCGCCAGTGGGGCTGCTCCGTGATCGGCATGACCAACATGCCCGAGGCCAAGCTCGCCCGCGAAGCAGAGCTACCCTACGCGTCCGTGGCCATGGTCACCGACTTCGACTGCTGGCATCCCGACCACGACCATGTCGACGTGGCCCAGATCATCGCCTGCCTGATGGCCAACGCCGAGCGCGCCAAGAGCCTGATCGCGGCCCTCACCGTGCTCCTCCGGGCCCCGCGCGAGCCCTCGCCGATCGACACCGCGCTCGACAACGCCCTGATCACCGCCCCCCACGCCCGCGACCCGGCCCTGATGGCCAAGCTGCAAGTGGTGGCGGGGCGCGCGCTCGGCCGCTAAGAAGGCGCGGTAGGGGAGAACCGATGAAGCTCGAAGACGCCATCCGCACGATCCCGGACTATCCCAAGCCAGGGATCATGTTCCGCGACATCACCACGCTGCTCGGCGACGCCGACGCCTTCCGCCACGCTGTCGACGCCCTCACCGATCCGTTCCGCCGGGCGGGGATCAACAAGATCGCCGGCATTGAGGCCCGCGGCTTCATCCTTGGCGGCGCGATCGCCCACCAACTCGGGGCCGGCTTCGTGCCCCTGCGCAAGCGCGGCAAGCTGCCGGGCGAGACCTACGCGGTGGAGTACGCTCTGGAGTACGGCGTCGACGCCATGGAGATCCACCGCGACGCCCTGATGACCGGCGACAAGACCATGCTGATCGACGACCTGATCGCCACCGGCGGGACCGCTGTCGCCGCGGTCGAACTGCTGCGTCGCGCGGGCGCCGACGTGGTCGCCGCCGGCTTCGTCATCGACCTGCCGGACCTTGGCGGCGCCGAGAAGCTGCGGGCGCTCGACGTGCCGGTCTCGACTCTGGTCTCCTTCTCCGGCCACTAGACTTTTTCAGGCCTGCCCGAGCGCCTATGTCCGTGGAGTCGTTTCCACGGAGCATGGCGATGGTTCCGGCGCATACCCCGGCCTGGCGCAATTTCAGACGTATGCAGGACGGCGCCTGCCTGGTCGCCTGCCTGATCTACGCGGGGGCTGTGGTGCACGCCTGGCGGGTCCTGCCAGGGCCGACGCAGACGAAGCTGGTGTTCACCCTGGCCGCGCCCCTGATCTTCCTGTCGCTCACCCTGCTGCTGCCGCTGGTCGTGGGCGGCCTGCGCAGGCTGCTGCGGACCTACGTCTGGCTCAGCTTCAAGGCCGGATTCGGCCAGACGCCCGCCTCGATCATCTCGGGCTTGAGCCTCTTGGCCTTCGCGGCCGGGTTCATCTACCTGCAGGTCGCCGGCGTGGCCCACGGCGGGCGCTATCCCGCCGGGGTGTTCTCGGCCTACGCGGCAGGCATCGGCATATTGTTCGTCCAGGCCGCGCTGGCCCGCAGTCTGGAACGCGATCCGGAGGTGAGGGATAGAATCGAAACCTCGCCTGCCGACCGGCAGACGAGGTCCTGATCGTTCGAAGCGCGAAGTGAGTTAGGCCAGGGCCAGCGTCCGGCGGCGGCGCAGGGCCGCGCCCGCGGCGCCCACGCCGAACATGATCAGCGCCCAGGTCGCGGGCTCCGGCACGGCCGCGGCCACGTCGGCGCTCAGCGACACGTTGTCGAGGCCGAAGGCCTCGTCGCCGAAGCCCTGCAGGTTGCCGTAGTAGAAGGTGAAGGTGTTGGCGCCCGCCAGGGCGGTGAACGGGATGGTGATGTAGCGGTCCTGGCCGCCCGGCACGGTGTAGAAGGCGCCGTCGGGGTTGGAGATCACGAATTCAGCGCCGCCGCCGCCCATGGCGAAGGTCGCGTCGTAGCGATCAGACCCGTTGATGAACAGCTGGAACACGTCGGTGCAGCAGTTGGCGCCGTCGATGGTGCGGAAGCCCAGCAAATCGAAGGACAGGGTCCCGTTAAGCGTCGAGCTCGAGGCGCCCGGCGAATTCACCGTCAGCGTGTAGCTGGCGGGGCCGCTGTTGGAGCCTTCGCCGAGGATGCCCGGGTCCTGCTGGTACTCCGGCGCATTGATGGTCCATTCCGAGCCCACGCCCGAAGAGAAGTCCGTCGAATAGGACAGGCTGGCCGCGTGCGCGGTCCCGGCCATGGCGAGCGCGGCGACGCCCGCAGCAACGATCCCACGCAGAGACAATTTCACGGCGATATCCCCCAAGTCTGTTCGCCACAGTTCAGAAAACAAAGATATCTTGCTTGAATTCTCAAGCAACCGTTTTCTACCATCGGGCGACTTGCTTGGGGAACGAAGGCACGCTGCTTGCGCCTTGCTCTCGGCGAGGCCGGCGCCGGGGTCAGGCCCCGCTCTCTCCGCTCTTGCCGCTGGCCGCCTGGTGGAAGAACTGCAGGGTGCGCAGCCGCGCCAGCCGCGCCGGCTCGGGGTCATAGTCGGGCCGATCGGTGGAGAAGAAGCCGTGGTCGGCTTCATAGAGGTAGAGCGGGACGTCCGGATGCGCCGCCTGGATCTTGTCCCAGTGGTCGGAGGTGATGTGGGCGTCCTTCTTGCCGAAGTGCAGGATCACCGGAATCTTGGGCTGCTCGCCGACGAAGCCGGAGATGCCGCCGCCGTAGAAGCACGAGGCCGCTGTCAGGCCGGTGCAGCGCGCGGCCGCCAGCCAGGATGCCGTGCCGCCGTAGCAGAAGCCGGTGATGAACACCGGACCCTTGAGCGCGTCGATGCACGCCTGCAGGTCGCCCATGGTCACGTCCCAGCTCTGGGCCATCATGTAGTCGCGGCCCTTGGCGATGCCCTCGGGCGTTCGCTCGGTCTGAAAGCCGCGCTCGGAGCGGTCGAAGGTGGAGGGCGCGATCACCTCGTAGCCGTCCTCGGCGAAGCTGTCGGCCAGGGCGCGGATGCCGGGCGTCACGCCGAAGATCTCCTGGATCAGCACTAGGCCGCCCCGGCGCGCGTCGGTGGGGACCGCGTGATAGGCGTCGAACTCGAAGCCGTCGGCCTTGCTCTTGAGCTTCATGATGGTTTCCCCGTCTGAACCCTAGGTATTGAAGCGGAAGTGCATCACGTCGCCGTCCTGGACGACGTACTCCTTGCCTTCGAGGCGCATCTTGCCGGCCTCGCGCGCCCCACCCTCGCCGTTCAGCTTGACGTAGTCGGCGTAGGCGATGGTCTCGGCCCGGATGAATCCCTTCTCGAAGTCGGTGTGGATCACGCCGGCCGCCTGGGGCGCGGTGACGCCCACCGGAATGGTCCAGGCGCGCGCCTCCTTGGGGCCGACGGTGAAATAGGTCTGCTGGCCGAGCAGGTGGTAGGCTTGGTGGATCAGACGGTTTAGGCCCGGCTCGGCAAGCCCCAGGGTCTCCAGGAACTCGCCGCGCTCCTCTTCGGGCAGCAGCGCGATCTCGCTTTCGATCTTGGCCGAGATCACCACCGCGTCGGCCTTGTCGCGGGCGGCGCGGGCCAGGACCAGTTCCGACAGGTCGTTGCCGGTCTCGGCCGAGCCCTCGTCGACGTTGCAGACGTAGAGCGCCGGCTTTGAGGTCAGGAGCTGCAGCATGCGCCAGGCCTTGTCGTCTTCCTTGGACACCTCGACCGAGCGCGCCGGCCGGCCGGCGTTCAACGCGACCAGGGCCAGGTTGACCAGCTTCAGCGTCAAGGCGGCGTCCTTGTCGCCCCCCTTGGCCTTCTTCTCCAAGGCTGTGACCCGCTTCTCCAGGCTTTCGAGGTCGGCCAGCATCAGCTCGGTCTCGATGATGTCGAGATCCGACAGGGGATCGACGCGCCCTTCGACGTGAGTGATGTCGTCGTCGACGAAGCAACGCGCCACGAAAGCCACCGCATCGCAGTCGCGGATGTTGGCCAGGAACTGGTTGCCCAGGCCCTCGCCTTTGGAGGCGCCGCGCACCAGGCCCGCCACGTCGACGAAGTTCACCCGCGCCGGAATGATCTCCTTGGAGCCGGCGATCTTGGCCAGAGCCTCCAGCCGCGGCTCCGGTACGGCCACGTCGCCGACGTTGGGCTCGATGGTGCAGAAGGGATAGTTGGCGGCCTGGGCCGCCGCCGTCTGGGTCAGGGCGTTGAACAGGGTGGACTTGCCGACGTTGGGCAAGCCAACGATCGCGACTTTCAGCGCCATCTAGACCTCGAAGCGAATGTGACGCGGTCTTATGGCCAAGGGGACGGCGAAAGGCGAGCATCAATTGCTCCAGGCCGCCCTGGCCCCGCAGCGTCGATCATTGAAACCCTCAAGTCTCTGCTAGTGTGAGCGCAAGCCACCGTGGGAGTCGATGACATGCGCCTGATCGTCCTGGCCTCGATATTGGCGTTGGCCGCCAGCGCCGCCTTGGCCCAGGCCCCCGTGGCGCCGCCCAAGGAGCCGCCGCCGCAGGTGGATCCGGTGACCACCATCGTGCGCATCGACACCAATCACGATGGCGCCGCCAGCCGCGAGGAGTGGGTGGCCTATGGCAACCATGACGCCGGTTTCACCGCCATCGATACCGACCACGACGGCCGGCTGACAGTGGCGGAGCTGCGCGTCTTCCGGGCGGCGCAGGCCAAGACCGCCGAGGACCGCGCCAAGTTGGCGGCGGAGAATCCGAAATTCGATCCGGACATCACCATCCGGATGGCCGACACCAGCCAGGACGGGACCGTGAGCGAGGCGGAATGGGTGGCCTTTGGCGGTCACGGCGGCGGCGGCTTCGCGCCGATGGACGCCAACCACGACGGAAAGCTCACGGCAGAGGAGCTGAGGGCCTGGCGCGCCGCGCATCCGCCCAAGTGAGCGGCGCGTCCGCTAGACAAAAAACTTTCCCGCGATAAGCATACTCACCGTGTGAGTTGCAGGCTCAAGGCCGCAAGAACCAAGGGGAGGAACGATGTCGTATCGGATGTCCGCGCTGCGGGCGGTCGCGGTCCTGGCGAGCGCGGCGGCCGCGCTTCCCAGCGCCGCCCTGGCCCAGGGGCCCAGAGGCGCCCCTGCCCCGCCGCCGGTGCTGACCGGCGATCCGACACGCCGCGACATTACCGTGCCGGACAGCGTGCCGAACATCTCGGGTTCCTGGACGCCGCAGACCTTCTTCCGCACCATCAAGCCGCTGGACGGATCGGAGACGCCGTTCCTGCCCTGGGCCAAGAAGTTCTTCCTCGACCGCTCGGCGGCCGAGGCGCGGGGCGAGCCGCTGTTCGACCCCAACGCCAACTGCCTGCCGTCGGGCGTGCCGCGGGTGCTCCCCACCCCCTACCCCTACGACATCGTGCAGACGCCGGACGCGATCTACGTCGCCATCGAGGTGATGCACTCGTTCCGCATCATCCACATGGACGGCAGGCCGATGCCGGCCGACTTCAAGCCAAGCTACCTCGGCTATTCCCGCGGCCATTGGGAGGGCGAGACTTTGGTGATCGAGACCACCGGCCTGAACGGCTTCACCCAGGTGGACGAGGAGGGCCGGCCCAAGTCCAGCGCGCTGAAGGTGACCGAGCGCTGGGTGAAGAAGGCGCCGGACATCCTGGAGAACACCTACACCATCGACGATCCGAAGACCTACGCCCACCCGTGGACGGCGCGGGCCGAATACAAGTGGGCCCCCGACGTGCGGTTCAACGAGTACATCTGCGAGGAGAACAACCGGAACAAGCCGGACGCCTCGGGCAAGCTGCGGCACCAGTGAGGGGATCGACCATGACCAGACATCCGATCCTCGCCGCCTCGGCCGCCACGGCCTTGGCGCTTTGCGCCGCCGGCGCGGCCCTCGCCCAGAGCTCGATCCCCCAGGAAGACCAGGCCGCCGCCCGCCGGGCCGCTCAGGCCGCCAAGGCCAAGCCGCTGCTGGACGCCGAGCGGACCCACCCGCGCATCGGCGGCTACTGGAAAATCGACCATCACATCGCCGCCCTGACCACGGCCGACGGCAAGGCCCCGCCGCTGAACGCCGCCGGCAAGGCGATCTACAAACAGCGCGCCGCCGACGTGAAGGCGGGCAAGAAGCCCGACCCGATGGAGGCCTGCCTACCGCCGGGCACGCCGCGCTCGCTGGTGGTCGACGAGCCGTTCATGATCGCCCAGACCCCGGCCAAGATCACCTTCTTCCATCAGGTCTACCACGTGATCCGCCACGTCTATCTGGATGGGCCGCTGAAGCTCGGCGAGGACCGCGACGTGCTGTGGGAAGGCCATTCCTCGGGCCGGTGGGAGGGCGACGCCCTGGTCATCGAATCTGGCGACTTCAACGGCAAGCAGTGGCTGGACGAGTCCGGCCTGCCCCAGTCGCCCGACATGCGGGTCACCGAGCGGATCCGGCGCACCGGCGCGGACACGCTGGAGGACCTGATCACCTATGACGACGCCAAATACTATTCGGCGCCCTGGACCGCGAGGCTGA
>Ga0265327_10003876_pt1 | contig 13782 bp, 13 predicted proteins | sample 41621metaG_FD_202089 | JGI IMG/M metagenome (GOLD analysis project Ga0265327, IMG submission 202089) | Rhizosphere microbial communities from Carex aquatilis grown in University of Washington, Seatle, WA, United States - 4-16-21 metaG | ecosystem: Host-associated > Plants > Roots > Rhizosphere... | reverse complement strand
TTGGCCCAGCTCCAGCTCGAGCAGCATCAGGAAAAGGTTGCCGGGCTCAAAGGCCCGAACCAATCGGCAGAATGGGGTAATCAGATTCGCAGCTATGTCCTGCATCCATATAAGCAGGTAAAAGATCTGCGCACCGGCCATGAATCCAAAGAACCCGACAAAGTATTAGACGGCGATTTGAACGACTTTATTGAGGCTTATTTGGAACAGAACCTCGAAGCGTAAGCAAGTTTGTTATAATAGTCATACATGATTCTGTTGGACAGAGTAAGCAAAACCTATAACCGTGATATCGGTCCGGCACTTGATCGGATTAGTCTCCACGTAGAACCGAAAGAGTTCGTGATTATCATCGGCGCCAGTGGCGCAGGTAAATCTACTTTATTGAAGTTACTCACGCGAGAAGAGAAGCCGACCAGTGGCAAAATCATCATTGGAGGCATCGACTACGATAAGCTTCCAGACAAAGAAATTCCACTGCTACGACGCAAGATTGGCACGGTTTTCCAAGACTTCAAGCTACTGCCGAATAAGACGGTCTTTGAAAACATTGCATTCGCGCTTGAGATCGTCGGTATGAGCAATCACGAGATTGAACACACAGTACCGCGCGTGCTGGATATCGTCGGCTTGAAGGGCAAGGAAAAGCGTATGCCCTACGAGCTGTCCGGCGGTGAGCGCCAGCGTGTTGCCATTGCTCGCGCCGTGGTGCGTCAGCCAAAGATTTTGATTGCCGACGAGCCGACAGGCAACCTCGATCCGAAACACGCCTGGGATGTCATTAAAGTATTGGAAAAGATAAATCGCTACGGCACGACCGTCCTGCTGACCACGCATAACCAAGAAATCGTCAATCGTCTGAAGCGGCGCGTCATTACCATCAAAGATGGCAAGATTGTTTCCGACAGAGCAAATGCGGAGTATCACCCATGACGCGCTGGGAGCGCTTCAAACGATGGCTCATCACTATTCGCCGCATCATCCGTTCCGGCTGTGTGAATTTTGTGCGGAACGCCTGGTTGAGCATCGCGGCCATGGCGGTGATGTTGATTACGCTGACTATCGTGCTTTTTTCGGTTATTGCCAACGCCACCTTCAGCAATACTGTCCAGCAGATAACTGATAAGATTGACATCTCGGTCTACCTCAAAGACGATGTCAGTCAGCAGGCCACCAATAAACTGGTCAACGATGTGAAGACGCTTCCAAACGTCAAATCGGTCACTTATATAAGCAAAGAACAGGCGCTAACTAACTATAAGGCGCAGAACGCCAGTAATACCGACCTGTTAGTAGCTATTTCACAGACTGATAATCCATTGCCGGCAACGTTGGATATCAAGCCCAAAGATCCGAACAAGATCGGCGATATCAAAACCTACCTGGATAAGCCTGAAATCCAATCGCTACAATCGGATCCGACGTCATATTCTGGTGATAGGAAAGAGGCGGTCGATAAGATTACGCACGCGACTTCGTTTATGCGCAAGGCCGGGGTCATCGGCGTATTGGTCTTTGCGATCATTTCGATGCTCATCATCTTCAATACCATTCAGATGGCCATCTTTAACCGCCGCGACGAACTGACTATTATGCGACTGCTAGGGGCTAGCACCAGCTTCATCCGCGGTCCGTTTGTGGTCGAATCTGTCTTGTACGGTATATTCGCGGCCATTGTCTCGGTTGTTTTGCTAAACGGCCTGTTCGCAGTGTCGTCCTCGACACTGCAGGCCAGCAGTCTCGGCCTGCTCGATATCAATTATGCCAACGAATATTTTGCCCAACATTTCTGGGTGTTTTTGACATTACAGCTTATGGTTGGTATATTCATTGGTGCCGCTTCTTCCATAATCGCGACCCGGCGGTATCTAAGATTTAAGTCACCTAAATAAAAGTACATCCCTGAAATAAAAGACAGTTATATTAACGGCCTTATTTTATGAGCGCTGGCAGGGGGGAGACCCCTTGAACAACCCAAGGAGATGTGCTATGATGCTAACGGTTAAACCAAAAACAAAAACAGTTATGAACCGACTCAAGCGAATAATTCGTCCATTTTTGACCGCCGCTCCGGTGGTACTGATATCATTAGTCATGGCTACCAATGCTTTTACGGCACCACACGTGTTTGCTGATCAATTTGACGCTCAAATAAACGCCCTGAACCAGGACAGTAGCACCAAGCGGGCCGACGTGGCTCAGCTGGGTTCCGAGGCCGCCAGTCTCACTGATACGATTACCAAGCTTCAGGCCCAAATCGATGTTTTGCAGACTCAGATTAACGCTAATAAAGCCAAACAAGCTGACCTGCAGACAAAGATCGACCAAGCTCAGCAAGACCTCGATACCCAAAAGAAGCTGCTCGGCGCTGACATCAAGCAAATGTATGTCGATGGCCAAATTTCTACTCTCGAGATGCTTGCCTCAAGCAAAGATCTGAGCGATTTCGTCGATAAGCAACAGTATCGCAACTCTGTCCAGAACAAGATAAAAGACACACTGGATAAGATTACCGCGTTGAAGCTGCAACTGAAGCAGCAGAAAGACGAAGTAGAGAAGCTACTCGTCGATCAGCAGGCTATGCAGGATCAGGTCGCTTCGCAGCAGGCCCAACAGAACCAGCTATTATCTGCTAATGTCGACCAGCAGAACTCGCTGAACAGCCAGATAAAGCAGAACAGCCAGCAAGTTGCCGCATTACGTGCCCAGCAGGCAGCCGCCAACGCTCGGCTATTCTCGGGTGCAAACGTCGTCCTTGGAGGCGCTTGCGATACGAGCCACGGCGATACCTACCCGAGTCCCTGGTGTTCGGCATCCCAAGACAGCATGATCGACAGCTGGGGCATGTTTAACAGAGAGTGCGTCAGCTACACCGCCTGGAAAGTCGCAGAAAGCGGCCGCTATATGCCGTATTGGGGCGGTCAGGGCAACGCTAACCAGTGGGATGATGATGCCCGCGCTGCTGGAATTCCCGTCGATACTACGCCTCGTGCCGGCGATGTGGCTATCAAGAACTCAGGCCCATACGGCCACGCCATGTACGTCGAAAGCGTCAACGGCGACGGCACGATAAATATCAGCCAATACAACGCCAATCTGAATGGTCAGTTCTCACGCGTCTACAACTTGAACCCCGCACCCCTAGGTCTCGTCTTCATACACTTCTAGGCAACCCCAGCCTATGAGTAACCAAAAGATTTCTTATACGCACCATAATTGATATTTAAGCTTGTTCTCAGCCTATTTTACTTAAATGTATTAGGCGTTGGAAAACAATAAGCAAATCGGTTTAGCATAAGCATAAGGTGTGACATAATAGGATGATGCTTGGGAAAAAGAACCGCACGGAAGTGCGGACAAAAAACAAAGGTCGTAGTTTGAGACGTTTCTTGCGACCACTTGCATATACTGCTGTTATTGCTGCCGTTTTTGCGCTTGGCTGGTTCGGCGGCCAAGGCCGAATCGACTTATTCAATAGATTTCACACAGAAAATAGCAGTTTGCCAGCCAAGCTTGATATGGCCAGCGTGCAGCAAGTATATGATAGCCTCAAACAGAATTATGACGGACAGCTGGACGCTACTAAATTAGAAGACGGTCTGAAGCATGGGCTGGCAGCAGCGGCGAACGACCCCTACACGACCTACTTCACGGCCAAGGAGGCGCAGGATTTTAGCAATCAGCTTAATAACTCATTCAGCGGCATCGGTGCCCAGCTAGGCAAAAATAGCGCTGGCAATCTAGAGGTCATTGCGCCCATAGATGGCTTGCCCGCAGCCAAGGCGGGCCTCAAGGCCCAGGATGTCATCGCCGCTATAGATGACCAAAGCACCGCCGGTATGTCGGTCGATACGGCAGTCGGCAAAATCCGCGGACCGAAAGGTACAACTGTTAAGCTTCAGGTGGTTCGCGACCAAAAAGCCCAGACAATATCGATAACACGTGATGATATTACACTGCCGAGCGTGAAGACCAAGATATTGCCTGGAAATATCGGCTATATACAGATTACGACTTTTGCCAACGATACATCTGACCTGATGCAAAAGGCTGCTAATGACTTCAAGTCAAAGAATGTCAACGGCATCGTCCTCGATCTCCGTGATAATCCTGGCGGTCTGCTCGATGCGGCGGTCAATGTTTCGAGCCTGTGGCTGCCAGGCGGCAAGCAAGTACTACAGGAAAAGCGCGGCAATACCGTAATTCAGTCATATTCTTCTACTGGTAATGACATTCTGAACGGTACCCCGACGGTTATATTGGTCAATAGTGGTAGCGCTTCGGCGTCAGAAATCACTGCTGGTGCATTGCACGACAATAACGCCGCTACGGTTATAGGTGAAAAGAGTTACGGCAAGGGAGTCGTCCAGCAGCTGATTAACTTCAATGATGGCTCCGAACTAAAAGTCACCATTGCCAGCTGGTACCGCCCCAACGGCCAGAACATCAACAAGAAGGGTATCAGTCCGGATAAAGTAGTAACGATTAGCGATGATGATATCAAGGCTAGCAAAGACCCCCAGCTCGACGCCGCCCTCCAACAACTCAAATAAATAAGCTCATGCTTGCACTGACCGATTCCTGATGTATTCTTGTATTTATGAGTGAAACAGTTTTGAATGAACCTACAGGACTAGAAATTCTTACAGACAATCAATTTCATAGGATTGTAGGTGAGGCGCAATCTAGGTATCATGCTGAAGATTTTAATCCGTGGCAATTTACTGTAATGCCTCACCAAGAGCATCCGTTTGGTGACGTTGCTCACTTGCGTGAAGGATCTAACCAGGACGTTAGCTTCGTTAGGTTGGATTGGTCATGGACGCGTGAGGGCTCGGACTTACTTTGCGGCGGCTACGTGATTGAAGGCAATCGCGCTATAGCAGCACGTCTTCTTGTTACTGATGGCGGGGGGTTCCTTTTCGGAGAAGGAGAAGTAATTGACATCGCAGACTTGCCACCCGTCAACGAGGATACATTATTCGAGCCAGTCAGACAGTTTCTGGGCAATTAAACTTGCAACGTCTCCGATAACTCGGTAGTATCTTAGGAGTAAATGAGAGGGCGTATGACCGGTGGCAAAGCCGACTAAATTTATTTTTGTTACGGGGGGCGTACTTTCCGGCCTCGGAAAGGGTATTACTGCCGCCTCCATCGGTAATCTCTTAAAAGCTCGCGGACTCAAAGTAAACATCCAAAAGTGTGACCCATACCTGAACGTCGATGCCGGACTGCTCAACCCCCGTGAACACGGCGAATGTTTCGTCACCAAGGACGGTGCCGAGACCGACCTCGACCTTGGCCATTATGAACGATTTCTTGACGAAGAATTGACTCAAGCTAGCAGTCTTATGAGTGGCCGTGTACTACTTAAAGTCATTCAGGACGAACGTGATGGCAAGTACGACGGCAAATCGGTCCAGATTATCCCTCACGTTACGACTGCCATCCAAGACGCTATCATCGAGGCCGGCAAAGGTTTCGATGTCCATATCGTCGAGATAGGTGGTACAGTCGGCGACTACGAAAGTCTCAGCTTCATCGAAGCAATCCGCGAGCTGGGCCTTCGTGTTGGACTCGAGAACTGTCTATATGTCCACGTGGTCTATATGCCATATCTGGGAGCGAGTCATGAGTTCAAGACAAAGCCGGCCCAGAACTCTGTGCGTGAAGTTCGTGGTCTTGGTATATCTCCAGATGTGATGGTGGTGCGCAGTGAAAAGCCCGCACCGGCCAGTGTCAAGACCAAACTCAGCCTCTATAGCGCCGTTGCGCCTGAAGCCATTGCACTACTACCAAACGCCGCCAGCATCTATCAGGTGCCTCTGACACTTGAAGATACCGGCATTGCCGATGTCATCACCAAACGTCTAGGCGTCAAAGCCAAAAAACCGCATCTCAAGGAATGGCGCAAGGTAGTTGAACAGACTATATCGAATAAAGACAAGAAACAAGTCACCGTCGGCGTGGTTGCCAAATATATGGACAACACCGACACCTACATGTCGGTCTTTGAAGCATTGTATGCCGCAGGCTGGGCTAACAAGGCCAAAGTAAAGATCAAATGGATTGATGCCAGCAAGCTCAAAAAGGAAAAAGACGTCGAAAAAGCACTGAAGGGCATCGATGGTATTGTAGTTCCTGGCGGCTTCGGGGTACGTGCGCTCGAAGGAAAAATTGTTGCTGCACAGTACGCTCTCAAGCATAAGATTCCGTATCTCGGTTTGTGTCTCGGATTACAGATGGGTGTCATTGCTGCTGCCCGTAACGCCGGTCTTAAAGAAGCTACCACTGTAGAATTAGATCCAAAATCAAAGACTCAAGTCATTCATGTCATGGATGGCCAAGAAGGCAAGCAAAGCACCGGCGGTACTATGCGCCTCGGTAACTACGATTGTGTGATCAAAAAAGACAGTGCATCAGCCAAACTCTACGGTACGACCAAAATCGTCGAGCGCCATCGTCATCGCTGCGAATGTAATAATGACTATCGTGACCAGTACGAATCATGGGGCATCCGTGCAGTCGGCACATCACCTGACGGCCATTTAGTTGAGATGATCGAAGGTGTTGATCATCCGTTTTTTGTGGCTAGCCAGTTTCACCCCGAATTCCTAAGCCGTCCCAACCGTTCGCATCCATTGTTCAATGGCTTTATCAAGGCACTCTAACAGCGCTGACAGACTCTTGCGAGAACCATAAGCTTGCTGTACTATGAGCTTATATGGACCAAAATACAGACGACACGCCCAAAGGGCCAGCTAAAAAAATTTTATTTGTCGAAGATGATGAAGCGCTAGCCGGCGTATACTCTATGCGATTGGAGGCTGAAGGCTTTCAGGTACGCCGCGTACCCAACGGGGAAGACGCCCTAGCCGCGGCACTCGAATATCGCCCGGATCTTATCCTGCTCGATGTCATGATGCCCAAAGTCAGTGGCTTCGATGTACTCGATATCCTACGAAATACCCCTGAAACTGCCAATATGAAGATCGTGATGCTGACTGCGCTCAGCCAGGAAAGCGATCGCCAGCGCGCCCAGTCAATGGGTGTTGATGACTATCTCGTCAAATCCCAAGTTGTCATCGCCGACGTCATCAACCGTATCAAGCAACACCTCGGCATCGCCCCCGCCTAAAACGACTAACCGTCGAACACTTATTATTTGAAAAATGCTTTAATTAGTGGTTCTATATACTATTATGGAAACTTTCGACGCTGGAAGCGGTGAGCTCGATATTGCGAGCAGGAATCTCTGGGAAGACCTGCAGGAAGCACAGGTCAAACGTGCCGGTGAGAGAGGTGTTACCAGAAAGGACTTTCTTGATATGTCCCCATGGGAGCGAGAAATAGAGATAACCGACGAGTGGGAGGCACGTCAAGCCGATGTGGTGCGCACAGCTGATAGAAATGAATTCTGGAAAGGCATAGGGAAGTCCGCATTGATTTCGATAGGCAGGACATATACGATGTTCTCCCCATACGGCATTGTCGGCGCTTACTTCCAGCAACGAAGAGATCGATAACCACAATAACAACCTAATTGACAAATAACAAAGCTTATGCTAATATGTATTCATTAATCTTAAAACAAAAATATGCCAGAAAATCTTAACAACCTCCCACCCTCAATAATCGAACAGTCTGTCATAAACTATGGCCCAGCTATACCTGGCGTCGAGCACCTGCTCAAGAGTGGTAACGAACACCTCTTGTCGCCGGACTTAACAGTTACGCGAAGTGCAGCACGTGATGGTAGTGCGCCTGCCTATAACGAGGCAGGATGGAGAGTCAACGGTGTTTATGCTGATCCAGATACCGGCAAACCCGTCATGGTAATGCATAAGGGGATCAATGAGGGTGGAGTTGAGAGCGGTGCGTATTATCCAGACATCAAAAAAATTGCTCAGGAAGAAGGACTGACGTTACTGAATCCAAAGCCTGAAGTTGTTTCTCAGTTGATATCAGAAGAAATCGATCCTCGCCAACAGGCGATTAACGAACAGCTATCAGGCGAATGGAAAGAACACGTTATGAAGCTGCCAGATGGACACGCCGCCAAAGAGGTGGGAGAACCGGCTGTCAGCGATGTCGTTGAAAATCCAGAAGGACAAATACCTGAAGACCAAATTGTAGTGCCAGAGGCAAAGACTCCCGAGATGCAAATCCCGACACCTCAAGAGCTATTCGCATCTCCCGAAGCTCTCACAAAAGCTATTCGTTCAGATGACATAGACCCGAGCGTCAAGTCCGGTCTTCGTTCAACTATCGAATTATGGAAAGAAGCAGATAAAATTGACGCTTCCCAGGCGCTATGGGACACCGTAGTAAAGCCGAGTGTGGATCGTATGGCTCAAAGTGCTACAGAGAGCGAGTTTACGGTCAATGCTGTTTCGAGCCAGCTTGAACAACTGAACAATAGCTTACAGCAATTGGTATCAGCAGCTGACAGTGGTGATATGCAAGCGGTGAATGAAGTTCTACAGCGTTATCATATCAGTCCCATCATAAATGAGACGCTCGATACGTTTAGTAGGAAAAAGCCTTTACTTGAACAATTAGATACTACGTCGGTCAGAGCTGCGCTAAGTATAGAAGACTCCGCGCAACAAGAGCGTCGCATGCGCCGTGCCGAAACAACTGATTTGAACGAACAGGAAGCGCTAACGCTCATAAGCGAAATCAGCGAAATGCTACCTGATGCTCAATCACTTACTGATGTTCAGAAATTTATTAGTAATCGTATAAATGAAAAACAGCAGGGCGCCCCAAACTGGCGTGCTAAGTATGATGCAGTCCGCGACGCAGTTCTGTATGCCAGAACCGGGGTGGCACTCGAACCGACCAATCTTGTGCACGCTATGAATGAGCTTGGATTGTTGCAAGAAGCAATGGCCCGTGGCAGATTTGACGCTGCGCAGATTGATTATGTGAACCGCTCTATTATCGCACCGCTATTAGATGACTTTGATGCTACACGTCGTTTCATTAAGAACGCAGTCGCATACGCAGCAGAAATAGCTTAAAGCTTGAAGCGATAGATATATAGTAAAAAACGATGGTGAATTAGAGCCTATATTGCTTTATAATATAAAAAAGTATATAATATATTTAAATGAGAGACCGAGAAGACTTACCACCAAAGTTTGAGCGAGTCATAACATGGACTGGCGCTGATTTTTTTGATACCGGCGAAATTAGGCTGGGAAGTGCTGAACAACCCCTAAAAGGACAAGATCAGATAGTCAGCATGCCTGAACATGGTGTGTATGCTGTCTTTGATGGAATGGGAGGCGTTGGCGGCCATAATGCCGGGGCGATCGCGAGTTCTATTGCGGCCGAAATCTGTACATACACATATAAATCTGAACAAGGGTTTGGTAAAAGTGTCGAACACGAGCGGATGCGTATACGGACTTGGCTGGAGCAAGCTGATAGTAATATCGCGCATAAGGGTGAAATGGGTACGACAGCGACCGTAATCCGTATGGTAGAAGAGGGTGAGAAACAATATGTGGTCTTCGCTAGTGTTGGCGACTCGCGTTTGTATCTGTATAGGAACAAACAACTCAGCCAACTTACTGAGGATGAGGGCTGGGGTCATGTTCTGCGTAACTGGCTTGGTCGCGGCGATGCCTCTGTAAAACAAACTAGTTATCTTCGTATTCAAGAGGGGGATCGGCTTATGCTCTGCACTGATGGCATAACCGGTGATTATGACGATGACGTGTTATATGAATCGGAAATAATGATGGCCCTGGACAATACATCTCCCCAAGGAGCAGCAGATCGTCTCTTGTCGATAAGTCGTAAACAAGATGATAAGTCGGTTATAGTGCTCGATGTGGTCGGAAATAGCCTAGAAGGTGGCGCCACACAAGAACACTTGCTGTCAGATAATGAAGTTGTTGCACTCGATTTAGACAAACCGTTAGAAGACCGGGGAAGTTTCAATGTAGTTGCCAGTGTAAAGGCTGCCAATAATGAGTTTTTGATACTAGATCTACGCAAGGCACCTGAAACCCATAGGGGACGTATTCCGTTCGGAACAAGTTTGGGCTATTGGCAGTCAGATTTTCTGATAGTAGACGAAACCTTTTTCGCCAAGTGGGGTCGACCGGCTAAAAATCAGAGTGGCTACAAAGGTTTGCGAGCTGATGAGCATATAAATGTAGGGCGAAATGATGAGTATCAAAGATTTTCATTACCAGGTACAGTTTCACGGAAACACTTTGGTGTTGAGTATGACGGCGAAGAGCTAAGAGTACTCAACTACACTCCGCGAAACAAGACTACGTTAACAACGCGTCGATAGATTATTCGACGGTGACTTCGGTGCGTTTGACGGTTTTGCCGGTGAAGCGGCGGATTCTACGGGTTTTATAAACGACGGTGCCGTCTTGAGCTGCGTGGATGGTGTAGTTTTCGCTGACGAAGGTGCCTTTGCCAGGGCGTTTGGTCATGCCGACTTGGCGGACGATGACTTGACCGGTCTTAACAGATTGGCCACCAAAAAGCTTAACGCCGAGACGTTGGCCTTGGCTGTCTCGGTTGTTTTTACTAGTACCGCCTGCTTTTACGTGTGACATATTACTTCCTGATTAACACTATTAGTTCGCGGCCGACTATCTGGCCTTCGCGGTGATAGATGAGATCTCCTCCGCTCGCATGAACAAAGCTCAGACGATTGTACCCCAGTTCGGCCAAATTATCAAGACTTTTAAGGTGTTTGAAGCCACTTTCTGTCTTCCAGGCTGGCACAGCCAATGCCATCCGAAATCCCGGCTCGGTCTGCTCATGGATATTTTGGAGGAACTTCTTGAAGATAAGATTAGTGGTCTGCACGGTTTCCTCGAGCTGGTCGCGATTAGGTGCGGCAGAGAAGGGGCGGCCGAGGTATATCTCTGATGCGCCGAAGTCAAAGCCGCGCAGCCATTTGAAGCTGGTGGCATCGCCCTCTTCGACCCAATAGGTGAAGGGGGGGTGTGCGAACGTTTCGCCGAGCCAGTCCATGTTTACTCGAGAGTATTCGACCATCCGCTCTTCAAGGTCGCTGCCGTAGCCGTCATAGCCCATCAGGGCAGCTTCTTGCAGAACTACACCGGTGCCGCAGAAGGGGTCCAGCACCGTTTTGCCTTTGTTTTCACCGGGGCCGCAGGCCGGATCTTGCAGATCAATCGGTCCGATGGCGAGGTTTACGAGGATTTGGGCTAGCTTGGGTGGCAGCATGCCGACTTTGCTGTCGCGCTTGGGGCGTTTCTGGTCGCGGGCAGCGTAGGCATCAATGTCTTGCTCGGCGATGTTCTGGGCGACGACGGTTCTAGTTCCGTCTTTTATAAATATCAGTTCCCAACCGAGCTCGCGGGTTAGTCCGTTGTAGAGTACTTGTGCGCTCGATAGGGCGGTTTCGGTGTTCGAGATAACACGGACAGAACGTCCGGAAGCTTTGATGGCTTTTTTAGTGGCGAGGGCAGTAGCGTTGATACGGTCGACCGGCACGTTCATACCGTAGGTGCTCAGACCCAGCTTGAGTTTGCCCTCAGGCAGCATGGCAGCATGCTGCGGGACAGCATCGTGCAGGAACTTCTCGATATCTTTCCATGCAGTCGTTTCCAAGATAGTAAGCAACTTGCAGAACTTCATGGTACCGCCGAGGCGGGTGAAATCAACCTGCGGTGGCTCGATGTCAAGCAATACTGCGTAGTCAGCTATGGGGTGTATAGCGTCGGCACCAAACAGGCTTTCGAGCTCAGCTCGACCAAGCGCTGGCTGTCTCCCTAGGATACAAATAGTCTTTGTCACGAGACTTAGTATAACTTCTTGGCAGCTTTCGGTATATAATATCCGGCATATGAGCGAAACGCATTTCCTGCGACGGCGCTGGAAGCTTATCTTAAATATCGTCACGATTGTGGCGATGTTGGGCCTGGTGTATGCCCTGCGAGACCAGATAGTCAGCACCATAGAGAACATCGGGCGCGTGAATTATTGGGTGCTGTTGCTGATGATTCCCATCGAAGCACTCAACTATGATGCCTATGCGCGCATGTATCGGACTTTCTTCCGGTTGCTCGGGGATAGGGTCTCATATAAGGAGATGTTCAAAGTTTCGTTAGAGCTCAACCTCGTTAATCACATCTTTCCGAGCGGCGGCGTTTCAGGCTTTTCATACTTCGGGCTGCGGCTAAAGAAGATTGGCATATCCTCGGGCAAGGCGACGCTGGTGCAGACCATGCGCTTCATATTCTTATTCTTGTCGTTTGAAATCCTGTTGGTGATTGGTCTGTTATCGCTGGCTATCGGCGGCAGTGCCAACAACTTGACTATCTTGGTGGCGGCTTCGTTATCGACGTTGCTGATTGTTGGTACATTACTACTGGCCTTCATCATTGGCAGCAAGCAGCGCATCAAAAGCTTTTTCACATTTTTCACCAATGGCATTAACTCGATTGTACGTACGGTCTTTAAAGGTAAAACAGAAGTCCTCGAGACCGTCCGCGTCGAGCGTATGCTAAACGAGCTGCACGAGAACTACCTGATCCTTAAAAGCGATTACGGCCAGCTTAAGAAACCGTTTTTCAATGGTTTCGTGGCAAACTTTACTGAGATATTAGCAGTGTATGTGGTGTATATCGCCTTTGGTCACTGGATAAATCCGGGGGCGATTATACTGGCCTACGCACTAGCAAACTTTGCTGGTCTAATCTCGGTTTTGCCAGGTGGGATAGGCATCTACGAAGCCATTATGACTGCGGTGCTGGCCGCCGCAGGCGTGCCGGCAAGTATCAGTATCCCGGTCACGGTCATGTATCGGGTCATAAACATCACCATCCAAGTCATTCCGGGCTACTATTTCTATCACAAGGCGCTCCGCAGTGAAGCCCCTCAAGAGCAGTAGCAATGAGCCAGTCTTCGGCGTCAGCGATTTCGTCGCTGTCCTGAACCAGACGCTGGAGTTCGCGTATCCTTCGGTCGCTATAGTCGGCGAATTGGCAAATTTTCGGGTTAGCAAGAACCGCTGGGTGTATTTCGACCTCAAAGAAGAGATGTCCAGCGTCAAGTTTTTCGGCACCATTTACAATTTGCCGGGGCCGCTTGAAGAAGGCATGATGCTGCAGGTTCGCGGACAGCCGCGCCTGCATCCGCTGTATGGCTTTAGCGTCAATGTCCAGACCATCCAGCCGGTCGGCGAAGGTTCGATTAAGCGGGCTGCCGCACTATTGCAAGCCAAACTCGAAGTGGAGGGGCTATTCGACCCAGCACGCAAACGGACATTGCCATATCCGCCTGCACGCATCGGACTTATTACATCGGCACAGTCAGCTGCCTATGCGGACTTCATAAAGATTATGAATGAGCGTTGGGGCGGGATAGACATACAGTTGGCAGATGTTCAGGTGCAGGGAGAAAGTGCACCGGCGCAAATCGTTCGAGCAATAGAATGGTTCAATGAGCAAGCCGAGTTACCCGAGGTATTGGTTATTACAAGGGGCGGCGGCAGCGCCGATGACTTGGCGGCCTTCAGTACGGAGCAGGTGACACGAGCTATCGCGAGCAGTCGTATCCCGACTCTGGTAGCAATTGGACATGAAATTGATTTGAGCCTAGCCGAGCTGGCAGCCGACAAACAAGCCAGCACTCCCAGTAACGCCGCCCAATTTTTGGCACCTGATAAGCATGAAGAGCGTAATCGAGTGGCCTCAATGCATCACCAACTAGGACAATCGCTGACCACATTATTGGGTAATCAAAAATCAGCCTTGAAACTTGCATACACCGAAC
>Ga0265327_10003875_pt1 | contig 13782 bp, 13 predicted proteins | sample 41621metaG_FD_202089 | JGI IMG/M metagenome (GOLD analysis project Ga0265327, IMG submission 202089) | Rhizosphere microbial communities from Carex aquatilis grown in University of Washington, Seatle, WA, United States - 4-16-21 metaG | ecosystem: Host-associated > Plants > Roots > Rhizosphere... | reverse complement strand
ACGAGTGCGGCGCCGGCGATGGCGGCATCACCCACACCGCCGCAGCCGATGACCGCGACGGTGTCGTCGCGGGTCACGTTGCCGGTGTTGATGGCGGCACCGATACCGGCCATCACGCCGCAGCCGAGCAGGCCGGCCACGGCCGGGTCGGCTTCGGGGTCGACTTTGGTGCATTGGCGTTCGTGGACGAGGGTTTTGTCGGCGAAGGCGCCGACGCCCAGGGCGGGGGTGAGCTCGGTGCCGTCGGTGAGGGTCATTTTTTGGGTGGCGTTGAAGGTGTCGAAGCACAGGTGCGGGCGGCCGCGTTTGCAGGCGCGGCATTCGCCGCAGACGGCGCGCCAGTTGAGGATGACGAAGTCGCCGGGGGCGACGTGGGTGACGCCGGCGCCGACGGATTCGACGGTGCCGGCGGCCTCGTGGCCGAGCAGGAAGGGGTACTCGTCGTTGATGCCGCCCTCGCGGTAGGTGAGGTCGGTGTGGCATACGCCGCAGGCGATGATGTCGACGACGACTTCACCTGGGCCGGGGTCGGGGATGACGATGTCGACCAGCTCGATGGGCTGCTTCCTGCTGCGGGAGATCACACCACGCACTGTCTGAACCATTTGCATATCCCTTTATCTGTGAATTGTGTTGCGAGCTCGGCGTTGCTCGTTGTTCACGATGGTGTTGCGCAAGGTGCCGAGGCGTTCGACGGAGACCTCGACGGTGTCGCCCGGTTGCAGCAGCCAGGGTGGGGTGCGCGCGTACCCGACTCCGGACGGTGTGCCGGTGGCAAGCAGATCGCCGGGCCGCAGCGTGAACGTGTGGGAAATGTGGGCCAGCGTGTCGCCCACCGTGTAGACGAGTTCATCGGTCGAGGCGTCCTGAACGATCTGTCCGTTTACCCGGGTTGTGATGTGAAGGCCGTCGCGCAGGTCGCCGACTTCGGCGGTGGGGACGATCGGGCCGATGGGGCCGGACCTGTCGGCGTTCTTGCCCAATGTCCACTGCGAGGTCAGCTTTTGCGCCCGACGGGCCGTGATGTCGTTGAATACGGAGTAACCCAGCACGGCGGCAAGTGCCTCTTCAGGCGTCGCGTCGACGAGGCGTTGTCCCACCCAGGCGACGACTTCACCTTCCCAGTCGAGACCGTCTTCATTTCCGGGAACCGGAACCTCGGCGCCGTCGACTGTGAGCGTGACGGGCCACCGTCCGAACAGCGACGGATACGGCGGTAGCGGTTCAGACCGGTAACTCCCTTCGGCGGCGTGTTCTAGGTAATTCAGCCCGACGCAGATGACCCGGGCGTCCGGCAGGACGGGCGGAACCAGGGTGATCTGATCGCGGCCGATAGCCTCCCCGTCAGAGTGGTTGCCGCACAAGAGGTGTGGTGCGTCTGCCCAGAATTCCTCCAGTGGCGCTATGACGGTCACCGAGGCGCCGTCCGCCGCGAGGTCGGCCACTTCGATACCAGTGGAGCCGTGTCGAGTGAATCCGACCAATCGCATAACGCCGTCCTCCTCAGGGCGATCAACCTAAAACCTTCTAAACCTTCGCAGGTTTATGGTTCACTGGAGACTATGCCCGATCAGACGCGCCGTAGGCAAGCTTCGCCATCTAGTGCTCCCCGATCGCTGACGAGCGAACTGGGCCTGCTTCCGCAGCGAACGCGAGCCGAGCAGCTTGCCGCGATGCTTGATGAGCGCATTCGTAACGGCGAGTACGCGCATGGGGAATCGATTGGCACACTGGAGTCTTTGCGCGCCGAGACCGGTTTCGCCTACGCGACGGTCAGTGAGGCAGTGCGCCTCCTGCGCGACCGCGGCCTGCTGGAGATCCGGCAGGGGCGCGGTGGCGGTTTGTTCGCCGTCGAGGCGGGGCCGGTTGTCAGGATGCGCCACACGCTACTTGGCGTCGCCGACAATCCCACCGCGGTTGCTGACGCGATCGAGTTGCGCGAACATCTGGAGCTGTTGATCGATGTTGCCGCCGCTCGGCACCGTTGCGACACTGATATCAGTGAGCTCCGCGAATTGCTGGCCGCCATGGCGGCGGCGCAGACCGACGAGCAGTTCATTCGGGCGAATTGGGCTCTACACGAACGCATTGCGCTCATCTGCCCCAATGAGATGGCGCGGTCGGTGTACATCGGGACTCTGGGGCACATGGCTGCGACCGCGCCGCGCATCGACGACAGGAATGCCCGCAAGTATCGGCGCGAAAGGCTGCGCATACACCGGAATCTGGTCGAGGCGATCGCGTCGGGCTCGGTGGCGAAGGTACGCAACGTCGTTGCTGACCACAATGGGACGGAATGAGGAAAAGGCTTCAATGACCGGAGAATTTCGCAAGTACCTGTTTGACCGGGACCACCCACGGCTGGCGCAGGTCCGGGGACTCGATCCGTATGCTCACGGCAAGGCTTCACGCGAGCCGGGAACGTTCACCGGAGGCATCGTCGCCGGCTGGGAACCGCTGTATCTCAATGATTTCCGCGGAGTCACCGAGGACGGCGTCCTGCGCTCCGACGTGCACACCTTCGAGCCGGCGCGCCCTGGCGAGGCGGCCCCGGTCGCGAAGATGGTCGCTGCGGCCAAAGCGTTGCTCGCGGTCCTCGACGACGAGGCTCGGGCAAGAGTCTGCTACCCAGCCGACGCACCTGAATGGCAGACATGGGCCAACCCTGAATTCATTCAGTTCGACACGGGGCTGCGGTTGGAATTCCAGACCGCGGAGGTTCGGCAACTAGCTCTTGCACTGATAGCGGCCTCGCTCAGCCCCGAAGGGTATGAACTGGCGCACAACATGATGCTCATCAACGCATTTCTGGGCGAGATCGTCGACTTGCCGGCAATCCTTAACGAATTCAGCTACAACATCGCGCTCTACGGCCGGCCAGATGAGAACGAGCCGTGGGGCTGGCAGGTTTTCGGCCATCACATGTCGCTCAACTGCTGTGTCGTCGGAGACCGTATGGTGCTCAGTCCGGTGTTTCTCGGTGCCGAGCCGAACGAAATCGATGCAGGACCCCACGCCGGTGTCGAATCACTCACCACACGAATCGATCTGGGCTTGCGGGTGATGGCAGCGCTGACGCCTGCCCAACGGCGCCAGGCCACCGTCTACGAGCACATGGTCGATCCCGCCATGCCGCACGAGCGCGTGCATCCCGGCGACGAGCGTCACCTGGCCGGCGCATTCCAGGACAACCGCCAGATCCCTCCTGAAGGCCTCTGTGTCGCCGAGTTCGGCAGTCGCGCACAGGAGTTGGTCCTCGAGGTGGTCGAGGACTTCGTCAGCCTGCTACCCGCGGGCCCGCGTGCCGCCAGGATGCGGGAAGTACGCGACTACCTGCCGCAGACGTGGTTCAGTTGGATCGGCGGACATCAGTCGGGAGACGTTTTCTATTACCGCATCCAGTCGCCGGTCGTCATCACCGAACTCGATCATCACTGCGGCGTGTTCCTCAACAACACCACACCAGAGCCGTTCCACGTCCACACGGTGATGCGCACACCGAACGGCAACGACTACGGGCGGGCATACTTGCGACAGTGGCTGCGGCAGCGCGACCGCCAGGACTGATCGCGGTCTACATCGGGTGCGTAATTGCGTTGAACCGAAGAGTGATTCACCGTGTATTTGCCTGAATAGCAACTCTCCTTGCGGTCGGCGACGGGGTAACGGAGTGTGAAACTGAGCGCTCCGCACCAAGGGCGGTGCCACCCACCTGCGAGAGGATTTCAGGGTCAAGTTATGACGGAGAACGACGCGCCCACAACCGCGCCAAGCGCCGGCGACACGACGCCATCCGACGCGGAGACGCTGAGCATGGTTCAACGTATCGCCACGCGATTTGTTCAGGCTTACACGCTGGCGGAGGAGGATTCCGAATTCGGGCAGTTGTTCGCCGAATCGGTGCAGATCTGGCACAGCTTCGACCAGAAGACGATCTCACTGCCGGGCGCAGAGTTCGCGGCTGCCATGATCCGAATGTTGCGCGCGACGGCCGAGATTGTGCACGACCATGCCGACAGGGTCTGGTCGCTCACTGTCGACAGCGCAGGTTTCGCCGTAGCCGCGACCGCCTCGGGGAACTTGGCGGACGGCGTTCCGCTCAGTATTGCCCGGTGCCTGTTGGTGACGGTTGATGCCGGCCGTATCACCCACATTTTCGAGTTTGGCGATCTGCAGCAGCGCACGCCGCTGGATGCTGCGCTTCGCGCGGCGGGTCGATTCCGCAGCTGAACTGTCAAATCGTCAGCGAGGCAGAGTCTTCACTCTCAGGTGTAGTGATTCGAATCCGCGGAACAGCCCGCTGCTGTAGGTCGGTTCCTCGGCGAGCTCCACGTGCTCCAGCCGGTCGAGCAGTACACCGACAGCCGCGGGGAGCTCCACTTGTGCCAGCGGCGCGCCGGTACACCGGTGGATACCTGCTCCGAACGAGAGTTGCATGCGGGCGTTGTTCCGGCGAATGTCGAAATGATCCGGGTTGTGGAACACTTTGGGGTCCCGGTTGGCGGAGGCGATGTTGGGGGACAGCAGGGTACCCGCGGGCAGCAGAACGCCGGCGATTTCGGTGTCGGCGACCACGATACGTGCCATGGCATCGACGGCGGCCTCGAAGCGAAGGATCTCTTCGGCGGCGTTGGGCAACAGCGCGTGGTCGGCCTTGAGCGCAGCCCATTGGCTCGGGTCACGCAGCAGTTGATAGATACCGGTGGTCAACGCGCTGGAAGTGGTCTCGTGGCCGGCCAGGATCAATGTTTGTACGGTGGCCCACAATTCGTCGTCGGTCAGTTTGCCTTCGTCAGCAGTGGTGATGATGTCGGTGAGAATGTCGTCGTCCATGGGATAGGCGCGGCGTTCCTCGATCCGCTGTTCGACATAAATGCGGAACTGGCGGTTGGCTTCGTTGGCGGCGTCGATGGTGTGGGGACCGGTCGGCAAGGTGTGTGGGGACAGCTCGGCGATGACGTGTTCATCTTCATTCGGCAGATGCAGCAGGCCCATGATGACCTGCACCGGGAGCTCGAAAGCGAAGGCGCGCGCCAGATCTACTGTGCCGTCGGCAGGGAACGAGTCGATGAGAGCATGTGCGCGTTCCCGTATTTCGGGTTCCATTCTGCGAGCCAGGCGCAAATTGATCTTTCGGACCGCATGGCGCATGGCGGTGTGCTGTGGCGGGTTGGCCATGATCAGCGCATGGGATTGCCAGTCGAACAGCGGGCCGCTGGTGCAGCCCATCGAAGCGACCCAGCCGCCCTCGACATTGCAGAACCGTTCGTGATCGGAGTAGACCGCGCGCACGTCCTCGTAGCGCAGTACATTGACTCGGCCGAACTGGTCGAGCGCGAGACCCGGTTCATTGTCACGTAATTGAGCCAGCACCTGGTAGCGGCCCGGCCCGTGGTATTGCGGGTTGAGGTAGTCAAACGACGGTAGGTCCGCAATAGGGGTGGTGACGTGACTCATCGGGTAATTTCCTAACATCGTTGTTACTCTCGGCCGTCGGCGGCGGTGAAAGCCGTCTGCGGGACCATCGCGTCCATCAACCCGCTTGGACCACTTAACTATTCGCCGGGCTCCTGGAAATGTGATCTGCAACTCTCTGGGGTGTGATAGCGACGTTAAACTGAATTGGGCATTAATTCCAGCGATTGCTATCAATACCAACCATTGACGGTGTCGTTCCCTGAGTGGGGGCCCGGTGCCGCTCACGCGAGTGCCGGCGCCCATGGGACGGGCTGGACACGGGCGGGCGATGCGTTGTTCGTGTCGCCCGATAGCACTACCGAACCGAACCGATGAGCAAGCAGTAGTGCTGTGTGCAAAGGGTACCGACGGGTCGCGATGTCGTAACCGAGAAGCTCACACGCTCGCTTGACGCGGTATCCGACAGTATTGCGGGACACGTGCAGGCGTCGTGCCGCGGCGAACGGGCTGCTTTCCTCGTCCAAGTAGCACAACAGCGTGGCCCGCAGATCGGCGGCGTTGGGAGTGCCGGCGGCGAGTGGACCGAGCTCTCTGCGGACGAAATGCCTTGCGGTGTCGAGTTCGTCGGTGAGCATCGCGGCGACGGCGGCCTCGGCGTAGGCGATCAAAGGCGAGGTGGCGGTATCGGTGGACAGGGTTGCGACGCGTTCGGCGGCCTGTGCTTCCTGGTGCGACCGGCGGAACCCGGCCAAGCCTGAGGCGGGGGTGCCGATGGCAAGGGACACACCGGCGTGTTCGGGCACTACCACGTCGATGTCGATGTGACTGTTGAACTCGCGTCGGTTACCCCACGCCCATAGCCGGCCGGCTCCGGCAGGCACGATCAGCTGGTGCATGGCGCCGACCTGGTCGAGTAGTTGGGTTGCGGCCGAATGTAATTCGGTAATGTCAACCCTGTGCAGCGCAAATGGGTACCACGCTGTCACGGCGATGTGCTGGCAGTCGAAGTCATAGTTGAGCGACTTTTGGATTCGGGCAAGATCGATCGGTTGGCCGCTCAGGATCTGGCACACCGCCTCGCGCTGTGTCGCCGCCGTGCTCGACATCCATCGATCGCGCTCGGCGTTGTACGTCGCCGCCAGCGCTCCCGCGAATCTGTCCATGTAGACGAACATCTCATCGGATATGCGTTGCATTTCGGAAACGCGTGCTGTGGTGCCGAGCAGGTCAGTACACGCGGCCAGGAATGCTCTGGCCATCAGCGCATGGCCAAGCCTTACGCCGCGCAACACCAGATCCAGGCCGATGCCGCGCTGCACGAATTCGGCGACCCCAGCCAGCGCTTCGTCGGTACTCGCGGGTGCGGCCGCGGGACTGAACCCGGCGAACTGCAACAGGCATCCGATGACAGCGGACTCGGTACACATCCGCAGTGTCTCGAATGGTCCAGTGCCGCCGCCGAATTCAGGAATCTCGTCGATGATGTGACATGCCATCGTATGGCCGATCTCGCACGCCCAGTGCACCGGCGCCTGTCCGATCCGACTGACGGCATCGGTGATCGTGGCCGGTGTGCTTGCCGGGGCCGGAGGAGGATGCGAACCGGGCGCCACCGAGCACAACCAGTGGCCGGGGCCGACGATGCGGGCATCGCGGCGGCGCAGGTAATGCACATCGGTGCGATCAACGTCAGTCATTACCCGGACCCCCGGCATGGGCACCGTGGTGTGATGGGATTCTCGGCGTACCGGCAACCGACTGTTCGATGAGAAGCTTCTTCTGAATCTTGCCCATGGCATTGCGGGGAAGGGCGTCGACGGGACGGATCTCGCGCGGGCGTTTGTGCGTCGACAGTGTGGTGGCCACGAAGTCGGACAGTGCATTTGCGTCCACCTCGTCGCCGACCACGTAAGCGACGATGCGTTGGCCGAGGTCGTCGTCGGGGATGCCGATGACGGCCGCTTCGCTCACGCCGGGGTGGTTGAGCAGAGCATGCTCCACTTCGCCGGCGCCGATCCGGTACCCGCCGGATTTGATCATGTCTATGGATTCTCGCCCGACGATGCGATGAAATCCGTCGGCGTCGATGACCGCCATGTCGCCGGTTGTGAACCAGCCGTCGCCGGTGAATTCGGCGGCGGTCTTGTCCGGCCGGCCCAGGTAGCCGTCGAACAGCGTCGGTCCGGCAATGTGCAGGCTGCCAACGGTTTCGCCGTCGTGTGGCACCGGGTCGCCGCGATCGTCATGCAGCCGCGTTCGGACCCCGCGGATCGGCTGTCCGACCCAGCCGGCGCGGCGCTCGCCGTCGACGCGAGTGCTGAGGGTGATCATGGTCTCGCTCATGCCGTAGCGCTCGATGGGTGCGTGGCCCGTCAGCTCGCGCAGGCTGTTGAAGACACCGACGGGCAGCGGAGCGCTTCCCGAGACCAGCAGCCGCGCCGAGGACAGTGCCCTGGCGGCTGATCGGTCGGCACAGATTCGTGACCAGACGGTGGGAACGCCGAAGTACAGCGTGCCCTTCGCGGCCGCGTATGCCACAGGCTTCGGCCGCTCCGTGTGGATCAGGGGCGAACCTTGCCGCAGCGCTCCGAGGACGCCCAGCAGCAGCCCGTGGACGTGGAACAGAGGCAGTCCGTGGACAAGGACGTCATCGGGAGACCATGCCCACGCGTCGGCGACGCCGTCAAGACCCGCGGCGACCGCCGAACGAGACAGCAGCACACCCTTCGGTGGACCAGTGGTTCCCGAGGTGTACATGATGAAAGCTGTTGCGTGCTCGTCGGGTTCGGGGTGTCGTACCGACGACCGTGCTTTCAGGTCCACTGGCATCGAAGGCACGCTGTGGTCTCCCCGCGCCGCTTCGATGATCAGTTCGGCACTGGAGTCCATGAGGATGTGTTCGCGTTCGGCGGGTCCGGAGTCCGGGGGCACGGGGACTACGGCGACGCCGGCGAGCACACATCCCACGACGGCCACGATGGTGTGCAGGCTCGGGGTTGCGTTGATCGCGACGGCGCCGGCACCGGCCACGCGGTCAGCCACCGCCGCCGCGGCGGCGACGAGATCGGCACGCGACAATGTATCGGTGCCGACCCGCGCTGCTTCGCCGTCCCGGGCGGTGGCGTCGGTCGCCGTCAGCGCGCCGAGCAGCGGAAGGGGGCTGGTACTGAGCATCGGATGCGGGTCCTTATTTGTCGTTGGGCGCATTGAGGTCTGGGCGGACTCGTGGTGAAACCACCATCGGAGTGCCGAGGTGCGCGGTCAGGGATTTCTGATCACCATGATCGCGGCGCCGTCCGGACCGGCATGAAGAGCACGAGTGGTGCCCTTGGGCAGGTAAGCGGAATCTCCCACCCTCAGCAGTGCGGCTTCTTCGTCGGCGATCTGTAGCGCCAGCTCGCCGGCCACGACGATGTAGAGCGTCTCTCCGCTGACCGCGCCACGATCAACACGAGCACCCGGATTGAAGTGGGACCGGCCAACGGTGAGCTGATCGGTTGCGCCGGCGGTGCCGCCGTGCAACCGGACCGCGTCCACACCATGGTGATCGTCCGCGGGCGTGAACGGTATTCCCGCGTCGGCGCGGGCGATGCGCGCCCGGGCGTACTGCTGCGGTGGTGACTGGGATGCGACGTCCATCGCACTGGGCGCCTTTCGGCTGCAGGCCGACATGGTCAGTCGCCGATCTGCAGCGCCCTGACCGGGCAGGCGTCCGCAGCGGTCCGGGCTTGGGCAACACGGTCGACGGATACCGCAGTGGCAAGGATCTGCAGTTCTCCGTCGTCGGTGAGTTCGAAGATGTCGGGAGCCACACTTACGCACATCCCATGACCCTCGCAGCGGTTGCGGTCGAGTTCGAAGCGAGCCATGTCAATTCGCCTTTCCATGCGTCGGGGTGACGGTCACCGGCACGCTTTCCCAACCACGCACGACGTTGTTCAGCCGCCGTGTCGGCGCACCACTCAGCTCGACGGTCTCGACTTGGTTGACCAGCGCGGTCAGGATGCAGCGGGCTTCCATCCGGGCCAGGCCCTGCCCGGCACATGTGTGGGTGCCCAAGCCGAAGGCCAAGTGGTCCAGGGCTTTACGCCGGATATCGAACCGTTCCGGGTCGTCGTAGTGGGCGCCGTCCCGGTTGGCTGATGCCAGCAGCACGAAGACCTGACTGGCGGCCGGGACGGTGAGGTCGCCGAATTGGTAATCGCGGGTGGTGGCGCGACCGAAGCCCTGCACGGGTGCTTCCAGCCGAAGTACCTCCTCATAGACGGAATTGACAAGGGAGGGATCGGCGCGCAGGGCCGCCCACTGGTCGGGGTGCTGCGCCAGCAGCGTCACCGCGGCACTGATCGAGTTCACGGTGGTGTCCATGCCGGCCGAGCCGTACGCGGCTAACAGCTGCAATCCGCCTGCGGCATTGATCTTTCCGGCATCGACGGCTTCGTAAATGGTGGCTGCGAAGCTGCCGGGTTTGACGCGGTCGGGAGTAGCGGAGGCAGCCAGATATTCGTACATCTCCTGGGTGCGCGTGAAGCCTTCCTGCATCCGTGCGTTGTCGGGTCCGAACGTGTTGAACACCCCTTCGGCCCAGTCCATCAGATGTTCGCGGGCTTCGTCGGGGAAACCGATGAGGTCTACGACGATGGACATCGGGAAGGCGACCGCCAGGTCGGCCACGGCGTCAAAAGTGCCGCGGGCGACCACTGATGCTACGAGGTCGTCGGCCTGGCGCTGCATGTCCTCCAGCAGTCCCTTGAGCGCCCGCGGGGCCAGTCGCGACGACAGGACGCGACGCAGGTCGTCGTGCAGTGGCGGATCGGAGATCAGCACACTGCCGCCGGCGATTTCGTTGATCTGCGGGTTGAGGCCGACTCCGGTGGCAGAGGAGAACGTTCGCCAGTCGGAGAGCACTTCGCGGGCCGCAGCATACTGCGGGATCGCCCACAGATGATGGGCACTCATCCACACCGCTGGTCCCTGTTCGCGCAATTGCGCGTAGGCAGGGAAAGGATCCTGCAAGGTCGCGTCGGCGAACAGGTCGACGGTGGAGGTCGAAACCTGGCTTGTGGTCATGAATGTGGTTCCTGTTCTGGGTTTGTCGTGCGTTGGGCTGATCGTCCCAAGGTGGCGAGCAAGAAGCCGGCCGTGACGGCGAGGTTGGCGGCCGTGTCGAACGCGGTGTCTTCGTGCCCGGCACCACCGAGCGTCAGCAGGGTCGACTGAGCGCCCGCGCGGCTGAGTGCGGCGTGTAGAGCGACGCTCTCTGAGAGGGGCACCATGCGGTCGCGGTCGCCGTGCGCGATGAGAAACGGCGGGGCTGCCGCATGAACCCAATGCAGCGGGCTGGCCCGCTGCGCGATCTGCGGGTGCTCGGTGACTTCGGTGCCAGAGTTGAGGCCGAGGAAAGCGGCTTCGGGTCCGTCGGGCATGAGCAGGGCTTCCAGAGCGCTGCGGGTCGTGGTGGCGGCGAAGTCGCTGATCCCGAACCAGAACACCACGGCGTGCACGTCGCTGGTGCAGCCAGATTCTCTGCTGTCTTGGTCCCAATCATCGTGTCCCGCTGTCAGTCCGGCGAGTGCGGCGAGTACCGCGCCGGCGGAGGCACCCCATATGCCCACGCGGTGGACGTCCAGGCCGTACTCATCGCCATGCTCTTTGATCCAGCACACTGCGGCTTTCACGTCGTGCACTTGAGCCGGAAAATGTGCCTGATGGACCAGGCGGTAGTCGATGGACAGCACCGCCAATCCGCTGCCGGCGATCGCTGCCAGGCGGGTGCTGCCGTGGTCGGATCGTGAACCCTGCGCCCAGCCGCCGCCGTGAACGTAAACCACGACCGGGGGCGGCAGTGCGGTGTCGGGCAGGTAGAGGTCAGCCAGCAGGTCGTCGCCGGCGACCGTGCGGTACACCAGGCTTGTGACTAACGAGACGTCGTGCGACACATCAACTCTCGTCTCTACTGGCCAGCGAGGGCATCAGGACCGTAGCGGCCCAGCTAGTGGGCGAAAATCCCTCGATGATAGGTGCCTTACTGGTCATCAGCCACCGGCCGTCGGCCCCGCAGCGAAAGCTGTCGCGCCAGCGGCCCCAGTGATCGGGCCAGGCGAGGTCGGTGGCGGCGACGAAGTAGCTGTCCGTCGACGCTGTGGTCGCGCTGGTGAAATCGATCTGGATGGTGGTGATGTGGTGGCGGATGAACGTCGGTTCGGTGCCGTTGACGACACGATGAATCTCGGTGCACGGCACCACTGTTTGGTCCGGCAGGATGAATTGGCCGTCCGGGTGGAAGAGCACGCTCATTCCCGCGAAGTCGGCTTGCTCGATGGCCATGTGGGCGTACGCGTGGAGGATTTCCACGATCTGGTCCCTGGCGATGGCGCGGTCGATAGCGGTCGGTTGATCTGGGACGTTACCGGCGGGCGAGTCAGTGGGGGTCATCGCGCACCTGCCGTGCTCGGTGCGAGGCTCGCCACCAGGCTGTCGACGAGTCCGGCGACATCATCTGCGGTGACGGCGGTGCCGTAGATGTAGAAGTCGGGGCGGCTCAAGAAGGCGGTGATACCGTAGGCAGCCAGAAACCGCCGGTAGGTGTTGTTCAGATCGCTTGCATGGCCGGGGTTTTCGCCCAGAACGACGATATGTACGCCGAGTTCGGTCAGGCGTTCTCGGCTTGCTGCGGCGAGCACATCGTCGAGGGGTTCGGCGCTGAGCAACTGAAATCCGTACCCGATCAGATCGTCGAGCAGGCCTTCGCGACCCTCGAGGCGGACTCGGCCTTGCGGGCTGAGTTCGCCTACGGGAGCGGTGATTGCACCCGCGGCATCGCGGTGCAGCAACCCGGTGGTCAGCGGCGGGACCTGGGGCACGTGTGCCTGTCCGCTCCGCATCACCTCGTCGCGTGCCGCTGCGATGGCAGGGTCGAGTTCGATCAGCAGTTCCCAGGTTTTCAGCGAGCCTTCCACCACGGGGATGACCGCGGGGAGGCGCTCTGCCTCGTACGTGTCCAGCAAGCGTTCATCGGCGAGGCCGCGCAGGACTGCGTCCAGCTTCCACGCGAGATTCATGCCGTCACGCATCGCCGAGCAGGAACCTTGAGCCATGTACGGCGTCATCGAGTGCGCCGCATCGCCGCCGAGAAAGACTCGGCCCCGACGAAAACCGTTGGCATATTGGGACAGGAATCGATAGAGCTTGCGGCGCGTGATGGTCACGCTGGAGCGGTCGATGCCGATGTTGTCTTCGAGCCACTGATAGCCGTCGTCGTCATCCATCAGTTCGGCGACATCTTGTCCGGGCATGATGCGCACGTCGGTGCGACACCGCCCGGCGCCGTTGGGTCCCCAGAAGTACGGTCCACTCGGCCGCATGTTGATGATCGTCGGCGGCGGTGTCACGGCGGGATCGAGGATGTCGAAGTCGGTCAGGATCCACTGATCGGTATGGGTGTGCAACACCTCCAGGTCGACGCCCAGTGCCCGGCGGACAAAACTGGAGGCGCCGTCCATGCCGACGACGTACGTGGCGGTGACGACCTCGACTCCGTGCGGAGTCTGCGCGGTGACCTCGACCGCGTCGCCGCGATCGTTCAAGGCCGTGACTTCCCAGCCCCAGTGGACGTCGACGGTCGGGCACTCCGCGATGCGCTCATGCATCGACGCTTCGATGTGAGGCTGATGCAGGCTCAATCGTGCCGGGTGCCCGCAGATTTCGAAGCGCCAGTCCACCTCGAGTGCCACTTCGCCGTCGGCGCCATAGAAGATGTAATTGGGCTGGGGGATGGACTCGTCGAGCGCTTGGGCGGCGTCGCCGGCGTGCTGCAGAATCCGGGCGATCTCACCATCGAGCGTGCTCATCCGCGGTAGGCCGTACGGCTGCGGGTATTTCTCGAAGACCGCGACCCGGTGACCTTGTTGACCCAGCAGCGAGGAGATCACCTCGCCGCCCGGGCCGAATCCGATTACGGCGACATCTACGTCGACAGGCATGCGTCACTCCACGGTTCACTGGGACTTTCAAGTCGATTGACTTGAGACTCGTTGAAAGGTGCTAGTGACGCTAAACACAACCGGTCATCGACACCAGCAATTGCTGTCAATGGTCGGTATTGATGAGATCGCTATGTCTGGGGGAGCTTGGCTGCTTGTGCGACGAGGCAGTCGCGGAGCCACCGGTGTGCGGGGTCCTCGGTTTGTCGATGACTCCAGTAAAGGGTTTCGTTGACCGGTCGCAGCGGCACCGGGGGTTCGAGGATCTTCAGCGGAAAGCGTTCGGCTATATGCCGAGCCAGCCGTTCGTGCGACAGCGCGACCATCTGGGTGCCGGCGACCAGAAGAGGAATGACGGCAAGGCCTTGCGCACTCATCTCCA
>Ga0265327_10003874_pt1 | contig 13789 bp, 9 predicted proteins | sample 41621metaG_FD_202089 | JGI IMG/M metagenome (GOLD analysis project Ga0265327, IMG submission 202089) | Rhizosphere microbial communities from Carex aquatilis grown in University of Washington, Seatle, WA, United States - 4-16-21 metaG | ecosystem: Host-associated > Plants > Roots > Rhizosphere >... | reverse complement strand
GCCCCGACGGTGTAGGGCCTTATGGCGTCAAACCAGCCCCTGAGGGCCTGGTCGGTGGCGATGCCGCGGGTGACCGCCTGGTAGGCGTGTGAATGGGCCGAGACGAATCCGGGCACGATAAACTTGCCCGCGGCGTCGAGGGTCTGGGTCGCCCTGACGCCGGGAGGGGGGTCCCCGTAGCCGACTCGCAGGATCTTGCCGTCCTCCCCGGCTAGGAGGAAGCCCTTGCGTGGCTGGGTCTCGTCGGCCTGGAGCGTGAAGAGAATGCCGTTCTTGACGAGGATCCGGCCGATCTCGACGTCGGCCCTTAGGGGGACGGCCAGGGCGGCGCCCGCCAGGCAGAGTCGAACGAGGCATCTCATCGTTGTGAAGCTACTTGCGCGAACCTCCCGCACTCCATGAAAATCGTCCGGTATTTTGCGTGGACAACCCCGCGGCGGCTGCGCTTTCATGAGCCCTCAATGCAACAGCCGGAAAACAAATTGGTCACACCCGCCAGCCTGGCGGTCGACGGGATCCTTGTCATCGCCTTTTTCGTGTACATGTACGGCGTTGTCTCGACCCACGTCCCGTCGAAGGACCACCGGATGGTGCTGTTCTGGGGGGCCGCGTGCTCCGCGTGCCTCTCGGCCGTCTTCTGGCTCACGCTCCAGATGTTCCGCGTCGTCCTTAAGGCCCAGCGCGAGGCGTCCAAGGGCTCGAGCTAGGCGGTTGCCGGCCCCTTCCTGAAAGAGGCCACAAAGAAGGCGTCGCCGTCGTGCTCCGGCGGCATCAGGCGTCTGCCCGCGAGGACCGCATCGAAGCCCGGGGCCGCGCGCAGGAATCCCTCCGCGACCGATTCGTTCTCGGATAGGCACAGGGAGCAGGTCGCATAGACCAAGATGCCCCCGGGTCGCACGAGGCGCGCGTTCTCTCTTAGGAGCCGAAGCTGCAGCTCCGCTGCGGCCCTCACGGTGCCGGTTGTGGTCACCCATCTTAGGTGCGGTGCCCGGCGCCAGGTCCCCGAACCCGAGCACGGGGCGTCGACGAGGACGCCGTCGTAGCCCCCCTCGGGGTCGGCTCCCGCGCCGACCCTGATGCGGTCGCCGAAGCCACCCCGACTGGCGCGGACCATGAGCTCCTCTAGGGCCGCGCGCCGAACGTCCCTCGCCGTGACGGTGCCGCGGGGGCCGAGCATCCGTGAAAGCTGAAGTGTCTTCCCGCCCGAGCCCGCGCACGCGTCGAGCCAATGGCCGCCCGGCGCCACTTCGACGCATCCGAGTATGAGCTGCGACCCGATGTCCTGGACCTCGACCATGCCGGTCTCGTAGGCGCGGGTCTTCGCGACATCGGCGCCGATCGGCAGCTCAATGGCAAACGGTGTCTCGGGGCTTTGCAGCCAGGTCCATCCCCGGGCGTCGAACTCGGTCGTCACTGCTGCGGGTTCGCCGGTCTGCAGGCGCACCCAAAGCGGCGCGCGTGTCAGGAGGATGTCGCGAAGCGGCGGGTCGAGGGCCTTGGGGCATTCGTCCTTCAACCATCCCGGGCTAAGGGCGCCGACGTCCGCGCCGAGTACGCGAGCCTTTCCCTCGGCATCGGCCGGGCACTCGGGCATGTCCCCGGCGACGTCCCTGCGAAAGGGGCTGACGGCCGGTGACTCCGAGGCGAGCCAGGCGATCCGCCGGGCTGCACCGGAGGGGTCCGACTCGAGCAGGGGCTCGACCCAAGGCAGGTACCTGAGGGCCGTGTAGACCAATTCCCTGTAGAGCCGTCGGTCGCGCGAGCCCAGGCGGCGGTCGCCGCTCAGCATCGAGTCGATCCGGGCAGGCAGCGACGCGTCGCTGCGCCAATGGGTGCGCAGCCTTGCCAGCATCTGCAGGATCGTTCGCTGCTGGCTTCCGGAGCGACTCACGTTATCGGCCCTTCGCGGGTGACCCGGTGCCGGATCAGAACCGGATGATGTTGAGGTTCACTTCCAGGCCGAAGTGGCCCTGGCCATTGTTGGGGCCGGACGAGAACACCAGGGCGTACTCGAGAAGCCAGGTGTTCGAGATCCTCTGCACGACGCCGTAGTACTGGTCGACAAAGAGATGGTTGCGGGCGTCGAAGTCGCCGCGGACAAAGGCCTCGTACACCTCGTTCAGGCGCGCCCGGGCCTCCATGTGGTACGTGTCCACGCCGACGATGGGGTTGTTGCCGAGGCCGGGAACGTAGAACGAGCCGTACTTGTCGGAGAGGTAGCCGACGCCGAACCGGGCCATCCAGATGTCGCCCTCGTGCACCGTGATGTCGGTGTCGAGCGCCCTCTGCGCCGCCCTCCGGGTCGAAACCGCGTCCTCGATGCGCAATTCGAGCCACCGGGCGGGGGTCGCCGTCAACTCGGCGTGAACGTCGGAGAAATCCGTCTGCCCCGGGGCTCGCTGGAAGCGGAAATCCTCGCCGACGTCGAATTCCACGAGGTCCCGCGACCCGTACTCCTTGTCGCGGGTCTGCAGCGTGTTGTTCAGGCTGACCCTGAGCACGTTCGAGGCCTGCAGCTGGTCGAGCGCCCTCATGTCGCCGAGCTCCATGATCGGGAGGTAGTTGGTGAAGGTGTTGCGGTCGATGGCCGGTATCCAGTCCGCCGACTTGTCCGCGTTCGGGATGTACCGGTAGCTCAGGGTGGGGGTGAACAGGTGGCGCAGGCCGTCGATGTGGAGCAGGGGGTTCTTGTAGTCAAAGACGGCGTTTGTCTTTAGGTCGGCGTCGAATCCGAGTTCGCCGAGCGCCCGGCCGGTCCCGCCCGGATTTAGCGCACCCTCCGTGTCCCAGTAGTGCGTGTAACGGGCGCCCGCGACCGGGGTGAAGTCCACGATGCCCTTGTAGGTGAAGGGACGGCTCAGGCCGAAGAACGTGTCGAACCTGTCGCTTGCAAGCACGGCGCCGGCGCCGGGCGGGTGCTCCTCCAGATGCGCGAATCCCGAATTGAGTCTGACGTAGAACCCGCCCCCGATCGCCGTCGGCAGCAGGTCGAACCGGAGCTCGGGCAGGCGCTCCTGCACGGGGTAGTAGGGGTCCGGCTGGATGCGGGCGAATAGGGAGCCGATGAAGTCGGAGTGCGCGTAGGTCGCCTCCAGGAAATTGTCCGGCTCCTGGACCGGTATGAACTCCTTGGAGTGGAAGTCGCGAATGACCTCGGAATCGCTCGACCAGTTGATCTCCCCGATGACGGTCAGGTCGGGTGTGACCTGCTGGTTGTGGTGCCACTCCGCGTAGGCGCGGTCCGCAGGCACGGGAAGGTCGAGGATGTCCGGGTAGCGCACCCCGAAGTCGTGAATCCACCCCGACCTCATGCTCCCAATGGCCGTGTCGTCGCCCTTCGTCACGTTGTAGCTGGCGACCGTCCCCAGCATCAGCCCGCGGGCCGTGTAGACCCCAAGGTCGGGCCCCGCGTTGAAGCCCTCGACGATCGGGATGTGCATCGCCGCGTCCAGGTAGGCGCCGAGCGTCCTGCGGTATCCGCCGTCCAGCTGGGTGTTGGCGAAGCTCGACTCGTGGGCGAGGTCCTGGCCGGCCTTGTAGATGGGCAGGGGCCGGTAGCTTCCGATGCCCACGTTCGCGCCGACCAGGCGAAGATAGTGCCCCGGGGAATACGAGAGCGTCCTTGCCCTGATGGTGGGCTGCCATGAGCCGGGCTCGCGGTAGGTGACCGTGGCGTCGTGCACGATCACCTCGGTCCTGCTGCCCTCGGCCCTCGGGCCCTCGATATAGTAGGGGAAGCGGCCGACCCGCAGGTTCGTCGCCGTGAAGGTGCCGTTCGTGCGGTTGATGGTGAGCTGGTCCGCCAGGAGCCTGTCGCCTATGCGGGTAAGGACCACATTCCCGTTGGCCGTCGCGATCTGGGTCTTCTCGTTGAACCTGATCTCGTCCGCGGTGAGCAGGAGCCCCGCGTCGACAAGGCGGGCTTCGCCCCTGGCGACGCTCTCGCCCGTCCCGTAGTCGGTCTCCAGGTTGTCCGCCGTGAGTCCCGCCTGGTCCCCTGCGGCCGCCAGGACCGGGACGACTGCTAGGGTGAGGAAAAGGGCGAGGCGGCGCATCAGTCGGCATGAGCAAATGCCCCGGGGCACGGGCAGGCAAGCCTCTCGGGCGTCGAAAATCCGCGAACAATCGCCGTTCTGGCGCACTTTTGGCTTTTTAGTCGCAGCCGCGGACTCCATCGTGGCGAAACTTAATGGCCAAGAAGAAGCCCATACGCATGTCCAAAGCCGTCCGCGACATGGCGCCGCTGCGGTCGGAGGTCAGGAGCCTGGGCGCGGCCCTGGGCAGGGTGATCACCAAGATCGAGGGCCGGGAGGTCCTGGAGACCGTGGAGCTCCTTCGCAGGCTGGCGAAGGCCCGCCGGGCCGACGACGCCGATGCCGAGCGCCTGCTCGCAAAGGCCGTCGCGGACCTCGACCCCCTGGCCGCGTTCAACCAGGCGATGGCCTTCACCCTCTACTTTGAGCTCGTGAACCTGGCCGAGGAGAACTTCCGGATCATCCTGCTGCGGCGCAGGCGGGTGGCGCGCACGACGGGCCAGGACGACGGGCGCCCCATCCGCGAGTCGATTGAGGCGGCGGTGATGGAGCTGAAGGCCGCCGGGGTGCAGGCGCCGGAGATGCAGCGCCTGGTCGATCGCCTGGGGATCGAGCTGGTCTTCACCGCGCATCCGACCGAGACGAAGCGGCGCACGCTCCTCGCCAAGCTCAGGCGCCTGGCGGCGATCCTGCGCGCCCGCGCGCAGCCCGAGTCGACGCCGGACTTCGCGGTGCTCGAGGCGGAGACGATAGAGCGCGAGATCGCCTCGCTGTGGCTTACGGACCGCAGCCGCACCGAGCGGCCCGAGGTGCGGGACGAGGCCCGCACCGGCCTCTGGTACTTCGACACGACGCTCATCGAGACACTGCCCAGGCTCCAGCACGACATGGCGCAGGCGCTCGCCCGGCATTTTCCGGGTGTGCGCGCCCCGCGCCGCTGGCTGACCTTCGGCTCGTGGATCGGCGGGGACCGCGACGGCAATCCCGAGGTGACGGTGTCGACGACGGCAGACGTGCTGCTCCTGCACCGGACGCTTGCCATAGAGAAGCTCCGATCGACCGCCGGCGAGCTGAGCAAGACGCTCACGATAAGCGATCGGCGCGACACGGTCGTGCCGGCGCTCAAGCGCGAGCTTCGGGAGGACCTGCACCTTTCCAAGCACATGGACGAGCTCGAAAAGCGGTATCCGCACGAGCCATACCGCCTTCTCCTCGGCGTGCTCCACGAGAGGCTCGGGCAGGCCAGGGAGGAGGTGCGCGAGCGCCGGATGCTTTTGGAGGGTCCGGTTGTGGGCTCGTGCCTTTCGCGGGCGACGGTGCGCGAGACATTCGAGACGATCAAGGCGGGCCTGGAGGCCGGCCGGGGCGGGATGCTGGCCGAGGGAGGCGACCTGGCGGCCGCGATGAACCAGTTCGAGGTGTTCGGGCTTCACACGGCGCGCCTTGACCTGCGCCAGCATTCCTCGCTGCACGAGGCGGCGGTCGCCGAGCTCCTCGGGCGCCCCGACTATCCCGGGCTCGGGGAGGAGGAGAAGCAGTACGTCCTGATCGAGGCGGTGGCCGTGGCGGGAAGGCTCGGGTCGAGCGAGGGGTACTCGGCGGCGACCCGCAACGTGATCGACCCGCTGATGATGGCGGGCAAGGCGGCCTCGATCGTCGGCGCCGAGGCGCTAGGGATCTACATCATCAGCATGACCGACGGGGTTTCCGACGTCCTCGAGGTCGAGCTTCTCCAGAAGCTCGCGGGGTCGTCGCTCCCAATAGCACCCCTATTCGAGACGTTGGACGACCTCGACCGCGCCCCGGACGTCCTTTCGGACCTTTTCGCCATACCTGGGAGACGGCCCGCACACCAGAACGTGATGCTCGGCTACTCGGACAGCAACAAGGACTGCGGCTACATCACCGCGAACTGGGCGCTCTTTAAGGCCCAGGAGACGATCTCTAGGGTCTGCCGCGAGGCGGGGGTCGAGCTCACGCTCTTCCACGGCCGCGGAGGCAGCATTGCTCGCGGCGGAGGTCCCGCGGCCAAGGCCATCCTTGCGCAGCCGGCGGGCCTTCGGGACGGGAAGATCCGGGTGACGGAGCAGGGCGAGGTGCTCTCGACGCGTTACCACGACCCCGACCTGGCGCACCGGATCCTCGAGCAGATGGCCTACGGCGTGATGCTGGGCATCCACGCGGCGGAGGGGGAGTTGTCGGTGCCCATGGAGTGGCGCGACACCATGGAGGAGATGAGCCGCGCCGGGTTCGAGGCCTACAAGGCGCTCGTCCACGACGATCCCGATTTCCTTGTGTTCTGGCGTGAGGCGACGCCGATCGACGAGATCAGCAACCTGAAGCTGGGCTCAAGGCCGAGCTACCGGAAGGCGACCCAGAACGTGTCCGACCTGAGGGCGATCCCCTGGGTCTTCTCGTGGATGCAGAGCCGTTTCAATTTCCCCGGGTGGTTCGGCCTGGGCAGCGCCTTGAAGTCGATGATCGCGCGCGGCCCGAAGGAGAGGGAGCGGCTGAGGGCCATGCACGCGGGCTGGCCGTTCTTCCAGACGCTTATTGACAACGCCCAGCTGACGATGAGGAAGGCCGACATGGGCATCGCCTCGCTCTATGCAGGGCTTGTCACCGACGCGAAGATAAGGCGCAAGATGGTCGCCATCCTTAGCGCCGAATTCGACCTCACCGAGAAGGCGATCCTCTCGATCACCGGGCAGAAGCGCCTGCTCGGGCGCGAGCCGGTGCTCCTGCGCTCCGTCGAGCTGCGCAACCCCTACATCGACCCCCTCAACTACATCCAGGTCGACATGATGCGCCGCCTGCGCGGGGGCGCTTCCCTCGAGCCGCGCGAGGCCGACGCGATCCGCGCGGTGATAGAGCTCACGATCAACGGCATCAGCGGCGGCCTGAAGAACACGGGCTAGGCTGGAGACGTTTTGGTTGGCGCGCGCTCGAGCGCGGGCACACCATCCCCAAACCCCACACCCCCGCATTGATCCTATCAAAGCCTGAATTCGAGGCCATCCTGCAAGCCCGGCACGGCTCGGCCCATTCCGTGCTCGGGATGCACCAGGCCACCTACCGCCGCAGCCAGGGACTGGTCGTTCGCGCGTTCCTTAGGGACACGGTGGCGTGCGAGGTGGTCCTGACCGACGAGGCTGCGGCCGGCGTCTTCCCGATGAAGCGGCTCTGCCCGGAGGGGCTCTTCGAGGTCTTCATCCCGAAGCGCCCCTCGATCTGCGGGTATGAGCTGAGGGCAACCTCGGCGGACGGGCGCATCCGCCAGTTCAGGGATCCGTACTGCTTCCTGCCGACCCTGGGGGACCAGGACCTCTATCTCTTCAACGAGGGCAACGAGCACAGGATCTATGGGAAACTAGGCGCGCACCTTAGGGACCTCGGAGGGGTCGTGGGCACGGCCTTCGCCGTCTGGGCCCCGTCGGCCTCGCGCGTCTCGGTCGTCGGGGACTTCAACGGATGGGACGGCCGTTACCACCCCATGCGCAGCCTGGGCGGGTCCGGGGTCTGGGAAATCTTCATACCGGGGCTGGCGGCGGGGGCCCTCTACAAGTTCGAGGTGCGCGATGCGGGCGGCGCCATACGGGTCAAAACGGACCCCTACGGGACCTGCTTCGAGGCGCCGCCCGGCAACGCCTCGATCGTATGCGAGGTGGGCGCCTTTGCCTGGAACGACGCCGCATGGATGGAGGGGCGCACGGCCGAGGCCGGCAGGCTGGACCGACCGATCTCCATCTACGAGGTGCACCTGGGCTCGTGGCGACGCAAGCCCGAGGAGGGCGATCGTCCCCTTACGTACCGGGAGGCCGCCCCGCAGCTTGCCGACTACGCGAACGAGATGGGGTTCACCCACATCGAGGTGATGCCGCTGGCGGAGCATCCCTTCGACGGGTCTTGGGGTTACCAGGTGACGGGCTTCTTCGCCCCGACGCACCGATTCGGGACCCCGGAGGATTTCGCGTGGTTTGTCGACCACCTCCACCAGCGAGGGATCGGCGTCATACTCGACTGGGTTCCGGCGCATTTCCCGAGGGACGCCTTCGCCCTTGCGGAATTCGACGGCACGCATCTCTACGAGCATGCCGATCCAAGGCAGGGATCGCACATGGACTGGGGTACGCTCATCTTCAACTACGGGCGCAACGAGGTGCGCTGCTTCCTGGTTGCAAACGCCCTCGCCTGGTTCGACCGGTACCACCTGGACGGGCTCAGGGTCGATGCCGTGGCGTCGATGCTGTACCTGGACTATTCCCGCGGGGCGGGGGAGTGGGTGCCCAACCGCTACGGCGGCCGCGAGAACCTGGAGGCCATCGATTTCCTTAGGAGGGTCAACGACCTCGTCCACCATTACTATCCTGGGTCGCTGATGATCGCCGAGGAGAGCACTTCGTTCCCCGGGGTGACGCGCCCGACGGCCGAGGGAGGCCTCGGCTTCGACCTGAAGTGGAACATGGGATGGATGCACGACACGCTTCAGTATTTCTCAAAGGAGCCGATCCACCGGAGATTCCACCAGAACGACCTTACCTTCGGCATGCTCTACCAGTATGCCGAGCGCTTCATTTCCGTCTTCTCGCACGACGAGGTCGTGCACGGGAAGGCCTCGATGCTCTACAAGATGGGCGCCTGGCACATCCCCGAGAAGGCGGCGAACCTGCGTGCGCTCTACACCCACATGTGGGTGTACCCGGGCAAGAAGCTGCTCTTCATGGGGGGCGAGTTCGCGCAGGCGCAGGAATGGAACCACAAGGCGAGCCTGGACTGGCACCTGTGCCAGTACATGGACCACGAGGGCGTCCGCAGGCTGGTGGGCGACCTCAACCGCCTCTACAGCTCGGAGCCCGTGCTCGGCGCGAACGACTTCAACCCCCATGGGTTCCGCTGGATCAGCTGCCTGGACGCCGATGCCAACCTGGTCTCCTACCTGCGCACCGACGCCTCCGACCGGACCGTCTTTGTCGTCGTCGGCCATTTCGGGGGAGCGACGCGCACCTACCGCCTGGGGGTTCCCCGCAGGGGTCTGTGGGCGGAGGTCATCAACTCGAACAGCGAATTCTACGGGGGCTCGGGCCTCGGGAACCATGGCGGGCGCGCGACATCGGATGTGGCGCGCGACGGCTACACTCAGTCGATCGAGCTCACGCTTCCCCCCCTGACGACTCTGGTTTTCAAGTGGACAGCCCCCGACTGATGCCGCAGGGGCCGAATTGGGTGTTTCTGCGGGGTGTTTTTGACTCGCGGATCACTACACGAGTCCGCACATTGTTTTGTGATATTAGAACTTCCCGTAGCTAAAGCATGGCGCGCAAAATAAGCTTCATCAACTACAAGGGTGGCGTCGGCAAGACGTCATTGATTGTAAATACGGCCGCCGCATTGGCAAAAATGGGCAAGCGGGTCCTTCTTTTCGACCTCGATACCCAGTCAAACGCGAGCATCTGGTTGCTGCGGCTAGACCGCTGGAATAAGATCAATGCCACGGGGGAGGGCTCCATCTACTCCATCTTTGACCCGGGCAAGACCCACATCCGCGACCTCGTCATCAAGGACGTGGTCGAGGGAAAGGCCGGCGAGAAGCTCCTTCCTGGCCTGGACCTGGTTCCGACGACGTTCAACCTGGTCGACCTCGAGGCCGAATACATGGGAGACCCGAAGCGGCCCGCCTACGTGGTGTTCTGCGAGCAGGTCGCCATGCTCGAGCCCAATTACGACTTCATTCTCTTCGATTGCCCTCCGAACATCCTGCGCGCGTCGCAGTGCGGCGTGTTCACGTCCAACGAGATCTACGTCCCGTCGAACCCCGACGCCCTAAGCCTCATCGGCTTCACGCTCCTGGTCGACAAGCTCCAGAAATTCCACGCTCTCTCCGGAAGTTTCCGCAAGGCATCGATGGGCCCGCCGGCGCAGGTGCAGGGCCTCATCTTCAACTCGATCCGGACCGGGGTTGACATCGAGGTTCCAAAGATGCGCATGCAATTGCGCCTGAATCAGTTCCGTGCGGCGAAACGCGCAGCCCCTAGCTCGAAGATTTTCGCCACGCAGATCCGCGACGCGATGGTGGTGAGGCGCTCGGTGGCCCTCGGCCTTCCGGTCATCCTCGTGGGGACAGAGGCCGCCGACACGACGGATTCCGTCACCAACGACTACCGAAAGCTCGCGAGCGAGCTTGCCCAGCACGAGCCCGCCTTCTGATTTTAACGAAAATGCCCGAACCGAAATTCACTGAAAAGGACTGGGACGACGTCAGAACCGCCTTCGCCAGCTCCATCATGGTCGATACGCAGCTCTCGAGCCTTGCGCAGAATCTTGACGGTCCCGTGTGGCCCGTGAAGTCCAAGGACGAGACCCCCTCCAAGTACATCGACATGAGCTACAGCGAGGTCCTTGAACTGCTCGCCCTGAAGGGCCAGTCGGCCGACAAGCTCGACCTGCTGATCTCGATCCTCAAGGAGACGCTCGCCTTCGACAATCCCTTCGGGGACATGGTCGAGCAGACGGAGGCCGCCTCCGTGCGCGACAATCCGCTGCTTAAGAATCTATCGAGGATCGGCGTGCCCGAGAATTTCCCGATCTCACTCACAGCCCTCGGCCCCGACACGGTCGAGTTCTGCAAGCTCGAGAACCTGAAGACCCTCGGGGAGTTTGCGGTGTTCGCCCAGGGCATGTCGCAAAATGTCATCATCGGGGGCGACTTCCGGAAGCTTCTCAACGCCCTTTCCAACCTCGATGAGCTGACCGTCAGCGAGATACTCCCCTACAGGAAGGGGTCCAAGGGCCTGCATCTTATCGAGTCGCTGGGCCATGCGGCCAAGCTCCCGAACCCGATGCCCAAAGCCAAGGAGGCCGTGGTCTGGTTCGCCGATGACTTCAACCAACTCAAGAAGGATTTCGCCGAGTCCGGCGGAGTCGCAAGGCAGCTCGGAGTGCTCGGAAACGTCGAGCTTGAGAAGAAGGTGTCCGACCTGATCCGCCAGCTGATAAAGCCGGGTTCCGGGGCGGCCCACGCCGACGAGGGGAAGCCGGGCGGCTTTTTCAAGCGACTCTTCAAGAAATAGTGGCTATGATGGGGGCCTATTCGAATGGCTGATCCCTCCAACATCCGGTTCCCGGTCAAGAAGACCGATTCGGTCGGGAGCCTTTCGTTGCGCCGCAACCGCTCCGAAACGAACCTGCCCTTCTCGGTCTCGGAGACGTCGGCCGCGGCGAGGGAGTCCATCCGCGCCATTGTTTCCGCCACTCGGCCCTCGGCCGGTGGGCGCAACGCCGCCGAGGACACCCGGATCGCCGATGTGGAGCGCTCGCTCAGGCAGCTCGAGCTGAAACTCGCCGAGCGCGAGAGGATCGTGCAGGAACGCGAGGCACGGCTGAAGGAGTTCGAAAGGGAATTGGCTGAGGCAGAGGCGCTTATGGCGGCCAGGGAGCAGCTTGTGGCCGCCTCGCGGAAGTCGACCCCGGCGCATGCCTCACCGGAGGAGAAGGCCGCCCTAGAGGGCCTTCGCGCGGAGCTTGAGCGCCAGGAGGCCGTGCTGAAGGAAGCCCAGAACGCCCTGCGCGAGCGCGAGCAGTTCATGGACGAGAGCGAGACCCGCCTTTTTGAGAAGGTCCAGAGCCAGCAGGAGAGGGAAATCGAGCTCGACCAGCGCGAGGAGGAACTGAAGGTGCGCATGAGGAAGTTCAGGGAAAGCGAGGCCGCGGAGAGCCCCCAGGCGGCCGCCACGCTCAAGGCCGAGGACGAGGCGGCGGCCGATTCCGACGAAATGCGGGCATGAACCTTGACGCGGTTTAGCCGGGCACCCTATTTTGATGAAACTTTTCTCGGGACCTGGCGTCCAACCCTTTCCAACACTATAGCATGAGATTCCTCCGATTCGCGCTGTGCCTCGCATGTCTGCCCCTGGCTGGGCTCCGCGCGGCCGATGACAAGGAGGAGCAGCAGGCTCCCGAAGAGATTCCCAACTTCAACCAGCTCGACGAGTACGTCTACGTTCCAAAGTCGACGCTGAGCCTGGGCGGCCGCTTCCTTTTGAGGGGCCCGAAGACAAGCTACAGCGGCCAGGGGAGCATCCCCTCGACGGTGAACCCCGGCGACGACACCACGGTCACGGTCCCCAACATCTCCCGCACCTACATCGACGGGACCATCTCCCCGGACACCCGCACGGTCACCTTGAACACGGGCCTCGGCGGCACCATCTCCGTGCCGATAACCTCGGACGGCCGCACGAATTCCTGGAGTTACGACAACTCCGGCACGGTGCTCTGGAACTATGGTTCCAATGGAACGCAGCTCCTTCCCAACGGGAACCTTGCCTTCCACACCTACTCGGCCGAGGTCACGGACCCGGCCACCCACCAGAGGGCGGCCGACGCCAACGCGGGCGTGGAGCTGATCCTCGACAGAGACATGGGCAAGCTCGGAAAGCACTTCAAGTGGAGCCTCACGGCCGGGTTCTCGATAGCCGACATCCACTCGAGCATCTACGCCTCGGTTCCGACCACGCTGACGACCCTGACCGACACGTACGATCTGTTCGGGCAGGTCCCGCCCCCGGCGCCGTTCACCTCACCGTTCACCGGGACCCAGACGGTCTACAACTCGGTCGGCATTCCGGTCACCGGGAGCGGCTCGAACCAGAGCCAGAGCATCAACCAAGTGATCCTGCTCGGGAATGTGCCCCTTAGCCGCACCGAGATCCCGACCTCCATCAACACGATCAACAGGTACTTCATCGAGGGGGCCTACTACACGCTGCGCCTCGGTCCGACCCTGATGATGCCGATCGGCAGCCACTTCACGCTCAACGTGAGCGCCGGGCCGGCCGTCATCTATTCCGGCTCGGTGACGAACGTCCTTGAGGACCTCAACATCGCGACGGGCGAGGACTTCACCGACCTGTACTCGAAGCAGAACTCGAAGATACTCCCGGGCTATTACGTCGACGTGAACCTCCAGTACCAGCTGACCGACACCGCCGGCTTCTACATGGGCGGCGTCTACCAGGGCGCGGGAAGCTACACCCAGACGGTCGCAAGCGGACCCGGAACCTCCTACACCTCGCGGATCGACTTCGGAAGCCAGGAGGGCTTCAAGGGCGGGATGACCGTCAGGTTCTGACGGGCTAAGATTCGGGTCAGGCCGTTTCGAGGTCGGCCAGGACCGCCTCGATCTCGCGCAGCTGACCCGGCCGGTAGAAGCTGTTTATCCTGCAGATCACCTGCTGGATGATGCCGTCGGGGCATGAGGCCCCACCCGTGACCAGAACCCGCCTGGGTGCGCCCGCGGGCGCGGCTTGAGCTGCGCCCCACAGGGCCCGGCGCTCGACGTGCCCTTCCTGGCCGGGAAGCCCCTTTGCAGGGAAGACATAGTGCTCGGCCTCGGCGGGGGAGAGGATGTTGGCCTCGCTCTGGATGAAGAACGCCCGGCGCCCCAGGCGCTTCTCGCAAAGGCGGTAAAGCTGGTAGGTGTTGGACGAGTTCTTCCCGCCGATCACAAAGGCCGCGTCGAGCGGTTCCTCGAGGGCCCGCGTCAGCGCGTCCTGGTTGACCTGGGTCGCGTAGCACAGGGTGTCGTTGCGCCCCTGGCCCCCGACCCGGGGCGGGGAGCCGGGCTCGTCCCGGCCGAACTTTAGGGCGAATACGTCCCTTAGGTAGGCGATGATTTCCCGGGTCTCGTTCATCAGGAGCGTCGTCTGGTTGACGACGGCCACACGGTTCAAGTCGCGGTCAAACCTGAATCCCTCGGT
>Ga0265327_10003873_pt1 | contig 13791 bp, 12 predicted proteins | sample 41621metaG_FD_202089 | JGI IMG/M metagenome (GOLD analysis project Ga0265327, IMG submission 202089) | Rhizosphere microbial communities from Carex aquatilis grown in University of Washington, Seatle, WA, United States - 4-16-21 metaG | ecosystem: Host-associated > Plants > Roots > Rhizosphere... | reverse complement strand
CGCACCGTCTCATAGGCGATCGCCGTGTTGCCGGCAGCCACCAGCGCGTCGGTACACGCCCTCGAGGCGGCCAGGTGAAGATAGGTGAAGAGCACTTGGTCTCGGCGTAAGGCGAGGCGCGGGTACTCCGACTCGACCGGCTCCTTCACGCCGAGGACGAGATCGGCGGCGGCCCAGATCTCGTCCGGGTCAGCCACGATTGAGGCACCGGTCGCCACGTACTGATCGTCGGCGATGGAGGACCCTTCGCCGGCGCCCTTCTCGACGAGGACGCGGTGACCGTGGGACGCCAGCTCGCGCACCCCGGCCGGGGTGATGGCCACCCGGTACTCGTCCTCCTTCACCTCCTTGGGGACACCGACGATCACTGCGGCCCTCCTCTGGTCACGGCACTATTCCTCGATGTAACTCATGACGTGCTTGATCCGGGTGTAGTCCTCGAACCCGTACACGGACAGGTCCTTGCCGTACCCGGAGTGCTTGAAGCCGCCGTGCGGCATCTCGGCCACCAGCGGGATGTGGGTGTTGATCCACACGCAGCCGAAATCAAGGTCGCGTGCCATGCGCATGGCCCGGCCATGGTCCTTGGTCCACACGCTCGAGGCCAGCCCGTACTGCACCCCATTGGCCCACTCGAGGGCCTCGGTCTCGCCGTCGAACTCCTGGACCGTGATGACCGGGCCGAACACCTCTTGTTGGATCATCTCGTCGTCCTGACGAAGACCCGCCACCACCGTCGGAGCAAAGCAGTAGCCCGCCTCACCCACCGACTCCCCGCCGGTCAGCACCTGGGCATGGGTGGGCGTCCGCTCGAGGAACCCGCGGACCCGCGCCAGCTGGCCGGCGTTGTTGAGCGGGCCGTAGTCGGCACCCTCCACAGAGGGGCCGCCCACGGTCTGCTCCCTGGCCCGCTCGACCAGGGCCTCGAGCAGGTCAGCATGGATCCGAGGCCCGGCCAGTACACGGGTCGCCGCCGTGCAGTCCTGCCCGGCGTTGAAGAACGCCGCGCCGGCGACACCTTCGGCCGTGGCCCCGACGTCAGCGTCGTCGAAAACGATGACCGGTGCCTTTCCTCCGAGCTCGAGGTGCACTCGCTTGAGGTCGCCGGCGGCCGAGCTGGCCACCTCCATCCCGGCCCGGACGCTGCCGGTGATCGACACCATGGCCGGCGTCGGATGCTCCACCAGCAACCGGCCGCTGTCCCGGTCGCCACAGATGACGTTGAGCACTCCCGGTGGAACGAATTCGGCCGCGATCTCCGCCATTAGAAGGGCGGAGACCGGCGTGGTGTCGGAAGGCTTGAGCACCATGGTGTTCCCCGCCGCCAGGGCCGGAGCCCACTTCCACACCGCCATCATCATTGGGTAGTTCCACGGCGTCACTGCGCCGCACACACCGATGGGCTCACGTCGGACGTACGAAGTGTGACCGCTCATGTACTCGCCGGCAGCGCGGCCTTCGAGGAGCCGGGCCGCCCCGGCGAAGAAGCGGATCTGGTCCACCATCGGCGGGATCTCCTCGGCCATCGTGAGGGCGAAGGGTTTGCCGGTGTTCTCGCATTCGGCGGCGACGAGCTCGTCGGCCCGTGCCTCGATGGCGTCGGCGATGCGGATGAGGGCCAGGCTGCGTTCCGACGGGGTCGTGCGTTTCCAGCCCGTGAACGCCGTGGCCGCGCTGCGCACGGCCACGTCCACGTCGGCCGGTCCTGACACCGGCGCCTCGGCGAAGGCGCGACCGGTGCTCGGGTCGATCACCGGGGCCGTCGGCCCGTCGACGGCCTGGACCCGCTCGCCGTCGATGAAGTTCGAGAGTCTCCGGAGCGTCCCGTCGTTGCCCGTGTCCACGCCAGCCTCCCAGTCCGCGCCCTGCTCGCCCTGGCGTCCAGGCGGGTGCACCGATCCGTCGGGAGCCCTCGTCCGCTCCCGCTTCCTGACGTACAGATTCACAGATACGTCGGCTGTTGACAAGGGATTGCGTACCTCCTCATCAATATGACGCCGAATCCACTTGACCACGGCGCAAAATGTGACAGAATCCGACAAGGGCGAGATCCGGCGCGCAACGGCTCGCACGGGCACAGAGATGGCGCGCGGGACAAGCAGGCCTCGAAGGAGAAGCACCATGCCCGCCTACGACGAGACGAACGACGAGCTTGTCGACGACGGCGCGCTCGGTGCAACCTCGGCCGCACCGCTCCTCGACCCGGCCAACCGGGCGATCATCGAGGCCCTCCAGCAAGACGGACGACGTCCGTACGGGGCGATCGCCGAAGAGGTCGGCCTGTCCGAAGCTGCGGTGCGCCGACGGGTCCAGCGCCTACGCGAGCACGGCGTGATCCAGATTGTGGCTGTCACCGACCCGCTCCAGTTGGGCTTCAACCGCCAAGCCATGGTGGGCATCCGGGTCGAGGGCGACGCGCGTCACGTCGCCACGAAGGTCGCCGCCCTCGACGAAGTCGACTACGTCGTGATGTGCGCGGGCTCCTTCGACGTCCTGGCCGAGGTCGTCTGTGAGGATGACGACCGTCTGCTCCACCTGTTGAGCGACTCGATTCGCTCCATCCCTGGGGTTCGCTCGACCGAGACCTTCCTCTACCTCAAGCTGACCAAGCAGACCTACACCTGGGGGACCCCATGAGCGACATGGCACCTGTCAGCGGAAGCGTCGACACCAACGCGTGGAGCGAGCGAGCCCAGCGGCATCTCTGGATGCACTTCACCCGTCTCGGCACCTACGGTGCCCACCACGAAGTCCCGGTGATGGTGCGGGGCGAGGGCGCGTACGTCTGGGACCACACCGGCAAGCGCTACCTCGACGGACTCTCGGGCCTCTTCACCAGCCAAATCGGCCACGGCCGCACCGAGCTCGCCGAGGCCGCGTCCAAGCAGGCCTCCGAACTGGCGTACTTCCCCTTATGGACCTACGCCCACCCCCGCGCCATAGAGCTGGCGGAGCGGATCGCCGGATTGACGCCCGGCGACTGCAATCGTGTGTTCTTCACCACCGGCGGATCCGAGGCCGTCGAGTCCGCCTGGAAGCTTGCACGCCAGTACTTCCGCTTGATCGGCGAGCCCACTCGGACCAAGGTGATCAGCCGCAACATCGCCTACCACGGCACCACGATGGGCGCACTCTCGATCACCGGCATTCCCGCCCTCAAGACGCCGTTCGAGCCCTTGGTACCCGGGAGCGTGAAGGTCCCCAATACGAACTTCTACCGCGCCCCCGAGCACGGAGACGACCCGGTGGCGTTCGGTCAGTGGGCGGCCGACGAGATCGACCGGGCCATCGAGCGAGAGGGCCCGGAGACCGTCGCCGCCGTGTACCTCGAGCCGGTGCAGAATGCCGGTGGGTGCTTCCCCCCGCCCCCGGGCTACTTCGATCGGGTCCGGCAGATCTGCGACCGCCACGGGGTCCTGCTTGTCTCTGACGAGGTGATCTGTGCCTTCGGCCGCCTGGGCGAGTACTTCGGCGCCACCCGCTACGGCTACCAACCCGACATCATCACGGTGGCCAAGGGGCTCACCAGCGGTTACGCCCCCCTCGGTGCGATGATCGCCACCGATCGTCTCGCGGAGCCGTTCCTCCACGGCGACACCAGCTTCGCTCACGGCTTCACCTTCGCCGGCCACCCGGTGAGCTGTGCCGTGGCCCTGGCCAACCTCGACGTCTTCGAGCGTGACGGGATCATCCACCACGTCCAGGCCACTCAGGACGCCTTCCGGTCGTCGCTCGAGACCTTGGGCGACCTGCCCATCGTGGGCGAGGTTCGCGGGGACGGTTTCTTCTACGGCATCGAGCTGGTCAAGGACAAGGGAACCAAAGAGAGCTTCGGCGATGAGGAGAGCGAATTCCTCCTGCGCGGTTTCCTTTCGGGCGCCCTGTTCGAATCCGGATTGATCTGCCGGGCCGACGACCGCGGCGACCCCGTCATCCAGCTGTCCCCTCCGCTCATCTGCGGCCAACCCGAGATCGACTTCATGGTCGAGGTGCTGCGCAATGTCCTGACGGAGGCGTGGCGCCGGGTCTGAGCGGTCGTCGCTCCGAGGTGGGTACTTCATACGCAGGACTCTCGCTGTGGTGGGAAGACCAGGGCGAGAAGGTCGGGGCGCGGGCGCCCTTGCCTGGGGACCTCGACGTCGATGTGGCGGTGGTGGGTGCCGGCTTCACCGGGCTGTGGACCGCGTACTCCCTCGCCGTGGCCGACCCGGCGCTGCGGGTCGCGGTGCTCGAAGCGGAGGTGGCCGGCTTCGGCGCCTCGGGGCGCAACGGCGGGTGGTGCTCGGCCCTCTTCCCAACCTCGCACGCCAGGCTGGCCGCAGACCACGGGGTGCCAGCGGCGCATGCCATGCGGCTCGCCATGCAGGCCACCGTCGACGAGGTCGGGCGAACGGCGGCGGCGGAGGGGATTGACTGCCACTTCGCCAAGGGCGGCACGGTCGTGGCGGCCCGGGGGCCGGCACAAGCGGAGCGGGCCCGCCGACGCCTCGCGGCCGCTCGCCAGGCCGGCATCGGCGAAGAAGACCTGCGCTGGCTGGAGGGCCCCGAGGCCACCACGCTGCTCGGTGCCGATGGCGTGGTCGGTGCCACCTTCTCGCCCCACTGCGCGGCGCTCCACCCGGCCCGACTGGCCAGGGGGTTGGCTACGGCCGTCGAGCGCCTCGGCGTGTCAGTCTTCGAGGCCACCCGCGCCCTGGCCATCGAGGCAGGCAGCCCGACGGCCCGGCCCACCGTCCGCACGCTGCGGGGCAGGATCACCGCGGACGTCGTCGTACGGGCGACCGAGGGTTGGACGCCGTCGCTGCCCGGGCAACGCCGAACGCTCCTCCCGGTGTACTCCCTCATGGTGGCCACGGCCCCACTCACCGACGGATTCTGGGAGAGAGCGGGACTGCGCGACCGCCAGACGTTCGCCGACCACCGCCACCTCGTCATCTACGGACAGCGGACGGCCGACGGCCGGATCGCCTTCGGTGGGCGAGGCGCTCCGTACCACTATGGATCGGTCGTGCGACCCGCCTTCGACCGGGTCCCGAAGGTCCACCACGCGCTGGCGCGGACGCTGGCCGAGCTCTTCCCGGACCTGTCCGGGGTCGAGATCACCCACACCTGGGGTGGGGCCCTAGGCATCCCACGCGACTGGCACCCCTCGGTCGGTCTGGACCGCCGCACCGGGCTCGCCTGGGCCGGCGGCTACGTGGGCGATGGCGTCTCGACCGCCAACCTGGCGGGTCGTACCCTGGCCGACTTGGTGACCGGATCGGACAGCGACCTCGTGCATCTCCCGTGGGTGGACCACGATTCGGGGCGGTGGGAGCCAGAGCCGCTGAGATGGCTCGGGGTGAACGCCGCCCTCGTCGCTACCAGGGCCGCTGACCGCGCCGAACGCCGGAGCGGCCGCCCCAGCCGACTGGCGGCGTGGACGGGGCGGTTCACCGGTGGCTGAGCCTCCCGCAGCGCGCTGTACGGCGGACGATCGTGACGAGATCACGGCCTTGCTCTTCGCCTACGCCGAGCGCATCGACGCCGGGGATTTCGCCGGCGTGGCCGACCTGATGTCCGACGCCGAGCTCACGTTCGAGGGCCTCGATAGGGCCGTGCGCGGGCGCGATGACATCGAGGCGCTCTACCTGCGAACGACGATCCGCCACGAGGACGGCACGCCGCGCACCAAGCACGTCACCACCAACGTGGTCGTGGACCTGGGACCGACAGGCCTCGCCGCGGTGGCCCACTCGTACTTCACCGTGTTGCAGGCTTTGCCCGGCCAGCTTGCGCTGCAACCGGTGGTGGCCGGTCGCTACCAGGACCGATTCGGGCGCCACGACGGCAGGTGGGGGTTCGTCGGACGCCATATGTGCGTCGATCTCGTCGGAGACCTCTCGCACCACCTGCAGTTCGACCTCGACGGCTGAGCGCCCGCCCAGCGGGCAGCCCGCAGGCCGTCGTGCGATGCTGTGGCTCGTGAAGCTGCGACTGGAATACGACTACGACTGCACGGCGGCCGAGTTCTGGGCGCTGTATTTCGACCCGGAGTACACCTCCCGCCTCTACCTCGACGCTCTCGGCTCGACCAGCGCCGAGGTGCTCGAACTCGACGGTGATCTCGAGTCCGGGCTCCACCGCACCTTGCGCTACGGGCAGCGGCCCGATGCCCCCGGGCCTGTGAAGAAGCTGTTCGGAGAGGAGATCGTGACCGTCGAGGAGAGCCGTTTCGACCCTGCCACCGGCACCTCGACGTTCACTGTCACCCCGGGCACCATGGCCGACAAGACCAAGATCGGCGGCTCCGTCCACGTCGAGGACGCCCCGAGCGGGTGCCGCCAACGGTTCGACCTGGAGGCCAAGGTGAAGATCTTCGGCGTCGGCCCCATCGTCGAACGGTTCATCGAGCACCAGGCCCGCGATGCCCAGGAAAAGGCCGCCGCCCACATGCGCCTGGCGCTGGCCGCCGACTGAGCGGCCTCGTCGACAAGGGCGTCCGGGCCACTCGAGGTGGGGGCGAAGCCGGCTAGCGGCCCGCCGGCTCCACGAGACCTGGAAAGATGCGTCGATGGAGCGCCGAGACCCGATGGGAGAGCGTTGATGGACCATTTGGCCGGAAAGGTCGCCTTCATCACCGGCGGCGGCAGTGGCATCGGCCGTGCCGCGGCGCTGGCCCTGGCCAGCGAGGGCGTGCACGTCGTGGTGGCCGACATCGACCGCGACCGAGCCATGTCGGTGGCCGACGAGGGGAGTTGGAAGGGCACCGACTGCATCGGCATGGAACTCGACGTGAACGACCAGTCGGCCTTCGAGACGGCTCGAGACGTCATGCTGCGCCGCCTCGGCCACGTGGACATCGTCATGAACAACGTCGGCGTGGTCTCTGCCGGGCTCCCCGAGCAGATCCCCGTCGAGGAGTGGGAGCGGTGCATGAGCACCAACCTCCTCTCCGTGGTTCGCAGCAACGCGGTGTTTCTCCCCGTGCTCCTCGAACAGGGCAGCGGCCACATCGTCAACACGGCCTCCGCCGCCGGCCTCTTCGCCTACGCCTACGAACGCACCCCCTACTCAGTGAGCAAGGCGGCGGTGGTTGCCCTCTCCGAGGCACTCGTCCTCTACCTGCACCCCCGCAACATCGGCGTGACGTGCCTGTGCCCGGGACCGGTCGCCACCAACATCCACCAGCATGTGACCTTCTCGGGTGCGCCCATCAGGATGCGGCCGCCGATGAAGGGGATGAACCTCATCGACGCGGCGCCGGTGGGTGACATGGTGGTCGAGGCGATCCGCAACAAGACCTTTCTCGTGCTCACCCATCCCGAGCTCCACGACATACTCGTGCGGCGGGCGGACGACCCTGAGCGCTTCCTGGCCGACGAGGTCAAGGCGATTGAGGAGGCCTGATCGACACCGGCGCTTTCGGCCCCGCGCGCTGTACCGCAAAGGGCTCCGGCTCTCAAGAGCTGACGTACCCTCGCCAGTAGTCTGAGTACGTGGACGCCCTCCTTGAGTTCGAAGGGCTCCGTTGTCATTTCGGCTCGGTCGTCGCACTCGACGGCCTCACCTTCACGGTCCCTTCGGGGCAGGTGGTCGGCTTTCTCGGCCCGAACGGCGCGGGGAAGACCACCACCATGCGCTCGGTCTTCGGCTTGACCGATCTCGACGCAGGGTCGGTGCGCTGGGGCGGCAAACCGATCGATCAAGCCGCCAGGCGCCGCTTCGGCTACATGCCCGAAGAGCGCGGGCTCTACCCCGGCATGCTCGTCGGCGAACAGCTCGAGTACCTGGGCCAGCTGCACGGCATGAACCGCACCGACGCCCGCGCCGCTGCTCGCACCTGGCTGGATCGACTGGGGATCGCCGACAAGGTGGGCGTCAAGGTCGAGACGTTGTCCCACGGCAACCAGCAGCGCGTGCAGCTCGTTGCGGCCCTCATTCACGGTGCTGAGCTCCTGGTGCTGGACGAACCGCTGGCCGGACTGGATCCCCCGGGGATCGACGCCATCAGTGGCGTGCTGTCCGAACAGGCGAGCGCTGGCTGCTGTGTCCTGTTCTCCAGCCACCAGCTCGACCAGGTCGAGGAGCTCTGCGAGTCCGTGACCATCATCGACCACGGACGCCTGGTCGCCGCGGGAACCGTAGATGACCTGGCCGACAGCGGGCCGCGCCGTCTGGTGGTGCGCGTGGAGGGAGACCGCGACGCGTCCTGGGCGCGTCACCTGCCCGGCGTGACTGCCTCCGAGGTTGTCGGAGGCGAGGCGCGACTCGTGCTCGACGCCGGCATCGACAGCGACGCAATCCTGCGGGCGGCGATGGCTGCCGGGCGGGTCTCCGAGTTCACCTTCGAACGCCGACGGCTCTCTGAGGTCTTCCGGGAGGCCGTGGCGTGAGGGCATGGATCGTTCTGGTCCTGGTGGCGGTCGTCGTCGCCCTTCGCCTGTGGACGCGGCGGCGGGGCCGCGAGCGCACCGCGAGTTGGTCATGGCCCGCAGTGGGCGACGTCGGCCTGGTGGCCGGGCGTGAAGTGCGCGAACGGCTGCGGGCGAAGGTCTTCCGTTTCGGGACGCTGGTGGTCTTGGCGGTTGTCGCGGCGGCGATCATCATCCCCAAGGTCGAGAGCGGGCAGCACCACCCACAGCAGGTGGGGGTCGTGGGGCCGCTCGACACCTCGCTCCGCCAAAGCGTCGAGGCCTCGGCGAAGAGCATCGGGACCACCGCTCATCTGGTCACCGAGCCCGACCTGCAGGCGGCGAAGGAGCGTCTTGGTCAGGGGAAGCTCGCACTGGTGGTCAACGACGGGCGCGAACTGCTGGTCAACACACCCGTCGAACCCACCACTACCTCCACCACAGCAGAGTTCGTCCGAGCCGTGTCCAGGGATCTCGCCGTGGCCGAGGCGCTGCAGGCGGCACAGCTGTCACCTGCGCAGGCGTCGGCCCTTGCCCATACCAGCCCGGTCCCCGTCCACAGCCTTCAGCCCGGCCGCAACCACGGTGCCGCTCAGGGAACGTCAGTGGTCGGGCTCATCCTCGTCTTCATCATGCTCACCCAGTACAACGGGTGGATCCTGGTCGGCGTCATGGAGGAGAAATCCAGCCGCGTCATCGAGGTCCTCCTCGCCGCGGTGCGACCTATCCGTCTCCTCACCGGCAAGGTCCTCGGCATCGGCTTCGTGGCGTTCGCCCAGGCCGCAATCATCGTGGCCTTCGCCCTGATCCTGGCCAAGGTCGTCGGGTCCGACCTCCTTTCGGGGACGGCGCCGCTGGTCCTCGTCTGCACGCTGATCTGGTTGCTCCTGGGGTACGCCTTCTACTGCTGGGTCTTCGCTGCCGCCGGCTCCTTGGCCGAGCGCCAAGAGCAGGTTCAGACCTTGGCGTTGCCACTCAGCCTCCCGATCATCTTCGGGTACATCATCGCCCTGACCGCCGCCAGCTCGGGCAACGCCTCCACCTTCTTCGAGGTGCTCGCCTACCTCCCGCCGACGGCTCCGTTCGCCATGCCCGTTCTCGTCGCGCTCTCCGACGTGACCTGGGTGGGGTTCCTGGCATCGGCGGCCCTCAGCATCGTCGCCACGATCGGCATGGCGAGGCTGGCCGGCGCGGTGTACCGCCGCGCCATTCTGCACACCGGCAACCGGCTGCGACTTCGCCAACTCTTCGCCCGTTCTGCCGGGTAGTCGCGCGCCGCCACTTGTAGGCTCTCGGCTCATGCCGAGCCGGCGCGATGTACTAAAGGGCGGCGGGGCGCTGGTCGCCGGCGGCGTCGGCGGGAGCTGGCGGTCGGCGGCCGCCGGTGCAGCCGCACTCGGCCGCGCCACCAACGGTGACGGCGCCGGCGCGGTCTTGGTCTCGGCCCCCGCTCACGAGTACCACCGACGAGGCGGACCCGGACCCCTCTACTGGAGCACCTATGGCTACAACATCGCCAAGAACGCTCAGATCCCCGAGGCGGTGTGGAAGGCCAACATCGACTGGGTCGCCCAAGAACTGGCACCGCACGGCTACACGATGGTGTGCACCGACGGGTGGATCGACGGCGACCAAGACATCACTTCGCACGGCTACATCAAGAGCCTGAGCAACGACTGGGAGCACGACTGGGCCTGGTGGGCCGACTACCTCGACAAACGGGGCATGCAGCTCGGCGTCTACTACAACCCGCTGTGGGCCACGAAGTCTGCCGTATCAGACCGCTCGATCAAGGTGGTCGGACGGCCCGATGTGGCCGTGGCCGACATCGTAAATCCCGGTGACAAGTTCGACGGGGGCGGCACACTGCTGTGGGTCGACGCCAGCCGGGACGGGGCCGAGGAGTACGTGCGGGGTTACGTGGAGTACTTCCGCAACCTCGGTGCCGTCTTCTTGCGGGTGGACTTCCTCGGGTGGTACGAGATCGGGTTCGACCAGTCCGAGGGGACCGTCTGCGTCGCCCACGGCCGGGAGAACTACGTCCAAGCCCTCCAGTGGATGCGCGCCGGCGCGGGCTCTGACATGACGCTGAGCCTCGTGTTGCCGAACCTCTTCGACCACGCTGCCGCCGAGCGCGTCTACGGGGACATGATGCGCATCGACGAGGACCTCACATTCGGCCAGTGGTACCACCTGAGCCAGGGCCGTCAGACCTGGCAGCCCATCTGGTCGCAGTGGAGCAACCCCTTCCAGGGGTTCACGGCTTTTTCCGACGTCTCGGGCCGCGGCCAAGTGGTTCTCGACGGCGACCCGCTCCTCATGAGCTCGTTCACCACCGACGCCGAGCGCCAGACGGCGATGAATCTGTTCACCATGGCCGGCGCGCCCATCGCCGTCGCCGACCAGGTCGACACGGTCGGCGCCACCACGCCCTTCTATACGAACAGCGAGGTGCTCGACATCCGGCGGGCCGGGCTGGTGGGCAAACCGGTCTCGGCGAACCCCCACAGTTACGACTACGACCAGAGCAGCCGGGACTCCGAACGCTGGATCGGGCAGCTGCCCGACGGCAGCTGGGTGGTGGGCCTGTTCAACCGGACAGACAACGCTCCCTCGGCCACGCGCTCCATCGACTTCGGCGCCACCCTGGGCCTCACCCAGCCCGCCTCGGTGCGAGAACTCTGGGCTCACAAGGACCTTGGCACCTTCTCCACCTGGAGCGTGACCTTGGGTCTCCACGCATCGACCCTGGCGACGGTGACCCCCAAAGAACAACCCCGCTACCAGGCAGAGGTCGGCGCCTTCGGCGGTACGGCGAGGTTCGACAACACCTTTGGCGGCCACAGCGCCATGGGGTATGTCACCGGCCTCGACACCGCCGGTGCCAGCGTGGCGATTGCCGTGGCCGTCGATCACCCAGGCCCCGCACAGCTGCGATGGCGCGTGGCCAACGCCACCGGGAAGGCGGCCAGCCTCTCGCTCTCGGTCCGCGACGCCGAGACCGGGTCGACGCGCTCGACGGGGACCCTCAGCGTGCCGTCGTCTGCGAGCTGGGACGACTGGCGCGAGGTGGCGGTCCACGCCGATCTCGGATCGGGCACCAACCTCGTCGTGCTCTCGCGTGGCCCCAGTGACCATGGAGCCATCAACGTGGACAATCTGAGCCTCGGATAAGCGCAGTCCTCCCTCACCGCCGGTTGCGTGAGCACTTCGCCACGGCGGCCATGGGACGCACTGGACCCGCAGACCGTGTCGGCGCCCCGTTACCCTGGGCTCGTGCGCCGGAAGCTCCTGATCGTCGCCCTGCTCTCCGTACTGGTCGAAGCCGTCGTCGTGGCGAACCGCCGAGGCCGGTTCTTGGCCGTCGACACGGTGGTGAGGTGCCGCCAAGGGCACCTCTCGACGACGATGTGGATCCCGGGCGCCTCCGTCAAGTCGATCCGTCTGGGGTGGTGGCGGTTCCAGCGCTGCCCGGTGGGCGGCCACTGGACACTCGTCACCCCGGTGTACGTGTCGGAGCTCACCGACGAGCAACGCCGTCTCGCCGCGGCCGCCCACGACGTCCGCCTCCCATGACCACGACGCGTCACCTCACCGGCGCACCGCTCGCCAGCAGTGGCAGCGCATCGGCAGCTCGATCTCGTCGCGTCCGGCCACCAGTGGGTGGTCGGCCACGAACTCGGCCAGGTCGTTGAGCACCCGAGCCCGCTCCTCACCGGACAGTGCGATAAAGGCGCTGTAGGTGCTGGCCAACCCGATCAACCGCTCGGTGGTGAAAGCCTCGACCCAGCGCACCGTGGTCCGCTCGGGAGGACCGAACGGGGCATCGTCGGGGAGGTCGACCTGGTGTCGGCGGGAGCGCTCCGTCGCCTGGCCGGCGAGCGCCTGAGCATCGATCCCCGGCCCGGCGATGAGCTGGGCCAAGGACGCCTCCGAACGATCGGGGCCGCTCCACATGAGCCCCAGCACACCACCGGGCCGAAGCACCCGTGCCACCTCGAGTGCGCCCTGCCGCGGCTCCACCCAGTGCCACATCGACGACCCCACCACGGCCTCGGCGACCGCATCGGCCAGGGGCAGCTCTTCGGCCCGCCCCACCGCCACCGGCACCCCGTCGACCCGGGCGGCGAGGAGGCTCCCCATGCGCAGGTCCGGCTCGATTGCTACGACCCGCTCGACACGGCGGACGAGCTGGCGGGTGAGCCCGCCGGTGCCGGCCCCGACCTCCACGGCCGTCTCCCGACGTCCGCCGAGCACCCACTCCACGGCTTCGAGCGGCGGGCCGGGACGGAACCGGTCGTAGTCCTCGGCGATGGAACCGAAGGACAGGGCGCGTGCGTCGGCCCTCTGGTCGGCCATGTGGCCTGACGCTACCCCTCCCCCGCCAGCAGCCCGGCCTGGAGGTCCGCTTCGCGCCGCACGCTCCGCCCGGCGAGCAGGAGATAGACGAGCCCACCGACCCCGAGGCCGAGGAAGACGCTGAAGTCGGCCCCGCCGGTGTGCGAGGAGAGCAGACCTTCGTAGAAGGACTGGCTGAGGCCCATCAAGGCGGCGAACATCCCGAGCGCCTGGGCGATGATGGCCGGCCAGTGCACCCCGCCGTTGCGCCAGTAGAGGCCGCCGCGCTCGCGCTGCAGTTCACCCGGCACATACCGATAGCGCCGCAGCACCCAGTCGACCAGGAAGATGGCCGTCCACGGGCCGATCCACACGATGACGCAGTCCACGAAATCGGTGAGGAGGGTGTTGAACGACGAGGAGAAGATGGCGTACGCGGTCAGTCCTCCGGCCACGGCGGTGTCTACCAGGACGGCCTGCCAGCGCCGGAGCCGCAGGCCGATGGCCTGGAGGGTCACCCCCGACGAGTAGAGGTCGAGGCTGTTGATGGCGAACAGCTGGACGATGGCCACGACGAGGAAGGGCACCAGGAACCAGCCCGAGAACACGTGCGGGAGTGTGGCGATGGGGTTGCCGCCTTCTGAGGGGACGTAGGTGCCGACGGCCGCACCCAGGATCATGATGAACACGGACGGGATGAACGTGCCGGCGAACACCCAACCGACGATGGCCGGCCGGTTGGCTTGGCGGGGGATGTAGCGCGAGTAGTCGTTGCCGTTCTCGGTCCACCCGAGGCCCGAGGTCACGATGATGAAGGCCAAGCCGGCCATCCACGACGCCCAGCCCGCCCCGTGATGGACGCTGTGCACGTCGATCTTGCCCAGGGTGAGGCAGGCCAGGACCACGAAGAGGACGGCGAAAGGGAGGGCCAACCACCGCAGCGTCCGCAGGATCGTGCCGTGGCCGAAGAGGGGCAGGACCAGCTGGATCCCGGCCGCCAACAAGATCAGGACGATCTTCCAGGCCGTGCCGGCCTCGAAGCCGGCCTTGGCGGTGAGGG
>Ga0265327_10003871_pt1 | contig 13793 bp, 11 predicted proteins | sample 41621metaG_FD_202089 | JGI IMG/M metagenome (GOLD analysis project Ga0265327, IMG submission 202089) | Rhizosphere microbial communities from Carex aquatilis grown in University of Washington, Seatle, WA, United States - 4-16-21 metaG | ecosystem: Host-associated > Plants > Roots > Rhizosphere... | reverse complement strand
CCTGTTTCGCGCATTCCTTGACGCCATGCGCAGCTGTACTGCGGCCCGGTTCTGAGACAACCGGCTGCGCTTATTCAGGCGGCCAAGGATAGCTCTGCGATGTTCGCTCTGGCAACCGAAAGTTGCGCTGCTCTCACCTGATCGGGCGTGTTGTAGCCATGGCGCGCGACGAGCCACGCGCTATTGTAATGACGGGCAAACTCGATGAGGGCAGCCCTGAGCTCTTCGATGGTTGAGAATGTCCTGACCCACAGGAGGTTCTCCTTCAGGGTCCGGATGAAGCGCTCGGCGACGCCATTGCCTTCGGGCTCACGGACGAAGGACGGCGAGGCTTTGATTCCCAGGCATTTGATTTCGGCCTGAAAATCCTCGGACATATAGTTGGACCCGTGATCGTGACGCAGTTTCAATCCGCGGGCGACGTCCGGGGCGATAGAACCGAAGCAGCGGCTCACGCCTTGCCGAACCGGCTCCAACGCCTCGAAACGATTGGCCGATCTTGCGGCATGAATCCCAACGATTTCCGAGTTGGCGTGTTCGACGGCGACGAACACATAGGCCTTGCCCTCATCCGTCGTGACCGTTTGCGTCATGTCCGTTCCCCACATCTCGTTGATGCGATCCGTGATGATCGTCCCGTCATGGATCTTCGTCCGTGTCTGCACAGCGCGGTGCGGCGCCAGCAATCCCTGTTCGCCCATCACCCGCCGCACGCGTCGGGGACTGGCGCGAACGCCGGCGACCCGAAGTCGCGCCCATAGCTTGCGGTAGCCCTCGCCGTGAAAACCGGACTCCTCGATAAGACGACGGATAGGGTCGGCGAGTTCCGCATCCGGACAAGCGCCGATCGGGCCTGGCCGGCGTCGTGAGGCGTCATCCGGCGCCCCCGCACGCGACCGATAGACGGTTGCCCGCGACAGGCCCCAGATCCGCGTCACCCGCGACAGCCCATAGATGCGGCCGAAGGAGGGAGACCGAGCCCGGCTCATTTCCTCGGCCTCCGGCGGGCCAAAGGGCGCTTGTTCTCCAAGGCGTCGATCTTGGCGTAAAGAAGTTCGTTGTCCATGGTGATCTCGCCCACCTTGGCTTTCAAACGAGCGATCTCGTCGTCGCGGTCATCGCGCTCGCGCTCCTTCAGCGCCGAGGCGGCTCCTGTCAGAGCCCGGTCCCGCCATTCGATCAGTTTCTGGATGGGGACGTTGGCCTCGCGGGCCACCAACTCCAGCGGCTCCCCGCGAAGGAGGCGGGTGACGACCGCCATCTTGCGCTGCACGGAGAAACGGCTCTTCGCAGCGCTAACCTCTTCGTCTTGGGTCATTAAAACCTCCGGTTGCGGTTCAGATTACCGCAGCCGGATGTCTCCTCTAACCGTGCCGCACCCCAAGTTTTGAGGGTGGGCGCGCCGGCGACGCTGGGCTTATAGCGTTTTCCGCCGAAGGGGAGGGCGGTTCGGCTTAGAAAACGCGTCAAAACCGCAATCTGCACCAGGACGCGCGACGTCGGCGATAGAGTTAGGCTTTAGCTAAAACTGGGCTTTTTAGGCTCAGGCGACTGGCTCTGGGGCGGCGGCCGCGGCGCGGGATTTTGGCGAAAACAAAGCTAAAGCTCCTTAACACCCTGAAATTGCATGGCAATCAGCCCAGACGCCGGCCAGGCCGCCTTGCCAGGCGCGATAAGGCGTCTTCCCGCGCGGCAAGGCGTGTCGTAGCGATGTCGCGCCGATTGCGCAGCTTGATGCGTTTTGCGCCCGTCCCGTCTGTGGGCGGCGTTTGCGCCGCTGGCCATCGCCTTGAAATTTGTCTCGCCCGCGGCAGTTTGTTCGAGGCTCTCCTTTCGTTTATGAAAGGTTGGAGCTCAGGCCTGTGCGCGGCGCCGGGCGCGCCAGGCGCGTCGAAACATGGCGCCTCGAGGCCAAGAGAGAGCTCCTATCTCGTCTAAGGCCGCTGCGGGGCTTCGCTCGGAAGGACAGGAATGAATGCCTAGCTTCGGACAGAAGACGCAGCAACCGGGGCGCGTATTTGCAAATATGATAGGGCTAGCACGCATTTGTGCAAGCCGGCCCCTGATTCTTCCGTTGGCGTCTGAGCCTGAGCAGGGCGATCTGTCATGGCTATAGATTTGTCGACGACCGTCAAGCAAGCCAATGGGCAAGTGTCATGCTCCCTCAACGAGGAAGTGGCAATTTTAAATCTAAGTAGCGGTATATACTATGGACTGGGAGATGTTGGCGGCGTAATATGGGAACGGCTTGGTGAAGAAATAACTGTTAAGGAACTCTGCAGAATTGTCACTGAACAATTTGATGTCGCTGGAGAGCAGGCGGCCTCTGATGTCATCGATTTTTTGAGCAAACTTGTCGACGTTGGCTTGGTCGATATTCTATAACAAATTATACGTCTTTGAGTTTTGAATAGAATGCGCGTGGCGCCCATGCGTGGCTTCCACTTATGCCCTGATACAGCAGTAAGACCTATGTCCCGATTACGAGGGACGCCAGGCAGAAAGGGTGAGAACCTTTCAATTTTATATCCTACCTTCCTTCGGGAGAGTTTCGAATACTCCGCTGCCTTGAACGGCGCGCCTTTCACGGCTGTCGCCACAGCCCTCCGCGGGCGCGAGTTGTATCGGCCCGTTGGGCGCCCTGCGCTACAAGCCGTTGAAAGTCGCTGACACTCTGAATCGGGCGTGATACAGGCTCGTTGCTGCGGCGGTGGGAAGGAAGTCGCGCCAAAACGCTGCTGATCGAGAGAGTTATACAATGCTATCCCCGATTTTACGGCGTTGAATTAGTTCGACCGCCTTATTGAACAGCTCGAGGTGCTGATTGGCGACCCGGGGCAGAGCGACGCCGCGACAGGAACGACCGAGAGAAGGCCGTCGCCGGCAATGCCAAAGAAGCCGTCGGCTCGAGCGCCTCCGCCGGCCGTCGGAAGATCCTGCATAACGAGCTTGCATCTGTCCGCCCTGCGGCGAGACGTCCTTCCACTGCAAGCCATTCTTGATTACATAGACGATGGCGATGGCGTCGCGCCAGTCCTAACGCGCGGCGGCACGCCAGGCGCCAAAGCGATAAACGACGAGATCATCGATCTCTGACGTCGCATAGCAAAAAGAGATCACTCACCACGGCCTCCCGGATCGGGGGGCTCCAAAAATCACGCATCGCCGAGCTTTAAGAGGTTATGAGCATAGCATAATGGAGTATACACTCGAAATTGACGAATTGATCTGTGCGACGCTGCGGGGCGAAAGCCGCCCTTGGCCAGCGATTGGCGATGATGATTTTGTCGCCTCTTTTCTAATGCGAAGCAAGTATCATGGCGTTCAACCGCTCCTGGATCAACGATTGCAGACCACGCAAGGCGCAGAACTGGGTTGGCCCAAAGCCGTGGTGAATAAATGCCGAAGCGCCACCATCCTCCAAGCAATGTGGGAAATGCGCGACCGAGAACTCCTTAGTCAAGTCTTGGCACAGCTGTCGAATAGTGGGGTGCGCCCGATCCTGTTTAAAGGCGCGGCGCTTGCCTATGATGTTTATTCCTTTCCCTTCCTGCGGACCAGGGGCGACAGCGACTTCATGATCCCGTTCGACGACCGCGATCAGGTCTGTACGGCGCTCGAATCTCTCGGTTATAACTGTTGGTTTGGCGTGAAAGGGGAGTTCATTAACAACACGGCGGTCTACAAACGAGCAGATCCCGCCACCGGCTCGCACGAGCTCGATGTGCATTGGCGGATAAGCAATCACTATTTTCTCTCCAAGCTCTTTACGTATGAGGAATTGCGCAGCGAAGCGCGGTCGTTGCCGGCTTTAGGCCGCGACGCGCTGGCCGCGGGACCTGTGCATGCGCTGCTGATTGCCTGCATGCATCGAGCGGTCAAGAAGCAATCTCCTTATTTTGTTAATGGCAAAGAATATAATAGCGGCGCTCGGCTCATTCGGCTTTTCGACATCCACTTACTTCTTGGCGAACTGCGACCCGCGCAGCATGATGCATTTCTCAGACTTGCGATGGAGAAGGGGCTGGAGGGGGTCTGCCTGGAGGCTATCGGGCAGGCTCGCGCCGCCTTCCATAGCTCTGTTCCAAAAGCCCTGTGCGAGACGCGCTCTGGTCTGAGACAAACGGAGGTCGCATCCCGTTATCTCAGCGGATCGGTCACGTATCAATACTACCTGAATTTCCTGGCGATTGAGGGCATCAGAAACAAGGCAAGCTTTCTAGGCCAGCTCTTCTTTCCCCCCGAAAAATATATGCGGGCCATGTATTCTGAGGTACAACCGGATTGGTTGCCCTGGCTTTATCTGCGGCGGGCCATAATCGAAATTTTTAAGCGCCTCCTTCGGACGCTCGCGGCAAGGCGACCCGTTGGGAAGCACGAGAAATAGATTCCCTCCACGGCTCCGCGCGGCCGCCAAAATCGCGCCAAGCCGATCGCGATTTGTCTGCTTGAAAGGCAGAACAAAAAGCGCTTCGCCGACACCGACGAAAAAATCGAGGAGTTCGACGCCGCCATCGAAAAGCTCATCATCGATAACGCATGACTCGCTGGCTGAATGGAGATTCGCCTCTCAACACCCGGCGTCTCGAAGCTCACCGCCTTCGCTTTGCTCCCCAAAACGCCGCAGCTTGTGAAGCGAGAAGGCAGCCCGCTGGTGGCCGTGCTGTTACCGCACCCCTGCTGCAAAGACAATCCAGTTCAGGAAGAGGGCCACGACTACCTTCCCGGCAGAAGCGCTTTATTTCACGATTCCCTTTATAGGCAGCGCTCGACGCTTTCGGGTTCAACAGGGAGAGCTGAGCCCTGTGCCATAAGTCTATAGAAACGTAAGACCCGCCTGGGTGGACGTCACGCCCGTCATGATCAGGCCCGTCGTGCTCTCTATCGCTCCCCGGCGCAATGACCGGTCATGTACCGGGAATGACCCTTAGATTGTGCTGTTTGTCTTGTGACTATGATTGCCGGCATTATCAAAGCGGCGACCGCTACCGTTCGCGAGTGTAATCTCTCGAAGATTCCCATGTGTCAACACGACGGGCCTAGTGTAGGGCCGCTTCACCGTTTCCGCCCGAGATTGATCCTGGCGGCTATGATCGAGGCCATCACCTTTTGTCGAACGCGTCACTTTCGTCACCCTAACTTCCCCAGCCCCGTTTGCCGTACGGCTGTTTGAGTCCAACCACATACCTTCAACATCGGCGCCAGTCAAATCGGGCAGAGTTTCGCTCCTCCTCGCGCCAAGCGCGACCACGGGTGGTGGAGCCGCCGAATGCGCTCCCAGCGCGCTGTAGGGCGCGTTGAGCCCCTCATAGCGAGGCCGAAGCCATGCAGTTCAACGGGTTGCTCGAATGGATGCGGACCAACTCATTAACCAAGCGCGGGGATTGACCGCAATGAAAAAGCGGACCAAGAGTGCATATAAGGCCGGCGGACGTCTTGCGAACCTCGTGGCACGAATTTGGAATGCGGCAATCTGATTGCGTAGCGGACCCGAATGCCGAACGTCGCGCAAGAGCCGACGATGTGAAGGCGCCCTCAACATGCTCGCTGAGCACCGATATCGCTATAAATACGCGGTCTACGGGCTGACATTGCTCACCGATCTCCCACTCAGCCTTCCAGAGGCGGGCGATTCTGACGTTGTCGTGACCGTCGATCTGGGTTCGCCGGGGCAGCTCCCTGCTGCGATTGAAAGACTCCTCACCGATTCGCATAACTGGGACCAACTTGCCCTTCGCGAGGACGGCGTGCTTCGTGCGCGCTGGGGGAGTTGGTTCGAGATTCTCGTCGCACCCGATGGACGGCATGTCCTTTGCTGCAACCTCAGCGACCTCCCGCTTTCCTCATTCGAAGCCTATCTCACAAACTTTGCCGTTGGCGCCGCATTGCTGCAGCAAGGAGAGGAGCCACTGCACGCAACGGTCGTTGATATCGGTGGTCGGGCCGTCGGTTTGCTCGGACCGAGCGGTGCAGGCAAATCGACGTTGGCCGCGGTCTTGATGAAGAGAGGCGGGATTCTCGTCACAGACGACATGCTGAGAATAACCTTCGACGACGATGCCGCCTTCGCGCAACCGGGACCTTACCGCATCAAATTATTCAGGGAGCCAGCCGACCGATATCTCGCTACGGGCTCAAGCCTCGGCTACTGGAACCCCTCTGGCGAGAAGTTGATTTTAAAACCCGCCTCCACGGGCAATGGCCGGACGCCAACGCGCCTCTCGGCGCTCTACCAGCTTGTTGCGCCGCCCCCCGCGTCGGAATTAGATCGCCCGTCCCTCGAGCGATTGTCTGGCGTCGAGCCTTTCAAAACAATCCTGTCTTCGAGCATGAACACGAGGCTGCAATCGCCTCGTAGGCTGCAGCGCCAATTCCGTTTCGCAGAACGCTTGGCGAAGAGTCTGCCCGTGTTTCGATTAACTTACCCCAGCAATTTTGATGTTATGGATAAGGTAGCCGACTGTATCCTGGATTCTGTCGCTAACCCTGTCTGTGAACCGTCGCAATGCTAAGGCAGCTCAAAACTTTCGTTCGCTTCACGCAGCAGGATCGCAATCTCGTCCTGCGCGCAACCACCGCTTTGGTCGTTTGCCGGGTGCGGCTCCGGCTCCAGGGAATTGAGAAGATTCGGGCCTGGGCTTCCCGACGCGGGAACGGTAGGGCCGCACCTAGCCAACTGGCTTGGGCTATGGAGATTGTCTCCCGCCGTGTCCCAGGGACGACCTGTCTGTCCAAGGCTCTGGCTCTCCAGCATCTGCTTTCTGGAAACGGTCATAGGTCCGAGCTCATCATTGGCGTCGATAATGCGCAGGGAGGATTTTTGGCGCATGCCTGGCTCCGCTTTGACGAAAAGATCCTGATCGGCGGCGACGCAGTCGAGAAATACAAACGGCTCGCCGCCTGGCCGACATACGGAGCCGTTCGCGAAACGGATCCTGACAAACAAGACCGGCATGAGTTTTCTCGTTCTGTTTAATTCGGATGGCGCTCCGATCGACGGGCCAGCCATCGGCCAAACCAAAACCGACAATCGAGAGATGATCGTTTTGGGAAAGTTTGGACAGACCGCCCTTATCCGGACCAATATTCACGCTTATCCGTCAACGGATGTATCCATAACACCGGTCGATCTCGACGGGCGCTTTTGGATCATCGGGCGTGCACGCCTTGACGAGCGTGAGCATCTCTGTAGGAAGTTACACGCCTCGCCGGCAGAGAGCGATGCGCTCCTTTGCCTGCGTTCATACGCACAGTGGGGCGAGCAAAGTCCTGAACATTTGCAAGGGGACTTTTGCTTCGTCATTTGGGACGCGCATCGACAAAGATTGTTCTGCGCGCGCGACCAGCTCGGCGTGAGACCGCTCTTTTATGCCCAAGCAGGGAACAAATGGCTCGTTAGCGATGCGCTCGATGACATTCTATTGCATTCGAAAGTAAGCCGCGATCTTGATGATCATTGGGTAGCAGACTTTCTCACGAGGGGCTACTGCCTCGATCCCAACAGAAGCGTCTATAAAGGAATCAGACGGGTCCCCCCCGCGCATATCTTGATGGTTTCAGCGGAAAAATCGGCGGTCAGTCGCTATTGGACATTGAACATCGAAGCTCCGCTCTTCTATCGTGATGAGGGGCTTTATATTGAGCAGTTCCATGAGCTGACAGGCCTTGCGGTTCGAGATCGCCTTCCCCCCGGTCAGGGTCAGCTGGGCATCTCGATGAGCGGCGGACTGGATTCGTCGACTTTGGCGGCGAAGGCTGTGATGGCGGTGGGCGACGCGTCGCGCGTGATCGCTGATACGCGCTATTTCGACCATCTCATCCCCGATGATGAAAAGCGCTTCGGCTCTCTTGTGGCGAGCCGGCTCGGCATCCGGCTTACGTTGAGGTCCGTCGACGATACTTTTTACGATCGTTTATGGTACGAGCAGGACATCCATACTCCGGAGCCCAGTTTTTCGGTCACCTCCGCGGCTGCCGAGCGCCGGTTTGGCGCTGAAATGGCGAAAGAGGCGTCGGTCTGGTTTTATGGCGAGGGACCGGACAATGCGCTCATCTTCGAATGGAGAGCCTACCTCCGCTGGCTTTGGACAAGGCGTGACTGGCGTCGCTTCGGCCAAGCGGTTGTGTGGTGTCTTGGCGCCAAGCCGGCGCGCGCATGGCCTTCCCTCGCCGGGAGAATCGCCTCACCGCGGCGTCGAGACGAATCAGGTTCTTCGGGTTCTCTGCGTGAATGGCTGGACGATGCATTTGTCAAAAGACTGGACTTTGCGGCTGGATCGAACGAGGCGCCCAGCGCCAACGCGTCCTCTCTCTCTCCGTGGCGCCCGCGCGCACTCGCGTCCTTCAACAGTCCAATATGGCCTCACCTCCTTGAAGGATTCGACCCCGCTGTCTCTGGCGCGCCAATCGAGTGGCGGCATCCTTTTCTTGATTTGAGGGTCCTTACCTTTTTGCTCTCAGTCCCGCCAATTCCCTGGGCTCGACGCAAACTGCTAATCCGCAAAGCCATGAAGGATTTGCTTCCTCGAGAGGTTCTCGCGAGAGACAAGTCTCCGTTGATCGAAGATCCGATTATAAATCTGGCGCAAAAATATCCGCTCTTCCCCGATGTTGCGCTGTCTAAGGAGATGCAGGAATTCGTAAATGTTCACAAAATTCCGGCGAGACCGCGCGACGCCGATCAGACATCGGGCCTTATCCGGGTGCGTGTAATGGACCACTGGCTGAAGCATCGGGACGGTTACGGCGGCGCCCAAGCTCGTCGCCTGTGAAAAACGATGCTAGCCCCGGATCAGATCCGTCAATGGGGCGGGCGAAATAGGGACGCCGCCGGAGGCGTTTATAGGGACGAGTTTGCCGCCGTCGATCCGCAACGACTGATCGGCCCATCGCACGCGCTCTGGCTGGTGGGTCACCAGGATCATTGTCAGGCGTCCCTTGAGCGCCTCTATTCCCTCTAAAATGATCTGCACGTTGCACGCGTCAAGCGAACTTGTCGGCTCATCCAAAATCAACAGTGCTGGCTGACGCAGCAGAGCGCGGGCGAGCGCGAATCTTTGCCGTTCGCCGCCGGAGAAACGAGCGCCGCGATCGCCGACCACTGTGTCGATGCCTTGCGGCAGCGCGTCAACGAAGGTGGCGGTTCCCGACAACGTCAGCGCCTCGCGAATTTCGTGTTCGCTTGCCTCGGGCTTCGCGACAAGCAAATTCGCGCGGATCGTGTCGTGGAACAAAAAGGGCTCTTGCAGGACGTAGGCAATCGAACGCCGCCAAGCCGGCGATAGCTCATCCGTCAATTCTCGATCATCAATCCATATCCTGCCTTGGCTCGGCTTTAAAAGGCCCGCGAGCAAATCGAGTAGGGTGCTTTTGCCGGCGCCCGAGGGGCCAGACAACACCGTGAGGGTTCCGGCGGGCAGGCGCAAGCTCACGTCGATGAGGGCGTGCGCATCGTTTTCCCCATGGCTGAAGCTCACATGCTCGAAACGAATGTCTCGGCTGAGGCTGAAGGCTTGTTGAGGCTGGCCGCTCGGCGTTTCGCGTGCGGCGTCGCAAGCCCTCGAGAGCGAAAAAATTGTTCGGGCGGCCGGCGCCATGTGCAACAGCTGCTGCGCGTCTTGCTGCAACCCCTGAACCATGGGCAGAAGCCGATAAAAAATCAGCCCTAGCACCAGGACTTCGGCAATCGGCATCTGGAACAACGCGACGCCTGCCCAGAGAAAGATCGTCACCGAACAAGCGCCGGCGATCTGCTGCGCCAGCCGGGCGTTGGCTCGATTTCGGGTGAACGAGACGAGATTGTCCCTGACCTCGTCGATCGCGCTGGCGAACGCCGAGACGTGCCGGTCCTCGGCGACGAAGGCTTTGGTGATCTTCAAGCCGGCGAGAAACTCGGAAACCAAGTGGTAATAGTCTTGGTAAGCGGTGGAAAGCATTTCTCCAAGACGCAGACTCTCGGCCAATCGGCCCCGGACCAGCCAGGCGAGCAAGAGGCCGACCCCCAGCGCCGCAAAGGTTGGGGCCGGCGCCATGATGCCGGCTGCGGCGACATGTGCGGCGATGAGCACGGCTCGTGCCGGCAATTGCAGAGCGTAATAGACGGCGCTGTCCAGGCGATCGGTCTCGGCGGTGAGCGCCGAGAGAAGGTCGGCGGGACGCTTTTGGCGCAAAAACGACCAGTTCGCCTGCGCGATGGCGGAGTAGAGTTTAACCCGCGTGTCGGCCAGGAAGTTCAGTCGGAGACGGGTGACCTCGAGATCGCTGGCCCGAATGAGAAAGGAGCGGGCTACGACCAAGCCGAGAAACAGCGCCAACACGCCGATTAGGTTCAGACGCATGCCGAAGCGTTGCAGAAGCTGAGGCAACCAAGCCATCGCCCCCGCTGTAGCGCCGGAGGCGGGATCAAGCGACTGGATGAGCGGCGCCAGGAAAAGCAGGGCGAGCCCCTCGGTAAGACCCGAGAGCAGCGTCAGCGCGCTCGTGAGCAGCATTTCCCGGGCGCCCGCTTGCGCCAGTAACGTCCGCCAAACGCCGACGATCTGACGCAGGGCCTCGAGAAGGGCGGCGGTTGAGCGTTGCTCATTCAATTCGCGCGACTCCGGGAGGAGGCTGGCGCCAAGGGCTGACCCCGCGGCGCAACGGGGCCGCCTTTGATAGACGTCGAAGCGCGCAGCGACAACCTTGCGGAACGCCTATCGGGAGACCCGCCGACGGATCAAGATTCAGATCACAGCAAGGGGCTTGCGGCCATCGTCCGGCGGCTTTTGCAAGCGGTTTGATCCCCGGCTATGGATACCGCCACGCTTTCTTATTGGGGTGGAGGGACGGATCATGCGCCAGCTTGCTTGCGGTTCGTCTGGATGACCCGCTCGCAAGGAAATCGCCGCCGCGGCCTTCGCTTGGCGCTCACATGCGTCGCCGGACGCGTCTTTCTCGCCTTGGCGCTGGGCAGCGTCGCCTTAGGCTTCCTGGCCTTTGATTCATTCGCCGTTCCAACAGAGGCCGAAGTTCGCCGCGCATCGGCCGGCGTCGTCTTTACAGGCGCTTTCGAGCGGGTCGACGCGGGGCTGCAGCTCCTGGACAAAGGCGCCATTCCGCGGCTTTACGTCTCCGGCGTGAACGCGGGGGCGGGGATTTTGCCTGCGCGCTTTGTGAGCCAATTCTCCTCCCGCAACCCAAATATCCGGGATTTAGAACGACTCGTCGCCTGCTGCGTCGAATGGGATGAAGACGCCAACAACACATTTCAAAATGCCTCCGACACAAAATGCTGGGTCGACCGCCGCGGATTGGTTGGCCCGCTGTTGCTGATCACCTCTCGGCCACATATGGCGCGCGCCATGGCTGCGCTGTCGGGGTTCATCCCCGGTCGCGCACTTATCGCCTATCCTGTCGAGGATGCGCGCTCATCCGCCCAGCCCTTGCGCGCGCGGACGATCGAATATCTAAAATATCTCGTCGCCCTTGTCGCCGTTCGGCTGCCGTCGATCGTCAGCGCCAAGCTGTTCGATGGGGCGTTTGCGCAACCATGTCCCCGCACGCGCTGACGCTGCGCCAAGCGCCGGCGCAAGCGGTGACTCGTTTCCTACATCCGCGCCATAACATCATAATTGATTGCAATATATTTACTGCTTTTAATTGCACAACCAACTCCTTTGGCGTGAAGTTTTTCAAGCGCCCGCCTGAGGCGAATCTTTTTGATCAGACAAACGTCGGTGGTGAGATTCGGCGGTGATGAGATTCCCGAGGCGGCCCTGACGGCTGGCGTCGTTTGGGCTTACCGGGAAGCCCGCCGACGGCGCTCGCGGCTAAGGCGTCGCCGGCGCTCCCTCATCCGCGAGCCGGCGCAGATAGGCCCCATAGGCGCTCTTCCCCAGCCGTCCCCCGAGCTTGTACAGCTGCGCCACGTCGATCCAGCCGTTATTGAAGGCGATCTCCTCGGGGCAGTTGATGCGGGCGTCCTGCCGCTTCTCGCTCGTGCGCACGAATTCGCCCGCCTCGAGCAGGCTCTCCGGCGTTCCGGTGTCGAGCCCGGCGTAGCCGCGGCCCATCAGCTCGACACAAAGGTCGCCGCGCTCGAGATAGGCCCTGTTCACGTCGGTGATTTCGAGCTCTCCGCGCGCGGAAGGCTTGATGCTGGCCGCGATCTCCACGACGTCCGGGTCGTAGAAGTGGAGGCCCGTCACAAGACGGGCGCGGCGTCAGTCGACGCTTCGGGCGAGCCGGCGGGCTTGCCGAATGAAATCATTGAAGGCTTGGCGCTTCTGGCGCGCCTCCCGCGTAGAGAACCCGTGCTTCAACGCGTTTTGGTTGTCCTTGGGCGCCCCAGAACCCGGCGCGCCGCCATGCATGCGGCAGCGCGCCTTGCCGGTCACCGCCGGCGCCTGACAGGGCTTTCCCGAGCGCGTCCGCGCGCCGCAGCGCCGACTGTCGCGCATGGGGATGGTGTTACGCGGATGATCGCCGGCCATTGCCGCGCTTTCTTTTTTTCAACGCCGGCGCGGCTTCGGCCTCGCGGATCCGCGGCATCGGCGCTTGCGTGGATTGCGTCAAGGCGGGCGGCGGCGCCGGCGCCGGCGGAGAGGGCCGCGCCGCCTGCGTGACATGGCCGACGATCGCTTGGCCGCCCTCGCTCACCGTCACATGCTGCACCGTGACCTTTTGTTCGCCGCCGCTGCGGTAGCGTTTCAGCGCCTCGAGCTGCAGGACGAAGGTGCGCGCGAGCTTGTTGAAGGCGCGCTCGGCGCTGTCCTGCTGCTCAAGCATCTGGCAATTGCCGAGCCGGCGCGCGAAGGTCATGACCGCCTCGTGTGTGACCGCCATTTGCGCGGCGAGCATCGCTTCGAGCTGATCGCGCGGCTTGATGCCCTTGACCACCGCAAGGAGGAAATTCAGATCCTCGTCGCGGAGCGCGCCGCCGCGCTCCACGGCGTCGGCGAGCTGGCGCACAAGTCCCGCGGTAAACTCGCCGTCGGCGGATGCGAGCGCTTCCGCGAGCAGCGCGCAGCCGGTGACGGGATCCGAATGGTCGACGACGAATGCCCTGGCGCCCGCCTCTGCCGTGACCGTGAGGCGCGGCGCCGGGATGGTTTCGGCATCGCGCTGACGCTGCCGCTCCAACACCGCCGCCTCTCGCGGCGTTGGTTGATAGGCGGCGGGCTGCGCCTGATCACCCGGCGTCGCCGCCTCCCGCTTTGAGGCCATGGCTCGCCCCTTCGCCCTCGCTCCGTCGCCGCCGGGAATCGGCGCAACATCCTGCTCCTGCAGGGGATATAGCGCGATGCCGACGCAAGGGGAGGGGAGGGATCCTACTGTGCATGGGGTTGTTTTTCGCTGATTGAAAATGTCCCCCTCCCCCGGCAGGGGGCGATAACGCCGATTATCGAGGGTCAGAATATTCTTTCTAGCCGGCTTCGACAGCGCCTTTGGCAAGCGTTTCACGCTCTGGGCGCCGTCGGAACTCTGTCGCAAGAGCTGGCTGCTCAAGAAGGTCATGCCCGGCTTCGATACTGAAGCGCTGCGCATCAAGCCGTCCATCAGCAAAGGCGCAACCGCATATGTGCCGCTTCACTTACGCATTGCGCTTTTGGCGGGCCTCGCGGCTGCCGCTGAAGACACGATCGGCACGGTGCGCTATCTGCGGCCCGCGTGCCGACCATTCTATCTGAGGCGCTTCGACGAGTGTTGCCGGCTTTGGTGATGGCGCCGCGCGCCGTTTTGGCGCCTGAAGAGCATTCGCTGGGCGTCAGCCCCAGATAGGCCATGAGCTGGCGTGGGTTGGCGAAGCGCTTGAA
>Ga0265327_10003870_pt1 | contig 13794 bp, 14 predicted proteins | sample 41621metaG_FD_202089 | JGI IMG/M metagenome (GOLD analysis project Ga0265327, IMG submission 202089) | Rhizosphere microbial communities from Carex aquatilis grown in University of Washington, Seatle, WA, United States - 4-16-21 metaG | ecosystem: Host-associated > Plants > Roots > Rhizosphere... | reverse complement strand
TCAGTTACACCGATTTCGAGAAGGTAAACGCCGATCCTGACCTCACACCCAGTGCTTTTGCCAAACACCTTGAGGGATTCGTCCATGAGCGGGGATGGCAAACGTATGGTGAGGTGGTCGTCAGGTTTGAGCCGTCACCTGGCCTTCACACCGGCCAATTCCGCGCCCACGGCGTGGTCAACCCCGACTCAACCGCCGGGCCAGCGCGGCCGGCGGCACCCAGCGACCGCGTGCACACCGCAGAACCAGGAGTACCAACGATGACTGACAACCCGACCCACCGCCCCGGCCAGGGACAGGGCCAGCCAGGCGACGAGTACGACTACGGACGGCAGCCCGACGAGCAGCGCGGTCAGCAGTACCCGCAGGACCCGAACCAGGGCTATGGCCAGCCCCCGCAGGCTTACGGACAGCAGCAAGGCGGCTACGGACAGCCGGCCGGCCAGGGCGGCCCCGGTTACGGTCCGCAGGGCGGCTACGGACAGCAGGGTGACCAGGCCGGTTACGGCGCCGGCCCGTCCGGGTACGGCCAGGGCGGCTTCGGTGGCCCCCAGGGTGGTCCTCCCGGACCGCCACCGGTCGGCCCGCAGCAGGGTTACGGCCAGCCCGACCAGGGTTACGGACAGCAGAACTACGGCCAGCAGCCCGACCAGGGTTATGGCCAGCAGGGTGGCTACGGCCAGCCACAGCAGGGCGGCTACGGCCAGCAGCCCGACCAGGGTTACGGACAGCAGGGCGGGTACGGCCAGCCGCAGCAAGGCGGCTACGGCCAGCCCGACCAGGGCTACGGTCACCAGCCCGACCAGGGCTACGGTCAACCGGCCGGCCAGCCCCAGCAGAACTACGGCCAGCCGAGCTACGGCCAGCCTTCCGGCCAGGGCGGCTACGGCGAGCAGAACTATGGCCAGCCGCAGCAGGGCGGCTACGCCCAGCCCGACCAGGGCTACGGCCAGGCCCCGGCCGACCAGGGTTACGCCCCGGCCCCGGGTGGCTACGGCGAGCCGGGTTACGGCGGCGGCGCAGGCGCCGGCTACGCCGAGCCCGAGTACGGCCAGCCGGGCGGGTACGGCGGCGGTGGCTACGGTGCCGCCGGCGCGAACGTCACGCTCCAGCTTGACGACGGCAGCGGCCGCACCTACCAGCTGCGCGAAGGCGCCAACGTCATCGGCCGCGGACAGGACGCGCAGTTCCGGCTGCCCGACACCGGTGTCTCGCGCCGGCACCTCGAGATCCGCTGGGACGGGCACACCGCGCTGCTCTCGGATCTGAACTCGACCAACGGCACCACTGTCAACAACGCCCCTGTTCAGGAGTGGCAGCTGGCCGACGGCGACGTCATCCGGGTGGGTCACTCCGAGATCGTGGTCCGCGTTCACTGAGCCCGGTTTCCGTCACCGGCCGGATGATGTTCGCACCGGCCGGTGACCGCCAAAGTATCGTGACGATGCCGACGGCTACCGGGCACCGGGCCCAGCCTCGACGCGGCAACGGAGAGGACGTCGGATGCAGGGGTTAGTTCTGCAACTGACGCGGGTCGGTTTCCTTCTGTTGCTCTGGCTTTTCATCTGGTCGGTTCTGCGCGTCCTGCGCACCGACATCTACGCACCCACCGGAGCCGTCATGGTGCGGCGCGGTCTGGCGTTCCGGGGCACCCTGCTGCCCAACCGGGACCGACGCCGGTACGCGCGCCAGTTGGTGGTGGTCGAAGGAGCCCTGGCAGGCACCCGGATCACCCTGACCAGCCAGCCCGTCCTGATCGGCCGGGCCGACGACTCCACCCTGGTGCTCACCGACGACTACGCCTCGACACGGCACGCCCGGCTGTCGCCGAGAGGCTCCGAGTGGTACGTCGAAGACCTAGGATCGACCAACGGTACATACCTGGACAGGGCGAAAGTGACGACGGCGGTAAGGGTTCCAATGGGAACGCCGGTTCGAATCGGCAAGACGGTAATCGAGCTGCGCCCGTGACACTCGTACTTCGATATGCCGCGCGCAGCGACCGCGGCCTGGTCCGCGCCAACAATGAGGACTCCGTCTACGCCGGGGCCCGCCTCCTCGCGTTGGCGGACGGCATGGGCGGCCACGCCGCGGGCGAGGTCGCCTCACAACTGGTCATCGCCGCACTCGCCCACCTGGACGACGACGAACCCGGCGGCGACCTGCTGGCCAAGCTGAACGACGCCGTCCACGACGGCAACGCCGCAATCGCGGCGCACGTCGAGGCCGACCCCGAACTCGAAGGCATGGGCACCACCCTGAGCGCCATCCTGTTCGCGGGGACGCGGCTGGGCATGGTGCACATCGGCGACTCGCGCGGCTACCTGATGCGCGACGGCGAGCTGACGCAGATCACCAAGGACGACACCTTCGTCCAGACCCTGGTCGACGACGGCCGCATCACCGCCGAAGAGGCGCACAGCCATCCGCAGCGCTCGCTCATCATGAAGGCGCTGACCGGCCACGAGGTCGAGCCCACGCTGACCATGCGCGAGGCCCGCGCCGGCGACCGCTACCTGCTGTGCTCGGACGGGCTGTCCGACCCGGTGAGCCACGAGACCATCCAGGACGCCATGCAGATCCCGGATGTCGTGGACTGCGCCGACCGGCTCATCGAGCTGGCGCTGCGCGGCGGCGGCCCGGACAACGTCACCGTGGTGGTGGCCGACGTCGTGGACTACGAATACGGCCAGACCGCACCGATCCTCGCGGGCGCCGTGTCCGGTCAGGACGACGACACCCTGCCGCCCAACACCGCCGCTGGACGCGCTTCCGCCTTCAACCCGAAGCGCGCGGCAGCTGCAGCGAAAAAGCCTGCGGCACAACTTGATCCACCGACGAAGAAGAGGCACACCCGGCGCAACCTGATCATCGGCGCCATCCTGCTGATCCTGCTGCTCGTCAGCGGACTGGCCGTCGGGCGCTACCTGATCCGAAGCAACTACTACGTGTCCGGCTACAACGGCTCGGTCTACATCATGCGCGGCGTCCCGGGCTCGCTTCTCGGATTACCACTGCAGGAGCCATACCTGCTGGCGTGCCTCGACACCCACTCCGAGATGACGATCATCGGCGTCGACGACACCCATCCGGGCTGCCAGCCCATGAAGGTCGCGGATCTGCGCGAGTCCGGCCGGGCCCAGGTCACCGCCGGCCTACCGACCGGCACCGTCGACGACGCGATCCGTCAGCTCAAGGAACTCAGCCACAGCTCACTGCTGCCGCTGTGCGCGCCACCCGTCGTCACCCCGCCGGCTCCCGCACCGGGCCCCGCACCGGCACCGTCGCTGTCGGTGGTGCCCCAGCCGCCGCGCGGTCCGGCCCCCGGCCCCGAGGCCCCGGCTTCGACGACCCCGACCCCGGCGCCGCCCCCGGCGCCGACGCCCGCACCGGCACCCAACCCCTCCAGCCCCGCGCCTGCTCCGACCTCGCCCGCGGCGCCGTCCCCGACGGCCACGGCACTCCCTCCGCCACCTCAGGAGCCGGGCACCAACTGCCGGAACGCGTCATGACGGCCCGAGAGCGAGCGGGAGTCGCGGCATGACGACGCAGCCGCAGTCTCCGGTCGCGGTCGCCCCTCCACTACCCAATCGGCGTAATTCCGAGTTGGCGCTCCTGGGGTTCGCGGCCGTGATCACGACTGTGGCTCTGCTCATCGTCGAGGCCAATCAGGAAAGCGGCCTGCGTCTGGACCTCATCCAGTTCACCGTCGGCTTCGTCGCGCTGTTCGGTGGCGCCCATCTCGCCGTGCGGCGGTACGCGCCCTATGCCGACCCGCTGCTGCTGCCGGTCGTCGCGCTGCTGAACGGCCTGGGCCTGGTGCTCATCTACCGGCTGGACCTGTCGGCACACACCCGGCCCGCCGGGATCCTGCCGGGAGGCAACGCCAACCAGCAGATGCTGTGGACGCTGCTGGGCATCCTGGTGTTCACCGCCGTGCTGATGTTCGTGCACGACCACCGGATGCTGGCCCGCTACGGCTACATCTGCGGCCTGGCCGGCCTGGTACTGCTGGCCATCCCCGCGGTGCTGCCCGATTCAGTGGCTGAGCAGTACGGCGCCAAGATCTGGATCCGCCTGCCGGGCTTCTCGATTCAGCCCGCCGAGTTCTCCAAGATCCTGCTGCTGATCTTCTTCGCCAGCGTCCTGGTCACCAAGCGCAGCCTGTTCACCAGCGCCGGCAAGCACATGTTCGGGCTGGACCTGCCGCGGCCCCGCGACCTGGCACCGCTGCTGGTGGCCTGGATCGGGTCGATCGGCGTCATGGTGTTCGAGAAAGACCTCGGGGCGTCCCTGCTGCTCTACGCGACATTCCTGGTGCTGCTGTACGTCGCCACCGAAAAGCTCAGCTGGGTCATCATCGGGTTGAGCCTGTTCTGCGTGGGAAGCCTTGCGGCGTACCAGCTTTTCGACCACGTCCGGGTGCGTGTGCAGAACTGGCTGGACCCGTTCGCCGACCCCGACGGCGCCGGCTACCAGATGGTGCAGTCCCTGTTCAGCTTCGCCACCGGCGGCATCTTCGGCACCGGTCTGGGCAACGGGCAGCCCGGCACGGTGCCCGACGCGTCCACCGACTTCATCATCGCCGCCGTGGGCGAAGAGCTCGGGCTCGTCGGCCTGGCCGCGGTGCTGATGCTCTACACGATCGTCATCATCCGGGGCCTGCGCACCGCCATCGCCGTGCGCGACAGCTTCGGCAAGCTGCTCGCCGCCGGCCTGTCCGCCGCGCTGGCGCTGCAGCTGTTCATCGTCGTCGGCGGCGTCACCAAACTCATCCCGCAGACGGGCCTGACCACCCCGTGGATGTCCTACGGCGGCTCGTCGCTGCTGTCCAATTACGTGCTGCTGGCGCTGCTGCTGCGGGTCTCGCACGTCGCGCGCCGTCCGCTGTCGACCCGGGGCCCGAACCAATCGTCGATCGCCGCGGCCAACACCGAGGTGATCGAGAAACAATGAACACCTCGCTTCGTCGCGTGTCCGGACTGGTGATGGCACTGGTCGTGCTGTTGCTGCTCAACGCCACCACCACCCAGGTGTTCGCCGCCGACAGCCTGCGCGCCGACCCGCGGAACCAGCGGGTGCTGCTCGACGAGTACTCGCGCCAGCGGGGCCAGATCACCGCGGGCGGCCAGCTGCTGGCCTACTCGATGCCGACCAACGGTCGGTTCCGCTACCTGCGCATCTACCCGAACCCTCTGGTCTACGCGCCGGTCACCGGCTTCTACTCGCTGCAGTACTCGAGCACCGGTCTCGAGCGCGCCGAGGACAGCATCCTCAACGGCTCCGACGAGCGGCTGTTCGGCAACCGCATCGCGGACTTCTTCACCGGCCGTGATCCGCGCGGCGGCAACGTCGACACCACGATCGTGCCGCGGGTCCAGCAGGCCGCGTGGGACGCGATGCAGCAAGGCTGCGGCGGCAATCCGTGCAAGGGCTCGGTGGTTGCCCTCGATCCGTCCACCGGCAAGATTCTGGCCATGGTGTCGTCTCCGTCGTACGACCCCAACCTGCTCGCTTCGCACGAGGGTGACAAGCAGTCCGCCGCCTGGCAGGCGCTGCGCGACAACCCCGATTCACCGCTGCAGAACCGGGCGATCTCCGAGACCTACCCGCCGGGGTCGACATTCAAGGTGCTGACCACGGCCGCGGCGCTGCAGGCCGGTGCCACCCCCGACACCCAGCTGACCTCCGCCTCGCGAATCACGTTGCCGGACAGCACCGCAACTCTGGAGAACTACGGCGGCTCGGCCTGCGGCGGGGGCCCGACGGTGTCCCTGCGCGAGGCCTTCGCCAAGTCCTGCAACACCGCCTTCGTCGAACTGGGCCTGCACAACGGGGCCGACGCGATGCGGACCATGGCCAAGCAGTTCGGCCTGGACAGCCCGCCGCCGTCGATCCCGCTGCAGGTCGCCGAGTCGACCATCGGCCCGATCTCCGACGCCCCGGCCCTGGGTATCTCCAGCATCGGCCAGAAGGACGTCGCGCTGACCCCGCTGCAGAACGCGATGATTGCCGCGACCATCGCCAACGGCGGCGTCAGCATGGCCCCGTACCTGGTCGACGACCTCAAGGGACCTGACCTTTCCAACATCGCGGCTACCTCACCGCACCAACAGCGGCGGGCCATCTCATCCCAGGTCGCGGCTACACTTACGGATCTGATGGTCGGCGCCGAGCAGGTGACGCAGCAGAAGGGAGCCATAGCCGGCGTGCAGATCGCATCAAAGACGGGCACGGCCGAACACGGCACCGATCCACGTCACACACCACCACATGCGTGGTACATCGCTTTTGCCCCGGCGAAATCCCCGAAGGTCGCCGTCGCCGTCCTAGTGGAGAATGGTGGAGACCGTTTGTCCGCGACCGGCGGTGCGCTGGCCGCACCCATCGGGCGGGCCACTATCGCCGCGGCGCTACGGGAGGGATCATGAGCGGGCAGCGAGAAGCGGAGGCGGATCGCGGATGAGCGCACGCGTCGGAGTCACACTTTCCGGCCGCTATCGACTTCAGCGACTCATCGCCACAGGTGGCATGGGTCAAGTCTGGGAAGGCGTCGACAGCAGGCTCGGCCGACAGGTCGCCATCAAGGTCCTGAAGGCCGAGTACTCGACCGACCCCGAATTCGTCGAGCGGTTCCGCGCCGAGGCGCGAACGGTCGCGATGCTGAACCACCCCGGCATCGCCAGCGTCTACGACTACGGCGAGACCGAGCTCGACGACGCCGGCCGCACCGCCTACCTCGTCATGGAGCTGGTCAACGGCGAGCCGCTGAACTCCGTCATCAAGCGCACCGGCCGGCTGTCGCTGCGGCACTCGCTGGACATGCTCGAGCAGACGGGTCGGGCCCTGCAGGTCGCGCACAGCGCCGGCCTGGTGCACCGCGACGTCAAGCCCGGCAACATCATGATCACCCCGACCGGCCAGGTGAAGCTCACCGACTTCGGTATCGCCAAGGCCGTCGACGCCGCTCCGGTGACCCAGACCGGCATGGTGATGGGCACCGCCCAGTACATCGCGCCCGAGCAGGCTCTGGGCCACGACGCCACCGCGGCCAGCGACGTCTACTCGCTCGGTGTCGTCGGCTACGAGTCCGTGTCCGGCCGGCGGCCGTTCACCGGCGATGGCGCCCTCACCGTCGCGATGAAGCACATCAAGGAAGCGCCGCCACCACTGCCGGCCGACCTGCCCCCGAATGTCCGCGAGCTGATCGAGATCAGCCTCGCCAAGGACGCCATCCACCGTTACCGCAGCGGCGGCCCGTTCGCCGATGCCGTCGCCGCGGTCCGGGCCGGACGGCGCCCCCCGCGGCCCAACCAGGCGCCGACCATCGGGCGGGCCGCTCCGGCGGCGATTCCGTCGAGCACGCAAGCGCGGGCGGCCATCGAGCCCGCCCGTCCGGCGCCGGCAACCCCGCGGCCCCGGCCGGCCAGCGGTAGCCACCGGCCGGCCCCGCCCGCGCGACGGACGTTCTCGCCCGGACAGCGCGCACTGCTGTGGGCGGCGGGTGTCCTGGGTGCGCTGGCGATCGTCATCGCGATCCTGATCGTGCTGAACGCGCAGGACCGGCAGGACCAGAAGAACCAGCAGCAGTCCACAGTCACCAACACCATCACCGAGACCACGAAGACGCCCGGCGCACCGGCGGGTCAGTCGGCTTCGCTCCCTGATCTGTCAGGACCGGCCATCTCATGACCACGCCCCAGCACCTCTCCGACCGCTACGAACTGGGGGACATCCTCGGTTTCGGTGGCATGTCCGAGGTTCACCTCGGGCGGGACCTGCGCCTGCACCGTGACGTGGCGGTCAAGGTGCTGCGCGCCGACCTCGCTCGCGATCCGAGCTTCTACCTGCGCTTCCGCCGCGAGGCCCAGAACGCCGCGGCGCTGAACCACCCGGCGATCGTCGCCGTCTACGACACCGGTGAGGCCGAAACGCCCAACGGGCCGCTGCCGTACATCGTCATGGAGTACGTCGACGGCGTGACGCTGCGCGACATCGTGCACACCGAGGGTCCGCTGCCGCAGCAGCGCGCCATCGAGATCATCGCCGACGCCTGTCAGGCCCTGAACTTCAGTCACCAGCACGGCATCGTGCACCGGGACATCAAGCCGGCGAACATCATGATCAGCAAGGCCAACGCGGTCAAGGTCATGGACTTCGGTATCGCCCGCGCGATTGCCGACAGCAGCAACCGGATGACGCAGACCGCGGCGGTCATCGGCACCGCCCAGTACCTGTCGCCCGAGCAGGCCAGCGGGCAGAACGTCGACGCCCGCTCGGATGTGTACTCGCTGGGCTGCGTGCTCTACGAACTGATCACCGGCGAGCCGCCCTTCGTCGGCGATTCCCCGGTCGCGGTGGCCTACCAGCACGTCCGCGAGGACCCGGTGCCGCCGTCGCAGCGTCACTCCGGCATCACCCCGGGCCTGGACGCCGTCGTGCTCAAGGCCCTGGCGAAGAACCCGGACAACCGTTACCAGAGCGCCGCCGACATGCGGAACGACCTGATCCGCGTGCACGCCGGTGAGGCACCCGATGCACCCAAGGTGCTGACCGACGCCGAACGCACCGCCATGATGGGCTCGGGCGGTTTCGGTGGACCGCGCAGCATGATGCCGGAGCAGATCAGCGTCAACCCGCAGCCCTACCGCTCGACGGACCGGGCCGCGACGCCGATCGGTCGCTGGCTGATCGCTGCCGCCATCCTGGCCGTGTTGACGGTCGTCGTCACTGTCGCGATCAACCTGATCGGCGGCAAGCCGCACGACCAGCAGATTCCGGACGTGCGCGGGCTGGCTCAGGCCGACGCCGTCGCCAACCTGCAGAACCGCGGCTTCAAGACCCGTACACAGCAGCGACCCGACTCCACGGTGGCGCCGGACCACGTCATCGGCACCGAACCGTCGGCCAACGCGTCCGTCGCCGCCGGCGACGAGATCACCATCAACATCTCCACCGGCCCCGAGCAGCGCGAGGTCCCCGACGTCTCGAAGTTGTCGCCTGCCGACGCGATGGCCAAGCTACAGTCCACCGGTTTCCGGAACATCCAGCAGACGGTGTCGCAGTCGCTGCCGGAGCAGAAGGACCGCGTCATCGCGACCAACCCGCCGGCCCACCAGACGTCGGCGATCACGAACGTCATCACGATCATCGTCGGCTCCGGGCCCGGCCTGGTGCCGATCCCTGACGTCAACGGGCAGACCGTCGAAATCGCGACCAAGAACCTCAACACCGTCGGCTTCCAGACGATCCTGACGGCGCCGATCGACAGCCCGAAACCCGCCGGCGAGATCATCGGCACCGACCCGCCGTCGGGCACCCCCACCGCCAAGGACGCGCCGATCACGCTGAAGGTGTCGCAGGGCAACCAGTTCGTCATGCCGAACCTGGCCGGTCAGTTCTGGACCGACGCCGAGCCGAACCTGCGAGCGCTCGGCTGGACCGGCGTGCTGATCAAGGGCGCCGACGTCCAGAACAGCGGCCAGCGCAGCAATGCGGTGGTGAGCCAGGTGCCAGCAGCCGGCAGCGGAGTCAACTTCGGCGCCTCGATCACGCTGAGCTTCGCTTCGTAGCGTTGCTCAGCGTGCGCGGTCAGGCGGTGCGGGTCGCGGCCGAGACCGCGTCGGCGACTTCCTGCTCGAGTCGGCTGACCAGACCCTCGTCGGGCGCCTGACCACAGAACGCGAGCCAGTTGGCCAGCATCCGATGGCCGCCCTGGGTCAGGATGCTCTCCGGGTGGAACTGCACCCCGTGGATCGGTAGTTCGCGGTGCCGGACGGCCATGATGACGCCGCTGTCGGTCTGCCCGATGGCCTCCAGCTCGTCCGGCAGGGTCTCCGGCAGGATGGTCAGCGAGTGGTACCGGGTCGCCGTGAATGGGTCCGGAAGTCCTTGCAGCACACCGCTATCCGCGTGATGCACCAGGCTGGTCTTGCCGTGCAGCAGCTCCGGTGCGCGGTCCACCGTGCCGCCGAAAGCCACCCCGATGGCCTGATGTCCCAAGCACACCCCGAGCAGGGGAGTGCGGGCTTCCGCACAGGCGCGGACCAACGGAATGGACGCGCCGGCCCGCTCCGGAGTACCGGGGCCGGGGCTCACCAGGATCCCGTCGAACTCCTTCGCGACAGCAGCGACGCCTTCGGGACTGGAGACGCGTTCGTCGTCGCTACGCCAGACCTGTGCGTGCACCCCGAGCTGGCCCAGGTACTGGACCAGGTTGAACACGAAGCTGTCGTAGTTGTCGAGGACGAGAACCTGCATGCCGTCAGGCTACTGGGTCACCCACGTACCTGATCAATCAATATGTGACCGGTCCAGCCGGTTTGGCGTACCGGAGCTTCACCGGCATCCGGTGACCGACGACGTCCACCGACGTGCGCGGCACCTCGGTGTAGCCGAGCCCGAACCGCACCACGTACTGCTTGTAGAGGGTCACCAGCGGTGCGGCGGCGAGCGCGGCGCGCATGCCCTCGACGTTGCCGATCACGGTGATGACGTACGGCGGGCTGTAGGTACGGCCGTTGAGCAGCAGGGTATTGCCGACGCAGCGCGGAGCCGACGTCGCCAGGATCCGCTGGTCCTGCATCTGGACCGCCTCGGCACCGCCCAGCCACAGTGCGTTGAGCACCGCCTGGACGTCCTGCTGGTGCACGACGAGATCGTCGGGGGTGGCGTCGCGCGGGTACTGGCCCTGTGCGTTGCGCTGCGCGTCGTTGAGGGTGATCACCAGGCCCGGTCCACGCATGGGGTCGAGGCCCAGCTCGAGACCGAGTTCGTTGGCCCGGCTCGTGATGGCACCGAGCGCGGCGTCGGCGCCGGGCGTACCGCCGTGGTGGTTCTCGAGCTGATGCTGAAGGTTGTCACGCTCGGCGGTCCGGGTCGCCGCGGTGCGCTGTGCTTCCTTCACCATGTCGACGAGGCGGGGCGCGTCACTGCGCCGGATCTCGCTACCCCCCGACACGCTATGGGTGGTGGCCAGCAGGAGGCCGGCGAGCACACAGACAACCGGCACACCGAATCGCCACGCGGAGTGGCGGGCCGGTTGGGCAGGTTCCGAGGTCCCGGCCGTCCACCAGGGCCTGCGAGGCGACACGTCTTCTGCGTTAGGCTCTGAGTGCATACCGCTCCATCGTCGCACCGAATTGCCGGTTTTTCTCCGCCGGCGCGGGAGTGCGGCACCGACTGTCCGCGAAGGTACCAATGCCCAAGTCCAAGGTTCGCAAGAAGAACGACTTCACCATCAACCCGGTGAGTCGGACGCCGGTGAAGGTCAAGGCCGGTCCGTCGAGCGTGTGGTTCGTGGTGTTCTTCTGCTCGCTCATGCTGATCGGTCTGATCTGGCTGGCGGTGTTCCAGCTGGCCGCGCTGAACCCGGCCGGTACTCCGCACCTCCTGCAGTGGATGGCCGATCTCGCCCAGTGGAACTACGCGATCGCCTTCGCGTTCATGATCACCGGTCTCCTGCTGACCATGCGGTGGCGCTGAGCTGCGTCAACGACCCCGGTTCGTTACACTCCGGCCTCGTTACGTAACCCAACTGGCAACCTGACCGACACACAATCACATCGATGTGATTCATCCCCATTGGGGATAGTGCCTGTGGATAACTTGCCCCCCAAGGGTGTGGACATCTCGTGGAACAAACTCAATGGAGTCCCCCGACAGCCGGTATCGCCGCCTGTGGAGCATTCGGCGTCGTACTCGCGGCGGTGGCCCTGACTTCGGTCACTGACCTGCCCGGACGTGTTCTCGGCGGCATCGCCGCCATCGGTCTGCTGGTCTTCGCCGGCATGTCCTGGCGCGCCCGGCCCAAGCTCGCCATCACACCGGCGGGACTGGTCGTTCGCGGCTGGTGGCGGACCGACACTTATACACAGGCAGACCTCAAGAGTGTGCGTATCACCGAATTCCGCCGGCTGACCCGTAAGGTCCGGCTCCTGGAACTCGACACCATCGACGACCGGCTCCTGGTCTTCACCCGGTGGGACGTCGGCACCGACCCCATCGACGTCCTCGACGCCCTGACCGACGCCGGACTCATTCCTTAGTTCCGCAACGCAAACGGCGCGACAACCCCCGGTAAGGGGACTGCCGCGCCGCGCGTCAGGCTGAAATTCAGGAAACGGTGATCGAGTCGACGACAACCGGCTCGGTCGGGCGGTCACCGCGGTCGACAGCGGTGGTGGCGATGGCGTCGACAACCTTCTGCGACGCCTCGTCGACGACCTCACCGAAGATGGTGTGGCGACGGTTCAGGTGCGGGGTCGGCCCGACGGTGATGAAGAACTGCGAACCGTTGGTGCCCGGGCCGGCGTTCGCCATGGCCAGCAGGTACGGCTTGTCGAACTGCAGCTCCGGGTGGAACTCGTCGGCGAACTGGTAGCCCGGGCCGCCACGGCCGGTGCCGGTCGGGTCGCCGCCCTGGATCATGAAGCCGTCGATGACACGGTGGAAGATGACGCCGTCGTAGAACGGGCCGGAGGTGCCGCCCGAGGCGTTCTCGGTGGAGTAATCCTTGGTGCCCTGGGCGAGACCAACAAAGTTGGCGACGGTCTTGGGCGCGTGGTTACCGAACAAAGCAATCTTGATGTCGCCGCGGTTGGTGTGCAGCGTCGCGGTCGCGGTCTGAATGGGGCTCGTCACGGAAAGTCAGTCTGCCACTCACATTTAAGACCCCGAAGTCGCCCCCCAACGAATAACGTGGGAGGCCGAGCCTCCGCTCGGGAGGTCTGCAGAAATCGTGTCCGGCAGAGAGGTTGGTTGATGAGCACTGTCACCGAGAACGTCCCCGAGGTCAGCCGCCCCAGCTCCGGTTCCCATCTGGGTCGCGGGCTCAAATACACCGTCGTGGGGCCGCTGCTCATGCTGCGCGGGGTGCTCGGGCTCGGCGTCGGCTCGACCGTCGGAACCGCCCGCTGGGTGGGCCGACGCTGCCACCGCAATGAGGACTCCGCCGGCGATCTGGCCGTGGTGGTGCAGGCGGGCGCCAAGCGTCGCCGGCCCTTGTTGATCGCGGGTGCCACGGTCGCGGTCCTGGCCCTGGGTGGCGTCACCTTCTCGATCGTGCGGCGCTCGATGCAGCCGGAGCCCTCCCCACTGCCCCCGAGCGTGGATGTGACGCCTCAGCCCTAGTTTTTCGCGCCGAGACTGAGCTTGGGTGCCAGATCCGGTCCGGATTTGGCACCCAAGCTCACGTTCGTCAGCGTGTACAGGCTGCGATGAGGGCGTCCGGGTCGGTCACGCTGACACCCAGCTCCCGCAGCGTCACCGTCACCCCGCAGACCTTGGCCTTGGCGGGCGGATCGATGGTGAGAGCCACGACGCCGTCCGACGAACCGTTGACCAGCCAGCGTCCGCGCCAGCCGTGCACACCCCAGGACGCGATGCGGCCTTCCCAGCGGCCGGCTTCCGTGATCGACGTCAACGGGATCTCGGCGGAGAAGCCCCAGCCCATGGTCACGTGCAACGCGCCGTCCCGCACCGCCACTTCGCTGTGCTTCGGTCCGAGGCCGAACGGCACCGACAGCGGCAACATCCACTTCGTGTAGCTGATCTCTGTCGTCATGAGGGCAGCGTAGAACCGCAATGTTGGAGCGGTGTTGGAAGGCGGACCGCCCTCGCAGACAACAAAAGCGGCCCCGATCGCTGTCGGAACCGCTTTGCGAACTGCTGTGGATTTTGTGGAGCCTAGGAGATTCGATATCTCTAGGTGAGCGGCGTGTGGAGTCGACGTCTACGACGGGGCCGCGGCTTGGCGTAGGTCCGTCGTCGTGGCCGGGTTATCTGTAGGAAGTC
>Ga0265327_10003869_pt1 | contig 13795 bp, 11 predicted proteins | sample 41621metaG_FD_202089 | JGI IMG/M metagenome (GOLD analysis project Ga0265327, IMG submission 202089) | Rhizosphere microbial communities from Carex aquatilis grown in University of Washington, Seatle, WA, United States - 4-16-21 metaG | ecosystem: Host-associated > Plants > Roots > Rhizosphere... | reverse complement strand
CAGACTCCGGCAAAACGGGGAATGAAGGCATTCGACGAGTCCTGCCAAAAACAGATCGGCAGGCTGGCTCCATCCTTCTCTTTGCGGAGAAGTGCCCCGAAGCGTTCGAGGCTGACGAGCGCGGTCAAATCGGTATCCTGACTCAGGCTTCAGACCTTTTCCCGCCTTCCCGTTCCTGCGAACAGTGGCAATGGGAATTGTAGCCATTACAGTGGCGCAACCGTCCCGGATTTTCACCGGGTTCCCTGACATTTGACTGCGATAAGCGGGATTGCTCCCGCCATTTCAAAGAACACGGCCATCCTACTCGCAAAACGTTTTAACCCAAGCGAAATTTTTACGCGCGGAAAACTTGCGCGGCCTCCCCGCAATTTACATAATACGGCCTCTTAAATTTATGAGCAAAACTCCTATTCGTATCGCGATCACCGGCGCTGCCGGCCAAATCGGCTACTCCCTCCTGTTCCGCATCGCCTCTGGCGCGGCGTTCGGCTCCGACCAACCGGTCATCCTGCATCTGCTCGAAGTTCCCGACGAAAAAGCCATGGCCGCACTGAACGGCGTCTGCATGGAGCTCGATGACTGCGCGTTCCCGCTGCTCAAGAGCATCGTGCCCACTTCCAATCTGGACGAAGCCTTCAAAGGCGTGAATTGGGCGCTGCTCGTCGGTGCCGTGCCACGCAAGGCGGGTATGGAGCGTAAAGATCTGCTCGGCATCAACGGCAAGATTTTCACCGGCCAAGGCAACGCCATCGCCAAGAACGCCGCGAGCGACGTCCGCGTGCTGGTCGTCGGCAATCCCTGCAACACCAACTCGCTCATCGCCGCCAACAACGCGCCCGGCGTCCCGAAGGAACGCTTCTTCGCCATGACCGCGCTCGACGAAAATCGCGCCAAGACCCAGCTCGCCCAAAAGGCGGGCGTGGATGTCACCGCCGTCACGAACCTCGCCATCTGGGGCAACCACAGCGCCACGATGTATCCTGATTTCTTTAACACCAAGATCAACGGTCGCCCGGTGCCCGAAGTCATCAGCCACCGCGAATGGCTGGAGAAGGATTTCATCGCCACCGTGCAGCAGCGCGGTGCCGCCATCATCAAGGCGCGCGGCTTGAGCAGCGCCGCCAGCGCCGCCAATGCGGCCTGCAACACGGTTTACAAACTCACGCACCCGACGCCGGCCGGCGACTGGTTCAGCGTGGGTGTGCATTCGGACGGCAGCTACGGCATCGAGAAGGGGTTGATTTTCAGCTATCCAATCCGGAGCAACGGCAAGGATTTTGAAATCGTTCAGGGCGTGCCGCTCAACGAATTCAGCAAGGCAAAAATCGCCGCGACCGAAGCCGAACTCAAGGAAGAGAAATCGCTCGTCGGTGATTTGCTGTCGAAATAATCAAGGCTCACGCACCCCCCTGTCGCGGTGTTCTAATACCGCGACAGGGAGTTATATTTTGACGGGAAGCCGCGTGGTTATAATTTGTCGCCAAACAAGCAGCGAAATGAGCGGCGATTGGTTCTTGCCGGAAAATGTCGCCGCCAGCAGTTGTCTGCATCTGCTGTATCAGTTCCGTTTGCCGATTCGTTGTTTGACCAAAACCTTGCATCAACCTAAACTTGCCGTCCAATTTTGGATTTATATTTATGAAAATCATCATCTGCGACCCAGTGTCGCCCAAAGGTATCGCGTTGCTCCAGCAACGTCCCGAATTTAAAGTCGTCGTCCTCCCTAAACGCCTGTCCGAGGCGGAATTGCTGCCCTTCGTCGCCGATGCGACCGCGCTCGTTGTCCGTTCCGAAACCAAGGTGACCAAGAAAGTCATCGAGGCGGCCAAACAGTTGCGCGTCGTGGGCCGGGCCGGCGTCGGCGTGGACAACGTGGATATCGAAGCCGCCACGCAGCACGGTGTGGTGGTGATGAACACCCCCGGCGGCAACACGATCACCACGGCGGAATTGAGCTTCACCATGCTGCTATCGCTGGCTCGCAAAGTGCCGCAGGCGCACGCGACGATGGTCGCCGGCAAATGGGACCGCAAATTGTTTCAGGGCGTGGAACTCGCCGGCAAGACGCTCGGCGTGCTCGGCATGGGCCGCATCGGCACGGAAGTCGCCAAGCGCGCCATCGCCTTCGGCATGCGCGTCGTCGCGTATGATCCGTACCTCACGGAAGACCGCGCAAGGGCCATCGGCGCGGAATTTGCGCCGGAAGTGGACCATGTTTATCGCGAGGCGGACTTCATCACCGTCCACATGCCGGTGACGAAGGAAACCAAGGAAATGCTGAACACCGCCGCGTTTTCCAAGATGAAGCCCGGCGTCAAAATCGTGAATTGCGCCCGCGGCGAAATCATTTGCGAAGCCGACCTCATCGCGGCGCTGGAATCGAACAAAGTCGCGGGTGCGGCCCTGGACGTTTTCGCCGTCGAGCCGCTGCCCGCCGACCACCCGTATCGCAAACAGGCGAACCTCATTCTTACCCCGCATCTTGGCGCCAGCACCGAAGAAGCACAGGAAAAATGCGGCATCGAAGTCGCCGAAGTCATCGCGGGTTATCTGCTGACCGGCGAAGTTCGCAACGCGGTGAATCTGCCGTATCTCGACGCGAAGACCTACGAACAGGTGAAGCCCTATCTGCCGCTTGGCGAGGCGCTGGGAAAATTGATCGCACAGCTTACCCCGGGCACCGCCGACCGGCTGCACATCACCTTTGGCGGCAATGCGCGGCATTTGCCGAATGTCGACCCGGTGACGCGTGCGATTCTGCGCGGCTTCCTCTCGACGAGCAATTTAAAGGACGTGAACAATGTCAATGTTCGCAGCGTGGCGCAGAGCATTGGCGTCACGGTCGAGGAAAAGAAATCGGACGAGCCGGTAACGTTCAACGAATGGGTGCATATCCAAGCCCTGGCCGGGAACCGGAAGCTGGTTTCGGCCGGCGGCACGTTCTTTGGTTCACCGAACAATCCGCGCATCGTGCGCATCTTCAGCCAACCGGTGGAAGTTCCCATCACGGGCACCTTGCTGCTGTTGAACAACGCCGACAAACCGGGCATCGTCGGACATCTCGGCACGCTGCTGGCGAAACACAAAGTCAACATCGCCAGCATGAGCCTCGGCCGCGACACGGCGGGGGGCCGGGCGCTGACGGTATTGAGCCTGGACAGCGAGCCGCCGCAGGCGGTGCTGGAGGAGCTGAAAAAAGACAATGACATCAGCAATGTAAAGGTGGTAAAGTTGTAACTCTGTTTTTGAACTTAAACGAAACTTGTTAGTCCAATTGACCAAATGAAATTGAAATTGATCTTTTCCGCCGCGCTGATGGCCGGTGTGATCTCCGCCACGGCGGCCACTGAAACCGCCGCACCTAAAAGTGCAACAAAGGCTGCGGCCACCAACGCCGATCCTCAAGCTGCCATGACGGCGCTGTTTGGTGATCCGGTCATCGTCAAGGGCAGCGGCTTTGAGATCAAACGCAGTGAGTTGGACGAAGTTCTTGCCGGTGCGAAGGCAAACGCCGCCTCCGCCGGGCAGACGCTGCCGCAAGATTTTTCCGTCGGGGTTTTGAACCAGTTGATCACGATCCAGTTATTGCTCCAAAAAGCCACGGAGGCTGACCGCGCGGCGGGCAAGGCGGACGCCGATCTCCAATTCACCAATCTGGTGAAGCGCTTTGGTTCAATGGAAGCGTTCGAACGCCAGCTCAAAGCGGTCGGCATGACCATGGACAACTTGCGCGGCAAGGCCATGCAGGAAGCCGTGGCCAAGACCGCGCTCAAGCGGGAGTTGAAAATTGCCGTGAGCGAGGCGGATGCGAAAGATTATTACGCCAAAAACCCGGCGGATTTCGAACAACCGGAAATGGCGCACGTCCGCCATATTTTGCTGATGACCATTGATCCAGCCACGCGCACGCCGCTTTCCACCAACGCCGTTGCGGCCAAGCGGAAACAGATTGAAAGCCTGCTCAAGCAGGTAAAAGGCGGCGAAGATTTTGCCAAGCTGGCGAAGGAATTTTCTGAAGATCCAGGCTCCAAGGGAAACGGCGGGGAGCTGCCGGAATTTCATCGCGGCGAAATGGTGCCGGAGTTCGAGGCGGCGGCTTTCTCGCTGGCCAAGGACCAGGTCAGCGATATTGTCGCCAGTGCTTTCGGCTTTCACATCATCAAGGGAATTAACAAGACGGCCGCGAAAAAAATTGACTATGCCATTGTCGCCGCCGACCTCAAGGAAGTTCTGGCTCGGCGGCAAATCGCCAAGCTGGCGCCCGACTTTGTGAAAAAACTGCGCGCGGATGCCAAGTTGGAAATTCTCGATCCGACGCTTAAAGCTTTGAGCGAAAAAGTTGAAGCGGCCGCCATGGCTCCCTCAGGAAACAGCCAGTAAGCGGACTTGCCAAAACCGGCGTATACGGCCATGTTGAACTTGTTATGAAAATTAAGATTGCCATCATTGTTCTTGCCATTGCCTGCGTCGGTTTGGGGATCGGTCTTTTCGCCATTAAGAAGCAGGCGGAAGAACAGCAAACAAAAGATGCCGCCACCATTTCTGACCTCTCTGGACAGGTGGTGAACGCCAAGAAGCAGATTGATGATCTCGGTCAGGTCAATATCGTCCTCACGAATGATTTGGCCGCCAGCCGCCAGCAGCTTGCCCAGCTTTCCAACAGCCTGGCCTCCGCCGCTGCGGCTTTAACCGATACCCAGTCTTCGCTGCTGAGTGCCCAAAACCAGATCACCAACCTTAACACACACATCGCCGACCTTGAGGTGCAAAACAAAGTGCTCGACCAGCGCGCCAGTGAGCTGACCAATGCCCTGGCGCAATTGACCGGCAACATTGAAAAAACCCAAGCCCAGCTCGCCATTGCGGAAACCAATCGGATCTTCATCGAACAGGAATTGCAAAAGCAAATGGCCAAAAAGGCGGAGCTGGAACACAAATTCAACGATTTGGACACGCTTCGCGCCCAGGTCAAGAAGCTGCGTGATGAAATGTTCGTCGCGCGCCGGCTTCAGTGGATGAAAGAAGGCACCGGCCAAAATAAAAAAGGAGCCGAGCTATTGATCCAGCGCAGTGTGACGGCCGCAACGGCGCCGGCATCGGTAGCTGCCCCCGTCATCGCCACTAACAAGCCGGCTGCCGTCCGTCCAGCAGTTCGCCCCGCAACGCCGGGTTCAAGCTACGATCTTAACGTCGAGGTTGGATCGGATGGCTCCGTCAAAGTCATACCACCGCTCGGTGCGACGAACAGTCCCGCACACTGAAGTGTGCCAGCCCGTCTCCGCCTGCGGCTATGCCGACCTACGAATATATCTGCAAAAAATGTGGCCACGAATTTGAGGCCATTCATTCCATCGCAGCTGAGCCGCTCAAAAACTGCCCGGAAGAGGCTTGCAGCCGGAAGAAATGGGGCCGCGGCAAAGTCTCCAAAAAAATCAGCGCGGGTTCCGGCCTGCTCTTCAAAGGCAGCGGGTTTTATATCACCGACTATCGCAGCGAAGGCTATATGTCATCGGCCAAAAAAGATTCAAGCGATTCCAAACCCGCAGCCAAGCCGGAAACAAAACCCGTAAAAAAAGCGGATTCAAAATGAACCCGGCGTTGCCTTATGGCTGCGTTGCAACCTGGCACTGGTGGACGGATTTAGCACGGCAACGATTCAACCATTTCGCGGTTTTTATCCCCCTGCTGTTTTTTTTTGCGACCGGTCACGCGCAGTCTCCGTGGCCGGAACTGGCCTTCGCACGCAGTGTTTCCGGCCAATTCATAGTCGCTGGTTCGATGGAGCCATCGCCGCTCATCCATCGTCCGGAGCTGGCGACCAATGTGAGTCTCGTCCGCCTGGAACCGGCGTTGCTTGCCGTCGCCGTCGAGCGGTTAAAAACTTCGCTCTGGAATGAAATCGGATTGCGATCGGATACGCCGTGGCGGGGCAAAATCGTGCTCAAGCTTCGCCCCGCACGATCCACGGACGATGGTGTCACAATCGTTTCCCAACCGTCTTCCCGGACTTGGAATTACCGGGTGGAATTGCCGGATGTTCTGCCTCGCACGCGCTATGTCCGCGCGCTCACTGCGGTGGTATTGCTGGAAATCGCCAATCGCAATGCCGCCGTCTCCGGTCATTCCGCAGAAATTCCCGCGTGGCTGGTCGATGGCCTGGCACAACAGGCGCTGGCGGTAGAACAGGATAAGCTCATTTTGTCCGCAGCTACAAAACCCTTCAGTAGTGCGATGCAAAACCTGGTGGTAAAACCTCAATATATCATCAATCCGCTCGCCGAGGCGCGGCATACGCTGCAAAACTCCGCGGCGCTCACATTCGACCAGTTGAGCTGGCCGTCCGACGTGCAGGTGGACGGTGCTGACGGAGGTGCCTATCACGCCAGCGCCCAGTTGTTGGTCAGCGAACTGCTGCGATTGAAAGACGGTCCCACCAAACTGCGCGACATGCTGGCCCAGCTTCCCCGGGGCCTCAACTGGCAGACGGCTTTCTTCTCCGCGTTTCGCGAACATTTCCACCAGCCGCTGGAAGTGGAAAAATGGTGGTCGCTGCGGGTGATTGCGCTGGCCGGCAACGATCCCGGCCCGCGCTGGAATGTCGCCGCCAGCTGGACCAGATTGACGGAATTATTAAGCGTGCCGGTGGAATTCCGCAGCAATTCGAATTCCCTGCCCACGCGCACGGAAATTTCCCTGCAATCCGCCATCCGCAATATAGACTCGCTCCAGCAGCCGGCCGTCCTGCAGATCAAACTGCGTGACCTGGAGCTGGCGCAATTCCGGCTGGCACCGCCGTTGGCTACGCTGGCCGATGGTTACCGGGGCGCCCTCGCTAATTATTTAGGTAAAAAAAAGCCGGTGCCAGCCGTTTCCGTTACCGGCAAGCACGCGGATGCGAAGCGCCGCAATGATCCACTCGAGGACACGTTAACAAAACTGGATGCGTTGGACGTTACGCGGCGTGAAACCGGGATCCGGTTGAAGCTGGTAGAAATGCCGAAGAATTTGCGCCAGGCCACGCCTTGAGCCGTCAACTTGACAGACCACAAACCCGATTTATAGTGCGCCATTGAAAATGAAGGCTGAAAAAACATCCAAGGACAGCGGGGAACCGCCTTCCGCATACTCGGCTCAGGGGTTGAAATCATTCTCTTCCTCCGGGCGCGGTTTCTGGCACGACGTTTCGGACGCCGACTGGAATGACTGGCGCTGGCAGCTCAAGCACCGCATCACCACGGTCGAACAGTTGCAGAAATTTTTCCCAACCCTCACACCGGAAGAGCTCGCCGGGGCCAAGCTGGCGAATCACAAACTCGCGCTCGGCATCACGCCGTATTTTTTCAACCTCATTGATCCGATGGATGAAAACTGCCCCATACGGCGACAGGTCATCCCCCGGGTCGAGGAAACTCACACTGCGACCTGGGAAATGAGCGACCCGTGCGGCGAGGATTTGCATTCGCCCGTGACCGGCCTCGTGCATCGCTACCCCGACCGCGTGCTTTTTCTGGTGACGGACCGTTGCGCGAGCTATTGCCGCTACTGCACGCGTTCGCGGCTCGTCAGCAATGCGAGCGGCTACGATTTTCATCCCGAATACGACAAACAGATCGCCTATATCGCCGCACATCCGGAAATCCGCGACGTGCTGTTGAGCGGAGGCGATCCACTGCTGCTGAGCGACGAGAAACTAGAGAATCTGTTGAGCCGGCTGCGCGCAATTCCACACGTCGAGTTTCTCCGGATCGGCACGCGCATTCCGATTTTCCTCCCGCAGCGCATCACGCCGGAACTGTGCGCGATGTTCAAGCAGTTTCACCCCCTGTTTGTCAGCATCCACTCAAATCATCCGCGCGAACTCACGACGGAAACGTGCGAAGCGCTCGCCCGCCTGGCCGACGCCGGGATTCCGCTCGGCAACCAGACGGTGTTGCTCAAGTCCGTCAACGACGACGTGGAGGTGATGAAGGCGCATCTGCAGAAGCTGCTCATGTGCCGCGTGAAGCCTTATTACATTTACCAATGCGACCTCATCGCCGGCTCCGCGCACCTGCGCGCCAGTGTGCGCAAGGGCATCGAGATCATGGAAAAACTGCGCGGCCACACGACCGGCTACGCGGTGCCGACCTACGTCATTGACGCGCCCGGCGGCGGCGGCAAGGTGCCGGTCAGCCCGGAATATGTTTTGAGCCGCAACGCCGACCGCGTGGTCATCCGCAACTTCGAGGGGAAAATATTTGAATACCCGGAGGCCACGGACGGCACGCCGCTGTTCAAGGCGCCCAAAGAAATTGAAGCACCAGAGCTGGTTTGAAATTTGCAATCGCGGAAAAGAAAATTGCGAAACTGAAACTGTCTGACACAATCGGTCTTCTTGGGAGAAGGCCGGGATGAGCAACGTGCGCTAAACCAACTATTTCCCCAGCGCCACGAATTTCCAGCTCCGGCAGAAGTGAAACCCTTGCAGCCACCGGCGTTACGGCGGGCGGAAATGAGGTTTTAAGTTGAGCTTAAAACGCGTTTCCAGCATCATTAGCGCACAGAGGATTGCACCTCTGAAGAAAAGATCAAAGGATTGGTTCCCATTCCCGAAAATCACACCACCAAAATAATTATTTATGAGCAAGAATGTAAAAAAAGTTGGAATCCTGACAGCGGGCGGCCTAGCTCCATGCCTGAGCGCGTCCATCGGTTATCTCATCGAGACCTACACGCGCAAGGCACCGAAGGTGGAAATCATCTGCTATGTGAACGGTTACATGGGCCTGCTCCAAGGCAAAAGCCTGAAGGTGACTGCCCAGGCGCGCAAGAACTGGAAGGCGTTCGTCGAACACGGCGGCAGCCCCATCGGCAACAGCCGTGTGAAACTCACCAACGTGAAGGATTGCGTGAAGCGCGGGCTGGTCAAGGAAGGCCAGGACCCGCAGAAGGTTGCGGCCGACCAGTTGATCAAGGACGGCGTGGACGTGCTGCACACCATCGGCGGCGACGACACGAACACCGCGGCGGCCGACCTCGCGAAGTTTCTCAAGACGAACAACTACGATCTCACGGTCGTGGGCATGCCCAAGACGATTGATAACGACGTGATTCCGATTCACCAGAGTCTCGGCGCGTGGACGGCGGCCGAAGAGGGCGCGCATTATTTTGCCAACGTGGTGGCCGAGCACAACGCCAACCCGCGCATGCTCATCATCCACGAAGTGATGGGGCGCAATTGCGGCTGGCTCACGGCGGCAACGGCGGAGGAATACCGGAATTTGATGAAGGAAATGAACTTTGTGCCAGAGCTTGGCTTGAGCAGTGAACGCCGCGGCGTCCACGGCATTTTCATTCCCGAGATGGCGCTCAACATCAAGGCCGAGTCCGCCCGCCTGCGCAAGATCATGGACAAACATGATTGCGTGAACCTGTTCGTCTCCGAAGGCGCATGCGTGTCGGACATCGTCGCCCAGATCGAAGCCCGCGGCGAAGAAGTGCCGCGCGATGCCTTCGGCCATGTGCGGCTGGACAAGGTCAATGTCGGCGCCTGGTTCGCCAAGCAGTTCGCCGAGATGATCGGCGCGGAGAAGACGCTTGTGCAAAAGAGCGGCTACTACAGCCGCGCGGCCGCCGCGAATGCCGCCGACCGCAAGCTCATCCAGCGCTGCGCCGTCAAGGCGGTGCAATGCGCCTTCGCCGGCAAAGGCGGCGTGGTGGGCGAAGATGAGGAACGCGGCAAACAGCTCCGCGCGATCGAATTCGAACGCATCAAGGGCGGCAAGCCGTTCAACATCAAAGCCAAGTGGTTTGTGAAATTGCTCAAGGAAATCGGCCAATCCATGGGCAAGGCAGTCGAAGTAAAGCACTGATCATCAGTTCGTAATTTCAACGGGAGGCGAAGCGGCCGCAAGGCGCTTCCCTCCCGTTTTTTTTGCCGGGTAAAGAAGCCGTGCCGTTCGCGGTTCGTCACTCATCCCCCCATCCGCCCGCGACACCCAATTCCAAAGCCTCGTCAGGGCGGCATATTCCGTCGTTTAGCCAACCGGTCTTTCAGTATTCATATTTTGCCTGGAATAGGGTAATTTTGGCCCATGAAAATCCTGTTGTTTCTGGTTGTGGCCGCAGTCAGTGTTTGTTCAACCGGCTCCCCTACCCGCGCGGGCTTTTTCGACCAATTGAAGTCAACGCTCACGACCACCAATACCTCCGCCACCAATTCTCTGCTCTCGTCGGCGACCACGGCGGCCTTGTCGCAGGAACAGATGGTGAGCGGCTTGAAGGAGGCGCTCGGCAAGGGCGTCGAGCACGCCGTCGCGACACTCGGGTGCAACAATGGGTTTCTCACCAACCGGAATGTGAAGATCCCGATGCCGGAGAAATTGCAGAAGGTGGAATCGGTCCTGCGCGCCGCCGGCCAGAACCAGATGGCGGATGATTTTGTCACCTCGATGAATCGCGCGGCGGAGCAGGCGGTGCCCGTCGCCGCCTCCGTCTTCGGCACCGCCATCAAACAAATGAGCATCGCCGACGCCAAGGCCATCCTCGCCGGGCCGGACGACGCGGCCACGCAATTCTTCCGCCGGACCACGCAAACCAACTTGCAGGCGAAGTTTTATCCCATCGTCCAAAAAGCCACGGACCAGATCGGCGTCACGGCACAATACAAGTCAATGATGGGCAAGTTCGCGGCCGTGGACACGGTCAGCAGTCTGTTCGGCAGCAAGACCGCGACAAAATTCAGCACGGGCGACGTGGATGCCTACATCACGGACAAAGCGATGGACGGCCTGTTCAAGCTGGTAGCCGCCGAGGAAAAAAACATCCGCGCCAATCCACTGGCCCGCACGAGCGACCTGCTGCAAAAAGTTTTTGGTTCGGCGGCAAAGAAGTAGCAAAGCCCTCGCCATATTATTTGAGCTACGAAGCACATCCATCCTCGACGAGCAACCTTTCCATTGCCAACCGTCTTACTCCGAGCGGCTGCCGCCACTTGGCTGCCGGGCTGACCAGAACACGAGTAACATTTTACCAGCCCGATGCGTCATATTTACCGTGAATCCGGACCGTTTATGGCGGAAATACCGCATTGCTCGCATTTATAGCGCGCTCCTGTGCCTGTGCGTGGCGGCCAGCACGCAGGGGACGCTCACGGTGAACAGTGGTTCGCTCGGCCTGATGACCTCTCCCGGGACCACCAATCACATCTGGGCCGATGCTTCGCCGACCAACATGGTGTTCGACCGTTGGGTGGGCAACACGAACACGCTGACCGATGTCTACGCGTGGCATACGACCGCCGTGATGCCGACCAATTCCGCAACCGTCACGGCCACTTACAAGCCAGCACCCATCTGGCCAATCTCGACGAACATTCTCAACGGCCTCAAGGCCTCGAATCCCAACGCCATTTTTCTCGCTTATTATTTCCCGCCGAATCCGGCGGGCTTGATTTTTTGCTTCCACGGAACGGGCGGTTCAGCCGAGCGCATCTTCGGCAGCGACAATGTGGAATATTACCAATTTCTGCGCGACTCGGTCGCGGCGGGCTACGCCGTGGCCGCGCTCGACAGCACTGATCGCGTGAACAAGCAGTGGGACGGCGATTCTTCGGGCACCAACGTGGACGTGCTCAACGTGAAAGCTTCGATCAACTACTTCATCAGCCTAGGCCTGATGACGACCAACACGCCGAAGTATTCCACCGGCATGTCCGACGGCGGCGGGTTTGCCCTCAAGCCGGCTTATTATCTTGGCTTCAGCGCGTGCAGCATCTGGTGCGCGGCGGGCGCGCCGCTCGCCGCGTTCAACGTCTCCACCGTGCCGACAATCTGGAGCCTGGCGCGGAACGATGATCTCTACGATCACATCACATTTCTACAGGATGCACAGACCGGATTGGCCAGCCTCGGCGCCCAGCACCCGCCGGTATTGGGCGAATTGCGTGAAAACACGCCCTCGCCGATGTATCCGCGGCGGTTCATGCGCATTCCCGGGTTTACTGCGGCGTATTCCCAGATGATCTACAATGACCTCAAGAACAACGGCTTTCTCGACGCACAGGATTATCTGCTGACTGATCCGAACACCAGCGGCTGGATCAACGTGTTGCCGCAAGGCTTCGCGCCCTATCAAAGCGACATCGAGGATCAATTGGACTGCTGCTACACCGCGCACCAGTTCTTCAGCGATTATAATAACAAGGTGCTTCGGTTTCTCGGCGCGCAGCATCCTCCCGTCGCTGGGCGTGGCGGAATCAGTGCGTTCAACTTCAACACTAATGGCACCTTCCATCTTACGGTCGCGGCGGATCCGGGACAGGCTTACCGCGTTCAGGCAAGTTCCGATCTCGTCCGTTGGAGCAATCTGTTCACCAATTCGAATGCGGCGGGCACGTTTGATTTTTCAGATAACGCCGCGACCAACCAGATCCGACGTTTCTATCGGACCGTTTCGCCGTGAGTTTCAGCCACCGCTATTCCACCGGGGCGAAGGAGCAACACGGGCCAATCTGAATCTCATTCGCCGCCAGCCGGGTATCAACGGCGTATTTCCGCCAGAGCCACGCGGCGACCACGGAGTTGCGCGCTTGCACCAGCGCCACCGCTTCCTTGTCCCTCATTTCAGGCAGCGCGGCCACAAACCCGTCCAATTCGGCGGCGGCGTCATCGGGATTGTGCTCATCCGATGCCTCAACATCAGGCAGGAAATCCGGCGCGGGACGCGGACTGAGTATGCTGATGAGAAAGAAAAATTGTTTGGCCAACGACCAATTCAGGCCGGAGCGGATGTCTTCCGGCAAACCGCTTTTCAGCGACTCGATGTCGAGGCTGATTTTTCCCGGCGGCACGACCTCGTTGATTTCCACCCAGTAGCCTTGTTCAAAATCGTCCACGGCGGTCGCCTGCAAGATGTCGTTCACCTGCCGGGAAATCTGCGGCCAGTCCATCGGCTGATCACCCGTTTCGGTGAACAGTTGATCCACGAATTGCGCGGCGACAATTTTTTTGATTTCCACCCTGGCCGGGTGTTCTCCTGTAGGCGGCGGATGGCACCAGGCCTCAAACCGTTTCTGCGCCTGTTCCGGGTCGCCGCCGTAAATGATGGCGCTCGCGCAGCCATCCCAAGTCTGGAACGTGTCCACCATCTGCCCGCCCCGGGCGGGAGCCGGGAGAACCTGTGATTGGGTGACGCCGGCTATAAAGAGGTATCCGTTCATGTCGGGTTGTGTTTGGTTGCGCAAAATTGAAGCAATGATTCCCGCCGTGAGCGATGAAAATTATTTTCAGAGGCGTTGTTCAATACCGCACACGCACCCAGAACTCGCGCCCAACCTTTCCTGCCGTCACCCGATTTTCCCCGCACTTGGTTCGGCGCTTAAATGTTCGACGTCCGGGGGGACTATCCTATCCTTGCGGAAAATGGTTTAAGACGCATGCACTGCTTACTGCTGTTTATCCTCGCGACAGTTTTGGCAAGCGCAGCCCTCGGCGAAGCCCAGAAGGCCGAGATGGCGGGTTATCTGTTGGTCGCCACGGAAAAAGTCCCGGATGAATTCAACGCCGGGTTCTCGCTCTATGCGGCGGCGTGGCCGTTACTGCAACAGTATCCGGGGCATCGCTTCCAGACCGGTCTCTTCGGCACCTGGATGCACGCGCAGCATGAGGGCAAACCGCCGCCGAACCTTTACTCGGACATCGAAGGCGGGCTGGGCTGGTGGCGGGACACACGCTTTCCGACCGAAACGCCGAAGTTCATCATGGGCGGTGTGGCGGCAAATTTTTCCGCAATCGCCAACGGTCCGGCGCACGGA
>Ga0265327_10003868_pt1 | contig 13798 bp, 12 predicted proteins | sample 41621metaG_FD_202089 | JGI IMG/M metagenome (GOLD analysis project Ga0265327, IMG submission 202089) | Rhizosphere microbial communities from Carex aquatilis grown in University of Washington, Seatle, WA, United States - 4-16-21 metaG | ecosystem: Host-associated > Plants > Roots > Rhizosphere... | reverse complement strand
GGGCGTGACCAAGGCGGGTCAGCAGAGCCTGGATCAGATTCGACAAGCGGCCGATCACGCCGACGGCCTTCTCGCCGATGCACTGACGAAGGCCAGTGAAAAGCTACCGATGGCGGGCGAGGATGGAAAAGGCGAGGACAAACCGCCTCCTCGGTGGACCGACAAAAATTTGTATCCGCACGATCCGACTGCCGACGATGTCAATCAAGACAGCATTGGAGATTGCTACCTAGATTCGACTATGGGCGCAATTGCCAATGCGAATCCGCAGTGGATAAAGGATCGAATACACTACGACCCGGCATCGGGAAATTTCGATGTCACGCTGTGGGACGGCAAGCAGTGGAAGCACATCCCTGTTACCCAAGAGGATATCGACACCAATATTGCGCATCACGGTGCGAGTTGGCTCGATAATGGCAGACCTGATGCACCGTTATGGCCGGCTGTTCTGGAAAACGCTTATGCGAAGTTGAAATCTCCGGAGCGAAACCTTGGAGATGCGCTGGACAATGGCATAGGCCAGGGCGGCTACCCTCAAGACGCGATGGAAGCTCTCACCGGAAACCGAGGCACGGTGATCAATCCACAGAATGTCTGGCTGACGAGGGACCACCTCGACCAAGAGATTGCACAGGCCCTGGCCAATCACCAGCCTGTCACGATTGGAAGCACACCGGATGGCAGCCCAATACACAATAGCCACGCATATATGGTCGAAAAGATCACCGGAACCGGCAGCGACGCGCAAGTCACGCTCCGCAATCCGTGGAACAGCGACAACGAGAACCCGATCATCACTGTCAGGCTTGGCGAACTCATCGGTTCTGGAATTCCTGGCGTCAACGGGCATCACCCCACTAATGTCGTCAACATTGGATCACTAGGATGAAACGGTCAACGAAGAAGATGTGGATTGGTTTTGCCGTTGTCGTATTCGTCGTTATTGCCGCTGGAGGAATCACGATGTTTCGAATTGCCCAGCGACCGGTTGTGCCATTAGCAGACATTCCCGCCTATCCATACGAAAAACATCGGATGCGGGGGGCGTCCCTTCCTATTGATGGCGTTGATTCGGCGGTCCGGACCCGTGCCGAACAGGCGTTGACGCAGTTTGCTTCGACAGTTGAGTCCGGCTACGTCGTCGCCGACAATCGGTTCTTGGCCGGCAAGGGCGGGTTTGCCTGGGACGCGATTCGCAGCGAGGCCGGAGGATATCTGCAGAGAGCAGGCTACTCAGTCGATCGCGCCGGCCAAACCCCAGAGCGCGAGATCGACTTTGCCTACATTTTATGGCGACGCGACAGCAAGTTCTGGCGACCGAACAGCAACGACCGAGTGCTTGCGGTCGCTTTACAGGACCCCGTCACGCCGGGGCCGATCGACGAGCAGGTCCATATATACGGTTACTTCAGGCTGACGCCCGCGCACTGAGCGGCATCGAGGCCCCCAGTCGAACCAAGGTGTTCAGATACGCGAACGAATCCCAATATCCTGGGCTGCTTTTCTTACCAAAGCCGCCCCCGATTCGTCGGACTGAACGTATTTCTCAGCCGCTTCAATGAACTTGTCACCGTGCTCGACAAGATTCTTGGGACACAACACCGTCGCTTCCCGCCATTCTGCGGCCAAAGACGCAAGTGCGCCGGCGGAGCTACCCACCCAACCCGACTGAGCCGACGCAAGCGCTGTGTCGCTGTCGGCGAATGCCGATTTCGCCCTCGCAGCGATCTCACCCACCTCGACACCTGATTTGTGAATCTCGGCCGGATCGACCTTCAACTCACTCATGCATCCCCCTTGCGCACAGACCCGCCGCTGCCCCCAGCTCATCCAGGTTAACCCCGCTATGTACACCTGATCAGCACGAAATTCCCCGCGACTCGGAATTGTCGGCGCTGCTAATGTCATGGCAGGCACTCGAATCTCATCTGATTCGAAGAAGGCAACCAGGGGTCCACGTTGCACAGTGACCATTCGGACGACTTCGACGACTGGGCCGACGAAAGCGACGTGGATTCCTACGATTACGTCGCCCCGCCCAGTTACTTCGATGTCGTGGAGGATGCCACCGACCGTCAGCCGCCCGCGTCCGACAGCGTGTCTGACTCGGCAGGCGTTCTCACGCGAGACGACGACATCACCGCCCCGATCGTGCTCGCAGTCAGCGTGACCAATGCCGCGGGCACGGTCACTGCCACGGCGACCGTCAGCGGCTGGTTGCAACGCATCGAACTCGAGCCAGAGGTGACCGCCATGGACGAGGCCCAATTGGCGCGCGAAATCGTCGCCACCGCGGAGCTGGCCAGCCTGAAGGGCCAGGCCAGTCAGCGCACGCTGGTCGAAGACATGCTCACCTACCACGGCGCCGACGAGCACACCGCACGCGACTACGTGGACCAGTACATGAACTTGCCCACGCCGGAGCATGCCGCCGACGCCGAGGCTGAGGCGAACGCGCGTTACCTACGCGGCGAGTACTGAGCTAACCGATCCGGTACGTCCACCCCGCATCGGCGACGCACTGCTGGATCGGGACCTTGATGTCGTCGGTCGTGATCAGGTGGTGCATACAGTTCGAGTTGCCCGACCAGAACAGCTGCAGGTCGCCGGTGTCGTGGCATTCGATCCACTGGCCCTCGGCATCTTGCCGCCACTCGACCAAGTGGTCCACCGCGTGCAGCAGTCGCTGTTCGGTGTCCAGGCGCAGATGGATCTGGAAGGTCAGCGCCACTGCCAGGTCTTCGAGCACCTGCCGCCAGTCCGGGTCGTCGGACTTCCACTCGGCCACCAGATCGACGCCCTCCGGAGCACCGTCGCGGATCAACCACGGCCGCGCCGGGCTGTTCAACTGCAGCAGACCGTCGTGAAGTGTCACTTGCCGGGAATGATCTCGATGCTGAGGGCGATGTCGGAGCCGCGAATATCCGCGACCCGTACCGTCGCGTGACGACTCGTCTTGCCGGTGACGACGGTGCACGTCTGCGCCGCTCCCACCGACGCCTGGAGAGCGCCGTCGCACACCACGGAATCGATGTTCGATTCGGTCTGCAGGCTCAGCTTGTTCTTGACCGCCGTCTCCAACTTGTCTTTGGACATGGTGGCGGCCCCGCCGCCCACGTGGACGGAACACGCGGCCAGCAGACCTGCCGCGGCCAGGGTGGCGACCCGACGCATCTTCGATCGAAGAGCCATGCTCACCGAGTATGCCCGCACGCCCGGTTCAGAACTGCGCAACCACGAAACCCGCCAGCAGCACGGCAAATCCGCCGACCTCGCCGAGGATCAGCGCCACCATTCCGGCGTGCAGACCGCCGGTCGGGTGCTCGAACTGGTTGGTGGTGTCCTGCCGCAGTCCGTGCAGAATGTACGCGGCGATCGCGACGACGAAAAAGAAGACCAAAACCATTGCGGCCGTGAGATTCACCCACGTCGGCCAGGCGCTGAGCTGCACGAACACCGCGACCAGCAGCGTGGCGAACGAGTACATCAGCGCGGCGCGGTGCGCGATGTCGACGTACGGGTGCGCCAGGTGATCGGCGTTTACGGCCATCTGCCGGTACTTCCAGATGCCGAGGATCAGGGCCAGCAGGAAGATCAGGCCGGCGGCGAAAAGCGTGACGGCGGTTGCGGTACCGAGAACCATGGGCCAGACGCTACGCGGCGGCCCATGACAGCAGTCGCTCGACCGGCCAGGTGTTGACGATCCGTTCCTGCGGCACACCGGCGTCGAGCGCCCGCTGCGCCCCGTAGCCGAGGAAGTCCAGCTGTCCGGGCGCGTGCGCATCGGTGTCGATCGAGAACAGGCAGCCGGTCTCCAACGCCAGGTTCAGCAACCGCGTCGGTGGGTCGCGCCGTTCGGGACGCGAATTAATTTCCACCGCAACGTCATTGGCGGCACACGCCGCGAACACCGCTTCCGCGTCGAATTTCGATTCCGGCCGGGTGCCACGCGAGCCCTCGACCAGACGTCCGGTGCAGTGGCCGAGCACGTTCGCCTGGCCACCGGACACCGCGCGGACCATACGCCGAGTCATCGCGGCGGCATCCATGGACAGCTTGGAGTGCACGCTGGCCACCACCACGTCCAGCCGCTCCAACAGTTCGGGCTCCTGATCCAGCGAACCGTCGTCGAGGATGTCGACCTCGATGCCGGTGAGGATGCGCATCTGTGCGAACCGGTCACGAATTTCGTCGATGACGTCGAGCTGTCGACGGAGCCGGTCCGCGCTGAGGCCATTCGCCACGGTCAGCCGCGGTGAGTGGTCGGTGAGTGCGCAGTACTCATGACCCAAACGCTTTGCGGTGGCCATCATTTCGCTGATCGGTGCCGATCCGTCGGACCAGTTGGAGTGCAGGTGCAGATCGCCCTTCAGCGCTGTACGCACCACTCCCCCACCCAAATCAGCTGCCTGAGTGCGTAGTTGGACGAGCGCGTCGGGCTCACGACCCGACCAGGCCTGGGCGATCACGGCGGCGGTCTTGGGCCCGACTCCGGTCAGCGTCTGCCAGCCGTTGGCCCGGCCCAGTTTGTCGCGCTGCTCGGGGGTCAGCGCCTCCACGACGTCCGCGGCTTTGCGGTAGGCCATGACGCGACGGGACTCCTCGCGCGCGCGGTCCTTGTAGAAGGCGATCTCCCGCAGTGCGGCCACCGGGTCCATGGCGTCCAGTCTGCCAATGCCTTGAGGAAACTCACAGGAATTAGTCGACGGTCATGACTAGTTTCAATAAGCGTGCGATTCGCCTTCAAAACCTCACCGCAAGACACGACCTGGTCGGACATGCTCGCCGTTTGGCAGGCCGCCGACGACATCGACGCGTTCGAGTCCGGCTGGACCTTCGACCACTTCTATCCGATCTTCTCCGACTCGACCGGCCCGTGCTTGGAGGGCTGGGTCACGCTGACCGCGCTGGCGCAGGCCACCAAACGGCTGCGGGTGGGCGTTCTGGTCACCGGCATTCACTATCGGCACCCGGCAGTACTGGCCAACATGGCCTCGGCGCTGGACATCGTGTCGAACGGCCGGCTGGAGCTGGGCATCGGCGCCGGCTGGAACGAGGAGGAGTCCGGTGCCTACGGCATCGAGCTGGGCTCCATCAAAGAACGGTTCGACCGCTTCGAAGAGGCCTGCGAGGTGCTCAAAGGCCTGCTCAGCCAGGACACGACGACCTTCGACGGCAAGTTCTACCAGTTGAAGGACGCCCGCAACGAGCCGAAGGGCCCGCAGCAGCCGCACCCGCCGTTCTGTATCGGCGGTAGCGGCGAGAAGCGCACCCTGAAGATCACCGCCAAGTACGCCGACCACTGGAACTTCGTCGGTGGAACGCCCGAGGAGTTCGCCCGCAAGCGAGACGTTCTCGCCGCACATTGTGCCGACATCGGCCGGGATCCCAAGGAGATCACGCTGTCGGCACACGTCCGACTCGGTCAGGATCGCGATTACCGCAAGGTTGTCGACGAGGCTGCCGGCCTCGGCGCCGAAGGCCTCGACCTGGCGATCATCTACATCCCCCAACCGCATGACCCGGCCGTGCTGGAGCCCTTGGCCGAAGCCATTCGCGACTCAGGGCTACTGACCTCCTGAGATGACCTCCTGGGATACAGCAACCGCCCGGAGCCGAGAGATCGGTTCCGGGCGGGAGTTGGTTCTTAATTATCGCGGAGGTCACAAATCGATAACGGTCAGCAAATCAGCTGACGTTACCGCCGAATACGGTCGGCCGGCGCGGTCGAGCGGGCGCTAGACGCCGAAGCGGACCATGTCCGCGGCGGTGACCAGGCGTTCGTTCTTGGCCGGAAACTCGCGGCTCTTGACCGGGTGCCGGAACAAGGACCAGGCAATACGTCCCATGCGCGAACGTGAAAGCGGGTTGTTGTACACGGTGATCACTCCTGCGGTCGGCGATTGGTTGCACCGTGGGGCCAGACTATCGCACGGCCCTCGCGATTTCATTACAACGCCGGTCATCGGCAAACCTTTGGAGGCGCGCCGTAAGTAACAGCGGCGTGTCTGATGTGACTGGTGTGATTCATGTTGCGCGAGAAGCCCTTAACTCCCTCTTAATTTAAGAAGTCGAGCACCCGCGCAAGTGACCTACCGGACAATATGAGGTCCGTCACTCGTCGGCGTCAGACGGGAAGTTCGCGCGGCTTCCGGAACACGTCGTCGAGCGTGACGGTCCGCAGATTGCGTTCCTTCAACAGATCGACCAGTTGGCCGTACACATGTGTGACCGGCAGGTGGTTCAGGTGACCGATGACCACCGTCTGCTCGGTGAAGTACTTGCTCGCCATCTTGAGGATGTAATCCTCGGTGACGATGTTCTCGTCGCCCAACGATCCTGTCCACATCGTCGGCGTCGAGTAGCCGAGTTCCGCGGCGATCCGGTCGACGTTCGCATTGTGGCTGCCGTACGGCGGCCGGTAGTACGGCCGGGAGTCGACACCGAACGTCGACTGCAGGAACTTATGGTTGCGCTCCAGCTGGTCGACGATCTCGTCCTTGGACAGTTTCGCCAGGTCCGGATGCGACCAGGTGTGGTTGCCCAGCTGAATCTGCCCCGATTCCACCAGCGGCAGCATCAGGTCCCGATTCTCGGTCCAGGATTGGTAGCGACCATTGACGAAATAGGTGAGCCGCATCCCGGTGTCGCGCGCGAGCTTGGTGTATGCACGCACCACCTCGGAACTCACGCCGTCATCGAGTGTGATCGCCACGCGGTTTTCGGCCACGCCCGGCAGGCTGCTGAGCTCGCCACCACCGGGCAGCGCCAGTCCCATGCCCCGCTGCACCGGTTCGGCCGGAGGCTTCGGCGGCGCAGCGGCCACGGTCGCTGCCGGGCCGTCGACCGCGCACCGCGCCAGGCCCACTCCGGCCACGACCGAGGCCGACAAACCGACGAGAAAGCGTCGCCGGCTCAGCTCGGAGCCGGCGAACAGGGTTCCGGGTGCAGTGGAGTAGTTCGCCATAAGTATTCAGTTCGGTCGGTCAGGACCCGAACCGATCAATTGTGCAACTCCAGTAACACCAGCCTCACGCGACACACCCAGTGGTATCGAGTCGTTACCAACGCCTCCCCGGGCGCCGAGGCGCGGCCCCTCGACCGCTCTACGTGCGAGCAACCGCCTCGTCGTCGAAGAATTCCGGCGGATAGTCCCCGAGATCGTCGGCAGTCATGGGCATCGCGCCCACCACACGCGGCTCCGACGTGCTCAACCGCAACCAGCCGACCGCACCGATCAGGAAGCACAGGTACACGAGCGGATACCACCCGCTCATCAGTTGGCCGACCCAGAACGGCCGCAGGTCAAGGAAATTCCAGTACACGCCGCTGAAGTACATCGTGGTGTTGTTTCGGCCGGGTTTGTGCAGCGTCCACATGAACACCATCGCGAACAGGCCGGCAGCACGGTACGTCCAGCCCCGAGCCCAACCGCCCTGCGCGGTGCAGGCTTTCCCGACGAGCCAGAAGATCGCCGGCGCGAACCACACCCAGTGCGCAGCCCAGCTGAACGGCGATACGGCACAACCGGTCAGGCCCACCGCCACCAGTGCGAGTGCCTGTTCACCGCGGCGGTGAGCCCAGAACGCCACCGCCAGTCCGGCAGCAAGGGCCAAGAGGCTCAAGATGATCCACAACCACTCAGGCCGTGGAAGGGGTGCGAAGAAGCGAGCGAGGAAGCCATTGATCGACTGGTTCGCCAGGTGATCGATATGGGCGATGTGCGTGGTATCTCCGAGATGACTCCAGAACCAGCCACTGTCCCTCGAGAGGAACGGCCAGATACCCACCACCGTCGCAACGAAAGTCCCTGTGGCAACGGCAAAAGCCCGCCATTGTCGAGTCAGCAGCAGGTACGGCAGGAACACCAGCGGCGTCAGCTTGATACCCGCCGCCAGACCCAACCCGACACCGCGTCCGCGGGAACCTTTGGGCCGCAACAGATCAAGCAGCACCATCGCCATGAGCACCACGTTGATCTGGCCCCACCAGAGCGTGGCCTGCACCGGCTCGACATCTATGACCGTCACGCCGAGTGCGGCACTGACTGCCGCCAGTCTCCAGTCGGCGCGAACGCCTGCCAATCGCATGATGCGCCAAGCCAACAGCGCCAAAAGCCCTAGCGACAGGATCACCAGCGACCACTTCGCGACTTCAAAACTGGCCCACGCGAACGGAGCAAGCAGCACCGTCGCGAACGGCGGATAGACGAACCACGCCTCTTTCAACGCCGGCGTCTCGTACAGCGGCTTACCGCCCCAAAGCCCATCTACCGCAGCGCGGTACGTCGACAGGTCGAAGTCGTTCTCCATCAATCCGAAGAACTTCACGTCGAACGGCACCAGCTGGTTGTGCACCACCAACGCCAGTATCGCGACAGCAACCGCACTCGACACCGCAAGACGCGGCAGCCGCGTCTGCCCTCCCCCGCTATCCACCGACCGATTTTACCGAGCAGTGCGTGCGGCGCCCGTCACCAATTCCCATGCACGTTCGTGACGCAAAAACTGAAGCCCGGCGGTGCCTAAGCACCACCGGGCTTCAATCCGATTGTATGACTATCGCTGAGGAGCAGCCGTCGGCTTGATCGGCTTCGGCAGCGCCGACTCGCCCATCAGGAAGCGGTCCACGCCGGCGGCCGCGGCGCGGCCCTCGGCGATGGCCCACACGATCAGCGACTGGCCGCGGCCCATGTCACCGGCGACGAAGACGCCGGGCACGGTGGTCTGGAAGTCGTTGTCCCGAGCCACGTTTCCGCGGTCGGTCAGCTCGACGCCCAGCTCGGTCAGCAGGCCTTCACGCTCCGGTCCGACGAAGCCCATGGCCAGGAAGACGATGTCCGCCGCGAGTTCGAAGTCCGAACCCTCGACCTTCTCGAACTTGCCGGCCTTCATGACGACCTCGTGCACCTTGAGTGCGGAGACCTTGCCGTCGGTGCCGACGAACTCCTCGGTGTTGACCGAGAAGACGCGCTCGCCACCCTCTTCGTGTGCCGAGGACACGCGGAACATCAGCGGGTAGGTCGGCCATGGGGTCGACTCGGCACGCTCCTCCGGCGGACGCGGCATGATCTCGAACTGGTGGATGCTCTCGGCACCCTGCCGGTGCGCGGTGCCCAGGCAGTCGGCGCCGGTGTCACCGCCACCGATGATGACGACCTTCTTGCCCTTGGCCGTGATCGGCGGTTCGCCGTCAGGTCCGAGGACGTCGTCACCGAACTGCACGCGGTTGCCCCACGGCAGGTACTCCATGGCCTGGTGGATGCCGTCGAGCTCGCGGCCCGGGATCGGCAGGTCACGCCATGCGGTCGCACCGCCGGCCAGGACCACCGCCTCGAAGTCTTCCTGCAACTGCTCGACGGTGATGTCGACGCCGACGTTGACGCCGGCGCGGAACTGCGTGCCCTCGGCCGCCATCTGCTCCAGACGACGGTCGATATGCCGCTTCTCCATCTTGAATTCCGGGATGCCGTAGCGCAGCAGACCACCGATGCGGTCCGCCCGCTCGAACACGGTCACGTCGTGTCCGGCACGGGTCAGCTGCTGGGCGGCGGCCAGACCGGCCGGTCCCGAACCGACGACGGCGACCTTCTTGCCCGTCTTCACGTCCGGAACCATCGGCTTGACCCAGCCCTGGTCGAAGGCGTTGTCGATCAGCTCGACCTCGACCTGCTTGATGGTCACCGGGTCCTGGTTGATGCCCAGGACGCACGACGCCTCACACGGCGCCGGGCACAGCCGCCCGGTGAATTCCGGGAAGTTGTTGGTGGCGTGCAGGCGCTCGATGCCGTCGCGCCAGCGGTCCCGGTACACCAGGTCGTTCCACTCGGGGATCAGGTTCCCCAGCGGACAACCGTTGTGGCAGAACGGGATACCGCAGTCCATGCAGCGCGAGGCCTGGACCTGCAGGGTCTCCTTCGAGAACTCCTCGTAGACCTCTTTCCAGTCCTTGAGGCGCAGGTCGACCGGCCGGCGGACCGGGGTCTGACGGTGGGTGTGCTTGAGGAAGCCGTTCGGATCAGCCACGAGCGGCCGCCATGATCGCGTCGCTGACGTTCTCGCCGGCGGCCTCGGCCCCGGCGATCGCCTCCAGTACCCGCTTGTAGTCGCGCGGCATCACCTTGATGAACTGCTCCTTCTGATTCTGCCAATCGGCCAGAATCCGCTGTCCCACAGCCGATTCGGTCCCATCGACATGGGCGGTGATCATCTCGTGCAGCCACAGTTCATCAGTGGCGTCCAGCACATCGAGATCGACCATCTCGCCGTTGATGTTGCCCGGCAACGCGCCCTGCGGGTCGTAGACGTAAGCCATACCGCCAGACATACCCGCGGCGAAGTTACGGCCGGTCTCCCCGAGGATGACCACCTTGCCACCGGTCATGTACTCACAGCCGTGATCGCCGACGCCTTCGACGACCGCCTGCGCACCCGAGTTACGCACCGCGAACCGCTCGCCCACGACGCCGCGCAGGAAGGCCTGCCCGCTGGTGGCACCGAACAGGATCACGTTGCCGCCGATGATGTTCTCCTCGGCCACGTAACCGGCTGGCGCGTTCTTCGACGGACGCACCACGATGCGTCCACCCGAAAGACCCTTGCCGACATAGTCGTTGGCGTCGCCGTTCACGCGGAGGGTGATGCCCTTCGGCAGGAACGCACCGAAGCTGTTACCCGCCGAGCCGTCGAACGTGATGTCGATGGTGCCGTCCGGAAGGCCTTGGCCGCCATGGACCTTGGTGACCTCGTGGCCCAGCATGGTGCCGACGGTGCGGTTCACGTTGGTGATCTTCATGGCCAGGCTCACCGGCACCTTGGACTCGATGGCGTCCCGACACTCGGCGATCAGCTGCTGGTCGAGCGCCTTGTCCAGACCGTGGTCCTGGCTCGACGTGCAGTACAGATCCTGCTTCATGAAGGCCGACTCCGGTTCGTAAAGCACCGGGGTCAGGTCCAGCTTCTGTGCCCGCCAGTGCTCGACGGCCTTGCTGGTGTCCAGCGCGCCGACCTGGCCGACCATCTCGTTGATGGTGCGGAAGCCCAACTGCGCCATCAGTTCCCGGACCTCTTCGGCGATGAACAGGAAGAAGTTCTCGACGAATTCCGGCTTGCCGGTGAAGCGCTCGCGCAGCACCGGGTTCTGAGTGGCCACACCCACCGGGCAGGTGTCGAGGTGGCAGACGCGCATCATGATGCAGCCCGAGACCACCAGCGGCGCGGTGGCGAAGCCGTACTCCTCGGCGCCGAGCAGCGCGGCGATGACGACGTCGCGGCCCGTCTTGAGCTGGCCGTCCACCTGCACGACGATGCGGTCGCGCAGACCGTTGAGCAGCAGGGTCTGCTGTGTCTCGGCCAGGCCCAGCTCCCACGGCGCACCTGCGTGCTTCTGCGAGGTGAGCGGGGTCGCACCGGTGCCGCCGTCGTGCCCGGAGATGAGCACCACGTCGGCGTGCGCCTTGGAGACACCGGCGGCGACCGTGCCGACGCCGTTCTCCGACACCAGCTTCACGTGGATGCGGGCCTCGGGGTTGGCGTTCTTCAAGTCGTGGATCAGCTGCGCCAGATCCTCGATCGAGTAGATGTCATGGTGCGGCGGCGGCGAGATCAGGCCGACACCCGGGGTCGAGTGCCGTACCTCGGCCACCCACGGGTACACCTTGTGTCCCGGAAGCTGACCGCCCTCACCGGGCTTGGCGCCCTGGGCCATCTTGATCTGGATGTCGGTGCAGTTGGTCAGGTAGTGCGACGTGACACCGAAGCGGCCCGACGCGACCTGCTTGATGGAGCTGCGTCGCCAGTCGCCGTTGGCGTCCCGGTCGAACCGCTCGACGTTCTCGCCGCCCTCACCCGAGTTCGACCGTCCGCCAAGGCGGTTCATCGCGATGGCCAGGGTCTCGTGCACCTCGGCCGAGATGGAGCCGTAGCTCATCGCACCCGTGGAGAAGCGCTTGACGATCTCGCTGGCGGGCTCCACCTCGTCGATCGAAATGGGTTCGCGCACACCATCTTTGAACGTGAACAGGCCACGCAGGGAGGCCATGCGCTCGCTCTGGTCGTCGACCAGCTTGGTGTACTCCTTGAACACCGAGTACTGCCCGGTGCGCGTGGAGTGCTGCAGCTTGAACACCGTGTCCGGGTTGAACAGGTGGTACTCGCCCTCGCGGCGCCACTGGTACTCGCCACCGACCTCGAGCTCACGGTGCGCCCACTCGTCGGGCCGGTCCAGGTAGGCGAGGCTGTGCCGCGTCGCGACGTCGGCCGCGATGTCGTCGAGGTCGATGCCACCGGTCGGACAGGAGATGCCGGTGAAGTACTCGTCGAGCACGCGCTGGTTGATGCCGACGGCCTGGAACAGCTGGGCGCCGGTGTAGGAGGCCAGCGTCGAGATGCCCATCTTGGACATCACCTTCAGCACGCCCTTGCCGGCGGCCTTGACGTAGTTGGCCTTGGCCTTGTCGCTCGTCATACCGGTGATGACGCCGCGGTCGACCATGTCTTCGATGGTCTCGAAGGCCATGTACGGGTTGATGGCGGCGGCGCCGACACCCACCAGCATGGCCATGTGGTGCACCTCACGGGCGTCACCGGACTCGACCACCAGGCCGACCTGGGTACGGGTGCGTTCCCGGACGAGGTGGTGGTGGACGGCCGCCGTCGACAGCAGCGACGGGATCGGCGCCAGCCATTCGTTGGACTCCCGGTCCGACAGCACGATGATGCGGGCACCGTTGCGGATGGCCTGCGACACCTTGGTGCGAACATCCTCCAGGGCGCGACGCAGACCGTCTCCACCGTCGGCGACGGGGTACAGGCAGCTGACGACCGCGGCGCGCATGCCGTGCTTGCGGCCCCGGATCTCGTGGTCGGGGTCGACACAGATGAGCTTGGACAGGTCGCCGTTGCGCAGGATCGGCTGCGGTACGACGATCTGCCGGCACGAGTTCTCGTCCGGGTTCAGCAGGTCGCCCTCGGGGCCGATGACGCCCGAGAGGCTGGTCACGACCTCTTCCCGGATGGCGTCCAGCGGCGGGTTGGTGACCTGCGCGAAGAGCTGCTGGAAGTAGTCGTAGAGCATCCGCGGCCGCTGCGACAGCACAGCGATCGGGGTGTCGGTACCCATGGAGCCCAGCGCCTCGGCGCCGGTACGCGCCATCGGCACGATCAGCTGGGTGACCTCTTCGTTCGTGTAGCCGAACGCCTGCTGACGCAGGACCACGCGGTGGTGCGGCATCTTGACGTAGTCGCCCGGAGGCAGGTCGTCGATGTGGAACAGACCGTTGTCGAGCCACTCCTGGTAGGGGTGCTCGGCGGCCAGCTTGTCCTTGATCTCCTCGTCGTCGACGATCCGGCCCTCGGCCATGTCCACGAGGAACATGCGGCCGGGCTGCAGGCGCATCTTCTTGACGACGGTCGACGGGTCCAGGTCCAGGACGCCGGCCTCGGAGGCCATGACGACCAGGCCGTCATCGGTGACCCAGATGCGCGACGGACGCAGGCCGTTGCGGTCCAGAACCGCGCCGACGATGGTGCCGTCGGTGAAGCACACCGACGCCGGGCCGTCCCACGGCTCCATGAGCGACGAGTGGTACTGGTAGAACGCCCGCCGGGCGGGGTCCATGGTCTCGCTGCGTTCCCACGCCTCGGGGATCATCATCAGCACCGCGTGGTGCAGCGGACGTCCACCCAGGTGCAGGAGTTCGAGCGCCTCGTCGAACCGTGCGGTGTCCGAGGCGCCCGGCGTACAGACCGGGAAAATCTTGTTCAGGTCGTTGTGGAACCCGAACACGTCGGTGTGG
>Ga0265327_10003867_pt1 | contig 13801 bp, 8 predicted proteins | sample 41621metaG_FD_202089 | JGI IMG/M metagenome (GOLD analysis project Ga0265327, IMG submission 202089) | Rhizosphere microbial communities from Carex aquatilis grown in University of Washington, Seatle, WA, United States - 4-16-21 metaG | ecosystem: Host-associated > Plants > Roots > Rhizosphere >... | reverse complement strand
TGTCATGGAGCCGCGCGGCACGTACCTGGTTCTCCAGGTTGGTCCAGTCATTAGGCACGTGTTCGTTGCACATCCAAACCGCGGAAGCGCCCGCCAGTCCGGCGATTTCAATGACGCGCGGATCGTTGAGGTTCAGTTTGAGGGTGCAGGGATTTTTCCCTTCCTTGAGTTCACGGAGCAGGCGGCTGGGGCGGAGTTTCATGATGGAGTGACTTCTTGGGTGATATCGTTGATGGAGATTCTGGCGCCATCCTGTTCGCGGCTGCGGCGTCCCGCAATGATCACGGCCATGAGTTCGATGGTCTGGCTGAAATCAAAGGGCGCGGCGCCGGTTTGCAGCATGGTGACAAACGAAAGCAACTGCGCGCGGAAGGCGGTGTAATAATCGCGGCAGAGCAGAGAAATCTGTCCCTGCGTGCCATAGAGATGCACCGTGCCAAAGCTGCCGACCGCGTCATAGGCCACCCCGAGCGTCACCATGGTTCCGCTGCGGTGCGTGAGCTGCACGATGTCGCTGCCATCACGATGGGTGGTCTGCGCTGTTTCAAATCCGGGGCCGAGCAGGGGATAGATGCCCTCGAGAGCGTGGATGCCGTACCGTTCCCAGGTCTTGCAGGTAAAGCTCGTGATCCAGCGCAGGTCTCCCAGCGCTTTCAGCTGTTCGGCGCTGAGCTGTAACTCCGGCGCATACCGCATGCCGCTGCTGCTCAGGATGACTTTGCCGCTGCGCTGCCATTGTACAAACTGGCGCAGGTCCGCCACATTCGTGGCCATGGGCTTGTCCACGAAGACCGGCAGCCCTGCTTCGATGAACGGCGTCGCACGCCTCACGTGGTCGTCACCGTCATCCGTGGAAATGATCACGGCGTCCACGTTTCCGATCACCTCCTCCGGCTTTGTTACGACGTGATCGATCAGACTCGCCGCGGCCACTTGAGGAGCATCCGCGGGATTGTCCGTCCAGATATGCGTGACCCGGGCGCCAGGAATGCGCACGTTTTCAATCGGCTGCTTCCCGAGGTAATCCACGATGGTCGGGTAGGGACAACGAGCCATGGTGTCGCGATCGTAGCCGTTGATGATCGCACTCCACGAATAGGGATGGCCATTGCCCTCGATCATGCCCAGCATGGCCAGGCGCAGTTCCTTGGAAGTCGTGCTCATGAAAGAGTGATGGGCAGGCCGGTGGAAATGGAGCGCAGCGCGGCCTGGTTGAACTTCAGGGTCTGCAGCGCCTCGTCAAAGGTGCACAGGGACGTCGTCTGCCCCTCCATGCCGTCGAGAAAAGCGCTCGCCTGGGCGATGAAAATGTCGTCGCGCTCCATCGGTGGCGTTTGATGCCACGACCACTCCTTCTCGCCGTGTCGCATGGTTCCCCAGCGCTGGGCGTGGCCTTCGATGCGCACACTCCCTTTCTCACAATGAAATAGAAAAAGGCTTTCGTTCGGCGCCTGAAACTGGTTCATGGCATGGCTCACCAGAATGTCGCCGTGCCGCGCGCAAATGTTGACGGTGTCCTCCACCTTCACGCCCTCGAGTGCCTGATGGGAGGCGTCGCAGAACACGCGCGTCGTTGGCCCAATGATCCATTCCACGGCATTCACGACGTGAGTCAGCGCATCCTGCACTGCGCCACCGCCCTGGTCGTGCCGCGCATAGTAGATGTCGCGATATGCAGGACGGAAGGTCGGGAAATGTTGGCCCGTGCTGGTGCTCGCGTGGAGACACTGGCCGAGGGCATCTTTCCGCAGAAACTCGCGCGTTGCTGCCACCCAGGGCATGTTATGATAAACATAAGCCACCGCTGCGAAGCGTTTCGCCTGTGTGATGGCGTCGCGAACCTGGGGTGCCATGGCGGCGTCAATCGCGAGCGGCTTCTCGATGAATACATGCAGTCCGGCTTTAACGAGCTTGAGTGCCATTGGCAGATGCAGGGGCGCAGGGGTGCAGATCACGGCCGCATCGAAGCGCCCCTTCGCCAGCGCTGCGTCCAAGGAATCGAACGTCTCCACGCCGTAGCGTTCCCTCATGGTAGCCAGGAGTGCGGCGCTGGTGTCGCAGGCGCTCACGGTGGCGCGCTGGGTTTTCTGGAAACATCGCAGGTGCCGCTCGCCAATGCTGCCGCAGCCGATGATGAGAAGGGAGTGCATGTGCGGCATGCCTTAACGCGCTGCTCCCGGCGCGCCAAGCGGATTCATCTGGTCCCGCAACGTGACCAGTTTCTTGCGGTTGTTTCGTGAAACTCGGAACGTTCAGGTAGAGGTGCCTTTGCGGCGCCGTTTTCCTCCACTCCCGCGCCATGAATTTCACGCCTTTGTTTTCGCGTTTCCGCACCTTCCTTGCAGGAGTGGGCGCGCTGGGGCTTGGGACCTTCTTCTTTTTTACAGAAATGGCTCACGCCCAGGAGACCAGCACTTCGTATCCCAAGCAGCATCGACTCACCTTCGACGAGTATGAGAGTACTCTGCGCTTCTGGAGAAGTCAGCATCCCAAGTGGATGACTTTGGAACGGCGTGCCATCTGCGCGGAGAGCCTGCCGGTTTATCTGGTAAAAATTACCGACAGCAGTGTGCCGGACAAAGACAAGCAGGTGTGCCTGGTGACCGCGCTGCATAGCGGGCCGGAGCGCACCGGCGCTACCGGGACGCTGGCGGTGATGGAATGGCTCCTGGGCGATTCGCCGGATGCGGTGGAGACCCGGCGAAAGCAAATCGTGCTCTTCATGCCGATCATCAATCCGCTGGCCATGTTCTATACGGACCGCTTCCGCAATGATCACGGTGTCGATCCCTATACCGGCCTTGGGCGCGTGGGAAAGGTTTGGGACATCAAGAAACTTTCCCTCATCAAGCCGGAGGACGCGCCGGAATTGGCTGCGCTGGTCTCCGTGGTGGACCAGTACCAGCCGGAAGTACACGCGGACCTTCACGGCACCGGCCTTCAGGAATATCCGCCGGACCAGCTTGGCTCCCGCCAGATGTACCAGGGCCAGATCATGACGGAAATCACCGGCAGCGCCTACTCCAACTATGCGCTGCGCCCCTGGGATTGGCGCATCACGGAGGCCATGATTGCCGCGGGCCGCGAGGCAGGGTTCCCCTCAGACCGCTTCGAGGCGGACGCGGAGCGCGCCTTCTGGGGACCCGAACTGGCGCCACTGGGTGGCAAACTTTGGCATGGCATGCCCCTCTTCTACTCCGCGCACTACGGCTACGCCAAATATCACACCATGATCTGTACCCAGGAAGTGAGTTGGGAACAGAGCGTCGTGGCCCGCATGCAAGGCCTGTTTCGCATCGGCAACCAAGTGTGGAATGACGAACGTGTCGCGGGCTATCCGGTGAACCGCGTCAGGCATTTCGTCGGCAATTTTGTCACTGCCGTCGGAACCAATTCCGCGGAGTGTCGCCGCAGCCGCGTGGAGCTTTGGGGCAGGCAGGAAAATTTCGCGCTCGGCTTCCTTTACCCGCAGACGGCGGGCCGGGCCAGCTTCGTTTGCGCCGTGAACGCGGCGGCCAAAAAAGCCGTCGCCGCTCACGACATTCCGGCTTTGATCCAGAATCTCAAAGCGTTGCCGGGAGCCGCTTCAGAAAATCTCGCCCGCTTCCTCAAGGTTGGACCTGAGCTCAAGCTCGCCATGGACACGCCGGAGCCACAACTTCTCGCGGCCAAGAATGATGCAGAGCTGCCACTGGAACACGGCATCGGGTTTCGTCTTCGTGTGCCGTATCAGAAAGCCGCGAATCTACAGGTGTGTTTGAATGGTGAGCCGTTGAAGCGTGCTGATCTCGACGGCTATGAAAGCTGGACCGCCGACGGCTTCACCCAGATCCAGGTGAACCTTTCGCCTGCCAAGGCGCGGGCCACCGGACTGTTCTTCATCACCTGCGGCTATGAGCCAGAGAGGGACGGCCGCATGGCGTGGATGCCACCTGCGGACGTGCAGAAGCAGTGCGCCACCGTGCAGGCGGATGCCACCCCGCCCACGCACACGGACCTGCCATACGGCGCCCATTTCCATCAGAACATGGATGTGTGGCTGGCGCATTCGGACAAGCCTTCGCCGATGGTGTTTTACGTTCATGGCGGTGGCTGGGCAGCCCAGGACAAGACCGACATTCATCAGCACCTGAATGTCCGCGCGTTCCTGAATGCTGGCATTTCTGTTGCCTCCATCAACTACCGGCTTCTTCAAGACGCGAATGCCGCCAAAATATCGCCGCCTGTGCGGTGGCCGCTGGGGGATGCGGCGCGTGCTTTGCAGTTTGTCCGTTCGAAAGCGGGCGAATGGCATCTCGACAAGGGACGCATCGCTGTCACTGGGGTGTCGGCCGGCGGCTGCTCCTCTCTTTGGCTCGCTTTTCACGATGACCTCGCGGATCCGCAGAGCGCCGATCCGGTCGCCCGTGAATCCACGCGTACCTACGCCGCCGCCGTGGTCGCACCAGTCGTCTCGCTCGATCCCCGGCAAGTCCGCACATGGATCCCCAATGCGATCTTTGGCGCGCATGCCTTTGGCTTTGCGGAGATGAACCGGAAGGATTCCTTTGAGCCGTTCCTCGCCGCGCGTGACAAGTATCTGCCGGATATCAAACGCTACTCACCCTTTGAACTCGTGGGCAAAGATGCGCCGCCGGTTTTCGTGGAGTTTCCGAACCAGGACAAATTACCGGTACGGGGCGATCCTCAAACCGATCCATCCCACTCCGCGCTCTCCGGAGTCATGCTGGAGGAAAAAATGAAGGCACTCGGCGCGTCCATGGAGCTGCGCTACAAGAACGACGGGAGAACAGGTCACAAAGACATCCAGGAATATCTCATGGACCTCTTTTCCAAATGAAACTCCTTCCCACTCTCCTCATGGCACTGGCGGTCTGCGTGCCTCCGGCGTTCGCGGCCGATGCCGCCTTCACCCTCAAGCTGGACACCATCAGTTCCGGGTTCGACAAGAAGTCGTGCTGGGTGCATCCGCGAGCGGGGGCCATTCCGGGAAATCCGCCAGAGATTGTCCTCACAATGCAGAAGGCGATGCTGGTGGGCAGCGATGTGTTCTATGCGCTCAACGAAATGCGCACGGATGATCTGGGAAAAACGTGGACGGGGCCCATCGAGCATACCGACACGTTGGGACGGCGCAACGAAGCGGATGGCGTGGTGGTGGCGGCGAGTGATTTCTGGGCCAAGTGGCACGCCAAGAGCGGCAAGTTGCTGGGCATCGGCCATGATGTGAGATACAAGGACAACAAGGTGATGCCGGTCAGGACGCGCGAGACGGTGTTCTCCGTGTACGATGCCGCAAATCACACCTGGACGCCTTGGGAAACGCTGGTCATGCCGGACAGGGACCGGTTTTACAGCGCGGGGGCGGGCTGCTCCCAGCGCGTCGATTTGCCGGATGGTGACATTTTGCTGCCGGTTTATTTCACGCCGAAGGGAGAAAAGTTTGCGCACGCAATGGTGCTGCGCTGCGGCTTTGACGGGCGGCATCTGAAGGTGAAGGAGTTGGGTAACGAACTGCGGGTAGATACGGATCGCGGGCTCGACGAGCCCTCGCTGACGCGTTTTCAAGGGCGCTACTATCTCACGATTCGCCATGACCAGCGGGCGTACGTGAGCACGAGTGAGGACGGGATGCACTTCACGGAACCCAAGGTCTGGACGTGGGATGACGGCACGGACCTTGGCAGCTACAACACGCAGGCGCACTGGGTCACGCATGACGACGCGCTGTATCTCGTCTACACACGGCGCGGCGCCAACAACGACCATATTCCACGCAACCGCGCGCCACTGTTCATGGGACAGGTGGACACGAAGAAGCTCTGCGTGATGCGGGCCACGGAGTGCGAACTAATGCCGCAGCGTGGCGCCAAGCTCGGAAACTTTGGCGTCACGGAGGTCAATGAACACGAGACCTGGGTCACCGATGCAGAGTGGATGCAGACGAAGGGACCCAATTATGCCGACTTCACGCAGTGCATGAAATACGGCTCTGACAATGCAGTCTTCGCCGCGCGCATCCAGTGGAAGAAACCCAACACCAGCTGGAACCAGCATTAACCATGAACGCCACCGTCAATTCACCCTCCCAGATTCTTGAGGACTATGAGCGCGATGGCGTTGTGGTCGTGCGCGAATTCCTCAGCGCCGCGCAGGTGCAGGAGTTACGGGATGAGATCGCCCGCTACATTCGCGACGACCTTTACTCAAAGCCTGCGGATGCGCGCACGGTGGAGGCGGACGGGGTGACGGTGCGCAATCTCTGGCGACTGGAACAGCACAATCCTGCGCTGCTCCGTTTCGCGCAGCAGCCATTCATTCGCGATCTAGTGCGGTCCATGGTGCACGGCGAGCCGGAACTCATCGCCATCGAAACTTTCAATAAGCCGGCGCGTGTGGGCTCCGGAGTGCCGTACCACCAGGACAATGCCTATTTTTGCCAGGCGCCTCCGGATGTGCTCACCGTGTGGATCGCGCTGGATGCGGTGACCGAAGCCAACGGGCCGGTGTTTTTCGTGAGGGGTTCGCAGCATCTCGGCGTGCTGCCCACACGTCCTTCCGGAGTGCGCGGAAATTCGATTGGCATGGCGAAGCCACCGCAGACGCCGCTGGAAGAGCAATTCTGCGCCCTCCTCGCTCCCGGCGACGCGAGCATTCACCACTGCAATACCATTCACCATTCCGCGCCGAACCGGACCGAACATTCCCGGCTCGGTTTTCTGCTGGTATTCCGAGGCCGCCACACACAAACCGATCCCCTCCTCAAGGCCATCTACACGGCCGCCGCGACGGCCTTGCCACCAGCCTGAGTTACGGGGCAAAACTTTGTGCTGCCTCCCGTATCCTTCCGACTCATGAGCCGACCTTTTACTTTTCTCACTTCCGGTTTCTGCGCTGTTCTTCTTCTCGCTGCGTTGGGATGGAGCGGGCCTTGCGCTGCGGAACTTCGTGCGGGCACCGCCAAAGTTGACGTCACTGACCGAACTGGGTCGGTGCATGATCCTTCCTACGCGAAGGCTCTCGTCCTGAAGGAGGGCGAGACAACTGTGGTGCTGATTACCGTGGATGCTATCGCCATTGGGGAGATTGGCCGCATTGGGAATGGGTTCCTGGGAACGGTGCGTGCACAGCTTCAGCAGGAGCTTGGCATTGCCCCCTCGGGCGTGTTGGTCAATGCGAGTCATTGCCACGGCATTGTGCTGGGGGATTGTGCGCCTCTGGTGGTGGGCGCGGTGAAGGAGGCGATGAACCACCTTGTGCCGGTCAAGGTAGGCGCCGGCACCGGACGTGAAGATCGTATCAGCGAAAACCGCCGCATCAAGATGAAGGACGGCAGCATGGTGGACATGCGTCGTGCTTATTCGATGCCGCCGGACGATCAGGTCGCGGGCGTCGGTCCCATCGATCCGCAGGTGGGCATCCTGAGACTCGATCGTTTGGACGGTCACCCCTTGGCCGTGCTCTACAATTTCGCCTGCCATCCCATCATGAATCCACCGGGGAAGGGAAGTTCCGCGGACTATCCCGGCTATGCGTCGAAGGTGATCGAGGAAACTCTTGGCGAAGGCGCGATGGCATTTTTCGTGCAGGGTTGCGCGGGCGATATCAATCCCGTCCGCTACAAGGAAGTGAATCTTCTCCCTGATGCGGAGCCGTTGGGCACAATGCTCGGTCTCTCAGTGCTGAAGGCGCGGCAAAAGATCGAAACGAAACCCGTCGCCTTGCTGAAGGTCAGCAATGAAATCATCTCCGTGCCGCGCGGCGCGGACTTGGAGCGGCGCATTGCTGCCATTCAAGCGGAGCAAACAAAGCTTCTGCAATCGCTGAAGCCCACTAATATTAACTTCAAAACGTTTCTGCCTCTGCTGTTGGAGCAGAAGCTGTCGCCGGATTTTCCTTCGCACTATTCCCAAGGCTACCTGCATGACCGGGCCCTTGGCCGGGACGACCTGCAAAAGCTGGATGCCGACAACCGCGCCAGCGTGCAGGATTACCTCAAGAATATCGAGATCATGGAACGGCTGACCCGGCTGAACACAAATCTCGCCCTGCTCAAAAAGCACCTTGCGCAGAACCAGGCGGCTGGGAAGCCGACTCTGGACGTGGAGGTGGCTGGCCTGCGCGTCGGCGATTTCAAGCTGGTGACTTTCCCGGGAGAACTGACCGTGCAGATCGGGCTCAATCTCAAGAAGACCGCGAATGATCCATTCGCCTTCGTTGCCGGATACACGAACGGCTACATTTACTACATGCCCACCGTGGAGCAACGCCTCAACAGCGGCTACGCTCAGGAGGATTGCGACTGCCTTGTCGCTCCGGAGTGGCAGAAGATTTTTGAGACCAAGGCCCTGGAGGTCCTGCGCGCGTTGGCTCGCTGACCCTGTTGCTCATCCAAAATTTCAAATCCGAAATGCTCAAATCCCTTTTCGTCACTCTCGGCTTGTTCGCCGCTCCTTTCGTGGGGGCGGCCACACCGGCCCTTTGTGAGACATGGCAGACGGGCTACACCGGGGCAGACGCCACGGGCCCGCAAGTGCTTGGGTACTGGAAGTTCGAACCGGGCGCGCCCACTCGCGATGCTTCCGGAAAAGGCCACGATTTGACTTTCAATGGTGCGCACCCGGCGCCGCAAGGAAAGCGTGATGGCGCGCTGGAATCTTTTGCCAACGAAGCAGGCGCCGACCGTCGTCATGCTGCCATCGCTCTCAACAAACCCGACCTTTCGCCGAAAGGCGCGTTCACTGTCGAACTCTGGATCAAACCCAAGCCGGAACTCGCTACCGCAGCCCAAGTAGTGCTCGTCGACAAGAAGTACGCTTCGCAAAATGACTACCAGCTGAGACTGCTCGCCGCGGACAAAGCAGGGAACCGACGCATGCAGGCACAGCTCGGATTTGGCGATGTGTCGGAAATCATGAGTTCAGAGCCATTCCAACCCGGCACGGAGTGGCAGCACTTGGCATTCACTTATGATGGCGCGGGCGAGGTCCGCTTCTTCCGCAACGGAGCTCCGCTTGGTATCGAGCGCAAGCCGGGCCATGGCGCCGTGATCCCGGGCAAACAACCGCTCTCCATCGGAGACCGCGTCGGCAGCACCTATGCGGGATTCCCGGGGTATATTGATGAAGTGCGCATTTGCGAAGGCGTGCGGGAGTTTCGTCCCATCGCGGTCGAGTTCCGGACAGACCGTCATGTCTGGCGGCGCATGGAGAAGAATCCGTCGATCGGGGTGGTGGTGCGCAATCTTGAAAAAGTAGCCACCGCCCCTCTCAAGGTGCGCTTGTCTCTGAGTGGCATGGGAGAGAAAGTGGTGGACGTGCCGGAGTTGGGACCTGGCCAGAATCAGGCGTTGGCCTATTCCTTCAATACGGCACTTCGACCGGACAGCTACCGTCTCAGGGCGCATGTGGAGACGTCGGGGCCGATGCCTTTTATCAGTGAAGAGGAAACGGAACTTACTCTTGTGGCGCGTCCAGTGCCGCGCATGCCGGTCGTTATGTGGGGACTCGGTGGTGGTGCGGAAGTGCGCCGCGAGATTCCCCGGCTTAAGGACATCGGTTTCACGCATTGCCTCGGAGCTGGTGAGGACTACGCCGCAATTTGGAAGGCAGGCAAACCCGTCCCACCTGAGAAGGAGGAAATGATCCGCGAAGAGAAAGCGACGCTGGATTTTGCGTTGGCCCACGACTTCGGCATCGCCCTCAATGCGGAGCCGGGCCGCTGGCTCAAGAGTCGACCGGAACTCGCCCGGCTGGACCGTTTCGGCAAACCCTATGCCCGAACGGACGCGAACGCTGCCCTGCCGGGCCTGGCAGAATTCTGTTTCAATTCCGGGGCGTCTCTTGCGCAAACTTACGGCGGCTTCCCTGCCTGGGAAGCCGCCTTGGTTAACTCTGAAGTTCGCGATGATTCTCAACTCAGTTTTTCGGACTTTGACCGCTCTGCCTACCGGAAATTCTCCGGCACAGACATTCCCGCGGAAGCCCTGCAGAAAAGCGGCGTGGATTGGACCAAGATCAAAGGCTTACCCGCGGACCGTGTCATTCCCGATGATGATCCATTGCTCAAATATTATCGTTGGTTTTGGACCACGGGTGATGGCTGGCCTGCGCTGAATACCGCAGTGCACAAGGGACTGAAGTCCACTGGGCGCAAGGATGTGTGGACGTGGTTTGATCCCACCATCCGCACTCCCAGCGTGGGCGGCAGCGGCGGTGGGCTCGATGTGCTCAGCCAGTGGACCTACACCTATCCCGATCCACTGCGGATCGGATTTTACACTGATGAACTTTTCGCCATGGCGGCAAATTCCCCGCAGCACCCGCGCGTCATGAAAATGACGCAGCTCATCATGTACCGCTCGCAGACTGCGCCGAAGAAAGCCGGGCCCGGGCATATCGGTTCGCCGTTTGACGATCACGACCCAGAGGCCGCCTACATCACCACCGCGCCCATGCATGTCCGCGAGGCGTTTTGGACAAAGATTGCTCGACCCCTTAGCGGCATCATGTATCACGGTTGGCAGTCACTCGTGCCCACGGATTCCCTTGGCGGTTACCGCTATACCAATCCGGATACGGAGGTCGTTTTGCGCCGGCTTCTCCGGGATGTGGTAGAACCACTGGGGCCCGCGCTTCTTCAGTTGGGGGATCGCCACCCAGACGTCGCGTATCTCGACAGCTTCACTTCCCAGATGTTCGCCCGGCGCGGAAGCTACGGCTATTCCGGGGACGAAGCCTACCTCACGCTGCTGTATGCGCAGCTTCAGCCGGAGGTCATCTATGAGGACGCCTCCCTGGACCACTTCAAAGTGCTGGTGCTCGCCGACTGCGACGTGCTGCCCGCCAGTCTGGCCAAGCGCATCCACGAGTTCCAGCAGCGTGGGGGCATAGTCGTTGGTGATGACAACCTTGCTCCTGCTGTCAGGCCAGACATCCGCATTCCCAAAATGGTGCGCACCAAGAAGGGCGACGCCGACAAGGCCACGCTGCTCACCAACGCCGCCAAACTCCGTTCCGATCTGGATGCCAAATACACGCGCCACGCGGACAGCTCAAATCCCGAGGTCGTGGTCCGCTGCCGGCATGCCGGAGAGAGTGACTACGTCTTTGTCGTCAACGACCATCGCGAGTTTGGCACATACATTGGCCAGCATGGCTTGGTGATGGAAAACGGCGTACCGTCCGAAACGGAAATCTCCCTCCAATCACCGGAGGCCCACGTCTATGACCTCCGCAAGGGACGTGAAATCAAGGCCGTCCACGAAGGTGGACGTCTTCACTGGCCGGTGGAACTCGGTCCCTGCGAAGGCGGCATCTTCATGGTTTCACCCAACGAGATTGAGCTTTTGGAGTTCTTTCTTCCCGACATTATCAAAAGAGGGGATCAATTCACGCTATCCGCGGACATTTCGGACCGCGGCGGTCATCCGGTGCCAGCTGTCGTTCCGGTGCAGTTGCAGATCACCGATCCTTCCGGTCGACTCGCGGAATTCAGCGGCTACTACGGCGCAAAAAACGGCCACCTGGAAATCCCAGTGGACATCGCGGTGAACGACGCCCCCGGCGTTTGGCAGGTAAGCCTGCGAGAACTGGCCTCGGGCTTGGAACGCAGCGCCTATTTCCGCGTCGCGCCCTGACACATTTATTGCCCAACCATCCATGAAAACACGCTCCTTCCTCCTCTCCTTTCTTGCGGCGCTCGCGTTGCCATGCCTCGCGGCTGAAAAAGACATTACCGTGGGCAGCGGCCCTGTGCCGATCAGCGAAGCCACCTTCTTTGCGTTCGATGACCACAGCATCCCGTGGCAGCACAATCTGAAGCTTACCATGGTGCAGGCCACGAAATATCCCGGCAATCCCGTCCTAACCACCGGCCCGGAAGGCGCGCCGGACCACGGCCACGCGGTGCTTTACGGCTCCGTCATCAAAACCGGCGGCAAGTTCCGAATGTGGTACCTCGGCATGATCGAATCCGGATTCGTGAAGGGGCAGGCGCCCGGCTGGTGGCGGCCCATGTGCTATGCGGAAAGCACAGACGGCATCCACTGGACGAAGCCTGATCTTGGCCTTGTAGAGTTGAACGGAAACAAGCACAACAATATCTGCCTCATCCAGGGCGAGCCGTTTTCTCTCACGCGGGTGAATGATTTCCTCTCGGTGATGCATGATCCTGCTGATCCCGACCCCGCGCGACGCTACAAGGTCGCTTATATCGCGCACGTGCCTTATGATGACATTCACGGTGGCATGAGCGCCATTGGCATCAAGGAAAGACGCGTGGGCGCAACCATTTGCGCCACCAGCGCGGACGGCCTCACGTGGAAGATCGTGGGCGACCGCCCTGCCAACGCGGGCAACGAGCGCTTTGAGGTTTCGGGCCTCTATCGCTTTGGCAATTTCTACTACACCACGGGGCAGCTCATTTCACCGTGGAACTGGCGCGCGGACGGCACCAAGCAGGGCCGTGTCATGCTGGCGTACCGCTCGCCGGATTTCACTACATGGACCAATTCCAAGGCGCTCTCCTTTGCCCGCGTCGGTCAGTTGACCGCCACGCCGGTCACCGGCCAGCAGACCCATATGGGTGCGGGCCTGTGGAATCGCGGCAATGTTCTCGTGGGACTCTTCGGCATGTGGCAGGACGCCGCCGCACCGCCGCCGAAGGGGGCTGCGGGCTTGACCGGCGTGCGCATTGACCTTGGACTGATTGTCAGCGACGACGGCATTCATTTCCGTGAGCCGGTGCCGGATTTTAAAGTCATTGCGCGCGGTGGGGAAAACGATTGGGACAACATTGCCCTGCTTCAAGGCCACGCCTTTGTGAACGAGGGTGACAAGACCATGATTTGGTACTCGCACTGGGACACCGGCGCTTCGCTCAAGAATATGAACATCGGCCTCGCCACGTTGCGCCGTGATGGCTTTGGCCATCTCTCGCGCATGGAGGAAAAGAATGACGCGGAATTTGAAACCACCTTCTTCACCCCCGGCAGGAGTGGGAAACTCGTGCTCAATGTGGATGGCAATGCTGACGATGCGCCGTTGATGGTGGAGTTGCTCGATGACCACGATCGGCCCGTGCCCGGCTACTCCGGCGCGGACGCAGCGAAGGTCACGACGAACGGGACCCAACTCGAAATCAAATGGCCTGCGAAAAAGGCCGCAGCATTACCTCAGGGGAAGACGCTTGCTGTTCGCGTAAAGTTTCCCGCCAACAGTGCCGCCCATCTCTATGCACTTTACGTCACCGAATAATCGCCTCACCCGCTTGTCTCATGAATCTCGATTCATCTCCTTTTCCTTCACGCCGGCACTTCCTCCATACAGCGGGAGTGCTTTCTGCCGGCGCGCTCGCGGGCCTTTCCCATCGCGCCTCCGCAGCGCCGGAGGCAAAGATCCATGACACCAAGATCATCAGCCAGGAGTTCCAATACTACCATGGCTGGCCAACGGTAGCCCGGCGTGCCAATGGCGAACTTTGGGTCACTTGGTCGGGAGGGCGTGAAGCACACGTGTGTCCCTTCGGACAGGTGCACTCCATGACTTCGCGCGATAACGGTGACACGTGGAGTTTTCCGCGCGTCCTCTTGGACAGTGCGATTGATGATCGCGACTCCGGCGTGCTTGAGACGGCCAAGGGCTCGCTCATCGTGACCACGTTCACTTCGCTGGCCTACGAGCCTTCGCTCAAAAAGCAGCTTGCCTCGCCCACCTGGCCGGCGGAGAAGCTGGCTCATTGGAAGGCCGCTCACGCACGTCTCGACGATGCGGAGCGCAAGGCGGAACTCGGCGAATGGCTC
>Ga0265327_10003866_pt1 | contig 13804 bp, 9 predicted proteins | sample 41621metaG_FD_202089 | JGI IMG/M metagenome (GOLD analysis project Ga0265327, IMG submission 202089) | Rhizosphere microbial communities from Carex aquatilis grown in University of Washington, Seatle, WA, United States - 4-16-21 metaG | ecosystem: Host-associated > Plants > Roots > Rhizosphere >... | reverse complement strand
CGAGCTTGGGCTTCAGCCAGGACTCGAAGTCGTCGACGAACTCGTAAACCACCGGCACCAGCACCAGGGACAACAGGGTCGAGGTGATCAGGCCGCCGATCACCGCCACAGCCATGGGCTGGCGGAACTCGGCGCCCTTTTCCAGGGCCAGCGCCGTGGGCAGCATGCCGGCCGCCATGGCCACGGTGGTCATGACGATGGGCCGGGCTCGTTCGCGGCAGGCCTCCAGCAGGGCCTCGCGCTGGGTCATGCCCTCCCGCTCCCGCTCGATGGCGTATTCCACCAGCAGGATGGAGTTCTTGGCGGCCAGGCCCAGCAGCATCAGGAACCCGATCAACGAGGGGATGCTGAGCGACAGGTGGAAGATCAAGAGACCCATGAAGGCCCCGCCCACCGCCAGCGGCAGGGCCGAGAGGATCACCGCCGGCTTGAAGAACGACCGGAACAGCAGCACCAGCACGCCGAAGATCATCAGCACGCCGGCGGCCACCGCCTTGCCGAAATTGCCGAACAGCTCCTGCATCGCCTGGATCTGGCCCAGCGCCGCGGGATGCACGCCGGGGGGCAGGTGCTTCATGATCGGCAGGTTCTGGATCGCCTTATAGGCAGGTCCCTGGACCGAGCCGTTGAGCTCGGCCGTCACCGTCTGCTCGCGCTCGCGGTTGAGGCGCGAGATGCGGGCGGGGCCGGCCTGGAAATAGACGTCGGCCACGGCGTCGAGGGTGGTGAGGGCGCCGCCGGCGGCGGGCACTCTCAGCGCCTTGATCTGCTGCAGGTCGCCGCGGGCGTCGGACGGCAGGCGGATGCGGATCGGAATGCGGCGCTCGCCGACGGTCATCTTGGCCACATTGGCGTCGATGTCCCCGAGGGTCGCCACCCGCGCCACCTGGGCGATGGCGTCAACGGAGACCCCCAGCCGCGCGGCGTCGGCCGGGCGCGGCCGGATCACCACCTCCGGCCCGATCGGCGGCACAGCCGGCTTGGGATCGGCCACCAGGGGCAAGGTGCGCATTTCCTTCTCGAGCTCGAAGGCGGCGCGCTGCAAGGCCACCGGATCGTCCCCGGTGAGCACCTGCTGAATGCCGGCGCCGCCCTGGAAGTCCAGGAAGCCCACCCGGGCGTCCGGTACATTGCGCAGCATCTGGCGGGTGGCGTTCTTGACGTCGTCGCCCCGCAGGCTGCGCTTCTCGTCCAGCAGCACGATCACCGTGCCGTCGGTGAGGTCGGAGCCGCCGCCGCGGCCGAAGCCGGGACCACCGGTGGCCGCCGTCGAGCCCACCTGGGTGAACACGCCGCGAACCGCGGGCCGGCCGACGAAGATCGAGGAGACCTTCTGAGCGACGTCCTCCATGGCCTTGGCCGAGGAGCCAGGCGGACCCTGCAGGTTCACATAGACATAGTCGGGGTCGCCGGCCGGCTGGAAGCCCTGAGGCAGCAACGGGATCAGGGCGAGCGAGCCCACGAACATCACGCCGCCGAACACCGAAGCGATGATCCTGTGGTCCAGCGCCCATTCCAGGGCGTTGCGATAGAAGCCCTCGAAGGGCTTGCGCGGCTTGGCGTTGTGATTGGCCTTCAGCAGATAAGCGGCCATCAGCGGGGTGAGCAGGCGGGCCACGACCAGGGAGAACAGCACCGCCACCGAGACGGTGATCCCGAATTCCCGGAAGAACTGGCCGGGGATCCCGCCCATGAACGAGACCGGCATGAACACCACGACAATGGCGAAAGTGGTGGCCACCACCGCCAGGCCGATGGCGTCGGCGCCCTGCATGGAGGCCTCATAGGGCCGCAGACCCTGGGCCACGCGTTTCTCGATGTTCTCGATCTCCACGATGGCGTCATCCACCAGGATGCCGATCACCAGGGTGAGCGCCAGGAGCGTCACCACGTTGAGCGAGAAGCCCAGCACATTCATGACGAAGAAGGTGGGGATCAGCGACACCGGCATGGCGAAGGCGGTGATCAGGGTGGAGCGCCAGTCCCGCAGGAACAGGAACACCACCAGGGCCGCCAGGATCATCCCCTCCAGCAGCACGTGCTGAGTGGCGTGGAAGCTGGCGCGCGTCTCGTCCACCGACGAGAAGATGCGGACGAACTTCACGCCCTTGTACTGGCCCTGCAGCTTGGCGAGCTTGGCCACCACGGCGTCGTCCACGCGGACATCGCTGGAATCCCGGGTCTTCATCACCTGGAAGCCCACCACCGGGCGGCCGTTATAGCGCGCGAAACCCCGCACCTCGGAGCTGCCATCGCCCACATCGGCCACGTCGGTGAGCTTCACGAACCGGCCACCGGCGGCCGGGATCGTCAGGTCGCGCAACTGGGCGAGCGTATTGACCGAGCCCAGCACCCGCAGGGTCTGTTCCCGGCCGCCCACCTGCACCCGCCCGCCGGGGGAATCCACGTCGAAGGCCCGCAGGGCGTTGTTCAGATCCGCCGCGGTGAGGCCGTGCTCGGTGAGCTGCTGGGGATGGACCAGCACGTTGATCTCGCGGTTCACCCCGCCCACGCGGGAGATCTGGGAGACGCCCTTTTCCGCCTGCAGCGACCGGCTGATGGTGTCGTCGATGAACCAGCTGAGCTCGGCGTCCGACATGGCCGGCGCCTCCACGGCATAGGTAAGGATCGCCTGGCTATCGAGCTCCACCTTGGTGACGGTGGGGGGGTCGATTTCCCGCGGCAGGATGGCCCGGGCCTGGTCCACCCGCGAGCGGACCTCCTCGGTCTTCTGCTGCAGGTCCTGGCCCAGCTCGAACTCGATCGCGGTGGTGGAAATGCCCTGGCTCACCGTCGACTGGATGTCCTTGACGTTGGACAGGCCCGCCATGGCGTCCTCGACGGGACGGGTGATCTGGGTCTCCATCTCCGCTGGCGCGGCGCCGTTCTCGGTGACGGTGATGGTCACCAGCGGGAACTGGATATTGGGGAACTGCTTGATGGGCAGGCCGCCATAGGAGATCACCCCGGCCAGCACCAGGGCGATGAACAGCACCGCCACCGGCACCGGGTTGCGGATGGCCCAGGTGGAGATGCGGAACCCGCCCTGCGGGTCCCCGGGAGTGTGGGGAGGCGTCAGACTCATTTGGCGGCGTCCATCGCCGGACGCACCTTGTCCCCGTCCAGCAGGAAGGCGGCGGCGTTCAGCACCACCAGCGACCCCGCCGGCGGTCCCTGCACCAGGGAGACCAGGCCGGAGCCGCGGGATCCGGTGACCACCGGGACGCGCTTGACCCGGTTGTCGGCCCCGACGGTCATCACGCTGGCGCCGTCGGCGTCATAGCGGATCGCGGTTTCCGGCACGGCCAGGCCCTGGCCCTGGGCGTCGATGAACTGGGCGCGGCCGAAGCCGCCCGAGCGGATGTCCGCCCGCACCGGCATGTGCACCCGCACGGCGCCCAGCTTGGTCTGGGCCGACAACTGGGGGGAAATGATCCGAACCGTCCCGTCGACGGTGGCGCCATTGGTGAGGGTGACCCGCACCTTCTGGCCGAGCTTCACCCGCGACAGGTCGCTTTCCGCCAGCTCGGCCCGCAGCTCCACCTCGCCGTCCCGGGCCATGCGGAACCAGGGGGTCCCGGAGGCGGCCGACAGGTCGCCGGGGCGCACATTGCGCTCCAGGATCAGCCCGCTCACGGGGGCGGTGACGGTGAGCTTGCTGGCCCGGGTCTCGATGTCATGGGCGGCGGCGGCCTGGGCCTTGGCCTGGGCGCGCGCCGCGCGGGCCTGGAACCGGCGCTGTTCGATCTGTTCGGTGGAGAGCACACCCTCGCTGTCCAGGCCCTTGACCCGGGCGGCCTGGGCCTCGGCCTGGTCGGCCTGGGCTTCCGCCTGGGCGGCCAGAGCCCTCTGCTGTTCCAGCTGGGCGGTGATCAGCGAGCGGTCCAGCTCCACCAGGGGCTGGCCGGCCTTCACGAACTGGCCCTCGTCGGCCAGCACCCGGGCGACCTGATAGCCGTTGACCTCGGGCAGAACGGCGGCCTCTTCCCGCGGCAGCAGCACCCCGTCAGCGGTGACCGCGCCGACGATCGGCTGCGGCTCGACCTTGATCACCCGCACGGTGCGGGCGCGCTGATCCTCGGTCTCCTTGACCGGGGGCTTCTTCCCACAGCCGGCCAGCGGCGCGGCCGCCGCCAGGGCGACAGCCATGAGGAGAGCGATCTTGGGGCGGGTCATTTGGCGCGGGCCTCTTGCATCGCGGGCGTCGCGGCCCAGCCGCCGCCCATCGCCTTGTAGGATTGCACCACCCGCCGGAGGGCCTGGACCTGGGCGGAGGTGAGTTGGGCGCGGACCGAGCGCCAGGCCTGTTCGGCGCTGAGCGCGGTCTGCAGATCGGTGTAGCCCGCCGCATAGCCGCTGCGGGCGGCCTGGTAGGCGCGGGCCGCGCGGCGCTCGCCGTCGGTGAGCAGGGCCACCCGGCGTTTGTCGGAATCCAGTCGCACCAGGGCGCTGTCCACCTCGCCATAGGCGGTCTGCACCGCCTTTTCATAGGCGATCACCGCCTGTTCGGTGCGGGCGTTCTGAGCTTTCAGCTCGGCCAGCATCTTGGGGATGGACAGCACGGGCTGGGTGATGGTGGCGCCGATCGACCAGCTGCGGGTGCCCACCGAGAGCCCCGGCTGCTTGTTCTTCGCCAGGCCGATGCCCGGCTGCAAGTCGATCGTGGGGAAGAAGGCCAGCTGGTCATAGCTCTCGCGGCCAAGGGCCGACCAGATCCGAGCCTCGGCCTCGCGCACGTCCGGCCGCCGCGCCAGAAGGGCGCCGGGCACCGTGGCCGGGACATCGGGAATCAGGCCGACATTGGTGGTCACCGGCACGGTGGCGGTCGGCTCGATCCCGCGGCCCACCAGCACCAGCAGGGTGCGCCGGGTGGCCTGCAGCTCAGCCTCCAGGCCAGTGGCCTGGCTCTCGGCCTGGGCCAGGTCGCCGGCGACCCGGTCGGAATCGGCGGTGGGACCCAGGCCGTGGCTGGACTTGACGTCCGCCACACGCTGCAGGTCGCGCTCCACCCTTACGGTCTCCCGGGCGTCGGCCAGCTGGATGGCCAGGCCCCGGACCTGGAAGTAACTATCTGCGACATTCGCCGCGAGGCTGGCATGGGTGGCCTCGTAGTCGAACCGCGCGGTGGCGGCGTCGCCCTTGGCGCCCTTGGCGACGGCGAAGATGCGGCCGAACAGGTCAACTTCCCAGCTGACGTTCAGATTGCCGGAATTGGCGATGGTCGTCCCGCTGGTGGAGAACCCCGGAACGGCGATCACCGGGCCCGACGTCTGGGTGACGTGGGTGTCCTTGGTGGTCCCCACCCCGTTGCCCTGGGGCAGGAAGGCCAGCAGGCCTTCCGAAGCCGTGGCCTTGGCCTCCGTCAGGCGGGCTGCGGCGGCGCGGGCGTCGGGGGCCTGTTTCAGGGCCTGTTCCACCAGGGCGGTGAGCTCGGGGTCCTGGAACTGGGTCCACCAGGTGTCGAGCACGGCGGGGCTGACCGCGGCGGAGCCGGGATTGGCCGCTTCATAGGCCGCGGGCAGGCGGGTGTCGGCCTTGCGGGCTGTGGCGCAGGCGCCAAGCGCGAAACAGGCCAGGCCGGCGGCGATGATGGCGACGGGGCGCATGATCTCGTTTGTCTTGGCGGGCGGCGAATCGGAGGTTGAGTCTATCGACTTTGGGGGAGGTGGCGACGACGGCGTCCCTTGACCACAACTGAACGCCGCTTGGATTGCGGACTTGAAACAAAAGTTCGCTCCTGCATCAACCGTTGCGACGAGGCCGCAGCTTGGCAGGAGACTTGCCGTCCGAACCTGCCGAGCGGCCATCTCGCCCTAGCCGGGGGCGAAACCAGACACTAGGGTCCCGGGCAATTCCGCCCCCCATCCGAGTGCTCCATGAAAAATCTGCTCCTCACCAGCGTCTGCGCCTGGGCTGTTTTCGCAGGCCAGGCCCTCGCGGCCGATCTCGACCCTGTCCGCCTGGCCGATCATGTGAAGGTGCTGGCCTCGGACGCCTTCGAAGGCCGCGGCCCCGCCACCCCCGGCGAGACCAAGACGGTCCGCTACATGACCGAGCAGTTTAAGGCGGCAGGCCTGCAGCCCGGCGGCGACCTCAAGGGCGGCAAGCGCGCCTGGACCCAGGACGTTCCCCTGGCCCAGTTCGACATCACCGGCCCGATCAAGGCGGGCGTCACCGTCAACGGCCAGGCGCAGGTCTGGACCCAGGGCCAGGAGGTGGCGATCCGCGCCACCCAGACCGGCGCGACCCACGTGGCCATCAAGGACGCCCCCGTGGTGTTCGTCGGCTACGGCGTCACCGCCCCGGAGCGCAACTGGGATGATTTCAAGGGCGTCGACCTCAAGGGCAAGATCGCCATCGTCCTGGTGAACGATCCCGACTTCGAGACCGGCGAAGGCGATTTCGGCGGCAAGGCCATGACCTATTATGGCCGCTGGACCTACAAGTATGAGGAAGCCGCCCGCCGCGGAGCCCTGGGCTTCATCATCGTCCACGAGACCGCCCCGGCCTCCTATGGCTGGAACACGGTGAAGAACTCCAACACCGACACGGTGTTCGACATCATCCGCAAGGACCCCACCAAGGTCCACGCCCCCATCGAGGCCTGGGTGCAGCGGGACACCGCCGTGGCCCTGTTCAAGGCGGCCGGCCTCGACTTCGAGGCCCTCAAGAAAGAGGCCCAGACAAGGGCCTTCAAGCCCGCGCCCCTGACCGGCGTGACCTTCTCCGCCGACTTCGCGGTCAGCGCCAAGAAGGCCGTCTCGCACAATGTGGTGGCGCGCCTGCCCGGCAAGGGCCATCCCAAGGAGACGGTGATCTACACCGCCCACTGGGATCACCTGGGGGTGGGCCTGGCCGACGCCAAGGGCGACCGGATCTATAACGGCGCCCAGGACAACGCCCTGGGCTCCTCCACCCTGATCGAGATCGCCCGGGCCTTCGCCAAGGGTCCGCGCCCCGACCGCTCGGTGGTGTTCCTGTCGGTGACCGCCGAGGAGAAGGGCCTGCTGGGCTCAGAATACTACGCCACCCACCCGCTCTATCCCCTGGCCACCACGGTGGGGGACATCAATATGGACGGCGGCTCGACCTCCGGTCCGGCCCGGGACTTCACCACTTCAGGCAATGCGCCGCTGACCCTGCAGGACGACCTGATCGCGGTCGGCAAGGCCCACGGCAAGAGCTACACCCCGGACCCGCGGCCGGGCGCCGGCAGCTTCTTCCGCTCGGACCACTTCTCCTTCGCCAAGCAGGGGGTCCCGGCCCTGTCGTTCGGCGCAGGCCAGGACCTGGTGGACGGGGGCCGGGAGCGCGGCGAGGCCCTGGGCAAGGACTATGTCACCAACCGCTACCACCAGCCGGCGGACGAATATTCCCCCAGCTGGAACCTCGCCGGGGTCGCCCAGGACGGCGGCATGCTGGTGGAGCTCGGCGAGAAGCTGGCCAATTCCCGCGAATGGCCGGAATGGAAAGCCGGCAGCGAGTTCAAGGCGGCGCGGGACAAGACCGCGGCCGAACGCAAATAGGGGTCGACGGATGGCGGCGGGTGCTGGCGAGGCCGAGGCGGGGGTGATCCGGGCGGGCATCGGGGGCTGGACCTTCGAGCCCTGGCGGGGGGTCTTCTATCCCCCGACCCTGAAACAGGCCGACGAGCTCAGCTATGCCAGCCGCCATCTCACCACCATTGAGATCAACTCCACCTACTATTCCAGCCAGAAGCCGGAGACCTTCGCCAAGTGGCGGGCCGCCACCCCGGAGGGTTTCGTCTTCTCGGTGAAGGCCTCGCGCTTCTCCACCAACCGCAAGGTCCTCTCCGACGGCAAGGAGTCCATGGACCGGTTCCTCACCCAGGGGATCGTCGAGCTTGGCGACCGGCTGGGGCCCATCGTCTGGCAGTTCGCCCCCACCAAGAAATTCGACCGCGAGGAGTTCGCCACCTTCCTGGACCTGCTGCCGGACCGGCAGGACGGCCTGGCGCTGCGTCACGTGATGGAGGTGCGCCACCCCACCTTCGTCGATGCAAAATTCGTGGCCCTGTGCCGCAATCACAATGTGGCGATCTGCCTGGCGGATCACCAGACCTATCCGATGATCCCCGACATCACCGCCGACTTCGTCTATGCGCGGCTGATGACCGGCAAGGACGAGATCCCCACCGCCTATCCCGCCGCCGAGCTGGACGCCTGGGCCGAGCGGTTCGCTGCCTACGCCAAGGGTGAGGTCCCTGCAGACCTGGCCCCGCTAGACCGCACCATGCCCCCGGCCGCCCCTCGGGAGGTGTTCGCCTACATCATCCATGAGGGCAAGGTCCGGGCCCCGGCCGGCGCCCAGGCCCTGCTGTCCCGCACCGGTCGATGAGCCGAGGGTCGACAGAGGGGCCCACGCTGCAGACGGCGGTGGACCTGCACAATGCCGGGCGGCTTGAGGATGCGGTCGCCGTCTATCGCCAGCTCGCCAAGACCAGGCTGAGCGTCGGCGTCGCGGGCAATCTGGGCCGGGCCCTGTATGATCTGGGCCAGTATCCGGAGTCCGAAACCTGGCTCGGACTGGCGGCGCGCAACAAGGCCGGGGACGCCGGGCTGCGATTCTCCCTGGGTCACGCCTATGCCGCCCAGGGGAAGATCGAGCTGGCGGAACTGGAATACCGCACCGCCCTGGTGCTCCAGCCGGACTATCCTCAGGCGACGGTCGCCCTGGCCGGGCTCTATCTTTCGGTGGGCCGCTTTGCCGAGGGCTGGCCGCTGATGGAGGCCAGGGTCGGGCTCAATTCCGGTGTGATCCCCGACGGCCCGGCCTCGATCCCCCAGTGGACGGGAGAGCCTGTCAGCGGCAAGTCAATCCTGGTCTGTCTGGAGCAGGGTTTCGGTGACCAGATCCAGCTGTGCCGTTTCGCCGCAACCCTCAAGGCGCGGGGCGCCGCCCGGGTGACCCTGTGTTGCCGGCCGCCCCTGGTCGCCCTGTTCGAGGCTCTGCCGGACGTGGACGCCGTGATCTCTGTGGCCCCCAACATCGCCGTTGCGGTCGGGACCCACGACTACTGGACCCGCTATTTCTCCCTGCCGCACCATCTGGGGATCACCCTGGAGACCTTGCCGGCCGCCCCCTACATCGCCGCCCCCGCCGACCGCCGGCCCGCCTGGCGCGGCTTTTCCGGGGTAGGGCTGTGCTGGCAGGTGAGCGTCACCGGGGTGAACGGGAAGAACAAGGCGCTGCCGCCCGACCAGGCCCGGCGCCTCCTCGACCTGGGCTGCGTCAGCCTGCATCCCGAGGACACCGGGGCCACGGACTTCGCCGACACCGCCGCCATCCTCGAACAACTGGACCTGGTGATCTCGGTGGACACTTCCGTCGCGCACCTGGCCGGCGCCATGGGCCGGCCCTGCTGGACCCTGGTTCCAGGCGTGCTCACCGACTGGAGGTGGATGCGGGCGGGGACCAGTTCACCCTGGTATCCCAGCATGAAGCTCTACCGGCAGGCCGGCGGCGAGGACTGGTCGCGGGTGGTGGGCCTGGTGGCCGCGGACCTTCAGGCCCGCTGATCCGGAGCCATATCGCGTCCGCAGGCGCGACACCGCGCCGCAGGCCGAATTGAAGCCCTGCGCGGCCCGGAAACGCAAAACGCCCCCGGCCGAGGCCGAGGGCGCGATTGCTAGCTAGCTAAGCTGGTCGTCGTAGACAGGCTTCAGGCGCCGCCGGGGAAGCGCATCGGAACCTTCACGGTCCCGGTCTTCGAGCCCATCGGCAGAGCGTCGGCCACGCACAGGGCGGCCTTGTCGAAGCCCTTGTTCGGCAGGCTGTTCTCAACGACCTTGCAGCCGGTGAGCTTGCCGCCGTCAGCGGTGCATTCCAGCATGACCACCGCCGCGTCGTGCGTATTGGCGTTCTTGGTCAGGCACTTTCCCATGCTGTCAGCGAAGTCCGCCGAAGCCGGACCGGCGACGGACAGCGCAAGGGCGCAAACGCCCGCCATTTTGAGAATATTGTTCTTGAGGATCTTGTTCATTGTCGCCCCACTCCTTTCTAGATTTGAGCGTGACCACGTTGTGCCGGATTCAGGTTAAGCGAGTCGGAATCGATAGGATTAAGATTGTTAACCCTCGAAATTCTCGAAAGAATCCGGAATCTGGCTTTATAGATTCTCCTGTGTGTGAGGCCGCCGATTTCGGTGGTGCAGTATGCCTCACCCCCATCCCCGTTCCGGTGACGATTGGTTAGCAACCTCGCGTCATGGTGTGCCGGTCGCTAACCGTGCCTGACGGGGGATATTCTATTGAAGCGCCTACGGCTTGTGGATACGCCGCTGATCATCAAGATCGGCTTCGCGCCCGCCTTCGCCCTTGTAATGTTGGCCTGCCTGGCCACCGGGGCCATCATTCTGCAACGCGGCCAGGCCGCGGAGCTGCGCCAGGTCGTCCAGGTGGACATGCCTAACAGCCTGCGCATGCAGAAGGTCTCGGAACGGATCACCGCCGTCCATGGCCAGCTGTATCTGCTGCTGACCCACCAGGGCGCGTCCATCGACAAGGACAAGATCGACGGTCAGTCCAAGGCGATGATGGCCGAGGTGGACGCCATCACCAAGGAAGTCCAGACCGCGGCCAAGACCGCGCCGGCCGACCAGAAGAAGTCCTATGACGACCTGACCAAGGCGCTGAAGAACACCCGCGACGCGCTGGATGTGATCTGCGCCATGATCGGGTCCGACTTCGGAACCGCGGCCGGCTTCGCCGCCCCGTTCGAAGACGAATACGGCAAGATGAGCGCCCTGCTCCACAAGATCGTGGACGCCGGCCAGGCCGTCACCGACAAGAACGCCGCCGCCAGCGACGCCCGCGCCAAGACCGCCCAGTTCGCCACCCTGGTGGGTTCGCTCGCCACCCTGCTGATCGCCGGCGCCCTGGCGGTCATGCTGACCCTCACCCTGCGCCGCGACGTCAAGAAGATCGCCAGCGCCACCGAGGCCCTGGCCCGCGGTGACAACGGCATCGACCTGGACGCTATGACCCGCGCCGACGAGCTGGGGGCCATCGTCACCTCGCTGAAGGTGTTCCGCGACAACCAGCTGCATCTCGAGAAGCTGCGCCAGGAGCAGGAGCAGACCGAGGCCGCCGCCGAATCCGCCCGCCGCCAGAACGCCGAAGCCGCCGCGGCCATCGCCGAAGAGCAGCAGAACGTGGTCAACTCCCTGGCCTCGGCCCTGGATGCGCTGGCCATGGGCGACCTCACCTATCGCCTGGAGACCGAGTTCCCCGGCGACTACCGCAAGCTCCGCGACGACTTCAACGCCGCCGTGGCCAAGCTGGAAGAGGCCATGCGGGCCATCGCCAGCGCCACCGCCTCGATCCAGTCGGGCGCCGGGGAGATCAGCCACTCGGCCGACGACCTCAGCCGCCGCACCGAGCACCAGGCCGCCACCCTGGAACAGACCGCCGCGGCCCTCGACGAGATCACCGCCACCGTCAACAAGACCTCGGAAGGCGCCAATCACGGTCGCGAGGCCACCGCCTCGGCCAAGAACGACGCCGAAGCCTCTGGCGAGGTGGTCCGCAAGGCCGTCACCGCCATGGGCGGCATCGAGAGCTCCGCCAAGCAGATCAGCCAGATCATCGGCGTGATCGACGAGATCGCCTTCCAGACCAACCTGCTGGCCTTGAACGCCGGGGTGGAAGCCGCCCGGGCCGGGGACGCCGGCAAGGGCTTCGCCGTGGTCGCCTCCGAAGTGCGGGCCCTGGCCCAGCGCTCCGCCGAAGCCGCCAAGGAGATCAAGGCGCTCATCTCGGCCTCGACCCAGCAGGTCGCCGAAGGGGTGAGCCTGGTGGGCGAGACCGGCAAGGCCCTGGAACGCATCGTGCGCCAGGTGGGGGAAATCTCCACCGTGGTGGGCGAGATCGCGGCCTCGGCCAAGGAAGAGGCCCTGGGCCTCGGCCAGGTCAACACCGCCGTCAACCAGATGGACCAGGTCACTCAGCAGAACGCCGCCATGGTGGAGGAATCCACCGCCGCCAGCCGCGTCCTGGCCGACGAGGCCCAGGAACTGGCCCGGCTGGTCTCCCGCTTCCGGGTGTCCGGCGCGGCGACCCTGCAGACCAGCCGCCCCGCCGAACGCCATCAGGCGCCGGCCCGCCACCAGTCCTCCCGGCCGCAGAGCCGGGGCGCCACGGCCCTGGCCCATCAGCCTCACGCCGAGGAAGAGGGCTGGGAAGAGTTCTAAGAACCACCCGACGAAAACTTCACGTCAGGGGCCGCCGCAAGGCGGCCCCTTTCGTTTGCGGGCAGGTCTTGACCTCCCTCGCGTCACGGGCGCCGACTTCCTCAGCCCATAGGGAGGATACGCCATGGCCGAGCTCACCGCCGACGACCTGATGTTCAAACCCGGCCTGATGAAGGGCGAACGGATCCTGATCACCGGGGGTGGCACCGGACTGGGCAAGGTGATGGCCGAGGCCTGCCTGATGCTGGGCGCCGAGGTCTATATCTGCGGCCGCCGGGGCGGGGTGGTGGAGGCGACCGCCCGGGAGCTGATGGACGCCCACCCGGCCGAACAGGGCGCCGGTCGGTGCGTTGGCCTGGCCTGCGACATCCGGGTCCCCGAGGCGATCGGCGACATGCTGGACACGATCTGGGCCGATGGCGGGGCGCTCACCGGCCTGGTCAACAACGCCGCCGGCAATTTCATCAGCCGCACCGAGGACCTGTCGCCTCGTGGATTCGACGCCATCTCCAACATCGTCTTCCGGGGCTCGTTCTTCGTCACCCTGGACTGCGGCAAGCGCTGGATCGCCGAGGGCAAGCCGGGCTCCGTGGTCTCGATCCTCACCACCTGGATCTGGAGCGGCGGTCCGTTCACAGTGCCGTCCGCCATGTCCAAGGCCGGCATCGCCACCATGAGCCAGTCCCTGGCGGTGGAGTGGGGGAGCTACGGAATTCGGTTCAACAACATCGCGCCGGGCCCCTTCCCCACCGAGGGCATGACCGCCCGGCTCAATCCGAGCGCCGCGCAGGAGACCGGCGGCGGCTATCGCGACATGAGCGGCAATCCCATGGGCCGGGTGGGGGACATGCGTGAGCTGGCCAATCTGGCGGTCTATCTGCTGCACCCCCTGTCGGCCTATGTGAACGGCCAGACCATCGCCATCGACGGCGCCGCCTGGCAGGCTGGCGGCGGCGGGTTCGCGCGGCTGCGCAGCTGGACAGACGACCAGTGGAAGGCGGCGCGGGAGGCCATCCAGGGGGCCAACGCCAAGGATCGGGCGGCGCGAACGGTCTGAGCGAAAAAGCGAGATTAACACCCATTAACGGCCATTAACCCTGCAAAAACCCCTCGATTTTCGCGAAAAGCCGGAATCCGCGTTTTTATGGTTAACGCGGTCTTAAGGGGCCAGGGCGCAGGATGTTTCCATGCGCCGCCTCGTCAGCCTCGCGCTGGTCCTGGTGCTTGCGGGGCCGGCCCTCGCCGCCCCGTCGGGCGCCCCCCAGGGGCGACTGTCGGTTCCGCCTCCGCCGGCCGCGGCGAAGCTGCGCGGCGCCCTGTCGCCCGACGCGGGGCCCGCACCCGGCCCCCGCAGCCAGGTGGCCACGGAAGACGCCGGCGCGGGCCAGGCCGAGCGCCTGTTCCTGCCGCCGCCGCTCACCACCTCGGTCGTCCCGCCCCCCGGCGAAGCCCAGGCCTGCCGCCTGGCCTGCGCCGAGACCTATTATTTCTGCTCCACCAGCGACAACGCCGCCGACTGCCCGGGCCAGTGGGCCTTCTGCCGGGCGGCCTGCGGCTCCTCCGCCCCCCGGCTGATTCCCGCCCCGCATTAGA
>Ga0265327_10003865_pt1 | contig 13805 bp, 12 predicted proteins | sample 41621metaG_FD_202089 | JGI IMG/M metagenome (GOLD analysis project Ga0265327, IMG submission 202089) | Rhizosphere microbial communities from Carex aquatilis grown in University of Washington, Seatle, WA, United States - 4-16-21 metaG | ecosystem: Host-associated > Plants > Roots > Rhizosphere... | reverse complement strand
GGCCGGCCGTTGCGAGATTGCTTTTTACGCTCAAAACGATGGCCGGCAAAGTATCGCCGATGACAGGGAGTTCATGGAAATCCGTGCCTTTGTTAATGCTTGAGTGACGGTAGCCGTGGCGTTCGTCATACGCATGCAAGGTGTTGTTAAGGGCCTGGTTGGCTGTAGTTTGCAAGGCGCCGTTTAGCGTGGTATAGACTTTGAACCCGGACGTGTAAGCTTGTTCGCCATAGAGTTCGAGCATTTTTTGGCGGACCATTTCGGCTAAATAGAGCGCCGAAATTTCAGGTGTTACAAATTGCAGTTTTGCGGTAGAAGGTTGCTTTAACGCGTCGTCATAGTCCGATTGAGTAATATGCTTAAGCTCAAGCATGCGGTGCAACACATAATTGCGCCTTTCAAGGGCTCGGACCTCGTTAGTGATAGGGTTGTAGAGGGACGGCGCTTTAGGCAAACCGGCAATCATGGCGTACTCCGCCAAACTCAGTTCGGTTAAGGCTTTGCCGTAATAGACCTGAGCCGCGGCGGCAATGCCGTAAGCCCGGTGGCCCATGAAAATTTGGTTTAAATAAAGCTCCAGTATTTTATCTTTTGAGTACTCGTGTTCTATTTTTAACGCGAGCATGATTTCCTTTAACTTGCGGGTATAGGTTTTTTCATTGTTAAGCAGGAAGTTGCGGGTAACCTGCATGGTGATCGTGCTGCCGCCCTGCTTTTTTTTGCCGGTTAAAGCAAGTTGCAGGCCGGCTCGGAGCAGACCGTTAAAGTCGACGCCGGGATGTTCGTAAAAGTTGTCGTCTTCAGCGGCAAGAAAGGCATTAATAAGTTGTTGAGGGACTTCTTCTATGTTGACGGGGATGCGTTTTTTCTCGCCGAATTGGGCGATCAGCAAATTATCGCTGGTGTAGATACTTAAAGGGGTTTGGTATTGAACATTATGCAGGGTCTTAATATCGGGTAAATCGGCTGAAAGCTTGTTATATAAAAGGATAGCCGGTAGTGTAGCGGCCAAGGTTGCGCTCAGAAAAAAAATAGTCAGCCATTTTAGAATTTTAGCCACAAGTCATCCAGGGAACGGTACGGAATTGATAAAAACGGTAGGCGTTCGGCTTACAAACGGCGCTCCTACCGTGTTTTCGCTGTAGATAAAAAGCAACAGGTCCAACAAATTAAATAAGCATTTTAAGCATCAAAACAAAAAAGGCTACTATACTTTCGCCAATCAATGGGTTTTGTGATCTTGATTGCTTATATTGCAGCCGATAGATCACGATATCGTCAAGTTTTTCAAGGGTTAGTTCATGAGTTGGTTTAGTCAGAAACAGAGTGCCGTTCTAGGTATTGACATCAGTACTGCGGCGATAAAATTGCTCGAATTGAGTAAAGTCGGCGCGCGTTACCGGGTTGAAAGTTATGCGGTAGCGCCTTTGCCGCAAGACGCTGTTATCGACAAAAATATAGCAAATATTGAAGTGATAGCCGATGCGATAAAAATCGCGTTAAAGCAATCCGGATCAAAGCTAAAGCAAGCCTCGGTTGCTGTTGCAGGGTCTTCGGTAATGACCAAAGTGATACCGATGCCGGCTTCATTAACCGATGAGGAAATGGAAGAGCAAATCATGGTGGAAGCCGACCAGTATGTGCCTTATTCGCTGGACGAGGTGAATTTCGATTTTGAAGTGCAGGGCGAAAATGAGAGTAACCCTGAAATGGTCAATGTGTTACTGGCCGCATCGCGGAAGGAAATTATTGAAGACCGTGTCGAAGTATTGGCCAAGGCGGGCTTAAAGGCCAAAATTGTCGATGTCGAGGCTTTTGCTATGGAAAATGCGTTCGCCTTGTTGATAGACCAATTGCCGGATGGCGTCGAAGGCCAAACGGTTGCGATTGTCGATATCGGTGCGACGATGACCGCGTTAAATGTTTTGTACAGTTGCCGTACCGTGTACACCAGAGACCAGGGCTTTGGCGGTAAACAATTGACTGAAGAGATTCAGCGCCGCTATGGCTTAACTTATGAAGAGGCCGGTTTGGCAAAAAAGCTGGGCGGTTTGCCGGATAATTACACCGTCGATGTGCTTGACCCGTTTAGACGGGCAATGGTTCAGCAAATCCAGCGCTCGATACAGTTTTTTGTGTCATCAAGCGCCAATAGACGCATCGACAGTTTGATTCTGGCAGGCGGTTGTGCATCAATACCGGGTATTGAAAAAATGGTTCAACAAGCGCTGGGGGTGCCTACGGTTATAGCCAATCCTTTTATCAATATGTCTTTATCAAGTAAGGTGAAACCGCAGTCCTTGAGCAATGACGCTTCGGCAATGATGATCGCATGCGGGTTGGCATTAAGGAGTTTCGACTAATGGCAAAAATCAATTTATTGCCTTGGCGCGAAGAACTCCGCGCGCAGAAAAAACAGGATTTTATCAATGCTATTGGCGCGGCTGTGGTGTTTACCGCCCTTATTTTTGGCTGCGTTCATCTGTATATTGATGGCTTAAAGGCGCATCAAGAACAAAGAAACAAGCTGATTCAGGACGAAATAGCCTTATTGGACATAAAAATTGCCAAAATTAAAACGATTGAGGAGCAAAAAAGTAAGCTTTTGACCAAAATTGAACTGATTCAAAAATTGCAGGAAAGTCGTCCGGAAATCGTGCATTTGTTTGACGAGCTTCCCAAGGTAACGCCCGACGGCGTTTTTCTGACTAAATTTACTCAAGTCGGTGCCGAACTCTCGTTTGACGGCAAGTCGCAATCGAATGCGCGCGTTTCCGCGTTTATGAGAGCGATCGAAGCCTCCGCTTGGCTGAATAACCCGGCGCTTACTGTGATTCAAACAGGGAATAAAGACAAGGTCAGTCACGATCAGTTAAGCGATTTTACTTTGCATGCCAAACAAGGTAATAAGAATGCGCAAGCAGCGCCGGCCGCGGATGGCGGAAGCGCCGCAAACGCCAAGCAACCGAAGCGGCCGGCAGGGGGCAAGTAATGAATCTGTCGGAAATTAATTGGGATCCTAATGAGGCGGGGACTTGGCCGTTACCGATCAAAGCCGCAACCATTGGAATTATCTGCGTACTGGTGTTCGGCGCCGGCATTTATTTTGATACGCTGGATCAGTTGAAAGCGCTTGAAGCTTCCGAGAAGAAAGAGCTGGAATTGAAGCAGTCGTTTGAGACCAAACAAAAAAAATCAATTACGCTTCAAGACTATCAGGATCAATTGGCGCAAATCGAAACCGAATTGGACGATATGATTCGGCAAATGCCTACTCAAGAAGAAGTGGCGAGCCTGTTGATCGACATTTCTCAGACCGGATTGGCCAGCGGTCTTGAGTTCAGGCTGTTCAAGCCTGGAGAACCGGTGCGCAAGGACTTCTATTCAGAGCTGCCGATTAGTATTGAAGTGATTGGTAAATACGAAGAACTGGGCTTGTTTGTGAGCGGTTTGGCCTCATTACCCCGCATCGTTACAGTACACGACGTCAACATTATTCCCGAAGGTAAAGACGGTAAAGCCGGGGAAATGAAAATGAATGCAACGGTCAAGACTTATAACGAAGGAGGCGGTGAAGCGCCAACGCCGGATGTCAAAAAGAAAAGAGGGAAAAAGTAATGGACTACTATAAATTGCTGCTGAAGCGAATTTATTCGCGTTTTTTAAAGTCTGGCGCACGACTACTGCAATGGCTGCGGATAAGCTCAGGTCCCTATTTTAAAATTAATTGCGTCGTTTTTATGATTTTACTGTCGGGCTGCGGTAGTGATGATTTTTCGGATTTAACTCGTTATATTGCAGAAGTTAAGGCGCGGCCAAAGGAAGCTATTAAACCTTTGCCTGAAATTAAGGTGATTGAGCCTTTTCTGTTTAAGCCGGAAGGCCTGCGTGACCCGTTTAAGCCGCTGGAGCAGCCTGAGCAGAACGAGGGCGCCGATGTTTCAACGGCTAGCGGTATTAAACCGGATACCACTCGGCGCAAAGAAGAGCTGGAGGCTTTTCCTTTGGATGGTCTAAAAATGGTAGGGACGGTCAACATGAAGTCGAATTTATGGGGATTGGTAAAAGCGAGCGACGGAACTATTTATCGGGTCAAGGTTGGAAATTATATGGGTAAAAATTACGGAAAAATTATACGTATAGTCAGCGATAAAATTGAATTAATGGAAATAGTCCCTGACAAACCGGGAACATGGCGTGAACAACCGTCTTCAATAGCGTTGACAGAGTGATGGGACAGGATAAAAAATGAATAATAAGCAAGGTGGCGTTACGATGAACTCTTACAGCATGCGAGTAAATGTGCGAGCAAAAACATTCTATTTATACATTGGACTCGGGCTGTTCTTATTTGTTTTCCAAATCGCATCTGTTAAAGCCGGGGATCTGGCGATATCGGCAATAAATTTTGCGACCCAGGCCGGCGATAAATTGCAGATTGAAATGGAAATGACCGGGGCTGCGATGACGCCCACACTATTTAAAACGGATAATCCCGCTCGTATCGCTTTGGATTTTGTCGGCGTAAAAAGCGCGCTGCCCAAGAAAATGTACCCTATCAATCAGGGCGTAGCGAACAGTATTTATGTGGTGGAAGCGGCAGGCAGAGTTCGTGTCGTTGTTAATCTGGTGGAGTCAACGCCGTTTGAAACCAAGGTAGTCGGCAATAAAGTATTGCTGACTTTAACTTCCGCAAAGGCCGCACCACCTCTTGTCGCATCGAAACCTACTAGTGCAAAGCCGGCAACGCCTGTTATAACCAAGGCAACTAATGCGGTCGTTTCCGCGTTAGTGCCGGCACAAGATATTAGCGGCTTCGATTTTAAGCGTGGCGATAGAGGGGAAGGGCGCATATTAGTTTCACTCGCTAATCCGAATACTATCGTTAATTCCAAAAAAGAAGGCGGAAAAGTCATTGTCAGCTTTCTTAACACTCGCTTGCCTGCGGGCTTGGCTAAAAGGTTGGATGTTTCCGAGTTTGCAACGCCTGTTAAGTTTGTCGATACGGTTTCATCCGATCAGCAAACCACCCTTACGGTGACGACGCAAAATGAACTTTACGATTATTCGGTGTTTCAAGCGGATGGCTTATTGACTGTCGAGTTTCGTCCTTTAAGCAATGACGAGAAAGATGCGTTGGAGAGGTCGCGTACCAAATATACCGGCGACAGATTGTCTCTAAATTTCCAGGAAATCGAAATACGCAGTGTTATTGCTATTTTAGCTGAGTTTACCGGACAGAATGTGGTCGCCGGCGACGATGTAACCGGCACAATCACTTTAAAGCTGGATGATGTGCCTTGGGATGAAGCTTTGGATTTTATTATGATGACCAAGGAGTTGGGCAAATATGAATCGGGTACGGTCACGCTGATTTCAACCTTGGATAAAATTAAGGACTACAAGAAGAAACAACAGGAAACGGAGAAAGTCGTTGAGCAATTGGATCCGTTGGTCACTGAGTATATTAAAATCAATTACGCTAAAGCCCAGGATTTCAGAAAACTGCTGAACGGCTTTGACGCCGGTATTTTCGGCAGTTGCGGGGTAAGCGGTAGTACATCGGGATCGTCCGCATCCAGTGGATCTTTATCTTCTATGTCTGCTTCGGGTAGCTCTTCTTCGACTGGGGGGCAAACCGGGCAAAGCCAAGGAGCCGGGGCCGGGGCCGGTGCTGCCGGGATCGAAAACGACAAGTTAGGATTGCTTTCCGCTCGCGGCTCGGTCGTGGTGGATGCCCGAACTAATACTTTAATTGTTCGCGAAACGACAAAACGTCTGGAAGAGGTCAAGAAACTGATACGCAAGCTTGATGTTCCGGTGCGTCAAGTGATGATCGAGGCGCGGGTTGTTATTGCCAATGATAATTTTACTGAAAATTTAGGTGTCAGGTTTGGTGCGGCGAAACAGAATGGTAACTCATTTGCCATCGGCGGTGTTGGAAAGCCTGGTGGAACCACAGTAACACCGCCAACACCTGCAGTAGGAATCGGTAATGGTGCAGTCAATGCGGCTGGAACTCCCGATAACACCAATATGCTGGTTGATTTGGGTGTGGCAGCGTTGACATCCACTCCCCCCGGCGCTTTGGGAATGACTCTGGCCCGAGGGGCCGATTATGTGTTGAACCTTGAACTTCAGGCATTACAAATTGAAGGGAAAGGTGAAATAGTCTCCAACCCCAGGGTTATGACGATGGATCGTTGCACGGCCGTGATGAAGCAAGGCGTGCAAATTCCGGTTACGACGCCTCCGACGGCAAATTCGCCGGCAACCGTTACTTATATAGATGCAACTCTTGAATTAGATGCAACGCCGCAAATTACTCCCAGTGGATCGGTGGTTATGAATCTGCTGGTAAAGAAAGACAATGCGAATAGCACCAGTAACCCTGTATCGGGTAACCCCGGAATCGATACCAGACAGATTAAAACATCGGTGCTTGTTGAAGATGGCGAGACCGTTGTGCTAGGCGGTGTTTATGAAGGTACCGAAGCCTACGGCAAGAATAAAATCCCGTTTTTCGCCGATTTACCGGGTATCGGATTTTTATTTACCAACTCAACAGCGAATAAAACAAAGCAGGAATTATTGATTTTTGTCACTCCTAAAATCATGAAAGATACGGTAGCCGGCGATTGAGTATTTGTATTTAGGGAAGGTAACAAGAAAAAATACTACGAAAGGCAGTGTTCCCAGGCCGGAATGTCACTGCCTTAAGTTAAGCATAATGCTACCCGTAGGAGCGGGCCATACCTGCGGTCTTTGTACAGCGATTGCAGCCTTGTAGCGTTCTCATCGCAGGCATGGTCCGCTCCTATAACGCTTAGCTCTGCGTTTTTCCCAATAACCCAAGTGCTGGAGTATCCGGCTTCATTTGCCGCCGCACTGGGTTATCCACTCGTGTAATGTCATCCGGTTGTTTTGATTGACATACTTATGATACGCGTATTTTTTGGCTTTCAGCGTTCCGGCTTATGAGCCATTTTCTGCTCCCTGCAAAAAGTATTAATGAAATCAAGTGTTATGATGCTGTATAAAAGCCATCGTTAGCCAATGAAAAAACTATCAACTATGCATTGCAGATATAAAGGAGCAGAACAAATGAATTCCCAAACCAAAACATCCGGACTCGATCATTTGATGTTCGATAATCGTTTTATTCGCGAGTTACCTACTGACCCGCAAACCGTGAATAGTCGTCGTCAAGTCTTCGGTGCTTGCTATTCTCGGGTCATGCCGGCTCCGGTCGCTCATCCGCAAATGATTGCTTATTCCAGAGAGGTTGCGGAATTATTGGAGTTGACTGCGGAAGATTGTGAGTCAGCCATATTTACCCAAGTGTTTGTCGGTAATCGTCTATTACCCGGTATGGATCCTTACGCAACGTGTTACGGTGGACATCAGTTCGGCAATTGGGCGGGGCAGCTCGGTGACGGTCGCGCTATTAATCTCGGCGAAATAGTTAACCGAAAAGGCGAGCACTTTACCTTGCAACTGAAAGGTGCGGGTGAAACCCCTTATTCAAGAAGCTCTGACGGTTTGGCGGTGTTGCGCTCCTCGGTGCGCGAATTTTTATGCAGTGAAGCCATGCATCATCTGGGGGTGCCGACGACGCGGGCATTGAGTTTGATACTGACCGGCGAAGAGGTTATCCGGGATATGTTTTACAACGGCAATCCCCAGCCCGAATCGGGCGCCGTGGTTTGCCGGGTTGCGCCGTCGTTTACCCGCTTCGGTAATTTCCAGATTTTTGCTGCCAGGGGCGAGTTTGAATTACTGAAAAAGCTGGTGGACTACACCATTCGCACCGATTTTCCGCATTTAGGCGAGCCGTCATTCGAGGTTTATCTTAAGTGGTTCGAAGAAGTCTGCCGCAGAACCGCGGAAATGATAGTCCACTGGCAGCGGGTCGGCTTTGTTCACGGCGTGATGAATACCGACAATATGTCGATACTCGGCTTAACAATAGATTACGGCCCCTACGGCTGGCTGGAAAACTACGATCCCAACTGGACGCCTAATACCACCGATGCAGCCGATCGTCGCTATCGTTTCGGCAACCAGCCGCAAATCGCTTTCTGGAATTTGGGACAACTGGCTAATGCAATTTATTCGTTGATTGAGCAGGTTGAACCTCTGCAACAGGCAATCAATACTTATAAAGATAGCTTCGAGCGAGGCTGGCAAAACATGGTTGCCTCCAAGCTGGGGCTTAATGCGTTTGACCCGGATGTCGATAACGAGCTGAATACCGAATTGTTGATTCTGTTGCAATTGGTTGAAACCGATATGACCATTTTTTACCGCAACCTTGCGTTGTTGAACATGGACACTGAACTCAGCGATGAGGCTTTAATGGCGCCGTTGATGGAGGCTTATTATGTACCGGAGCAATTAAACGAGGACTACAAAACGCGTCTTGGCAATTGGCTCAGGCGTTATATAGAACGGATTCAAGCTTCCGGCATAGATGATGTCGAACGGCGTAAGCGCATGAACGCCGCCAATCCCAAATACGTGTTGAGGAATTATCTGGCTCAGCTGGCGATAGACAAAGCGGAGCAGGGCGATTTCTCGATGGTGAATGAATTATTGGAACTATTGCGCCATCCCTACGATGAACAGCCGGGTAAGGAGGAGTTTGCCTTAAAACGCCCGGATTGGGCTCGGCAACGGGCGGGATGTTCGATGTTGTCGTGTAGTTCTTAAATCCTGCTTTGTAAAATTACAGCGTTTTCAGCTCCAGCTTCGCGAGACGGGAAGCTGGAACCTCTACCAGACAGTATTCCCAGGCTATACATTTTCAGACCAACAATCATGCTGAACTATGTTGATTTTAAAGGTTTTTAATAGGCAGCGTTGGGGGTAACGGCTGAAAGCCTATAGGCTTTGAGAACGGGCAAAATTTCACTACGAAGTTTTAGCGTGTATTCACCTGTGCTGATAAAGTTTAGGGCGCCCTATCGCATATCGAGACCTGAAGCCCTGCCTCTAAAGTAGTTTAAATAATCCGGCTAACTGACTATTTTTAAAAAAGTATCTTGAAATTCAGTCTTTTCAACTGTTAAAAATAGATTATAATAATCCAGCGCTTTAAGGGCGGGATGCTCAAGTTAGAGTCGCACTAAATCATTTTTACAACATTCATTTTACGACAGAAGAAAACAGTTATGAGCAGTGTTTGGGCGGTAGGCAATCATGTGAAGGTTCAGGGTATGCCCAATGATTATAGAATACTCTCTTATAATTTTATCTTGGATGGTTATGTTGAGATGATTCTGGAATCATCCGAAGGCAACAGGTTCTTTTTAAAGCGCAGAAAATCGCAAATTTCCTATATTAAGGATGAATATTTCTTTGAGGCCGGTTCTAACGATAAAAACTATCACCATTAGAAACGCTTCGATGCATATTTTTATGTTGAACCGGAGTACCCGGTAAAAACACTGAAACCCCATTTAGACAAGCCCTGCCTATTGATCCTCTAAACCTGAGGTTTAGTCCGGTTCTGTAAAATCACTATCCCAATAACTGCAATTGCGGCACAGCACTCGGTTTTCCGAACAGATAGCCTTGCATCTTACTGATACCTTGGGCCATTAAATAATCGCGCTCGGCTTCTGTTTCAACGCCTTCCGCCAATATCTCAATGTTATTGGCTTTCGAAATGGTGGCTAAAGCCGACACAATAGATTGTTTAATCGGTAATTGATGAATATTTTGTATCAGGGTGCGATCAATCTTGATTAAGTCCGGCAATAACTCCGCGAGTAAATTCAGTCCGGCATAACCGGAACCCATATCATCCAATGCCGTTTTAAAGCCTTTTTTGCGATAAAAATCTAAAATCGATTTTAAGTGGGCAAAGTCTTTTACATTTTCCGTTTCTACTACTTCAAACATAATTCGCGCCGGATCAATACCCAGTTTTTGGGCCCAGGATACCGTATCGCGTAGGCACATTTCGGGGTTATAAATAGCGGTAGGCAGGAAGTTGATCGAAATACGTCCCTGCACTTGAGCGGCAACGGCCTGATGCAGCGCCATTTCACGCGCTAAACGATCCAGGTTAAACAATAAATTGGCGTTCTTGGCCTGTTCCAATAAGGTTTCCGGGCCTACTACGGAACCATCCGACCGCAAGCCGCGCATTAAACATTCGTACCCGTAAATTTCCCCTTTTAACACATCAACCAGCGGCTGAAAGACAATCTGTAAGGCGCGATGATTTAACACATAGATCAAATCATCGGCAGCCAACAAACCACCCCAATGATTCAAAGATTTTAGTTTGTTGAGTAAAGAAAAGCTGATTGCTTCCCCCGGTTGCAAAACCACGGCATTAATAGAAAGCATTTCCAGCTCTGAAAAATACCGATGCGCGCAGAGCTGTCGGATTAACCGGGTCGTATCGTCGGTGATAACCGTTAACAAGTCCTCAACTTGTTCCGCGCTATGGTTTAACTCTTCAAGCACCGTTATAAAATTTTCCCTGAATATCTCATCGGGAAAAGTAAACATAATCTTGCCGGCACCGGAAGGAATGCCAGGCAATTGGCGACATGTGCATACCATAAACACCTCGTTGTATCGGTTTCCAATCTCCAGGTTGGAAATCTTAAAGGCGAAGCTCCAGCTTCATGCAACAGGAAGCTGGAGCTTCCAAGACCGAAATCACAGCTTGAGCTTAAGGCCCAAAGATATGTTCAATACTGTCGGCTTAAGGCGTTCTCTGCGCGAATAACGGGTTCGTTTGCTTTGACAAGCCTAGGGTTAAGTCAACAGTATATGGCGCATATCCTACACCAATAAATTAATCAGCATATTTTCATAAATAGCGGACAAAATTTCCAAATCTTCTATGCCGATATGTTCGTTGATTTTATGAATGCTTTCATTCAGCGGGCCGAGTTCGATAACCTGTGCGCCGGTCGGGGCGATAAAGCGTCCGTCCGAGGTACCGCCGCCGGTATCGTCAAGGGTTTCAAAGCCGGTCACGGTTTTAATCGCGGCGTGAGCGGCATCGATTAATGCGCCCGCTTCGGTTAAAAAAGGGTTGCCGGATAAGCGCCATTGCAGTTCATAGTTGAAAGCGTATTTATCCAGTATCGCGCAGGTGCGCTGTTTGATGGTCGCTTCGTCCAGCTCGGTGCAAAAACGCAGGTTGAATTGGACATTGACGCTGCCGGGAATGATATTCTCCGCACCGGTTCCGGCATTGATGTTGGAAACCTGCAAGCTGGTCGGCGGGAAAAACTCATTGCCGTGATCCCATACTTCATCGGTCAGGTCTTTTAAGGCCGGAGCAAAACTGTGTATCGGATTATCGGCAAGCTCCGGATAGGCGACATGGCCTTGTATGCCTTTAATAGTCAATTGGGCGCATAAAGAGCCGCGCCGGCCGACGCGAATCACATCGCCGATTTTTTTGTCGCTGGACGGCTCGCCAACCAGGCACCAGTCTATTTTCTCGTTGCGTTGTTCCAGCACTTCAACGACTTTAACCACGCCGTTAGTAGCGATGCCTTCTTCGTCGCTGGTCATCAGCACTGCGATAGAACCTTGATGATCGGGATGCTTGGCAATAAAACGTTCGAGCGCAGTGATAAAGCAGGCGATGCCGCCTTTCATATCGGCAGTGCCGCGGCCATAAAGCTTGCCGTCAATAATGGTCGGTTCAAATGGCGGCGAGACCCAGGCATCCAGCGGACCGGTCGGCACGACATCGGTGTGACCGAGGAAGGTCAACAGCGGCTTGGTGTCGCCGCGTCTAAGCCAGATGTTTTGGGTGTCTTCAAAGTTTAAACGCTCTGCTTTGAAGCCTAAGGGGGCTAAACGTGAAGCCAGTAGACCCTGGCAACCGGCATCTTTTGGCGTTACCGATTCACGGCTGATCAGGTCTTTAAGCAGTTCCAGTGTATCGCTCATAGTCATTTTATTAGTTATCGGCTTTCGGCGGCAGAATGGCGGCATAACCGCCATCTTTGACGGAAAAGCCAAGAAATAGTTGATCGCCGGTATCTAAAACCGGGCGTTTAATCAGGGTCGGGGTGGCCAGCATCAGTTGCAGGGCTTTTTCCAGGCTCAGATCGCTTTGCTGTTCGGTACTGAGTTGCCGCCAACTGGTGCTGCTGCGGTTAAGCAGTTTGCTCCAGTCCAAATGTTCGGCGAAGCGCTGTAACAGTTCCGGCGTTAAACCGTCGCTTCGAAAATCGTGGAAGCGGTAGGCTATGTTGTTTTGGTCTAGCCAACTGCGCGCCTTTTTGACGGTATCGCAATTTTTTATGCCATAGAGCGTGTAGGTTTTGGGGGTTTGCAAATCTATAATCTCCATACGGAAGGCTGTTAGCGCTTCACGAATTGATGTTGACAGGGCAGGGTGGGCCGCAATTCCGGATTCATTAAGGTTAGAGCCGATGATGGGCAAAGTGATTGACGCTGCTGCAACAACCCGAGCCGACATAACGGTCAATGTTTCTTTTAGCGACGCTTGGGCAATAGTGGCGCGAGGGGAGGCATTAAACAAAGCTACGGGTTTGTTGACAAAAACTTCGCTACCGACCATCCAATCCAAGGCGTTTTTGATGACGCCGGTAACGCCATGAGCGTATTCCGGGCTGGCAATAACAACGCCGTCGGCTTCAGCAAGACGAGCATGAAAACGGGCAACCGGCGCTAAATCGGTTATTTCGAGATCGGGATTGAATAACGGCAGATTGCCGAGTTCGGTAAATAGCTCGACGCGAATATCGGCAGGCGCCAAGCCGGCAACCGCCCTTAACAAGGTAGAATTCAACGATGCAGAGCGTAGGCTACCTGAGATAGCCAGGATTCTGACAATCGGCATCGTTGACTCTATAGCGGCTTTACAATTGGCTGTTCAGCAATTCATCTATGCTGGGCAGTTGTTTGTCGGTTTTGCAGCGGATTTTGTACAGGTCGACGAATTCCATAAAGGCTTGTTCCAGGTCGGCCAGGATTTCTTCTTCGTTTTCACGTTCATCGTCCGGAACATCGGGCGAATCCAAATACTCGTGTTGTAAAGCCACTTCGCTGTTTAAAGCGAGCGTGGCGTAAATAATCGCATTATTTGATAGGGTGTCGCTCATGATATTGACCTCGGTTAAGTTATGGGATATGGAAAAGCGGTGATCAGTCCTGTTCTCTAAACCGAATAGTAAGACCTTGTAAAAAATTTCTTAAAATCTGATCGCCGCATTCACGGTGATGTTTATGGCCTTTTTGTCTGAAAAAAGAGCTAAGTTCGCCTTTTGACAGTTCAAAATCAGCCAGTTTTAAGGTGCTCAGCATGTCTTCTTCTTTAAATTCCAGCGCGATACGCAGCTTTTTGAGAATAGTGTTGTTGGTTAACGGTTCCGGTTTTTTTAGCTGAGCCGGAGGATTTTCCTGTCTGCCTCTTCTATAGATAATCAGGCCGTCTAAAAATTGCTCCATCAGCTTATTGTTAAGCGGAACGTAATCGGCTTCATTATCTTTTTTGAGCAGCTTGAGCAACTCGTCTCGTGTTATTTCTACGTCGCTTAAAGCAAAGATTTCGATCATGGTCGGGTCTTTAAGCTCTAAAGCGTAACGTACCCGACGTAATACATCGTTGTTTATCATGCTTTGTTATGTGCTAAGGTTAGGTTGACTGCTCATGATTAGGGAGCTGAACAGTTGCTTGGTTTTTTTCCTGCAAGAAAGCGAGTACATCATCATTATTAACTTGATAATAAATGTCTTCAACGAGGACGGTAACGCCTAATGATTCAAAAGTAATCGCATCGCCAAGATAGTAATAA
>Ga0265327_10003864_pt1 | contig 13805 bp, 11 predicted proteins | sample 41621metaG_FD_202089 | JGI IMG/M metagenome (GOLD analysis project Ga0265327, IMG submission 202089) | Rhizosphere microbial communities from Carex aquatilis grown in University of Washington, Seatle, WA, United States - 4-16-21 metaG | ecosystem: Host-associated > Plants > Roots > Rhizosphere... | reverse complement strand
CGGCCATGGTCGAGAAGCCGACACCGCGTACCCTGGAATTCCCCGTTCGTGCTGGTGTCGTCGTTGCGGCAGCCGGTTTGACAGGGCGCGACGGGGTTCGCGCGTCCGGAGTCCGTTGACTCGCGGGTTCTTCCATGGAGACCAGTTGCAAGGTGTCACGCTTGCGAGGAGTCGATTCCTGCTGGCTGATTTCTTGAGGGACACTGTCCAGGAAGCGAACTTCCAGTTGGCTGGTGCGGGCTTCCAGTGACGGGCTGACGAGAGCGACATTCCGTTCCGCGATCAACCACTTCGGTTGAGGTTCAGTCTGGGGAGGCGACTTGGTCTGACCCGACCCGGCGACCGTCCCCGAAGGAAGTCCCAGCGCGGGTGGGGACATCGGTTCCAGCCACAGGCGGATCAACTCGGCCGCCAACCCCGTGTGCTGGCGCGGCTGGCGCAGAAACGCCTGGTGTTCCAGTTCAATCACATCCAGGCCGTTGGAGCTGTCTGTCGACTTGCGCAGTTGCCCCGCCCATGTAACGACAAATTCCGTGTCATTGGTGGCCTGACTGATCCGCTCCAACCGGCCCGTTCCGCGGCAGACCACTTCCTGCAGCGAATTGTCGGGCCTGAGACGCACGTCGACGTCGGGCACGGTCAGGACCGAGTCTTTGAAGTTGACGTAAACATTGTTGGGGTCCTGCAACTGCAGTCGTCGTTCGACGTAGTCGTAGTCGAGTTGTTTCATGGTGGCACGCAATGTGTTTTGCGTGGAACGGACGACCACAGGTCTTCCCTTGGCGATCATCCGGCGAAATGCCAGATCCGTTTCGATGTGTTGAAACGAGCGGGCGGGATCGGCTTCGGCGCTGGCCGCAGCGGCGGCGGCAACGGCGGCCTCTCCGGTCTTGGGGGCCGGTTCGAACTGCAGCCAAAGCTCGTCGCAGTCGAGCGCGTCGTAGTCGGTGGCGCCTGTCCAGCGATAGGCCCGGACCGACTTGGAAAACGTCGCCGTGTTCTGGGCAATGTCGTATTCCAGGTCTCCGGCACACTGAACGCGGACCGGCTTCTGAGGATCCGGCTGGCCTTCCTGGGGAGGAATCCGGACATTCAGGCGGACCTGTTCGGAAGGATCGGTGCCACTTCCCAGGCGAATCGTGCGAATGCCGAAGACGTGCGGACGATCCCGTCCGGGAGATCCTTCCGCCGGGATCAGCTTCATGTTCAAGGTGCGACCGCGGCCATCGTGGGATCCGTACTGGAACTTGACCGGATTCGTGCTGACCAGCGACGGCGCGGATTCGTCGAATACGAACTGCTTGCCGACGACCTCCAGTCCATCGGGCCCCTTGACCTGGACTTCGCCATCCAGGACGGCGCCGACCACCCGGCCGGGATTCGGATTGAACTCATCGAACGCCGAGGCAAATTTGAGTTGCGCGGAATCACTGACGAGTGACACGGCTGTCTCGCGTCCGTCCTTGTCCTTCTGCAGCCAGATCATCGCGAAGGGAACGAAGCGAATACGGGGATCTCCCTGCTGATGCTCCCATTTCTGCGTATAGATAAAGGCCTGGCCGGATCGAAGCATGTACTGCGACTGAGCTGCCCAGGGTTGTTCTGCCAGGTAGGTTTCGGCAACCCGGACATTCTCCTGGGGCCAGTGGGCGACGGTATGACGGGACAGATCGTTGGACGTTGCCGGCAATTCGGGAATCACGACCATGGGCCGCGTGAGCACCGCGTAGACGGCATAAACTCCCGTCAGGCAGGCGGCCGTGGCAATCGTGAAGAGCAGGCGGGGAAACATGAAGTGATCGGGGTCTCGCGAATCGAAAGGGGCTTGAAATCGGTGAAAGGGATGTCGCGGTCTCTGGTTCCTTGATGATCAACCGATGCCGATCAGGTCGGTGATGTCGACCATCCCGACAGGGGCGCCGTTCTCATCAATGACGGGAAGTTCGCTGACATGTCGCGCGCCAAGCAGTTGCAGAATCTCTTCCAGGATGGCATCAGGGCCCACAGTCAACGGTCGGACAGTCATGACTTCACGGATCGGTCGGTCGAACTGTTCATCGCGGCGGCGTTCGAGCAACCGGGCCAGATCGCTGTCGGTGAACAGACCTGACAGACGTCCTTCCGCGTCGACCAGCATGACCGCTCCGGTACGACGACCGGGTCGAGAGAGCGTGACGAAGACTTCGCGAATGGAGGCGGATTCACTGGCGATCCGGACCTGATCGCCGGAACGCATGATGTCTTTGACGGATGTCAGCTTGCGGCCCAGGCTGCCGCCGGGATGGAACGCGGCAAACTGCTGTGGCGTGAATTTCTGAGTCTGGCTGATCACCAGGGCCAGGGCGTCGCCCATGGCCAGCATCGCAGTCGTGCTGGTCGTCGGGGCGAGTCCATGCAGGCCTGCTTCGACTTGTCGTCCCAGCGGGATGGTGACATCCGCCTCGGCGCCAAGTGTGCTGGCATTGCTGGCGGTGATCGCCACGATCGGCAGTTGACGAGTTCGGATGATCGGCAGCAGGCGACAGATTTCCTCCGTTTCACCGCTGTTGGAGAGCATCAGCCAGACATCGCCGGGACCGACGCTTCCCAGGTCTCCATGCAACGCTTCGGTCGGGTGTACGAAATGGGCTCGAGTCCCGGTGGATGAAAGCGTCGCTGCGATCTTGCGACCGATCAGTCCCGCCTTGCCGACACCGGTGACCATGGTGCAGCCACGGCAGGAGGAGAGCAGGTCCACGGCATCGCAGAAGGGCGTGCCCAGGCTGCGTGCCAGAGCCAATAGAGCCTGACCTTCATGAATGATGATTTCTCGCGCATCGCGCAGTTGTGTCAGACGCGATGCCGAGATAATGGAATGTTCTGGGACTGCGCTCATGCGTGCTTCCTTGCATCGCGAAACGCGCCGTCCTGGCGCGGGCCGGAAGTGTATCGGCAGCCCGGAAATCGGTCAACGTGATCCGGTTTGGAGGTAAGGTTTTTTCTGTCAATGGGTTATGGCTCTGGTGTCGGTGGCGGGCGCTGGCGGCAGACGGGCGGGTGGTCTGTTGCGGCTGGGTTTGGAATTCGTTCGATTTGACCGAATCACGAGCGGACGCGACCGGTCACCTGATCCTCAATCACTTCGACTGCCGAACATCGGTTGCGGTAGAGGTGTCAACAAGCCGAATCCCCGGCGATCCGCAGTGAGACACTTTTTTTGGACAAGATGATGGACCTGGACGAACTTCGAACCCGCTGCTCGGAGGGGAAGCAATACAGCTACCTCTATTTCTGGAGCCATCAACCCGCCAAAGATGGCAGGATTTCCGCGACTTGTCTGAGTCAATGGTATGCTGCGCCGTTTGAAGTCGATGGGATTCTCTATCCCACGTCGGAGCATTGGATGATGGCCTCCAAGGCCAGGCTGTTTTCGGACGACGATTCGCTCGCCCAGATTCTCGCAACACCCAGTCCCGTCCGTGCGAAAGAGCTTGGACGAGAAGTGGCCAAGTTTGATCACGGCGTCTGGACGGCGAACTGTCGGCGACTGGTGACGGAGGGAAACCTGGCCAAGTTCGGCCAGAACGACGAATTGCGAGCGTTCCTGCTGGGGACGGGAAGTCGAGTCCTGGTCGAAGCCAGTCCGGTGGACCCGATCTGGGGAATCGGACTGAAGGCGGAGGATCAACGGGCAAAACACCCGAGCACCTGGCGAGGCCAGAATCTGCTGGGCTTCGTGTTGATGGACGTGCGCGAAGCCTTGTCCCACGCTTTTTGAACCCGGCTTCCGTGCCAGGTCCTTGTCGATTTCCGCCAGGGGCGAACGTATCAATTGACCTCGCTTGACCAACTGCCCCCTGTTGTTCAAGATCCTGCTCCCATAATCGTGTCACCCGTTCGCGGGCAGGTCTCAGGACGGTTCGGCGCAGCCCATGAAACAGCTTGATCGACTGCTGCTCTTCCAGGGGAATCGTTGCTTCTTTTGCGACGAGCCCATTCCTCAGGGTGAAGCGAGCGTCGAGCACCTTGTCGCGACCACGAATGGCGGAAACAACCATGACGACAACTGCGTGGCCTGCTGCAAGGCCCTGAATTCCGCCTTCGGAAACCGTCCCTACAAAGAGAAGTTGCGCGCGATCCTCAGTCATCGCGGTCAGTTCACCTGTCCCCGATCGCAGGAATCGGCGCCGGTGGTGTATGACGAATCGAAGGCAGCGACAGACCTGGCCGAGGTGCGGTTGAAGAATGTTGTCAAAAACCTGACGAAGCCCAAATCGACGCGGCCCCGAAAGACAGCGACCCTGAAAAACGCGGTCGCCTCCATTTGCCAGAACAAGGCGACCGTTGATGAGATTGATGCCCTGATCGCGGCGATGGTGGAGCGGGGCCATATCACGATCGAGAATGATGTCGTCAAGTTTCACCTGCCGGACAAGTTGAGTTAGATTCCCGCTCGTGGTTTGATGATCGGATTGCACACGGACGGTCCACGATTCAGTTCGAAGGAGACGAAACGATGCTGACAGAAGTCACCAATGAACTGATTGCGACCGCTCGCAATCATCTGGCCACGGAAGAACAGCTGAATGCCGCCGCGCAGGCCTTTTTGGGCGAAGCGGTCGATTCGACAAAGAGCGATGCGGAAGGGGCACTCAAGTCGCTCTGCCGTCACTTTGACCTGGATGATCCCGAGCGCGGTGCTTTCCTGGCGCTCGTCTGTGGTGTGCTCGTCGAGCGGGGCGCTGATCCAGCCGTCATCACCGAGCCGTTGATTAACAGATTGAGTTCATTGCTGAAAGCTGCGGGCGAACTGGCGACTGCTGCCGAAGCACGCCTGCCTGCCATCGTCGAAACCAGTGATTCGAGCGATCCCTTCGAGATCGCGCGGGGTGAAGTCGAAGAAACGATGCCCGAACAGGCCATCGCCTGGAGCGCCCTCGACCGGTTCTGGCATCCGGCGATTGCCGTGTTCTCTCGTAGCACAGCGGCCCGGGAAGCCGCGCTGTCTTTACGCGACTCAGCTGGCAAGATCTCGCAATACCACGCGGCAGGCCACTGGATTTCCCTGATCCTGACCGTGCTCGATCAGGAGCCGATCCTGGTCATTGAACCAGAGACCTCGCTGGGGATCGTCGGTCGAATTTCTGGCATCGTCGACAATTTTCAGTTGAACACGCTGCTCATGGATGCGTTTCCCCAGGCGTCCGCCGATTTGCCGCGGCGCGTGTCTCGCGATGCGGCGGATGTCGCCCGTGGGGAGGGGCCTCAGCAGACCGAGGAATCGTTGACCAGCGTCTGGAACCTGTATCACTGGCAGGCGATTCGGGCAGATCGAACGCTTCCGTCTGCAGACCAGATGGATTCCAGCGATGAGTTCTGGATCTGGAATGAGGGTGTACCTGCCGACATCGCACTGTTTGAAGGGTACCGTGTCGTCCTGCTCGGCCCGCCGTCCTATCCCCGCAGCTGGCAGTCTCAGCGGATGTTTGAAGGGTTGCCGGCCAACCTCCAGTGTGAGCGCGTGCTGACTCCCGCTGAGATTGACGAGTGGCTGCAGCGGATGGCGGCAGCTCAGGCAACTCCGCTCGAGTAGTGACGCCAGTCCGGGCCACGATTTCAGCAGCGCAACGCCGAGAGCAGGGCGTTGACCAGTTGCCGGGCCGGGACGGACCACTGTAAGTCCGGCATGCCACATCGATGGATGGCGGCCTGCGCGTAGTGTGAATAGCGGGCTGAATCGGCGTACAGTTGTTCGAGACCGCTGGCGACGGCGCCCGCATCCACCTCCCCCATGACCAGGGGCGAATGCTCGGTCTTGATGGGACGGACGGGACGAACCAGGATCGCGTGATCATGCCACAGCTCACACAGTGCCGGATGAGCCGGCAAGACCTGTGGCGCACCGGTCGCCGCGTGTTCAAAGCTGACGAGTCCGAAGCCCTCGCCCATCGCCGTGTTCAGTCCGACAGCGCAGGCGTTGTAAAGCTCGTTGAGTCCCTCGTCGGTCAGTGGACCCGGAGTCCGCGGGAACCAGAGAATTCGTTCGGTGATTCCCAGCCGCTGGGCCTGCTCGCGCAGCGGCGCGACAAACGTCTCGTGGCTGATCGCCTGATGCAGGCAGAGTCGCACCGACGCGGGCTTGTCCGCCGCAAACCGCGCGAAGGCCTCAAGCGTCAGATCCAGTCGCTTGCGCGGATCCGGGCGGCTGGCGTTTAAGACGACGAACGATGGCTGATCCAACCCAAACAGGCGCTGTGCTCGTGCCATCCGCATCGCCAAATCGGTTCCGTCGGGGAACATCTGGAACTGGTTGAGGTCAATTCCATGTCCGGCCACGGAAACCTGGCTGGTAATCCGTGTGGCTTCAAGAGCGGATCGTAACTGACCCGCAGCCCAGTCGGTATAGGTGATCAGTTGTCGGAAGCCCGTCAGCTCCCGGACCAGCGACGGATTATCGAGGCCACCATCCAGTGGCAGATAACCGAGCATGGGGACTTTTGAACCGGTGAGTGGCTCAAGTTCACGCGAATAATGGATCAGGTACCAGAGATCATTCAGGGCAAACACCGCATCGGGCGCCAGAACTTCCCAATGAAGGCGGGCGTAGTAGGCCCCGACCATGTCCCCGCCGCGCAGGTTGGTGGGAAGGATGCGGACACCTTCGCACAGTTCGAACGGCTCGCCACGATAGCCGATCCCAAGCCAGGTAATCCGAAAGTGCTCACGCAGGAAGGGAATGATCGCAAGCAGGACCCGCGTGAATCCCGTTCCTGGTCGGTACCAGCCGCCAAGCAGCAGATGCGGCTTGGCGGCTGGTGTCTGCGAAGCAATGGAAATGGAGTTCACGACTTCGATGCGCTCTAGGCGTTGCTGAGCTGAACCGGCGTATAGGTGGTGACACCGTTGACGGTGGTTGGCATGAATTGCACAGTCAGGATCGGGCCGCCGGTGCTGATGGCGCTGGCTTCGAATCCTGGAAGGTTCAGGTTGCCCAGGACGCTGACCAGGGCATATCCGTAGGTGCCGAGCGAACCGCAATTCAATTGCATTCCGATCTGTTCGACGCGTCGCAATTCGGCTCCACCGCCATTGACGTCGAGGAAGTCAAACAGCGCCCCCTGGGGAACGTTGTTCAGGCCCATGCCCAGGGTTGCCACCAGCAGGATGTGGTCCGTCGTATTCAGGTTGCCAATGTTGGGAACCGTGTTGGGCGAAGTTTGCAGTTGGTTGTACTCGACAGCCAATGTCGAACGGTTGACGACAACGAACCAGAAGTACCCTCCACCCGATTGCTGCTGCTGGGAAAGACCGTTTTTCCCGATCGACATCTGTGCAAAGTAAAAATTATTGTTTGTGTTGCTGACGACGGTCACCGGGACATTCTGACCACTCATGAACCTTGCTCCAAGCTCGCGTAATGGGACGAAACGCCGCGGGTGTCGAATTTCAAGGCGATTCACCGTTGGCCGATCGGAGTGACGCTACACAACGCGACAGACTGACGAGAGTGATTGATAATGTCAAGAATATGGGTTTTTATTCGGTTTGCAGCATGTTTTGTGTCTGGTTTTTGTGCAGATTTGTGTGTTGTGGATTGTTCTGGATGCCGGTGTGAGTTGCGGAATCGTGCGTAAATGTTGTTTTGATCCGCATGTCTTGTAGGGTGTGTGTAGTCTTCGGAACACACCACGACGATGGCTCAGGCAACCCATGTGGTGCGTTCCGGTCAGACGTTTTCCCGCGATGAGAACAAGAAACCGTGGGCTATGTTGTGGAATGGTGCGAAATTGGTGTGTTGATCCGCGCGTGTCTTGATCCAATTGGGAGCGGCACGGGGCGAGCCGTCCGGTACTTCCATGGTGGTGTACTGTCAATGGGTCGAGAGTAGACCGACACAGCGAAGACCGAACGGGCGGAGCCACCCCAAGGTGGCCGCGGGTCCGTGGGGGCGAATTGAAGAAACGGACGGCTCGCGTTGTTCCGCTTAAAGCCATTCGCGAATCGAACTCAATTCAGCGAGGGCATTTGCAGGATGAAGTCACCTGGGCGTTCGCCAAAGCCCCAATCCTCTTCCGCCTGGTCGTCCTTTTGATCCACGCCCACCGCGTAAACGCGGACCGACCGGTCGATGACGCGGTATTTGAGCTTTCCGCCCGAGTACGGGTCGGCCGGAATCTCGCCCGCGTCCTGAAACGCTTCTTCAAGGCTCGACGGCAGGCGGTGATGTTTCAGCTCAAATTCTCGAACCACCAGCAGTGACCGGATGGCCCCCAGTCGAACCTCCCTGCGTGCGAGGGCTTCTCGAAACTGATCCATGGATGGCGCGAGCAGGATGACCAGGGCCGAATTGGAGAGTTTCCCTCTCAACAGCACCGAGAGGGCTGCGCCTTCTGTTGCGCTGCGCCGCATCGTGTCCATGCGTTTTGCAAAGCGACTTCCTTTCAAGGCGACGTGATACGGTTCATCACGAAAATCCTGGAAAAGCGAGGCATAGAGTTCATTGAGCGACTTCCATTCGACGTCATAGTTAATCGCCTTCGCCGTTTTCGGCGAAATGTTCGCGTCGAATTCGCTGAATGACAGGGTTCCGTGCTCCAGTTCCCAGAGCGTATTTGCCGCAACGACGTACTCCGCACGCGTTCCCTCCAGCAGCGAATCGATGCCAAGGGAGTCATGTTGCTCGAAGAGCCGGCGCATGAGCCGGCATTGCGCCACCGTCAGGCCCGGACGGGTCAGGATTTCTTCGAGAGTCGACGACACCAGATGGGTCTCAATCGTATAACTGATGAGCTGATGAATGATCCCTCCATGCGGTCGCAAATCTCGAGCAAGATGGAGTAACCGCCGCACCACGCGTTCAGTCGCTTCAAATTCACCCGTCCGCAATGCATGCAACTCAATCCGGCCAAGGCGACTCAGGACTCGAGCCCCCTGCAGGTGAGGAAGTGTGTCCGTGAGGTGCAGGCCACTGAAGAAGACGCACGACGGCTGCTGCTGTGCTTTGTCGACCAGGTCCAGGGCCGGCCGCAGAGTATTGATCAGTTCACGTGCCCTGGTCTCGTTCCAGGTGTCGGCCAGGGAACTCTGATCGGTGGGGACAAGCTCGGAAATCATGGCAAACGCCGCCGCCTGGCGGGCAAGCTGGCGTTCACGAACCTCCTCGGGTACCAATGCCGCGACATCGGACGAAATCTCGGCCAAGGCCGTCAGGTAAAGACAGACGGCATCCGGGTTAAACTTTTGCTGCCAGTCGATGTGGTACTGCCTGACATCAAATGGTTCGTCACTGCGCGCACCGGCCCAGGCTGGGATCGAATGCTCTTCATTCGGAATTGCAATCTGGCACGGTTCGCCCGGCTGGAACTTTGTCAGGAAGGGCCATTCCGGAACGTTTTGAGCCGCCGGTTGGTCTTTCGCCCGCGTATTGGCAGCCGGGGATTCCTGTTTCCCGCCGCATCCGGAGACGGACAACGCGATACAGATTCCCAACAATGTCGACATCAGGTGGCGGGGAGCATTCATTGATGAGGATTCACGAATAATCGGCGGCGGGCCTTTGCCAAATCGCTGCCCGCGAATGGCGGTCACGTTAACGAACTCATTTGGATGTTACGATCCTCCGATGGAAGCGGAGCGGCGCGAGCCGTCCGGTTCTACGAAACGACGGCGGGACCGACCTGGCTGGACCGCGGCGCCTCAATTTGAAAAAGGGGAGCGCCGTGGCTCGACCCCGCCCCCCGGCGCTGTTTAGAATGTCGCGAGTTCGGCAAATCTCGGTTGGAGATCGGTCAGCGCAAACGGAGATTCGCGATGGGTAAGGATTTTCTGCAGATTGCCTTCATTATCGCCATCGGGTTCGGCGCGTTGCTGGCGATCATTTTCCTGGCTGTGTTCGCCGCTTACTTCAAACTCTGGCTGCGGGCGTTTGTGACGCGGGCGCGAATCAACCCCTTCTCGCTGCTGTTCATGTCGCTGCGGAAGATCAATCCGACCGCGATCGTCGATGCCAAGATCATGGCCGTTCAGGCGGGATTGCGTGAAGTGACGACCGATCGGCTGGAAGCTCACTATCTGGCGGGCGGAAACATCCGCAATGTCGTCCGCGCCCTGATTATCACTCATCGCGCCAAAATCGTGCTCGATTGGAACACCGCGTCAGCCATCGATCTGGCAGGGCGAAATGTGCTGGAAGCCGTGCAGACCAGCGTCGATCCCCGCGTGATCGATTGTCCGGATCCCAAATCGTTTGGTCGGAGTTCGTTGGATGGCGTCGCCAAGAACGGGATTCAATTGAAGGCCAAGGCGCGCGTCACCGTGCGGACCAATCTGGCTCAGCTGATCGGCGGGGCGACCGAGGAAACGATCGTGGCCCGCGTCGGCGAGGGGATTGTGTCGGCCATCGGGTCGTGCGCGACCCACAATGAAGTCCTCGCCAATCCCATGCTGATCGCGAAGACGGTGCTGCAGAAGGGACTCGATTCCCAGACGGCGTATGAAATTGTCTCGATCGACATCGCCGACATCGATGTCGGTGATAATATCGGGGCTCGCCTGCAGGCGGACCAGGCCGAGGCGGATATGCGAATTGCCCGCGCCAAGGCAGAAGAGCGGCGAGCCCGCGCTGTGGCGGCCGAGCAGGAAATGAAGGCGCTCACGGTCGAGAACCAGGCGAAAGTGGTCCTGGCCGAGGCCGAGATTCCGCTGGCGATGGCCGATGCCTATCGCGGCGGATCCCTGCGTGCGAAAGCTCAGGCCAACGGCGCCGTCTGACAGGCATCATTCTTCACGGGAACTGCGACGCGGAGCGTCGTGTGTCTTATTGCACGCATGCCCTACGTCTGGTTCGTTGTTGTCTGTTCCATCTGGGGAAGCAGCTTCATCCTGATGAAGCGGGCGATGCTCTGCCTGTCTCCGGTCGCGATCGGCGCCTGGCGTGATTTCGGTGGCGCGCTGGTCCTGGCTCTGATCTTTCTGCTGATGCGGCGATCCTCGGCATTTCGACGAGCGGACCTGTGGCCGCTGCTGATTGTCGCCGTACTGGGATTTGCCTGGCCGCACGCGATTCAGCCAGCATTGGTCGGCCGGATTGGCGGAGCCATCGTCGGTATGACGGTGGGGATGACACCTCTGCTGACGATCCTGGTCTCCGTCCCCATGCTGGGAGTTTTTCCGACTCGACGGCAGCTGATCGGCGTCATCGGGGCACTGGTCTGCATGGCCATCCTGATGCAGGATGGGTTGAGGCATTCAGTTCCACTGCGAGATCTGCTGCTCGCTTTCAGCGTTCCGACGACCTATTCCATCGCCAACAGTCTGATCCGGCGATCACTGCGTCATTTGCCTCCGCTGGAGCTGACATTGCTGTGTCTGATCGGCGCCTCCAGCATTCTATTGCCCCTGTCGGCCACGGTCGGGCCTCACCGTCGGATCGACGCTGCCGACTGGCCGCTGGCCCTGGCGGCGGTGACGACGCTGGGGATCGCGGGAACCGGGATCGCGACATTGTTGTTCAACAAGCTGGTGCAGGACCAGGGGCCGCTGTTCGCGTCGATGACGACGAACCTGGTTCCTGTTGGAGCCGTCTTATGGGGTTGGGCTGATGGTGAACACATCACCCTGACCCAGGTGGTGGCGCTGGCCGGGATCCTGGTGATGGTGACAATCGTGCAGTTCGGATCGGCCCAGCGGGTTCCCATGGAAGGGACCAACGACGGGGCCACGTGAGAACGCCGACTTTCTCTGATGAAGCCGCTGCGTCACAACACCGGGGTCAGGTCTTCAAATTTCACTTTTGGCCCCGCAAACCACCCTGGACTTTCACTCCAGATCGACGGCTGCAATCAACACTGGACCTTCATTGCGACGCCAAAAGTGAAATTTGAAGACCTGACCCCTGCTCGTTCCTGCTCGTTACACGGCATAAACTTCATGCGGCCCGTTTCATTGTGGCGGCCCAGTTGGCGCTGGGGGCTTCGACGAACCGGTGCAGCAATTCTCCCGCCAGCAGGCTGGCGGGAATCGCCGAGATCAGGATCAGGCAGGCCTGAAGTGATGTGGGGGACTCATTGCACAACTTCCATCCCGCGGAAATGATCAGGTGGCAGATTGGAAAGTGAATCAAGTACAGGCTGTAGGAGATTCGGGCCAGGTACTGCAGAGGACGCCAGTTCAACCAGACGTGCAGGCGATTGCAGCGGCCCGCCACAAAGATGGCCAGCGTGGTCGCCAGGGCCACCGCATTCCAGTAACGCCACTCGGCATTCACCCAGTCACTCGTGTTACTGAGCGCCAGGTCCACGACAGCGAGGGCAATCACGGTCGCGTAGGTCGAAACTGGCAAAGTCCGATCCAGCGTCCACCAGGTGGACATTCCCAGGAAGAACATCCACAGATAGTGAGTGACCCAGGGATCCGTCCGATCCAGGGAACGCCAATGCAGGAGCGATGCGATGGCGAAGGGGGCAAACACCGCCATCAATCCCCAGTCGACGGGCCGCGGTTCGGAACGATCGGGGCGGGGAAAGAGTCGTTGAGCCAGGCCCCAGCCGAGGATGGCCACGATGTAAAACTGCATCTCAATGCACAGTGTCCACATCCCCGCGCCAATGGCATCGTGATCAAACACATCCTGCAAAAACGTCATGTGGGCCGTGGTGCGCAGGACGGTCATGGGGCCATCCACGGGGGATGGCAGGTTCCAGACGTTTCGGCACAGCAGATCGACCAGGATCACGAATCCGATGGCAACCCAGTAGGCGGGAACAAGTCTCACCAGACGCCTGGCGATGAACGACTGCGCCTCGCGGGGTGTGAACCAGGTTCGGCGCAGGGTGTATGCGATGACGAACCCGCTGATGACCAGCAGGATCTGCACCCCCCCGCGAGTCCCCAGAAACAGGGTGTCGATGGACGAATGGGCATGGGCCAGGGCAGGGTAGGGGGGCGGTTCATACCACCAGATGTGAAAGACAACGATCGACAGGGCCGCCAATCCGCGCAGGCCGTCGACAAACGCGAAACGGGCGGGGATTCCCTGGCCGCTTGTCGGACTGGTGCAAGAATCTGGCCGCAGACCCGGTGCAACGAAGGCCGGATCGTGTGGAGGCTCCGCAGCCATCAATCTGTCTCAGAATGTGAGGACGTCACGGTCAGAAATTGAATAGGAGTCATCGTTTCCAGTCTACCAGTTGCTCGCGCGGAAATGCATCTGGGCTGAATGCCGAGCCATGGCCATCGCCTTGTTCAAGATGGGCGAAAGGACTTTGGGTGATCGGGGTTGGAGCGCGTTTCGCGAAACCCCGGAAAATGAGCGGTTCGGACCGGTGCTTCGCCCAAAGCGGTTCCAGCCCTTGTCATTACCCACATCTCTCATTAACCCGCTCCACCCTCACCCACCCCCGTTCAGTGCACACGGCGGGGTGGTCGGAATGGATGACTTTGCTTTCGCCTTCATTTACTCCGAAGGAGTTCCGTCACATAGCCCGGGGTTGCCGCGCTTCGCGGCTACCCCGGGTCGCCGAAAAACAAATGCCGTACCCCAAGGGGGTTCCGTCCGGTTTCGTTGTCTTCGAATCTCAATCCCAGACAAATCATTCGCCCTCTGCGATCGCATCGCGTTCCAACAATGTGGATCAGCACGGCGATCAGAGATTGTGGGATCTCGCTCTCTCCTGTTGACAGTACCCTTACAGGGTACGGAGTTGTTTTTGTCTCAACCCGGGGTAGCCGCGAAACGCGGCAACCCCGGGCTATAAGCCGGAACTCCTTTGGAGTACAGCGGGGCCGCCGACCAACGGAAAGCCCCAGTGGACGGTTGATGGGATTTG
>Ga0265327_10003862_pt1 | contig 13809 bp, 11 predicted proteins | sample 41621metaG_FD_202089 | JGI IMG/M metagenome (GOLD analysis project Ga0265327, IMG submission 202089) | Rhizosphere microbial communities from Carex aquatilis grown in University of Washington, Seatle, WA, United States - 4-16-21 metaG | ecosystem: Host-associated > Plants > Roots > Rhizosphere... | reverse complement strand
CCGGCTGGAACTGGAGATGCCCGCCAAGTGCTGACCACCATCGCCATCCGGGGCTACCGGTCGCTGCGCGAGATCGTCCTGCCACTGTCGGAGCTGACTGTGGTGACCGGAGCCAACGGCACCGGCAAGTCCTCGGTGTACCGGGCACTGGGACTGCTGGCCGACTGCGGACGCGGCGAGGTCATCGGGTCCCTGGCCCGCGAAGGCGGGTTGCAGTCGGTGCTGTGGGCCGGCCCGGAGAACACCAGTGGCGCGCGCCGGACCGGTACCACCGAAGGCACCAGCCGGACCCGGCCCGTGTCACTCGAACTCGGCTTTGCGGCAACCGATTTCGGCTATTTCATCGACCTCGGGCTGCCGCAGGACCCCGGCCACAACTCGATGTTCGGTCAGGACCCCGAGATCAAGCGGGAGACAGTGTTCGCCGGACCGTCTCCGCGGCCCAGCAGCGCGCTGGTCCGCCGGACCCGGACGTACGCCGAGGTGGCCTCCGACTCGGGCCGCGGCTTCGACGAACTGACCCGCGCCCTGCCCAGCTACCGCAGCGTCCTGGCCGAGTACGCGAACCCCGAGGCGCTGCCCGAGCTGGCGGCGATCCGGGATCGGTTGCGCGACTGGCGCTTCTACGACGGCTTCCGAGTCGATCGGGAGGCGCCGGCCCGCCGGCGCCAGGTGGGTACGAGGACACCGGTGCTCAGCAACGACGGTAACGACCTGGCCGCCGCCGTCCAGACCATCCTCGAAGCCGGGTTCGACGATCTACCACGAGCGGTCGCCGATGCCTTCGACGGCGCCGAGATATCGGTGAGCTCCGACGGCGGCTTGTTCGAACTACAGCTGCACCAACGTGGCATGCTGCGTCCGCTGCGCTCGGCCGAATTATCCGACGGCACACTGCGATTCCTACTCTGGGGTGCCGCCCTCCTGTCGCCGCAGCCGCCTGCGCTCATGGTGCTCAACGAGCCGGAGACGTCCCTGCACCCCGACCTGGTGGGCCCGCTGGCGGACATGATCGCCGCTGCCGCACGCAAGACGCAGGTTGTCGTCGTCACCCATTCGGCACGGCTGCGCGAGCGACTGGCCGCGTGCGACGCGAGCGAAGTCGAGCTGGTCAAGCAGTGGGGTGAGACCCAGATCGACGGCCAGACCATGCTCAGCGCGCCGCCATGGGACTGGGGAAAGCGCTGAGGCTCAGCGGGGTCGGGACGCCACCCGCTTCGGCCGCAAGGCACGCGTGAACAACACGTTCACCTGGCGCATCGACACACTGTAGGGCCACCAGGCCAGCCGCTTGAACAGGTACAGCGCCCGGATGTCGGGAGACGTGTAGATCATGAACCGGTTCTTGGCCACACCGGACAGCAGCTTGTCCGCGGCCTGCTCGGGCGACACCGCGTGCCCGGCGAACCTGGCCACCCAGCGCTGTACCTGCGGGTCGTCGCGATCCACACCCGCGATCTGAACCGTCTGCACCAGCGGCGTTTTCACCGCGCCGGGCACCACGACCGACACCCCGATGCGATGGCGCGCGAGATCGAAGCGCAGCACCTCGCTGACCCCGCGCAGACCGTACTTGCTGGCGCTGTAGGCGGCGTGCCATGGCAGCGCGACGATGCCCGCCGCCGAGGACACGTTGGCCAGCCGCCCGCCGCGCCCGGCGGCCACCATGGGCGGGACCATGGTCTCGATGACGTGGATGGGCCCCATCAGGTTGACGTCGACCATCGAGCGCCAGTGCTCATGGGTCAGGGTGCTGACGGTGCCCCACGCCGAGATACCGGCGATGTTGAGCACCACATCCATGGCCTCATGCCGGCTGTGGATGTCCGCGGCGAAGGCCGCGACCGCGTCGTAGTCGGAGATGTCCAGCGCGCGGTATTCGGCCACCGCACCGCCGAGCGCACGGGCGTCGGCGACAGCCTGTTCCAGCCCGGTGGCGTCACGGTCGGTCAGATACAGGACCGCGCCCTGCTGGGCCAGCTTGAGCGCAGTCGCCCGGCCGATGCCGCTGGCCGCCCCCGTCACGAAACACCGCTTGCCTGCGTAGCCGCTCCATCGCGTCATGGCCCGACCCTACACAGGCAGGTCTCCACCGCCCCATAGCGCGCTCAGCCACAGGCGTTCGACGATGTCGACGGCGCGCTGGGGGTCTCCGTCGCGTCCGATGAACGCACTGTCGCGCGACAGCGTGTACGCGGTCGTCGACACCAAGATGCGAACCAACGCAGGCAGGTCGCCGGAAATCGGGCGGCGGCCGGCGTCCTGCTCGACGAGCCCGACGATCTTGTCGATCACGCCATCCTCGAAGTCGGCCATCAAGTCGCGGATTTCGGCGTCGGTGTTCTGCGCGGCGGTGCACGCCGCCATGATCGGGTCGTTGATGGCATAGACCGCAGCCGCGCTGCCGACCATCCGTTTGGCGAAGGACGCCGGCGTCTCGTCCGGTTCGCGCGGCGCGAAGTTGTGGGTGAGTTCGTCGAGTTCCTCCATCGCCTCGGACACGATCCGGGCCAGCACGGAGTACTTGGAGTCGAAGTAGAAGTAGAAGCCGGACCGCGCAACGCCGGCCCGGGCACTGATGGTGCTGACGGACAGGTCGGCGAACGGCCGCTCCTCCAGCAGTTCGCGAACGGCCTCGATGATCGCGTCGCGTTGCTTGTCGCCGCGACTGCGGCCCTTGTCGGCCGTCTCGACTTCAGCGCTCATGGCGCTCACGATGTCATCGCCGACACACCAATTCAAAACTTGACACGCGTCAAGTATGGCAGCCAAGATGACAACAGGTGGTGACTTTCACCACATACATGTCTCGAGAGCAGACAGGAATCCCTGGATGGCGACCATCAGCACCCCGAATTACCTCCTCGATCAGGCCATGCGGCGCCTGAAGCCGACACCCGTCACGGTGCCGGGCATGGGCATCATCGAGCAGCGACTGTTGGCCACCGACTGGGAGCAGTTCAAGCTCGCCGAGCCGCCGGCAGGTAGCGGTCTCAAGCCGATCATGGGCGACTCCGGGCTACCGGTCATCGGACACCTGATCGAGGTGTTCCGCGGCGGGCCCGACTACGTCTTGGACATCTACCGCAAGCACGGGCCGCTGTACTACGCGCAGACGCCGGCGCTCCCGGCCGTGATGGCGTTGGGGCCGGACGCGACGCAGGCGGTGTTCTCCAACCGCAACAAGGACTTCTCCCAACGCGCGTGGGACCCGGTGATCGGCCCCTTCTTCGAAGGTGGCCTGATGCTGCTCGATTTCGACGAGCACATGTTCCACCGCCGGATCATGCAGGAGGCCTTCACCCGGTCCCGGCTCACCGGCTATGTGGCCCACATCGATTCGGTGGCCACCAAAGTGCTCGCCAACGACTGGGTCCCCAACGACCCGCGTTTCCTGTTCCACCCCGCGGTCAAGGAACTGACCCTCGACATCGCGTCCGAGGTCTTCATGGGCCATCCGGCGGGCACCGATCACAAGCTCGTCACCACCATCAATCAGGCCTTCACCACCACGACCCGCGCAGGCAACGCCATCATCCGCAAGCCGGTGCGACCCTTCGCCTGGTGGCGCGGCGTGCAGGCCCGCAAGACGCTCGAGGACTACTTCTCGAGCTCCATCGCCGAGAAGCGCCGGTCCGAGGGCACCGACATGTTCAGTGTGCTGTGTCATGCGCAGGACGAAGACGGGCAGACCTTCACCGACGATCAGATCGTCGCGCACATGATCTTCCTGATGATGGCCGCGCACGACACCACGACGTCGACGCTGACGACCATGGCCTACCACCTGGCGGCCAACCCGCAGTGGCAGGACAAACTGCGCGAGGAATCCGAGCGCATCGGTGACGGACCGCTGGACATCGAGTCGCTGGAGAAGCTGGAAACCTACGACCTGGTGATCAACGAGTCGTTGCGGTTGCAGACGCCGCTGGGCTTCAACTTCCGCCGCGCCGTCCGGGACACCGAGCTGCTGGGTTACTACATTCCGGCCGGCACCGACGTCGTCACGTGGCCCGGCATGAACCACCGCCTGTCCGAACTGTGGACCGACCCGATGCGGTTCGACCCCGACCGGTTCGCCGAACCGCGCAACGAGCACAAGTCGCATCGCTACGCTTTCGCCCCGTTCGGTGGCGGTGCGCACAAGTGCATCGGCATGGTCTTCGGGCAGTTGGAGATCAAGACCGTGATGCACCGACTGCTGCGCCAGTACCGCTTGGAGCTGACCCGTCCGGGCTACGAGCCGTGGTACGACTACGGCGGCATGGCCGTGCCGGTGGACGGTATGCCGATCGTGTTGCGGCCGCTGCGCTGAATCACCGCATTCAGCTAAGCGTGTAACCGGTTGGCGCACGCGATCATCGCCCGCAGGGCTGACTGGACCGGGTCGCGGGCCCACCCCATGGCCCACTCCGCGCGCACGCCGTCACTGCCGTGGATGAAGGTCGCGATGCCGCCGCCGACAGCGGGCAGTTGATGGAACTTGATCATCTCGACGGCCATGCCGCGCTCGTGCAGCATCGCGGTCAGGGCCGCGACCGGGCCGGTCGCGGCGGCGGTGGCGGTCGAGATGCGGTCGCCGACGGCGATGCTCGCGCGATACCGGCGTGCGCCGGTGCTGCCGCTGCGCGGGCCGTCGTCGCCGATGCTGTCCCAACTGCCCAGGCGGACCGGCCCACGCTCGTGGCCGTAGTGGTCGAGGAAGGTGTCGTGACACATCGTGTCGGCGTGTTCGCGCAGTTCACGCGGCACGGGGCGGTCAAACAGCTCCGCGAAACGCGACGTGGTGGAGATGGCGGTGGAGGTGAACATGCGTCGGTCTTTTCTGCTCGAAAGAAGTGACCGACAGGTAGTAGCGTCCGACCCACAGCGAGGGGTCGGTCAGGATCAGACCCCGCTGTGGGTGCTGGCTACTACGAGCATGTGAAGCATGGTCGCCGAGGTTAGTCCGCGACCGCGCCCCGGGTCAAGGCGATTTGACGGCGCGGCCCAGCAACCACAGGAACGGCCGGTGGCTGGGCCGCCCATCCCGGTGCAGCGGCATGCTGTCCCGCGCGGCCGAGTACCAGGCGGCACGGGTGGCGCCGGTGAAGTCCAGTTGCCGCCCGCACCGGCCGACGAGCGCGTGCAACAGCAGCATGCCGGTACGTCCGTTGCCTTCCCGGAACGGGTGAATCTGGTTGTACCGGGCATACAGCCGGGACAGCTCCCAGGCCAGCCTCGGGTTGTCGAACCCGCTTCCGACGTCGGCCAATGCCGTTGCGGCGAGCTGGAATTCCGCCAGCCCGGCAGCGACGTCGACCTGCCAGGTGAACGCCGAGTCACCGCGGCGAATGTCGACGGTACGCAACTCCCCCGCCCACTCGTACACGTCGCCGAACAGTTCGCGGTGCAGGGCCCGGACGTCGATCTCCGACTCCGCCGCGGATTGCCTGCTGTGCCACAGCACCATTCGGCCCGCTGTCACCTGAAACTCCACTGCCGCCAGGTCCGGTCCGTGCTGTATCCCAAAGTTGTTGCGCAGCACTGATGTTCCGGGTATCAGGTACGGCGCCCGGCGTCGGAGGAACCGGCGCCGCGCCGGGGTCGGCGGATACTGCTCACGACACCGCGCGAGGTAGTCGCGGAAATCGAGGGCACCGGTGGCCAGTGCACCGAGCTCGACGATATGAGCGGGCTGGGGCTCCCAGCCTTCGATGCACTGGGCGACGAGCGTCTGCTGCACCGCGCGCTGCGCCGCGAGCGCCGTCGCGGTGGCTTCGGCCGCCATCAGTGGAACGCCGACGTCGACGCGAGATAGGTCAGTTTGCGGCTGACGCCGGCGATTTCTCGGGCCACACCGCGCAGCATCGCCCGCTCGTGCGGCGGCAGCTCGGACAGCACCACCTGAGCGCCACCGGCCCGCGACATCCACCGAAATCTCAGTAGCGCGCTGAAACACTCGCGCAAGCTCGAAACATCATCGGCGTCAAGCACATTCGCGGCTCCCGCAGCGTCGAGCCGGCCCAGTGTCGACAGCGCCGTCGCACCCGCCGACAGCGCCGCCCACCGGGCGATCTTCACCAGTGGATCGATCGCCGCCAGTTTGAGGTCGACGGCGTCAGACTGGTTCGCGAGCATGCGCAGCCGGGACGGGAACGTCGCCCGGAACGTGGTGGCGTCCTGCAGCAGGTACTGGCGAGCCGGATAGTTCTCGACAGCGGCCCGGACCACCTGGGCGCGCAGCACATCCTCGGTCATCGCCCCGTCGGTCAGGTGGACTGCGCGGGAGTCGGCCAGCACACCGGTCATCACCACGCCGCGGTCCTGCCGCGGATCGGCCGTCCAGTGCGCGATGCCCTCCGACCATTCGCTCGCCGTCCGGCAGAACCGCGGCCGGCTGGCGAGAACCCCGTTGGCGTCGGCGCGCACCCCACACCGCTCCAGCACGGCATGCACCACCGCGGCCGCCGCCAGCGCCTCGTCCCGTGCGGCGGCGTCGTCGATCACGACCAGGGTCTCGACGTCGGAACCCGCCACCGCCTCACCCCGCGCGACACTGCCCGAGACGAACCACGACCAGGACGGGCCAGGCGTCAGCCGCACGGCCGCGGCGACGCCGGACCGGAGCACCTGCGACCACGCGGCGGCGACGTCACCGGCGGGAGCCGACGCGCGCGCCGCAGCCCGCACCGCCTGCAGGCCCTGTTCGATGCCTGCGCGCAGCTCGGCCTCGTCCTCCGCCTGTTCGACGGCGCCGATCGCGTCCATACCGATATTTCTATCGAACGACAGTTACCTCCGCGTTTCGTGCACAATTTTCCGCGGTCAGCGCGGATTTTCGTGCACAAATCGCGAGGTTGTAGGGTGTGCCGCGATGAGCTGGCAGCACGCACTACTTCTGCTCGCCGCCGGTATCGCGGGCGGCCTGACCGGGAGTATCGCGGGGCTGGCATCCGTCGCGACGTATCCGGCCCTACTGATGGCCGGGCTACCGCCGGTGGCGGCGAACGTGACCAACACTGTCGCGCTGACCTTCAACACCATCGGATCGGTGTGGGGTTCGCTCCCCGAACTCGACGGCATGGGGCCGTGGCTGCGCCGGGTACTGCCGGCCGCCGTACTCGGCGGAGCGGTCGGGGCCGCACTGCTGTTGGCCCTTCCCGCGGAGGGATTCGAGGTCGTGGTCCCGATACTGCTCGGCCTGTCCTCGGTCACCATCGCCATACCGCAACGGCGCGGGTCCGGCACCGAGCCCGGCCGAGCGCGGACGGCGCTGATCACCGTCGCGATCTTCGTGATCTGCTTGTACGGCGGGTATTTCGGGGCCGCGGCCGGCGTGGTGCTGCTGGCCCTGCTGCTGCACAGCGGCAGTGAGTCGATGGCCCACGCCAATGCCGCGAAGAACGTCATCCTCGGCGCGGCCAATGGTGTTGCCGCCGTTGGCTTCATCGCGCTCGCGCCGGTGCACTGGATTGCGGTGGTGCCACTGGGCATCGGGTGCCTGGTGGGGTCCCGTCTGGGCCCGGTCGTGGTGCGGCACACCCCGGCGACACCGCTGCGATTGACCATCGCGGTGGCCGGGCTGGCACTGGCCGTCAAATTGGGTTGGGATACCTACCGATAAGCGAACGGGTTGTCGCCCTTGGCAACCCGCACACCCAGCTGGATCAGCTCGGTGGCCGAGGCATGCAGCTTCTCCCCTGCCTCCCGGTCGGCCAGCCCCGCCAGGAATCGCGACCAGGTTCCTTCGATGACGATGCCCAACTTGAAGCACGCCATCGCGATGTACCAGTCCAGCTGCCCGGCCGGCCGCCCGCCCGCCGCCAGGTAGGCGTCCAGGAGCTCATCCCGACCGGCCAGGCCCCCTGCCTCGGCCAGCGCGGCGCCGACGACGATGGCATTGGGCGCTGTCGGCCAGCACACCATCATCCAGCCCAGATCCAGTAGTGGATCACCGATGGTGCACATCTCCCAGTCGACGAACGCCGCCAGCTGCGGCCGGTCGTGACGCAGCATGACGTTGTTCAGATGGCAGTCACCGTGCATGATGCCGGGCTCGCCATCGGGCGGCCGGTTGTCGGCGAGCCAGGTCGCCAGTTGCGCAACCCCGTCCAGTGATTCGGGGTCGTAGTGTTCATGCCGGTAACTCTGCAGCAAGCCGACGAACTGCGGAACCTGTCGTGCCACAAACGATCCCGGTTTCCGGATGGCCGCCAACGGGCTGCCTTCCCAGGCGACGTTGCCCAGCTGCGCCAGGCTCGCCGCGTACGAGAGCCCGACGTCATGCCGAAGACCGGCGTCGGCGGCGTAGGCCGGCGACAGTTCCTCACCCGGATTGAAGCCGTCGACCTCGGCCATCAGATAGAAGACGACGCCGAGTACCGACGGGTCCTCACAACCGGCGATGAATGCGGGATGCGGCACCGACGTCCCGGCCAGGGTCCGCAGCACGGCGATCTCGCGCTGCATGGTCTTGTCGCTCGTCGGCCGCGGATGCAGCGGCGGACGGCGCAGTACCGCGGGCCGGCCGTCGATGCGCAACCGCACCACGATGTTCTGGGTGCCGCCGGTCAGCGGCTCGACGTCGGTGAGTTGCTCACCCAGCCCTTGGTCGCGGATCCAGTCCTGGACAACGTCTCGGTCATGGTCGGTCAGAGTCGGCTGCATGATGCAGTGATTCTGGCCCGCAATCCGCCGGACGGGCAGCCAATTCTTACGATCCGTTTTCATTTGGGGTCGGGGTACCGGGCGCGTCGTACTGTGAAGGTGTGGCAGATCGACTGGACCCGCACCGACCGCTCGCCGGCCTTGCTGCCGCAGCCGTCGCGCTCGGTGTGGCTGCGCTCCTGGCGATTCCGCTTGGGCCACACTCCGATTCCCGCACCGCGGTGGGGTCGGTCGTCATCGACCTGACCCCGGGGCCGGTCAAGGAATGGGCGATCCAGACCTTCGCCACCAACGACAAACTCTTCCTCAGCGTGTCGGTACTGGTGGTCATCGCGGTGGTCGCCATGGTGACCGCACAGTTCGAGGACCGGAAGCTCGGCAGCATCACCCTGGGCCTGGCCGGCGTCCTGGGCGGCGCCGCCGTGCTGTCCCGCACCGGCGCCCACCCGGTAGACGTCGTCCCGTCGCTGGTCGGCGCAGCGGCCGGCATCGCGGTGTTGCGACTGCTGGTCTCTGATCGCCTCGGTCCCCCGACCCCGGAGGCAGACTCAGACACAGACACCGGCGCCGCCCCCGACCCCGGCCGGCGTCGCTCGCTGGCGGCACTGGGTTTCCTGGCCGCCGGCACACTCGCCGGCGTCATCGGGACGGTCCTGGGCCGCGCCGCGTCGTCGGTCGCGGGTGACCGCAGCGCCTACACCCCACCCGCCCCCAAGATGCCTGGCCCCCCGATACCCCCCGAGGTGCAGCCCGCCGGTGTCGACCTGCCGCCCTTCATCACCCCGAACGCCGACTTCTACCGGATCGACACGGCACTGTCCGTTCCTCAGGTGCAACGGCAGGACTGGCGGCTGCGGATCCACGGGATGGTCGATCGCGAAGTCACCTTCCGATTCGACGAGCTGGCCCAGTTCGAGGCGATCGACAAGGTCGTCACGCTCACCTGTGTGTCAAACCCCTTGGGCGGCAACCTGATATCGAACGCCACCTGGACCGGCTACCGGGTGCGCGACCTGCTGGCGCGGGCCGGCGTCCACTCCGACGCCGACATGGTGCTGTCCAAGTCCATCGACGGGTTCACCGCGGGCACGCCCGTCGAGGCGCTGACCGACAACCGCGACGCGCTGCTCGCCGTCGCCATGAACGGCGAACCGCTGCCGACCGAACACGGCTACCCGGCGCGGCTGGTGGTGCCCGGCTTGTACGGCTACGTCTCGGCGACCAAGTGGCTCGTCGATCTCGAACTCACGAGATTCGATCGGGCCCAGGCCTATTGGACACGGCTCGGCTGGTCGGCCCACGGCCCGATCAAGACCGAGTCACGCATCGACGTGCCGCGCGCCGGGTCCGCCGTGCCGATGGGTACCGCGACATTCGGCGGCGTCGCGTGGGCACAGCATCGCGGGATCCGCACGGTAGAGGTGCGCATCGACGACGGCCCGTGGCGACCGGCGACGCTGGGCGCCGCATATTCCGCCGACACCTGGCGGCTGTGGAGCTACACCTGGCAGGCAGACCAGCCCGGGCGCCACACCATCACCGTCCGTGCCACCGACAACACCGGCGCGGTCCAGACCTCCGATGTCGCCGGCGCCGTGCCCGACGGCGCGACGGGCTGGCACTCGGTGCCCTTCACGGTCGCCTGACGGGAGAATGTCGGACCCCCGTGCAAAGCTGGGCTCGTGCTCCTCGCCGACGTCGCCGCTACTTCAGCCGAAGTCGGCGCGGTGTCTGGGCGGTTGGCGAAGATCAGCCGGATCGCCGCTCTGCTCGGCGCCGCGGCCGACGATCCGGCCACTGCCGCCATCGTCGTCGACTGGCTGTCCGGTGAGCTGCCGCAGCGACAGATCGGGGTCGGCTGGGCAGCCCTGCGCTCGCTACCGTCACCAGCTGACGATCCGACGCTGACCGTCACCGAGGTCGACGCGGCGCTGACGGCCATCAAGGCGGTCGCGGGCCGGGGTTCGGGCGCCGCGCGCACCGAGCTGCTCCACGCCCTGTTCGGCGCGGCCACCACGATCGAGCAGGCTTTCCTTCGTGGGTTGCTCAGCGGCGGACTGCGCCAGGGCGCGTTGGCCGGAGTGATGGCCGACGCCGTGGCGAAGGCGGCCGGCATCCCGGCCGCCGACGTACGCCGCGCCGCGATGCTCAGTGGTGACCTGGCCACCGTCGCGGCCGCGGCGATGTCCGACGGCGCCGACGGCCTGCGGCGCTTCACGCTCACCGTCGGCCGCCCGGTGGGTCCGATGCTGGCCCAGACGGCGACCGGTGTCGGCGACGCCCTCGAAAAGCTCGGTGGCGCTGCGATATTCGAGACGAAGCTCGACGGGGTCCGGCTACAGATTCACCGGGCCGGCACCGAGGTGTCCGTCTACACCCGCAGCCTGGACGACATCACGGCCCGCGTGCCCGACGTGGTGAGCGCGGTGCTGGCACTGCCGGTGACGAACCTGATCGCCGATGCCGAGGCCCTGGCGATGCGCCCCGACGGCCGTCCGCACCGGTTCCAGGTCACATCGTCACGGATCGGCAAGCGCTCCGACGATGGGGCACAACCGCTTTCGGTGTTCTTCTTCGATATCCTGCATCGCGACGGCACCGATCTGCTGGATCAGCCGGCCGACCTCCGCCGCCGGGCACTCGACGAGGTGGTCCCCGAGCCCCTCCGGGTACGACGCTGCGTCACCTCGGATTCGGTTGTCGCCCAGCAGTTCCTCGACGAGACGTTGGCCGCCGGCCACGAAGGCGTGATGGCCAAGCACCCGGCGTCGCCGTACGAGGCGGGCCGGCGTGGCGCCGGCTGGCTGAAGGTCAAGCCGGTGCACACCCTGGACCTGGTGGTGCTCGCGGTCGAGTGGGGCTCAGGGCGGCGCACGGGCAAGCTCTCGAACATCCATCTGGGCGCGCGTGATCCGGCCACCGGCGGTTACGTCATGTTGGGCAAGACCTTCAAAGGGATGACCGACGCGATGCTGGACTGGCAGACCGCACGGTTCACCGAGCTCGCTGACGGGCCGCTGGACGGTTATGTGGTACGGCTGCGGCCCGAGCAGGTCGTCGAGATCGCGTTCGACGGCGTACAGGGCTCGAGCCGTTACCCCGGCAAGATGGCCCTGCGGTTCGCCCGGGTACTGCGCTACCGCGACGACAAGCGTCCCGACGAGGCCGACACCATCGACACCGTCCGGTCGCTGTACGAACGCTGAGGGTTACCCCGCGATCCGGAACCACCGATGACAGGATGTGGGGCATGTCACCAGCCACCGCGCACCCCGACGAGTCCGTCGGTGACGTCACCTACGTGCATACCGACCCGGACCTGCCCCCGGTCGCGATCATCGACCGCTCGCCCATCACCGCCCGGCATCGGGCGATCTTCGGCGTCATCGCGGTGCTCGCCGCAGTGGCGTGGGCCGTCATCGCTTTCGCCCGTGGCGAGGCGGTCAACGCGGTGTGGTTCGTCATCGCCGCGATCTGTACCTATGTCATCGGATACCGGTTCTACGCGCGGCTGATCGAGATGAAGATCGTCAAACCCCGCGACGATCACGCGACCCCGGCCGAGCTCCTCGAGAACGACACCGACTACATGCCGACCGACCGCCGCGTCCTGTTCGGCCATCACTTCGCCGCCATCGCCGGCGCCGGCCCGCTGGTCGGACCGGTACTCGCCATGCAGATGGGCTACCTGCCGGGCACCATCTGGATCATCGTCGGTGCAGTCGTCGCCGGGTGTGTGCAGGACTACCTGGTGCTGGTCATCTCGACGCGGCGCCGTGGCCGGTCCCTCGGCCAGATGGCGCGTGACGAGCTCGGGCCCATCGGCGGCGTCGCCGCCATCGTGGCGGTACTGGTGATCATGGTGATCCTGCTGGCGGTGCTGGCGCTCGTCGTGGTCAACGCGCTCGCCGAAAGCCCGTGGGGCGTGTTCTCCATCGCGATGACCATTCCGATCGCCATCTTCATGGGCCTGTACCTGCGGTTCCTACGGCCCGGCCGGGTTTCCGAGGTGTCACTGATCGGTGTCGCACTGCTGCTGTTGGCTGTGGTTTCCGGCGGCTGGGTCGCCGAAACATCCTGGGGTGCAGACTGGTTCACGCTGTCCAAGGTGACGCTGTCATGGTGCATCATCGTGTACGGCCTGGCCGCGTCGGTGTTGCCAGTGTGGCTCCTACTCGCGCCCCGCGACTATCTGTCGACGTTCATGAAGGTCGGCACCATCGCGCTGCTGGCTGTCGGCATCCTGATCGCCGGCCCCGTCATGGCCGCTCCCGCGGTGTCCCAGTTCGCCACGCGGTCCGACGGTCCGGTGTTCGCCGGTGCGCTGTTCCCGTTCCTGTTCATCACCATCGCGTGCGGCGCGCTGTCGGGCTTCCATTCGCTGATCTCGTCCGGCACCACGCCGAAGCTGCTGGAAAAGGAAGGGCAGACACGGCTCATCGGCTACGGCGGCATGCTGACCGAGTCGTTCGTCGCGATCATGGCGCTGATCACCGCGGCGATCCTCAACCAGCACCTCTATTTCGTGATCAACTCCCCCGGCGCCGCTACGGGTCCCAGCGCCGCGACCGCGGCCACCTACGCCAACGGGCTGGGCCTGGCCGGCGCGCCGATCACCCCGGCCGAGATCACCGCCGCAGCCACGGATGTCGGTGAGCACTCGATCGTCTCCCGTACCGGCGGCGCCCCGACACTGGCGCTGGGGATGTCCGAAGTGCTGCACCAGGTGTTCGGCGGCTCGAACATGAAGGCCTTCTGGTACCACTTCGCGATCATGTTCGAGGCGCTGTTCATCCTCACCACCGTCGACGCCGGCACCCGCGTCGCGCGCTTCATGTTGTCCGACGCCCTCGGCAATCTCGGTGGGCCGCTGCGCAAGCTGCGCGATCCCAGCTGGCGCATCGGCGCGTGGGCCTGCAGCCTGATCGTCGTCGCGGGTTGGGGCAGCATCCTGCTGATGGGCGTCACCGACCCCCTCGGCGGCATCAACACGCTGTTCCCGTTGTTCGGCATCGCCAACCAGCTACTCGCGGCAATCGCGCTGACGGTCGTCACCGTTGTGGTGATCAAGAAAGGCCTGCTGAAATGGGCCTGGATTCCAGGGCTGCCACTGTTCTGGGACGCCCTGGTCACCCTCACCGCGTCGTGGCAGAAGATCTT
>Ga0265327_10003861_pt1 | contig 13813 bp, 15 predicted proteins | sample 41621metaG_FD_202089 | JGI IMG/M metagenome (GOLD analysis project Ga0265327, IMG submission 202089) | Rhizosphere microbial communities from Carex aquatilis grown in University of Washington, Seatle, WA, United States - 4-16-21 metaG | ecosystem: Host-associated > Plants > Roots > Rhizosphere... | reverse complement strand
TAGGGCTCCAGGCTCAGCGTTCGCACCGCGATCCTGGATCCCGACGCGTAGGCGTGGCAGAGCTTGGCCGCCGCCAGCGTCTTTCCGCTGCCGGACGCACCGACCACGGCGATTGTGCGCCGCTTGGTCTTCCAGCCGTGCTCGATCTTGATCGCGCGGGCGAGGGCCCGGCGCACCAGGTCGCGGGGACTGGCCTCGCGGTCGAACGGCGCCATGCCGCGCTCGGCGTCCTGCACAACCGCGTCGGCAGTTGCGGCCGGGATGCCTGCCTCGACCAGCTCGGCCCGGGCATGCTCGAAGCCGGGGTCGCTGGGAGCGGGGGAGAGCTCGATGTTGTCCTCGCTCTCCGGCCCGGCCGGGGCGATCGGCTCAATGTCGGCCACCGGGAGCGTCTCCATCGGCTGGAAGCGGGCCGCCTCGGCGATCTCGGCCGACTCGAGATGGTCGGCGAACGGGGACGCCTGGTCGATCAGTTTCTGCATCACCGGAGTGGCGAGCTCCTCGGGAGTCGCCTCGAGACCGGCGGTGTCGTAGGAGTCGACCACGCGCTGGGCGGGCATGGTGGACAGCGGCTGGCCCGATCCCAGCGCCGCCGCCTCGACCTCGACGCACTTCTTCTGGAAGAACCCGCCGACGCCGCCGATCAGGCCCTCCCGCTGCCGCGTGATCACGGCATCCGGCCCCAGCTCGGCCCGGATCGTCGGCAGCAGCTCCTCGAGCGTCGCACCACGATATGTCTTTGTCTCAGGCATCTAGATGAGTACTCCATATCTCTCGCGTGCCTGGCCGCCAGGCGGGATTGGTTGTTCGCTCGGGCGGGGGGTGGCTGTGCCTGCGAACCTGCACCTCGCGGTGCCCGCATGGCGCACCAAGACGAACCAGTATTGGCGCGCCATCCGTTCAGCGCTGCGCACGGCTGGAGGGGTCTGCTGAATAGCAGACCCCTCCAGGCCGGTGTCAAGCTCTGCTTGACACCTTCGCCACCCAGGACACCACGTGAGATATGGAGCACTCATCTCACAACTCCTGTGGTCTCGACCCGCACGCCGGGAAGAATCTCGTTGTAGGACACGACTGGAAGCTGCGGCATCCGCTGCTCGATCAGGCGCCGCAGGTGGCGGCGCACGCGGCTCGAGCAGAGCACGACCGGCCGCACGCCCATGCCGGTCGCCGACTCGACCTGGCCGGCCAGCGAACCGACGACCGCCTGGGCGCGGTCGGGATCCATCGCCAGGTACTCGCCCTCGGGCGTCTGAGCCACCGACTCGGCGATCTCCTGCTCGAGCGTGGGGTCGAGCGAGATGGCGCGCAGGGTACGGTCGTCGTCCAGATAGCCGGCGGTGATCGTCCGGGCCAGCGCCTGACGGGCATACTCGGCCAGCACGGCCGGGTCGCGAGTGAAGCCCGCGCGGTCGCCGATCGCCTCCAGGATGGTGCCCAGGTCGCGGATCGACACGCCCTCGCGGAGCAGATGCTGGAGCACGCGCTGGACCTCGCCGACACCAAGTTTCTCGGGCACGATGTCCTCAACGGCAGCTGCGTTGGCATCCTTGAGCGTGTCGAGCAGCTTGCGCGTCTCCTGCCGGGTCAACAGCTCGTCGACGTGCCGGCGGATGGTCTCGGTGAGGTGGGTGACGATCACCGACTCGGAGTCGACAACGGTGTAGCCGAGTGCCGCCGCCTCGGCCTGGTTTGCCTCCTCGACCCACACGGCGGGGAGGCCGAAGGCCGGCTCGACGGCCGGGATGCCGGCCACCGGCGCGACTGCGTCGCCCGGGTTCATGGCCAGCCGGTGGCCGGGGATGATCCGGTCGCGGGCGACCTCGGTGCCGCGGATCTTGACGGCGTACTGGTGCGACTCGAGCCCGACGTCGTCGTGGATGCGCACGGGAGCGATGACGATGCCCAGCTCGCTTGCGATCTGGCGGCGGACGACCCGCACGCGCGCCAGCAGGGCCCCGCCCGACTTCTGGTCGACCATCGGCACCAGCCCGAAGCCGATGGTCAACTCGATCGGGTCGATGGCCAGCGCACCCTCGGCCTGGTCGCGGGACTGCGTCTGCTTGGTCGCCGCCTCCTGCTGCTTCTGCTGGTCGAGCTCGTCGGCGGCGGTCTGCATGCCCTGCGACTTCATCGCCCGGCCGAGTGCGACGAAGCAGCCGCCGATGATCAGGAACGGGAGCTTGGGCAGACCCGGGACGAGACCCATCGCGATGATCACGCCGCCCGCGATCATCGGAGCCCGGGGCTGCTTCAGAATCTGGTTGGTGATGTCGCGGCCAAGGTCTGCCTCGCTGCCGCTGCGGGTGACGATGACGCCCATCGCTGTGGAGATCAGCAGGGCGGGGATCTGGGCGGCCAGGCCGTCGCCGATGGTCAGCAGCGGGAAGGTGTGGATGGCGTCGCTGAAGCCCATGCCCCGCTGCAGGACGCCGACCCCGACGCCGCCCAGCAGGTTGATGGCGACGATGACGACACCTGCCACCGCGTCGCCCTTGACGAACTTGGAGGCACCGTCCATGGCACCGTAGAAGTCGGCCTCCTTGGCGATGTCCTCGCGCCGCCGGCGGGCCTCCTCGTCGGTGATCTGGCCGGCGTTCAGGTCGGCGTCGATCGCCATCTGCTTGCCCGGCATCGCGTCCAGGGTGAAGCGGGCGGCCACCTCGGCCACGCGGCCGGCGCCGTTGGTGATGACCACGAACTGAATGACCACCAGGATCAGGAACACCACCATGCCGACCAGCACGTTCCCGCCGACCACGAAGTCGCCGAACGCGTGGATGACGTTGCCGGCGTTGGCGTGGAGGAGCACGAGGCGCGTGACGCTGACGTTGATCGCCAGCCGGTACAGAGTGGTCAGCAGGAGCAGCGACGGGAACGCCGCGAAATCGAGTGCCCGGGGGACGTACATCGTCGTGATCAGGATCACCAGGGCGCCCCCGATGTTGATCGTGATCATCATGTCGAGCAGCGCCGAGGGGATCGGCACCAGCATCATGGCCACGATCACCACGACGGCGACAGCGCCGAGCAGGTCGCTGTGCTTGAGCAGTGTCCTCATGCGCCCGCCCAGGGGCCGACGGCTTCCGCAAAGGGAAGCGGGACTGCTGCCACGACCTGGAGGGGGCGGCGCGTGACGGAACGGCGAAGAGGCACGTCAGCCTCGTAATCGGCTGTCCCCTCCCCCAATTGAGGGGGACCGTGTCCGAGTTTCCGCATGGTTACGCGGCGGCGGCGGCCGCGGCCCGCTCGTCGCGGATCCTGCGGCGGCGGTCGGCCGCCTTGCGGCCGGCGGTGCGGTAGACGAAGGCCAGCACCTCGGCGACCGCCTGGAAGAAGCTGTCCGGGATCATCTGGCCCACCTCGATCTCGCGGTACAGCGCCCGCGCGAGCGGAGGGTTGGTGACCACGGTGACGTCGTACCTCTCGGCCTCCTCACGGATGGCGGCGGCCACCAGGTCTGCGCCCTTGGCGATCAGCTCCGGCGCCGGGCGGCTGCCGTCGTAGCGGAGCGCGACCGCGAAGTGGGTCGGGTTCGTGATCACGACGTCGGCGGTCGCGACCTCGGCGATCATCCGCTTGCGGGCCTGCTGGAACTGGCGGCGGCGGATTGCACGCCGCACTTCGGGCGAGATGTCCTGCTGCTTGGCCTCCTGCTTGACCTCGTCCTTGGTCATCTTCAGCGTCTTCTCGTGGCGGTGGCGCTGCCAGGCGTAGTCAGCTCCGGCGACGCCGATGAAGGCAATACCGACGTAGAGCGCGACCTGCGAGACCATGCCGGCGATCGTGAACAGGATCGCCGCGGGCGGCATCCCGGTCATCGCGGCCAGGCTGTCCAGCCGGCCCCACACCGCCAGGAACGCCGCACCCCCGACGATCGAGGTCTTGGCGACCGCCTTGACCGCGTCGAACACGGCCGTGACGCTGAACAGCCGCTTGATCCCGTTCTTGGGGTTGATGCGGCTGAACTGGGGCTTCAGCGCCTGCGGCGTGATCTTGGGCCGCACCTGCAAGACGCTGGCACAGATGCCGGCAACCATCACGGCGCCCGCGATCGGACCGGCCAGCTTGAGCACGCTGAGCATGCCCCACTCGGCCAGCGAGCCGAGCCCGGCGCCGCTTGCGAGATCGGGATGTGCGGTCTGGGAGAGGCCTCGCCGCATGACCTCGACGTAGCCCATCAGCAGCGAGCCGCCGAGCGCCGTCAGCGTGCCCAGGCCGGCCAGCAGCGCCACGACGGTGTTGACGTCCGCCGACTTGACAATCTGGCCCTTCTTGCGCGCCTCATCGCGGCGCTTGGGAGTTGCTCGTTCGGTGCGGTTCTCGCCGCTCATGAGCCCAGGGTCTGGAGCGCCTGCTGGACCGACGCCTGGAGCTGGTCACTGAGATGGGAGGCGACGAACGGCAGGGTCGCCCCGATGACCAGGAAGCCGAGCATGATCTTGGCGGGCAGGCCGACGAAGAATACGTTCATCTGGGGCACGGCGCGCGATACCAGGCCAAATGCCGCGTCCGAGATGATCAGCGCGATCACGACCGGGGCGACGATCTCCATGCCGGCCACGAACACCTGGTCGAGCAGCGTGACCATGCTCCCGGTGATCCCGGTCAGGTTGGGGATGTGGTTGATGGGGACGATCCGGTAGGACGCCGCCATGCCCTCGATCATGAGGGCGTCGCCGCCGGTGAGCAGGAAGATCATCACCGTGAACAGCGAGTAGAGCTGCGAGATGACCGCGTTCTGGGTGTTGGTGATGGGGTCGACCTGGGAGGCGAAGGAGAACCCGATCATGGTGTCCAGCAGGGTCGCGCCGGCCTGGATCGCGCCGCCCAGCATGGCCAGCGGCAGGGCGAAGGCGAGCCCCACCAGCACCTCCTTCATGATCAGGAACGCCAGCGGCCCCGGTGCGGTGGGCAGGACGTGGCCGTGCATCGCGATCGGCATCAGCGCGAACGAGATGGCCGCGGCAATGATCAGCTTGGCCTGCGCCGGGATCATCTTCGACGAGAACCCGGGAGCCAGCGCAAACAGGCCGCCGACGCGCGCCAGCACGAGCACGAAGCCCATCACCTCGGAGCCCGCCAGGTTGGGGAGGTTGATCGTGTCCGCGAGGACCATGGTCTGTCCCTTTACGGACCGACCATCGACGGGATGTTGGTGTACAGCCCCTGGGTGTAGGAGACCATCTGCGCGATCATCCACGGGCCGGCCAGCAGGATCACAGCTCCGGTCACGATCAGCTTGGGGATGAACGTCAGCGTCTGTTCCTGAATGGACGTGACGGCCTGGAAGATCGAGACCAGGAGTCCCACCGTCAGCCCTGCGATCAGGAACGGCATCGAGACCTTGAGCGCCACGGTCATCGCCTGGACGGCGAGACTGACGACGGTGTCTGAAGTCATGGGTTCCTCACGGTCGTCAGGTGTGGAATGACTGCACCAGTCCCTGGATCACCAGGTGCCAGCCGTCGACCAGCACGAACAGCATGATCTTGAACGGCAGCGAGATCAGGATCGGGGGCAGCATCATCATGCCCATCGACATCAGGGTCGAGGCGACCACCATGTCGATGATCAGGAAGGGCAGGTAGATCAAGAAGCCGATCTGGAACGCCGTCTTCAGCTCGGAGATGATGAAGGCTGGGATCAGCACGTAGGTGGGGATGTCGGCGCGCGTCTTGGGCCGCGGCAGGTGGGCCATGCTGACGAAGAGGGCGAGGTCGGAGTCGCGCGTCTGCTTGAACATGAACTCGCGGAGCGGCTCCTGCCCGCGGTCGACCGCGGTCTGCAGCGTGATCTGCTTGTGCAGGTAGGGCTGGATCGCCTCGTCGTTCATCGCCTTGAACGTCGGCGCCATCACGAAGATGGTCAGGAAGATCGAGATCCCGACCAGCACCTGGTTGGGCGGGCTGGTGGGCGTCCCCATCGCGTTTCGCACGAATCCGAGCACGATGATGATCCGGGTGAACCCGGTGACCATGAACAGGGCTCCCGGCAGCACCGTCAGCAGCGTCAGCAGGAGCATGATCTCGACCGGCGTCGAGAGCCCCTTGCCGCCGTTGATCGAGATCGACGGGCCGGTCTGGGTGGCCAGGATCAGCGTGTTCACTGACGCACCGTCATCGCCCGGATGGCCGCCAGCAGCTTGGGCTGGTTGGGCGGGGGAAGGGTCAGCTCGCCGGCGTACTCGGCGACCTGGGGCGGCACCAGGCCGTTGGTCGCAGCCTCGCCGGCCGGGTAGACGCGGAGCGGCGTGATCCCGCTCTCCGCCGATCCGACCAGGATCACCTCATCGCCCGAGCGGACCAGGTGCAGCGCCCGGTTCGACGCCAGCGGCGTCGTCGCCAGCACCTCGATTTGGCCGTCGCCGAGAGTGCGGCGCGAGCGGTTGGTGGTCTTCAGCAGCCAGTAGATCCCGTAGATGACGGCCAGCACGATGGCCAGGCCGACCACGGTGCGGGCGATCGTGCCGGTGGTGCTCGGCGACGAGACCGACTGGTCACCGGTGCCTCCACCGGTGACGGATGCCGGCAGCTTGGTCTTGTCGACGTGGAAGGCGGCCGCCTGCGCGGGCATGGCAAGCACTGCCGGCACGGCGCAGCAAACAGCGACGAGCGCCAGCATCCAGAACGCGCGTGTGAGGGGACGGCGCCGGGACGACAAAGCGCCCCCTTTATCGGCGGCCTTGCCACCCTCTTGAGGTACGGACAAGACGCGTAGGCGGGGTAGACACGCGTTTCCGGTAGGACTCTTACCCCGTTAGGGGGAGACATCACTCTGTCTCAAGGCCGATACGTCCTCCATCTCCGGGGTGTGCGTATGTGTTTGAAACGGAGATGTCGCAGTTTGCAAGTCCGCTTTACGTCCCAGTAGGTGCGGAGGTTCACAACCAGTGGAAGCAGCATTCGTGACCGGCAACCGTCCGACCGCCGAAAGCGCCGAGGCGCTGTGGCGGGCCTGGAGCGTCCATCGCGACGTCGCCGCCCGTGACCGGCTCGTGCTCTCGTACGCACCGATGGTCAAGTACCTCGCCTGCCGGAAGGTGCGCGAGCTCCCCGCTCACTGCGAGCTGGACGACCTGGTGTCGTGCGGCCTGCTCGCCCTGATCGCGGCCGTCGACCGGTTCGACCCCGAGAAGGGCGCGACGTTCGAGCAGTACGCCTGGACGCGCGTGTCGGGCGCCATCATGGATGAGCTCCGCCGCCAGGACTGGGCGCCGCGCTCGCTGCGCCGTTCCGGCCGGGCCATCGAGCGCGCCCGCGACGAGTGGCAGTCGAAGACTGGTCGCGCGCCGACCGACGAGGAGCTCTCGCAGCAGCTCGAGGTCAGTGTCTCCGATCTGCACGATCAGCTCGAGGGCCTGTCGCGCGCCGACCTGCTGTCGCTGAACACGCCCGCCCGGGGCAACGAGGAAGCGCTCCCGGTCGAGGTCGGCGACACGATCGAGGCGCCTCCGGGCACCCACGATCCCGAGATGGCCGCCCTCTCCAGCGAGCGGGCAACCGTCCTCCGCGAGGCCGTTGCCTCCCTGGGCGAGCGCGAGCGGCAGATCCTGGTGCTGCTCTACGTGCACCACCTCCAGGGCGCCGAGATCGGCCGCATCCTGGGCGTCAGCGAGTCCCGCGTCTCCCAGCTCCTGTCGGGCATCCGCCGGGTGCTGAAGGAGCGGATCGACGCCTACGACTCGGGCAGCACCCCGCGCCAGCGGCGCGCCGCGTAGCCTCGGTTTTCCGGCGCGGCTCCCGCGCCCCCGATTGATCCCGGCCGGGCGGCCATCTGGTCATCCCATCGAGGATGACCAGGTGGCCTCCGCTCTTTGGCACAAAGGAGCGGCGACGGCGCGGGTGCGAACTGTGACGAGGGGCGCACGGAATCCAAATGGCAGCGTGACAGCGGCCAAATGGCGGCGCGTCCGCGAGAGGACCGCGGCGAGGCTCGTGAGTTGTCGGCCAGTGGTGGTCGAGCAGCTCGCTGCGCCGGGGCGCGCGGTCTACGCCGCTTCGCTGCGCTGGTCGGGCACGATCACCTGGGTGATGCGGAGCCCGAACTCCTCGTCGATGGCGACCACTTCGCCGCGGGCGATGCGGCGGCCGTTGACGAGCAGGTCGACCGGCTCGCCGGTCATCTTGTTGAGCGTGATGATGGCGCCGGGGCCGATCTCGAGCGTCTCGCGGATGGTCATCGTCGTCCGGCCGATCTCGACCGTCAGCTCCACCGGGACGTCCAGCACCATGTCCAGGTCGGACAGGTCGATGTCCGCGACCGCGCCTCCGGCCAGCGGCTCGTAGGCCACCTCGCCGGCGCTGGGCACCGGCAGGGGCGCGGCGTCGGCCAGGACCTCGGCCGGGACGTCTTCGGGTGCGGGTGTGGTGGACTCGTCAGTCATCGGAGCTCAGCTACTGGACGACCACGTCGGTGAACATGACCGCCTTGATCTGTTCATCGGTCGCGTGGTGCAGATCATGAAGGATCTGCGCGAGGAGCTTCTGGCGCGGGCGCCGCTCGATCAGCGTGCTTGACGGGATACCGGTGAGGTCGTTGGTGATGGTTGCGCGGATCACCGGATCCTCGACCAGGGTGGGGACGGTCGCGGTGGCGTTGAGATCCTTGGCGGTCGGCGCCTGTGCGAGCAGGAGCGCGACGGTCACCTTACCGTAGTGGCTGTCGGTCAGGTTGACGACGAACTCAGGCGACAGGGCGAACAGGCTGCCGTTCACCTTGGGCTTGACTGCCTTCTTTGCCTTCGCCGGCGGTGCGAGGACGAACCAGTAGGCCGCCCCGCCCCCGAGTGCCAGGACGAGGATGACCGGGAGTATGAACTTGAGCTTGCCTTTCACGGGGTGATCACTCCTTGTGGGGCGGGGCCGCGCCGCACGACGACCACGTCAACCCTGCGGTTGGCGGCACGACCTGCGGCGGTCGTGTTGGGCTCGATAGGGTTCTGGTCGGCGTAGCCGGCCATCGAGAGCCGCGCGGGCGGCACCCCATCGGCGAGGAACTGCTCGAGCACTGCGGTGGCGCGGGCAGCCGATAGCTCCCAGTTGTCGCGGTACGGACCGCCAGTGATCGGGACGTTGTCGGTGTTGCCCTCGACGCGGATGGGATTTGCGATGCCCGCGTGCAGGATCACACCTGCGATCTCGTGTAGGAGCGGCACCGCCGGCGCCTGGACCGTGGCCTGACCGCTCTCGAATAACACGTTGTCGGTGAGCAGCCGGATCACCAGGCCGCGCTCGTCGATGGTGCTGCGGATCTGGCTGGCGAACCCGTGCTGGCGGGCGTAGCGCTCGATCTGCTGCTGGACATGCGCGAGGCTCTGCTGCTCCTGCTTCGCGGCCTGGTTGACAGCAGCCTGGGTGGCCTGGGCGATCGGCGCCGAGACGTTGTTTGGGATGATCGTCGAGTTGTCGGAGGCGGCGGAGCTGGGCGACGCGGTCTGCACGCCCTGGATGCGGGCGGGAGAGCCGCTGAGCACCGAGCTGCCGCCGGTCAGCACCTTGCCGATGAACGCCTGCTGCAGCGAACGCTGCAGCTCCTGGAGCTTGGAGATGTTCACCGATGAGATCGACCACAGCACCATGAACAGGCACATCAGCAGCGTGATCATGTCGGCGTAGGTGAGCAGCCAGCGCTCGTCGGCGCCGTGCTCCTCGCCTCCGCCTCCGCGGCCGCGGCGGCTCATGCCGCCTCCCTCAGCGGCTCGGCCTCAGCGCTCTCCTCGGCCTGCTTGCCGCGCTCGGCCGGCGGGATGTGGGCCTCCAGCTTCTCACCCAGCACGCGCGGGTTGTCGCCGGCCTGGATCGAGAGGATCGCGTCCAGCACCATGTAGCGGTGGTTCGCCTCCTCGGCAGACATGGCCGCCAGCTTGTTGGCGATCGGCAAGAAGATGATGTTCGCGCTGCCCACGCCGTAGAGCGTGGCCAGGAAGGCGCCGGCGATATGCGGGCCCAGCACGGCCGGCTCGTTCAGGTGAGCGAGCACGTTCACCAGGCCCATGACGGTGCCCAGGATGCCGATCGTGGGGGCGAAGCCGCTGGCGGCCTTGAAGTTCTGTGCGCCCTGGTGGTGGCGATGCTCCATCGCCTCGACCTCGGACTCGAGGATCGAGCGCACCAGGTCGGAATCGGTGCCGTCGACCACCAGCTGCAGGCCCTTGCGCGTGTAGGCGTCGTCGATGTTGGCGACGTCCTCCTCCAGCGCCAGCAGGCCGTTGCGGCGGGCCTTCTCGGAAAGCTGGACCATCGTCTGGATCGTGTGCGTGGCGTCGTGGTCGTCACCCTTCATCGCCTGGATGGCGAGCTTGGGCATCGACATGGCGCTGCGGAAGTTGGTCGACGCCATGGTGACGCCGATCGTGCCGCCGCAGATGATGCAGAGCGCGGGGATGTTGATGAGACCAGCGGGGTTGGTGCCCTCCATGAGGGCGCCGACCATGATGCCCGCCATGGCAACGCCGATCCCAATGCCGGTGATGGCCTTCATGATTGTCCGATCCTTCGGTTCACTTCGCAGCCCTCCATGGCTACGGGAGCTCTGACTGTGTAATCGTCCACGCTTGCCCGATCTTCAACGTGATCGAATAGATCAGGCTTGCGGCGTCGGGAATTTGAGCACCCGAGCCAGGGCATCGGTGACCTCGGGCTGCGCCGACGGATCCGAGCCCTCGTCGTCTTCCGACGCGATCAGCGCGCGCGTCAGCACTGCGGCACGCGACTGGGTGACCAGCTCGACGACCTCGGCCGGCGTCTCGGAGACGACGTACCGGGAGCCGTTGGTGAGCGTGATGACCGTGTCCGGGTGAGCTTCCACGACCTGGATCAGGTCGGGATTGAGAAAGAACTCCTGGTCGGGCTGAGTGATTCGGTGCAGAGCGATCATCGGGGGGTCCTCCCTTAGATGACTGATCCATATCTCTCGCGGGCCTGGCCGCGACGAGAGATTGGTCGTCGAAGTTGACGGGGCGTGGCTGTGGCTGCGAACCGGCGCCTCGCTGTGTCCTCGCTTCCGGGGGCTGCGTGAATAGCAGCCCCCTCGAGACCGGCGTCAAGCATGCTTGACGCCTTGCCAATAGAAGCCACTACTGACCCTCCCTGCGTCCTTGGGAGGCTTGCATCCGCGGTCTGCTTGGATAGCAGACCGCTCCTGACCGGCGTCGAGCGTCCAGCTTGACGCCTTCGCCACCCAGGACACCACGTGAGATATCGACCAGTCATCTTGGCCTGCGGGAGGCGACGGACGGCCCCCCTCCGGACCGTCCGTCGCCGCGCCGCGCCTTAGTGCTTCAGGTTCACGAGCTCCTGAAGCATTTCGTCAGCCGTCGTGATCGTGCGGCTGTTGGCCTGGAATCCACGCTCGGCGGTGATCATGTTCGTGAACTCCTGCGCCAGGTCGACGTTCGACATCTCGATCGCACCCGGCGTCACCGTGCCCAGACCGCCGGTGCCGGCCGTACCGGCCTGCTCGGCGCCCGAGTTGTTGGAGAGCTGGAACATGTTGCCGCTGCCGCGCAGCAGGCCGGCGTCGTTCGGGAACTTGGCCAGCGAGATGGCCGCCAGCGGCGTCGACGCGCCGGTCGAGTCGACCGTGGTGACGATGCCGTTCTGGCCGATCGACACCGACGTGGTACCCGGCGGGATGGTGATGGTCTGCTGCGTGGTGGTCGGCGCGCCCGTCGAGTCGAGGGCGTAGCCGACGACGTAGTAGCCGTCCTGGGTGACCAGGTTGCCGTTGGCGTCTTCCTGGAAGTTGCCCGCGCGGGTGTAGCTCACGTTGCTGAACCCGGTCGGGTCGTTGGTGACGCGGAAGAACCCGTCGCCCTGGATGGCGCAGTCGAGCGGGTTGCCGGTCGACTGGATGGCGCCCGAGGTCATCTGGGTGTCAATGCCGTCGAGCTGGACGCCCAGGCCGACTTCCATGGCGTTGGTGCCACCGAGGGTGGCCGACGGCGCGCTGGCGCCGCTCTCCACCTGGGACAGGGCGTCGGCGAAGCTGACGCGCTGGCCCTTGAAGCCAATCGTGTTGACGTTGGCGATGTTGTTGGCCGTCACGTCCAGCATCGTCTGGTGGACGCGCAGGCCGCTGATCGCCGAAAACATTCCTCGCATCATGGGGGTCTATCCCTTCTCGGGTTCCGGCTTCCTCTGCGAGGTCCGGCCGGGGAGCCCTGTCGTGGTCAGCGCGTTAGGAGATGACCGCGCTGTCGATGTTGGTAAACACTTTGTCCTTCATGCTGGCCGGGTCGACGGCGGTGATAACGGTGCGGTTGGGCACCGACACCACAAACGCGGTGCCGTCCACCATGACCAGTGCGTCGCGCGAGCCCTTGGCCGCAGCCGCGTCGACGCCGCTCGTCAGCCGGTTCGACATCGCCTGATCGAACTGGATGCCCCGCTGGGCCAGCCGCTGGACGGCGTGACCGCTCAGGCGCACGGCCTGCTGGGCCTGCCCCAGCTGGTCGCGCAGCACCTTGTCGAACGGCACCACAGGCGCGCTCCCCTTCGCCGGCCGGGGCGCGGCCGTGGGGCCGGTCCTGCCAACGCCGGGAGGCGTGATTGCGGGGTTGTGTCGGATCGGGTCTGGCATTGCTCTACGAAACGGTGTTGATATCCGTCGGGTCGATGCTGGTGTCGCCCACCTTGAGCTGGACGTTGCCGCTCGAGACGTCGACCTCGCTGACCACGCCGCTGCCGGTGGAGCCGTCAGCGTTGGTGTAGGTGACGTTGTGGCCGATCAGCGAAACGCTCTGAGCGACCTCGTTGTTGGCGTTCATCGCCTGCGTGGCAGAGACCAGGTTGGTCATCTGCTCCAGCGACGAGAACTGGGCCATCTGGGCGATGAACTGCGTGTTGTCCATCGGGCTCATCGGGTCCTGGTTCTGGAGCTGCGTCATCAGCAGCTGCAGGAACTGGTTCTGCCCGAGGGACTGCCCGCTTCCGGTGCCGGCGCTGCTGGCCGCGGCTGCAGCGTTCCCCGCGACGGTGCCGATCGAGTTGGTATCCAACGTGCTTTGCTCCTACTTAGGCGAGCACATCCACCAGCGATCCCGCGAGCGGGAGCCGGGTCGGCTCGATCGTGGTTTCGGTCTCCTCGGCGGCGGCGTCTTCGCCGCCGCCGTCGGAGCCCCCCAGCGTCTCGGCCAGTGCGCGTGACCCGCTGCCCTGGCCCTCCCTGGCATCTGTTTGCTGTCCACTCAGCTGGACGTCGAGGCCGTGCACGGTGACACCGGCCGACTCCAGCGAGCGGCGCAGCTCGTGACCGGCCTCGGCGAGCGCCTCGGCACCAACGGCCGTGTCGGCGGTCAGCCGCGCGGTGATCCCGCCGTCGTGGGCGCGGATCTGGACTGCGACGCCTCCCAGCTCGGCCGGCCGCATGGTGATGCGGGCCGCTGCCGTGCCCTGCCGGTTGGCGACGTGAATGACGGTCTGCATTCGGTCGGCGAGCTCCGCCGCGCGCACGCTCGGCACCGGCGCCGCCGGCTGCGGAGATGCGGTCGTCGGAGCGGTGCCCGGTGCCTGCTGCCCGCTGATGGCGGGCTGGGCAGCCGCGGGCGCCTGTGCGGCGCCGGGCTGCGGCGACTGGTTGCCGCCGGACTGTTGGTCGCCGGCGGCAGAGCCGAACCGGGCAGCCGTTGTCTGACCGGAAGCCTGCTTCGCCTGGGCGGGAGCGGCCTGTGCGTTCGTGGACTGCTTCGACGTCCGGGTCTTGGGCGCGCCCGGGGCCGGAGCCGCGGCCGGTGCCACCTGAGTGGCGATGGCCGGCTGATTCTTGTCGGACGCGGTGGTCGCCGCCTGAGTGGCTGCGGCCGCATCCTGGG
>Ga0265327_10003860_pt1 | contig 13817 bp, 12 predicted proteins | sample 41621metaG_FD_202089 | JGI IMG/M metagenome (GOLD analysis project Ga0265327, IMG submission 202089) | Rhizosphere microbial communities from Carex aquatilis grown in University of Washington, Seatle, WA, United States - 4-16-21 metaG | ecosystem: Host-associated > Plants > Roots > Rhizosphere... | reverse complement strand
CGGGTCCGACGTTTCGGTTCTGGGCTACGGCATGACCGGTGGCGTGCCCCAGAAGTCGTTGAGCGGTGCGGCGTAGGCGTCGTTGTTGGTCAGCGGCGCCAGCTTCAACGAATCCTCGATGGTGCGCAGCAGGCTGTAGTGATTGGCGTAGCTGGTATCGGTGAAATTGCCCGCACGCATTCCCGCGCTGACCGCGCCGGGTGACGGGATCACCACGGTGACAACGCGATTGCCGCCATTGCCGAAGCCCAGCGACAGATTGTCGGTGTCCTCGTCGAACGTGACGACGATGGCCGACTTCTGTGTCGGGTCGTTCCACACCGCCGAATTCAGGATGGTCGGGATGGTCTGCGCTGCGAACTGGTCGGCGGCCTTGACGTTGTATTGGTGGTTGGTGAGCAGTGCGCCGATGTAGTTGAGGTAGCCGCCGGGGAAGTCGAGTGGCCCTTCGCCGTTGTTGGCCTCGTTGGCCGCGAACCACGCGAAGTTCGGTGTGGTGGCCGACGACGCGAGATCGGTCGCCATCTGAGTCAGCGGATGCAGATGCGCGTCGGCGCGAGCCTGGTCGTTGTAGATGTCCTTGAACGCCAGGAACGGCAACTGGTCGGGCGCGTAATCGCTTGTCGACACGTAGGGCCCGGCCGCGGACATCCCCTGCGCGTACCCGGCCCACGTCTTGCCCGCGGCTTCGATTCTGTCGGCGAGGTTGGTGGCATCGATGCAGTTGGTCGCGCAGTTGTAGCTCAGGCCGAAGTCGGAGCCGCCGAGGATCGGGTAGTAGTTGGGGTCGCTGGGGTGCGTCAGCGCGTAATAGTCGGTCGCGACGCCGTACGTGTTGATCAGCCCATTGAGGTACGGCGCGTTGGGGCTGCCGACGATGTCGTTGTAGCCCTTGTTCTCCAGATAGACCATGAAGACGTGGTCGAGCGCGCCGACCGTGGACTTCGGCGGGGTGGGCGGCGGTGGTGCCGGCAGCGCCGCGCCGACGGTGAAGGACAAATCATCGGCGAAGGCATTGTTGTAGCCACCGGTCAGAGGGTTCGAGTCCTTCAGCGTGACGACCACCTGCGCGGTGCGGGTGCCGACAGGGATGGTGCCTTCGCTGCTGCGTTCGAGCAGTCCGGTCTGGAACCAACGCTCGAGGGGGCCGACGGGTGCGACCTTCCCGACCCCTAGTTGCGTCCCGGTGGCATCGAGGAACGTGACCTTGACCGACGCGGCCGACGGGTCGATCATGGCGCCGCCCAGGAACCCGCTCAGCTTGAACGGCGTCGTGCCGGCGTCGATGCCCGATGCGGCACCACTGAGATCGACGGTCTGGGTCAGTGTGGAGGTCGCGACATTGCCGCCGCCGAAGAACTGGGTGTCGCCCGGGGTGGGCCTGTCACTGGGGAAGTTGAAGATGGCCGGGAGTGTCGGCCCAGGTGTCGGCAGGCCCAGCGGGATCTGGCGCACGGTGTCGTACTTGATGACAGTCGGCGTGCCGGTGACGGTCCAGCCGGGAATGGACACGGTACTGCCGCCGGACAGTGATGGGTCACCGAACTCGGCGCTGGGGTTGGTCAGCAGGTTTGGGCTGGTCACGTTCCACGCGGAAACCACATGGGGTGGCAGGAGATTCGTCTCGATCTGTCTGCGTACCCACGCGAGCACCGTCCACAGGGCCGGCGAGTTCGCGGGCACGTTCGACGGCAGGACCGATACCAGTGGCTTCAGCGCGATGCTGATGAGTTGTTTTGCCGCGGTGACGATCTGGCCGATCACGTTGGTCGCGGTGGGGGCGGACACAGTGGGGGTGACGAGTGCCGCCACTGGCGCCGCCGCCGCGGTGTGGGCTGTCGAGGCGGTCGCCGGTACGGCAGCTGTTGTGACGATCGACGGTGCGGGGGCGTGGCTGACCACCGCGGCGGTGGCTTGCGGCTGACTGATCTTCTTTGTGGCGCTGCTGGATTCGTCGCTCGTGGGCGACGAGATCGATGCGGTCTTGGTGACGCTTTCGGTGTGAGCTTTGGGATTGGCGTTACGGTGCCGGTTGGATGCGTCGCTGCTCTTGTTGTTGCTGCCCTTGCCGGGCTGCTGCTTGTTTTTGGGGGCGGGGGACGGCGCGGAGTCGTCCGATGTCGATGCCGGCGTGGCGTCGGGCGACGTGGCTGTCGCCGGAGCCAATGTGTGTTTCGGCGCCGGCTTGCCGGGACCCGCTTCCGTGGCATGTGCGGTGTCCGCCGATGTCGATGTCGGTTCGGCGTAGGCGATCGTCTGCCCCGTCGTGATCGAGACGCCGACGCCGAGAAACACTGCCAACGCTCCGACCCGGCCGATGTACCGTGAGCACCCCATGGTCGTTCCCTCCGCGCGTCCGCTGTTGACTGTCCGCGGTAACGGTAGAAAGAATTGACGCCGGAGTTAGCATTTCCGCCTGGGATGCACCTGGGAGTATCCGTAGAGTTTGCGGGGACTTTGTGGATAACGGCACTACAGAGGCGGCCGCCACCCCGTCATCGCGACGGAGTGGCGGCCGCATCGTGCTTCTAGAGCCGGATGAACGAGCTGCCCTGCATGTCCCAGACGCCCCAAGCGCCGAGGGCAGGGTTCCAGACCACCTGCATGCCGGCGGCCCAGTCCGGGAGCGCCGGCGCCGGTGGGGTGCCCATCGGGGGCACCACCGGGACCAGGACCCAGGACGGCGTCGCCGTGAACGGGATGCGGTCCTGCGGCATCGGTCCGCCGTGTCCAGGAGGCGGCAGGTAGCCGTGGCCCGCCGGCAGCGGATTACCGGGCACGCCGGCATTCACGCCGGGGCCGGGGACGCTGGGTGACGGAAATGGCGGTGTCGGCATCGGACCGACCGGATCCGCCTGGGCGAGGCCGGCCCCGACGCCGAGTCCTGCCAGGCCGAGCATGCTGGTCGCGACTGCACGCGCTGCGGTCTTCTTCAAGGTCATGGGTTGAACTCCTTGCGTGTGCTCGTGATGAAAGAGGAATCGCTCTTCCGCGCTGTCCCGCGGCAGAACAACTCCACGACCCCCGCAACACCAGATACCCGGGTGCGGCGTCGCGAAACCACGCAATGTGGGGAGCTATGAATTGAATCGGCGCCGATGCGGCGCCAGATGGCCCTGATTGGACAGGTCCGGCCACGGCGGGCGCCGCAAGATCGCCAGGCAGCCGATCACCGCGGTGACCAGGCCCGTCACGACGCCAACCAAGGCGATGCGGTCGGCGTCCACCGCCGGCACCCAGGTTGTCCCATCGTCACGGATCACGAAGATACCCAGTGGTTTTGCCGTCGTCCCGGTACCGGCGCGGCCCACCTTGGCAACGGGGATGACAGTCGATCCGTCTGGCGTGTGGTACGGCTCGGCGAACACTCGCCCAGCTGCGTCATCGGCGAACTGGTCGAGAAAAGCTTCCGGATTCTGCAACCTGGCCTCCGCATGCATCGAGCGATAGTGGCCAGCGTAAGGCGATCGGCCCGTGATGTGCCAGACCTTCGCCGACTACGGCCACGGGCCGCGGTATCGCTACCGTTTCGGCGCCGCGTTGCGGTGGGCACCGATCGCTTGATACCGCCGGAGGGCCTCGGCGCGCTCCTCGCCGTGATCGACGATCGGCGCCGGGTAGTTCGGCGGCGGCGATCCTGACTTGAGGTGGGGATCAGCCACGTCGGCCAACTCGGGAACCCAGCGGCGGATGTAGGCACCGGTGGGGTCGAATTTCTGTCCCTGCGCTGTCGGGTTGAACACGCGGAAGTAGGGCGCGGCATCGGTGCCGCTGCCCGCGCACCACTGCCAGCCATGCTGATTGTTGGCGACGTCGGCGTCCACCAACTGTTCCAAGAACCAGCGGGCCCCCCACTGCCACGGCAGGTGCAGATCTTTGACGAGAAAGGACGCCGTGATCATCCGCACCCGGTTGGGCATGAAGCCGGTCTGGGCCAATTGCCGCATGCCCGCGTCGACGAACGGAAATCCGGTCTGCCCGGCCTTCCAGGCTTCGAAGTGTCGCTCGGCCGTGTCGTCGGTATCGGTCTCGATGACGTCGAAGTCGCGGTTCCAGTTGTGCCAGGCGCTGTTCGGCCAGTGGTGCAGCACGGCGGCATAAAAATCGCGAAAAGCCAGCTGACGCAAGTACGCAACGTGACTGCGGTGGCGCAGGTCGAGGTCGGCGACCATGGTGCGGGGGTGAATCGCGCCGAACTTCAAGTGCATCGACAATTGGCTGGTGCCGTCGATGCCGGGCAGGTCGCGGTGTTCGGCGTAGTCGTCCAGGCCTGCATCGACGAATCGTCGCCACTGGCGCAGAGCGGCCTTCTCGCCGGCGGCGAAGCAGGCCGGCGCCCCGGTGTCCGGGGCGTCGGCGGGCTTGGCCGCGGCGGCAGTCAAGCTGCTCGGATCGATCCATTGTGCCGATTGGGGACCGGTACCGGCCGGTTGCCGCCAGCCGTGGTCACGCCAGCGCCGGAAGAACGGCGTGAAGACCCGGTACGGGCTGTCGTCGTCTTTGGTGACCCGCCCGGGCGATACCAGGTACGGGGAGCCGGTGGGAACCAGTGAGATGCCATCAAGGGCTTCCTGGACCCGACCGTCACGGCGTCGGCCGAACGGAGAGAAGTCTGCCGAGATGTGCACGGCGCTGGCATCGATCTCTTTGGCGATCAGCGGAATTCGCTCTTCCGGACGCCCACGGGTGATCAGCAGCCGGCCGTCCAGTTCTGCGCGCATCTGGCTCAGGCAGTCGCCCAGGACCTGCAGGCGGCGCGCACTCGATGACGCCTCGAGCCGCGGATCGAGCACAAAGCATGCGAGAACGTCACGGTCCTGGTCGACGGCGGCAGCCAGGGCCGGAAGGTCATGCAGCCGCAGGTCGCGACGGAACCACAGTAAGGACGGCACAGGTCCATCTTCGTATGGCCGGCGTCGCTGTGGCGAACCGATTCGCGTGCTCCGCTCGGTCGGTGTCGATACGGTACGGGCATGGTGGATTTCGCCCTCCGGTCCTGTGGCCTCCGTGGCCATGCCACATTCGCCCCGGACGAACCGGAGCTGGCTGCCCGTCTGCATGTGCAGACGCCGGTTGGTGAGGCCTGGCGATGCCTGCGGTGCGAGACGTTCGTCGTCGGGCCGCCAAGAGGCAAGGGGCCGGCGGAATCGGCACCCGAGGTGCCACGCGGGCGGCTCCTGCGTGACCGGGTGCTGATGCGGGTGCTCGCCGTCGAGCGCGTCTTCCGATTCCTGCTGCTGGCTGCCATGTCCTACGGGGTGTTCAGAGTGCGTGCGGCGCGCGTGCACCTGCGGGACATGTTCGAGAAGGACCTGCCTCTGCTACGGCCGCTGGCAGACCAGATCGGCTGGAACATCGACAGCTCCAAGATCATTCGGCACATCAACGACGCATTCACGATGTCGGGCAACACCCTGCTGTTGATCGGCATCGGCATCGCCGTGTACGCGTTGATCGAGTTGGTGGAAGCCGTCGGGCTGTGGGGGATGTGGCGCTGGGGCGAGTACTTCGCGGTGGTGGCCACCGGCATCTTCCTGCCGCTGGAAATCTACGAGCTGACGGAGAAGGTCACCACGCTCCGGGTGGCGATGCTGCTGGTCAACATCATCGCGGTGCTGTGGTTGTTGTGGAGCAAGCGACTGTTCGGCCTCAATGGTGGTGGTGCGGCGTACCGAAAAGAGCACGAGACCGAGAGTCTGATGAGCGTCGAGCGGGCAGGCTTGGCGGGGGCGACGCCCTGAACCGGCGGGTCGGTCTATTCGGTGAACTGTTCCCGGAGTTGTTGGCGCAGTGTTTGTTTGGCGATCTTACCGTTGGTCGTGAGGGGTAGCGCGTCGACGAACACGACGTGCCGGGGGCGCTTGAACGCCGCGATGCGTTCGCGCACGTGCGCGGTCAGGACGTCCGCATCAGGCCGAGTGCCGGCGGTGGGCACGACGACGGCGCAGATCGCCTCGCCCCAGTACGGATCGGGAACGCCCACGACCGCAACCTGATCCACGTCGGGGTGCGACGACAGGACGTCCTCGACTTCCCGCGAGGACACGTTCTCGCCACCGGTGATGATGATGTCCTTCAGTCGGTCCGACACCACAAGCCGACCGCCTTCGTCGAGGTATCCGACGTCGCCGGTGGGCAGCCAGCCGGCGTCGGTCGTCGGCATATCTGGCCAGTATCGGGCTGCGACCTGGTCTCCACGCACCAGGATTTCGCCGTTGGCTGCGATCCGGATCTGAACGTCCGCGTGGGGCCGGCCGGCCGTGGCGAGCACGGCAGTGTCACCCGCCGCGCCCGCGCGATGGTCCTCGGGGCCGAGAAACGTGACGTTGCCGCCGGTTTCGGTCATCCCGTAGCCCTGGTGGAATCCCACGTCGAGACGGTCGAGGGCGCGCCGGAGGAGGTCGGCCGGGATGGCTGACGAGCCGTAGGCGATGTCGCGCAACGACGGCAGGTCGCTGCCGGTCCGGTCGAGATGGGCCAGCAGGCTGTGCAGCATGGTGGGGGCCAATGAGCACGATGTCACCCGGTACCGGTTCACCGCGGCGGTGAAGGCCTCGGGCCGGAATGCCGCCACCGGCAGCACCGTCGACTGTGCGGCATGGTGTACCAGCATGTTGTACCCGGCGATGTGACACATGGGGAACGGCAGCAGGTAGACGCCACCCGGACGGACAGACCTGCCGGCGATGCTGCCCCGGACTGCCGTCGTGATCGAACGATGTGTGTGGACAACACCTTTCGGTGTCCCCGTGGACCCGCTGGTGAAGAGTAGCCAGACCGGGTCGTCTGCGTGCGGCTCCTCGGGCACGGGCCACCCGGTCGATTGCGTTGCCGCGGTCCACTGTTCGTCGTCGAACGAGATCGCGTCGGGCCGGTGCAGTGCTGCCAGATAGCGGGCGTCACCCAGGACCAGGGCGGGCGCCGCGGTGGCGAGTTGCGCGGCGTGCTCGTCGGCGCTGAGCCGCTGATTGATCAGGACGAGGATGCATCCGGCGCGGGGTGCCGCGTAGTAGAGGGTCGCGTAGTCCGGGCCGTTGTCGGCGATCACGGCGACGCGGTCGCCGGGTGCGGTCCGGGACGCGATCCAGCCGGCGACCGCCGTGATCGACCGGTCGAATTGCGCGAACGTCGTGACGGTGCCGTCTTCGGCGATGATGGCCGGACGATCCGGCACGACGGCGGCGGAGTCGGACACCAGGTGATGGAGCAATTCACCGTGCCCCACAACGCCTCCCGTGTCTCGGCCTGAACGTTGGCCTCACGCTACCAGCCCGGCGACCGGATACTTGTCCGTCCCAAGGGTTTTGGCACAGCGTCTCAGTCGGTCTGCGTGGCGAGGATGACCTTGCCGCGGACGTGCCCGGCCTCGACCAGGCGGTGAGCGTCAGCCACGTTGGCCAGCGGCAGCACCTCGGTCGCCGGCGGCCGGATCGCGCCGCTGGCACAGAGCGCGGCCAATTCCACCAGGTGCTGAGGCTGGCGCTGGACGGCGATCATGTTGGAGACGATCCGCACACCGTGTTCGGCAGCGCGCGCGACCCGCGCCTCGTCGGCGCGCGAGATGAGCGTCTCGATCTCGACGTAGCAGCCGCCGGGAGCCACGAGTTCTTCGGCGTGCGGCAGCAGGGTGTCCAGACCGACCGCGTCGAGCACCTGATTCACGCCCGATGGGGCCCAGGCGCGCAGCTTCGAGACGACGTCGCCGCCCCGGTAGTCGATGGCCAGGTCGGCGCCGAGTTCGGTGACGTAGTCGAAGTTCTTCGGGCTGCATGTCACCGCGACACGTGCGCCCAGCGCGCGGGCTATCTGGATCGCGATGCTGCCGACGCCGCCCGCACCGCCGTTGATCAGCACGGTCTGGCCGGCCTGCAGCTCGCCGGCATCGACCATGCCGCCGTAGGCGGTGCTGCCCGCCACCGGCAAGCCGGCGGCGTCGACGTGGCTCCAGCCCTCGGGCAGCGGTGCGAGCAGCTCGGACGACGCCAGGCAGTATTCGGCGTACGTGCCGTCCGCGCCGTTGCGCTGGTTGGACATGCCGAAGACCTGGTCACCCACCTGTCGGCGAGTCACTCCGGGCCCGACGGCCGCGACGACGCCGGCCAGGTCGAAGCCAAGCACGAACGGGAAGTGGTAGTCGATGTACCCGGAGAGCTTGCCCTCGCGGGTCTTCCAGTCCGCCGGGTTGACGCTGGTGCACGTGATCTCGACCAGCACCTCGTCGGTTCCCGGAACCGGGGTGGGCAACTCGGCGGCGTGAAGCACATCGGGTCCGCCGAACTCGGTCAGCACCATTGCTTGCATTGTGTTCGGCGGGGGAGCGGTGTGCGAGGTCATTACTCGGTATTAGTCCGCCCGCGCGGCCAGTGGAAGGCCGGTTCCCACTCGGTGACACGTCGGTTGAACGGCGCCGAGGGTTCGATTTTGGTGACCGGTGGTCCGAGTTCGGTGGGGGACAATGGGGTGACCGACTGAACGGGGGACGGTCCATGCCGTACACGGTGTCGCAGGTGGTGAATTCCGATCCGGAATCTCTGTTGACCGCATCCCTCAGTGCGAGGGCCGCAGCTCAGCGTGTCGGAGCTCAGATCGACCGGGCGCGAACACAATTCGCCCACCTTGCCGACGACTGGACCGGCACGGCCGCCGACGCCGCACAAAAGCAGGGCCGCGAATCACTCGACGAGCAGACCGCCTATCGAGACCACCTCTATGCGGTGGCCGAGCCGTTGGCGACGGGCGGTGCGCAGTTGACCGAGCTCCGGACACACCTGAAAAAGGCAGTCGATGCCGCTGCGGCGCAGTGGGACGTCGCCGACGATGGCGGGGTCACGCCCGGATTCTGGCTGCGCTGGTACGCGAGGGTTTCGCCCGTCCAGGCACTGCAGATCGCGGCCAAGCGGATCGAGGTCGAGAACGCGATCAAACTGCTGCTGGCGAAATTCGAAGCGGCGGACCGGGACACCGGTTATCAGATTCGTAAGGTCGGTTGGGAGTTGGCATGACCGCGCCGTTGACCGTCGTCGTGGCCTCGCTGCGGGAAACCGCGGCGGAGCTGGCGGACCTGGCGAGCGGCCTGTTCAACGATGCCGGTGGTCCGCAGCTCTCCGCCGCCGCGGGGCCGGTGGCGGGATTGGACAGCGGGCAGGCGTGCAGCGAGGTGGGAGATGCGTTCCTCCGCTGTTCGCAGGCGCTCGGGCAGGGCATGTCCGCCTTGGCGGGGAAGCTCGAAGCGGCTGCGTTCCGGTACGAACACGGCGATCGCGCGGCGGCCGAACGTATCCCGTTCGACGTGCCGGAAGCGAAAGACGCGCGGATCGGTGACGACCCCGGGGAGCCCGGATACGACCCCGTCAACAAGTACGAGAACGCGTTGCGCGACGCGGGGCTACTGAGCGGAACGAGTGCCGGGTACTACCGCGAGTGGTTGCAGAATGCGGCGAAAAAGGGTGTGCCGCCCCAGGTCATTGTCGACATCGCGCGGCAGCAGCACATCACGCCGGCGAGTTTCGACGTCCTCGAGGGCATGGAGCGTGTCGTCGACAACAACCGCACGAGCAGTGATCCCAGCGACGACAACACCTACTTCCTCCTGCCTGCCGGGACCAGCGCCGACGACGCCCGTCAGGTGGTGTTGATGACGTACATCCTGAACGCGGGCACCAGCTACAAAAAGGGAAACCCGACAACGGATTTCGCCGAGACGCCGTATACGGCGACCGAGGTGCGGCGCATCGTCGACCGGCAGGCATCGAACTCCTGGAGTTACGAACAGGTTCCGCGACTCGCCAACAGTGGTGGGCGCTTCGCCGCCACGCCCAACGGAATGCTGATGGGGCTGGGTGGCGGCTTTGTCCAGAACCAACTGAGCCAGCAAGGCGGGTCCACCTATGGAGACGTCTTCCTCGTCAACATTGATCACCCGACGGATGCGGGCGATCAACTCCGCAAGATCATCGGGTCGGGTCGGATGTGGTACGACGAACCGGACGGCGCCAAGCCCGGTGGCCTCGACATCGATCGCGTCCTGCACCATGAGGAGCGGCATTCGGAACAGTGGGCCACGCTCGGGCCGGTCGAATTCGCCAAGCAGTACGCCATCAGCCTGGGCGCCGAAAAGCTCACGGGGCGGCGCAATCCGTTCGAGACGAATGCCGGTGCGTCCGACGGGGGTTATCCGTGATTCGTCGAATTCTCTGCCTCGGTGTCGCTTTCGTGACACTGATGGCATTGTCGGGCTGTGATCCACTGGGGAAGCCGTCGCTGCCACAGGAGTTCGGTATCCGGGTGACCGACGGCACGCTGCGGATCTGGACCGGATCGCCATGTCGCGGCACGACGGCCATCGACGTCACGTTCAACATGGATCACCGCGACAAGACGGAATTGAAGCTCGAGGCGGGTCCGTTGCCCAAAGTTGTTGGCTATGCACATGTCCCACCAAATCCCGGTGCCGAAGTCGAGTACTTCACCGTCGGCGGGCCGTACCCGGGGTTCGACGTGGTCACGCCGCTGCCAGCTGGGTTCGATTGGCGGACCGCAGACACCGTGTCCTTCTTTCTCACGGGCGCACCCGTGTTCGGCGGGTCCACCAGCGCGCTGGCCGAGGCGATCAGAGAGTCCGCCCGGCATCCAGCGGACAGCTACTGGTTCCCGGGCGCCGGCTGGCTTGATCCGCAGACCATCGGCGCGCAGGACGGCAAGAAGTTCTTGGCGCTCTGTTCGCGTGATCCCGCCAAAGGTCAGCATCTGCCAAGGGTTTTCGGGGTTCGCGTCACCGATGGGGCGTTGCGAATCTGGCCCGGCCGGTACTGCGGTCCCGTGGACGACGTGATCCTGACGTTCCAGCCCGGCCAGGCGGACTTGGTGCTGGCTGCCGACTCGCGGAATGCGGTGTCGTTCGACTCCATGTCTGCCACCGGGCCGTATCCCGGCTTTGCTGTCGTGCGGCCGTTGCCCAGCGGATTCGACTGGCGGGCAGCGAAAACGGTGCAGTTGCGGGTCTACCGAACCAACGGCGATCCGTGGACCACGACCACCGACCTCGGTCCGGCTGCCGCCGAATCGGGCCACCATGCGCCGGATACGTACTGGTTTCAGGGATTCGGTTGGCTCGATCCCGCCGACGTCGTCGGTAAGGACGGCAAGGATCTGCTGACCGCATGTGCGCCTGAGCCTCAGCGCCGGTGACAATGTCGATGCCGGGCACAACGCGTCGTCGACTTGGGCGCGCCGAGCGGCTAGTGTGCGCGGAATGGCCACGCTGACAGACGATGTCGCCCGACTGCTCGAGGAGCGGTCGGGCCGTGTGGTCGTCGGTCTGACCGGGCCCCCGGGTGCCGGTAAGTCGACCGCGGCCGAGCGCATTGTTGATGAATTCAACGCCGTTGAGCGCGATTTCGCTGCCCTGCTGCCGATGGACGGATTTCATCTCTCCAATGCGCAGCTGACACGGCTCGGTCGAAAGGGTCGCAAGGGCGCCCCGGATACCTTCGACGCGGCCGGCTTTCTGGTATCGCTGGCCCGGGTGCGGGACGCCTATCGGGCCGCTGATGTGTATGTGCCCCAGTTCGATCGGAGGCTCGAAGAGTCTGTCGCGGCCGGCCTGGTCGTGCCGGCAGCGGCACGGGTGGTGGTCACGGAGGGCAATTACCTTGCGCTGCCGTCCGGTGGCTTTTCGGGTGCGCGCGAGTTGATCGACCGGCTGTACTACCTCAGGGGCGCCGACGATGCGCGCCGTAGGCGGCTGCTTGCCCGGCACATCGCCGGCGGGCGCAGTTTGATCGCGGCCGAGCACTGGGTGCGTGCGGTCGACGAACCGAATGCGCGGCTCATCGCCGAGACCGAGGGGCGATGTGATCGCACCTGGGACATCGATGCCGGCGTGCGGCAGTGATTTCGACTGTCACCGGGACTCGTGCGGCGATCGGGTGGTCTCCGCAGCCTGCCGGCGGTAACTCGACGGTGACTGCCCGCTGAACTGGGTGAAGCAGCGGGTGAACGCGCTGAGGCTCTCGAAGCCGACCGCTGAGGCAGTGGCCTGCACCGATTGTCCCGGCTCTGTCAGCAAGGCCATCGCGCGGAGCATCCGGGCGTTGAGAAGATAAGTGCGCCAGGATAATCCGATGGACTCCTGGAACAGCCGGCGCAGCGACCGCTGCGACACCGCGACCGCGCGGCTCACCTGTTCGGCCGTTGCCGAGGCCAGATGGTCTTTGGTGTAGGCCATCGCCGCGGCAACGACCGGGTGTTCGGACGTCGGCAGGCTCAGTGGCGCTTCGTGGTCCAGCGCCTCGGCCACGAGGTCTGCCAGGGTGCGGAAGAAGCCGTCCGAGACGGCATCGCCGTGGGGACGGTTGATGGGCCACCTCAACGCGTAGATCATCATCTCGCGGATCAGTGGGGAAACGGCGATGATGCGGGCCCGGTCCGACCGGTCCGAGATCAGGCCGGGATCGAACATCACGGCGACGGTCTTCACGTCCGGATTCATCACCGCCTGATGCGGCAGGCCCGCCGGTATCCAGGCGGCTTGTTGCGGCGGCAGCAGGTAGTGGGCGACATCGGTTTCGACCTCGACCAGGCCGTGCAGTGCGTATTCGATCTGATGCACCTCATGTGAGTGCCAGCCGGTGATCAGCGCTTCGCCTTCGTAGAGGTAGCTGCCGCCCAGAGCACGACCGCCGCGGCGCAGCTCGATCACCGGCCGGTCGGCAGTCTTGGCCGTTCGGGATAAACCTCTGTCCGAAAGTGCAGAGACGGTCACGCCTATAGACGGTACTACTGAGACATGCAAACCGACGACCTCATCCTCGTGAGCATCGACGACCACGTCGTGGAACCGCCAGACATGTTCGTCAACCATGTTCCGGACAAGTACAAGCCCGAGGCGCCCATCGTCGTCACGGACGACAACGGCGTCGACCAGTGGATGTACCAGGGTCGTCCACAGGGCGTGAGCGGACTCAACGCCGTCGTGTCCTGGCCGGCAGAGGAATGGGGGCGCGACCCCGCCGGCTTCGCCGAGATGCGCCCCGGCGTCTACGACGTGCACGAGCGGGTGCGGGACATGAACCGCAACGGCATCCTCGCGTCGATGTGCTTCCCGACGTTCACCGGTTTCTCCGCACGGCACCTCAACATGCATCGCGAAGAGGCCACCCTGGTGATGGTCTCGGCCTACAACGACTGGCACATCGACGAATGGGCCGGTTCCTACCCGGACCGGTTCATCCCGATCGCGATCATGCCGACGTGGAATCCCGAGGCCATGTGCCGTGAGATCCGTCGGGTGGCCGCCAAGGGCTGCCGAGCCGTGACGATGCCCGAGTTGCCCCATCTGGAAGGCCTGCCCAGCTACTTCGACGAGGACTACTGGGGCCCGGTGTTCCGGACCCTGTCCGAGGAGAACGTCGTGATGTGTCTGCACATCGGCACCGGCTTCGGCGCGATCTCGATGGCCAAGGATGCCCCGATCGACAATCTGATCATCCTGGCCACGCAGGTGTCGGCGATGTGTGCGCAGGATTTGTTGTGGGGTCCGGCGATGCGCAATTATCCGGACCTGAAATTCGCCTTCTCAGAGGGCGGTATCGGCTGGATCCCGTTCTATCTGGATCGCAGCGACCGGCATTACACCAACCAGAAGTGGCTGCGCCGCGACTTCGGGGACAAGCTGCCCAGCGACGTCTTCCGCGAGCACTCACTCGCTTGCTACGTCACCGACAAGACCTCACTGAAGCTGCGGCACGAGATCGGCATCGACATCATTGCCTGGGAGTGCGACTACCCGCACTCGGACTGCTTCTGGCCCGACGATC
>Ga0265327_10003859_pt1 | contig 13822 bp, 9 predicted proteins | sample 41621metaG_FD_202089 | JGI IMG/M metagenome (GOLD analysis project Ga0265327, IMG submission 202089) | Rhizosphere microbial communities from Carex aquatilis grown in University of Washington, Seatle, WA, United States - 4-16-21 metaG | ecosystem: Host-associated > Plants > Roots > Rhizosphere >... | reverse complement strand
ACCTACATTCAGGTACAAATAACCATCTGGGCCCATCCTGATAGTTTTCATGGCATGCCCGCCAGAGGGAAGGCCGCTAATGAACGGTAGTATTTTGCTGGCGTGCCATTTTTGATCGCTTGTCTCAAGCACAACAACGCCATCCTGATTTGCAACTAACAACTTACCATCGTTAAACACCAATCCATTAGGTGCATTTAGATGATCTGCAACCAGAACAATTTCATCTGCGACACCATCATGATTATGGTCAGGCAACATGATGACTTTATTATCCATGCCCATAGCAAGATACAAATTACCATCCGGCCCGAACGTCATAAAGCGCGGCCCTCGGAAATAATCGCTACCTGCTGCACTCAACCGTGCATAAACATTCGCTTTAAAGCCAGTAGGGAGTTTGAGTTCCAGCTGAGTATCAACTGGCGGGACAGTAACTTCAGCCTCATTGGCGCAGCCTACAATAGGCAGGCCACATAGGCCGACGGAGAGCAAATGACCAATTTTGGAAACAAACAAATCCAGCATTGATGTCTAGGACATTCTTTTAAGTCAGTACATCAGACCAGATGTTTTTAGCCCAAGCCTGAGCATAACTACCCTCCAGAACAGAAGGCTTGTCGGAAACTCCACCACCCTCAGCTGAGACCATGATTTTCTTGGCAGGGTCGTACCTGTATACATTGGCGACATGCATCGCCATATTGTCCGATACATAGCTGTAGCAGGTATTAGCGAACACTGGCGCTGGATCGGGCGCATCACCTGCCATGATGGAGGCGATTGCCCCCGCACAAACTCTGGCTTGAGAAGTCGCCATGTGTGCAGACTTTGGCAGTGCCGCAGAGACCGAATCGCCAATGATATGAATATTGGGAATCAGCTTGGATTCGTAAGTGAGGAAATCTACCTCACTCCAGCGTTTATCGACATTCGCTACACCGGCGATTTGCGCGACTTTGCCCGCACGCTGAGGTGGAATCACATTCAACACATCGGCTTTGACTGTATCGAATTCAGTTTTGACTGAGCGGTTGGACACATCAACATCGGCTAGCTGACTATTAGGCCGATAATCGATCATACCTGTGTACATATCAGCCCAAACCTTGGTGAACAAGCCCTTCTTTGAAATGATCTCAGCATTAGCATCGAGCACAATAATTTTGGAATTTGGCTTGTGCGTTTTGAAATAGGATGCAACTTGGCATACACGCTCATATGGCCCTGGTGGGCAGCGATAAGGTGCCTTGGGAATACTGATGACAAACACACCACCATCTGGCATCGCTTCAAGTTGCTGGCGAAGATTAACTGTTTGCCCCCCCGCTTTCCATGCATGCGGGATTTGTTGCTGCGACTCCGGACTCTGCAACATAGGTAGCTGCTCGTACATAAAGTCGATACCTGGCGCTATCACCAATCTATCGTAGCTAAGCTCCACTTGTGATAACACAACTCTTTGTTTGGTCGAATCAATCGCAGTTACATGATCCTTTACCCACTGAATCGGGTAATTACGCTTTAACAGATCATAGCCAAAAGTGAGGTCGTTAATTGATTTGCTGCCACCCAATACCAGATTGCTCAGTGGGCATGAAACAAATTGCTGGTTGGGCTCGACAAGCACAATCTCAATATTGCCCTGACTCCACATGCTCAGATACTTGGCAAACGTCGCACCTGCATAGCCGCCACCAATCACAACTACTCTGCCTTTGGTTGCTCCGGCAAATGTCAGCTTGGGCAAGCTTAGGCCGAGAGCGCCCAGACCAGTCATTTTAATAAACTGACGTCTATCAATTGTCATGGCCAGCCTCCAGCACTTGCGAATTTAGTACGGGCTTCTCGCCACGTTTTTGCACTGAAAAATAGGCAGCTAGCTGAGTAATCTCATCCGGGGTCAGGCCTTTGGCGTGCCTGTGCATGACAGTTGAACTACGTTCTCCTGAGCGAAATGCATTCATCTGTAATATAAAGTGAGATTGGTCTAGACCGGCCAGCACCGGGGTCCCCGTGACGCTGTTACCGTAGGTGCCATGGCAAGCCGCACATGAACTTGCCAAAACCTTGATATGAGTGGAGGAGGAATCAGCTCCCTCCGCATGCGATGCTGACACCATCACCAGCATCAGAACAGAAATACATCCTGCATTACGAAGTAGAGCTGAGAACATTCACTAACTCCCCCAAATCAGTTTTTAAAATTATTTTAGAAACATTTTTCTTCTTGGCAACCGTCATCCTTGGCACCAGCAGCTGTGAAGATATCTACCATCTCAGTATCACCCATATCTTGCAGTGCACGAATAATAGATACATTACCACGTAGCTTGGTATTCACATCAGCCCCCTTGGAGATCAGGTAATTGACCATTGGGACATCATGATTGAATGCAGCAAGTTGCAGTGCTGTCATCTTGGTGATTGGATGCTGATAGTTAATGTTAATGCCCTTCTCAACGAAATACTTAACTGACTTCAGGCTATGTCTGTTAACAGCGACATGCAATGCTGACCATGCAAAGTAAGTGTCGTTGATACCAACATTGCCTTCTTTGAAAAACTTGTCCAGAAGCTTGGTATTGCCATCCTCAATTGCTTGAGTGAACTCAACTTGCTTTTCGCTTTCGAGTTCTGCGTGACTAACCATAGGTAGAAAAAAAACAACTGCCAGAATCAATGCTTTTAACATCTTCATGCGATTACTCTCCTGCTTCTTTTAATAATGAATAAATTTTAAATTTTTTGCTTCTATTACCCAATGTACTTTCGTGCATTTCGGAACATACGTATCCACGGTGCATCTTCTGCCCAATCATCAGGATGCCAAGAGTGCTGTACCGAACGGTATACCCGTTCAGGATGTGGCATCATAATGCTAAATCGACCATCTTGGGTAGTTAATCCAGTGATGCCTTGCGGCGACCCATTTGGATTAAACGGATATCTTTCAGTCGCTTGCCCTGCATTATCTACAAAACGCATACTGACCAGTTTGCTCGCTTGCACTGCATTGACCGCAGATGCGTCAGAAAATTCCGCAAAACCTTCACCATGTGCAACGGCAATCGGCATGCGGCTTCCAGCCATCCCCTTAAAGAACAATGAGGGCGAATCAAGCACCTCGACCATGGCAACGCGGGCTTCGAACTGCTCGGACTTATTGCGCACAAAATGCGGCCATAAATCGGCCCCTGGAATAATGCTGTGCAGGTTACTCATCATCTGACACCCATTGCAGACACCAAGCGCAAATGCATCACTACGCTGGAAGAACGCTGAAAACTCGTCCCTTGCACGACTATTAAAGAGGATGGACTTGGCCCACCCTTCGCCTGCACCGAGCACATCTCCATATGAGAACCCACCACATGCAACAAAACCAGCAAAATCGCGCAGCGAAACGCGGCCAGAGATAATGTCACTCATGTGTACATCTACCGACTGAAAACCAGCACGATCAAATGCCGCCGCCATCTCCACCTGCCCATTGACACCCTGCTCACGCAGTATCGCCATTTTTGGTTTAACTGCTGCATTCAGATAGGGCGCTTCAACCCGATTAGCTAGATCAAAAGTCAGATATGCATGCAAACCAGGGTCGTTGATATCAAGAATGCGGTCGTACTCCTGCTGGGCACAAATCGGGTTGTCACGCAGTTTTTGCATCTGGTAAGTAGTCTCAGACCACATGCGATGCAGATCGCTACGTAGTTCGGCAAACACAACTTCACCATGATGACGTATGACAATGCCATTATTGGCAGCCTGCACCTTACCTATAATATGTACGCAATCACCCAATACCGCATAGAGTTGTTCGGCAACCGCCTCAGCTTTGGCAGCTGACACCTGCAATACAGCACCTAACTCTTCGTTATAAAGCACGCTAACGATGTCGCCTGTTAAAGCACTGAGATTCACGTCTATACCACAACGGCCAGCAAAAGCCATTTCCGCCAATGTCACAAACAAGCCACCGTCTGACCTATCGTGATAAGCGAGAATCAGCTCGTCCTGATTCAGGCGCTGTATCTCACCAAAAAATGCTTTCAGCTGTGCGGCATCATCAACATCGGGAGCTACGTTATCAGTTGCACCATAGACCTGTGCGAGTGCAGAACCGCCCATGCGGTTTTTACCGTTACCAAGGTCGATCAGAATTAATTTGGTTTCGCCCAAATCAGTACGTAACTGCGGTGTCAGTGTTTTGCGTGCGTCTGCTGTCGGGGCAAAGGCTGTTACCACCAATGAGATTGGCGCAGTCACGGCTTTCTTCTCACCACGATCTTCCCACACCGTCTTCATCGACATGGAGTCTTTACCGACAGGAATACTGATACCAAGTTGTGGGCACAGCTCCATACCTACTGCGCTCACGGTATCAAACAAAGCGGCATCTTCACCTGGATGCCCTGCTGGCGCCATCCAGTTAGCAGAAAGCTTGATTTCGCCAATATCTGCAATATAACTGGCGGCAATATTGGTCAGCGATTCACCAATTGCCATACGACCAGATGCTGGGGCATTGATAAGCGCCAGTGGCGCTTTTTCGCCTATAGCAAAAGATTCACCTCTATAAGTCTCGTAACCCGCCAACGTCACTGCAACGTCAGCTACCGGCACTTGCCACGGGCCAACCATCTGGTCGCGCGCAATCAAACCTGTCACGCTGCGATCACCAATGGTAATCAGGAAAGTTTTGTCAGCCACGCCAGGCAAGTGCAATACACGGTCAGCTGCCTCTTTAAGATTAATGCCACTGGTAGAAAAACTGCTCAACTCACGCTCAAGGTGCTTAACATCGCGCGTCATTTTTGGTGGCTTGCCCAGCAATACAGACAAATCCATATCCACTGGCTTGTTCTCGAAATGGCTATCTGCAACGGTCAGATGTCTCTCCGCCGTAGCCTCTCCAACCACCGCAAATGGACAGCGTTCGCGTTCGCATATCTCTGCGAACAAGGCCAGATTTTCCTTGGCTACCGCCATCACATAGCGTTCCTGCGCCTCATTACTCCAGAGCTCGCGCGGGGACATCCCGGGCTCTTCATTATGTACATTACGTAGTTGAAACAGCGCGCCAACCCCAGCGTCATTCACCAACTCTGGAAACGCGTTAGAGATACCACCTGCGCCTACATCGTGGATACTCAGAATGGGATTCTTGTCACCCAGTTGCCAGCAGCGGTCGATCACTTCCTGCGCACGTCTTTCCAGCTCAGGATTGCCGCGTTGGACAGAATCAAAATCCAGATTTTCAGTATTGGCGCCAGTATCCATACTGGAAGCCGCACCACCTCCAAGACCAATCAACATGGCCGGACCGCCCAACTGAATCAGTGCAGCACCCGGGGGAATAGGGTTCTTTTTTGAATGTTTGGCTGAGATATTGCCAACACCACCTGCCAGCATGATGGGCTTGTGGTAGCCGCGCATCTCACCCGCTGCTTCGATTTCAAGCGTGCGGAAATAGCCTGCGATATTAGGGCGACCAAATTCATTGTTGTATGCAGCACCGCCAAGAGGACCATCCACCATGATCTGGAAGGCAGAAGCAATACGTGACGGTTTACCAAAATCCTGCTCCCATGGCTGCTTGAATCCGGGGATATTCAGATTGGATACAGAAAATCCAGCCAGCCCAGCCTTAGGTTTGGAGCCGCTCCCTGTTGCGCCCTCATCACGGATCTCGCCACCGGCACCAGTTGCCGCACCAGCAAAAGGCGAGATCGCTGTCGGATGGTTGTGAGTCTCTACCTTCATCAGAAAGTGCATATCTTCCTCGATGAAGCCATAATTACCATCAGCCTGCGGATAGAAGCGCTTGGTACTGCCACCCTCAACAATTGAGGCATTATCTGAATATGCGACTACCGTCTTGCCGGGGTTCAGCTTGTGCGTGTTACGTATCATGGCAAACAGAGAATAGTCCTGCTTGACGCCATCAATCACCCAGTCCGCATTGAAAATCTTGTGTCTACAGTGCTCGGAGTTAGCCTGGGCAAACATCATGAGCTCGACATCAGTTGGGTTGCGGCCCATCTTGTTGTAATTGTCGAGGAGATAATCTACTTCATCAGGCGACAGAGCCAGCCCCATTTCTGCATTTGCCGCTTCCAGCGCGGCTTTACCACCAGCAAGAATATCGACAACATTCAGAGGCGCAGGCACCGCATGGTGATAGAGCTTCTCAGCATCATTGAGTGTGGCAAAAACTGTCTCCGTCATACGGTCATGGATCAGTGTTTTCACTGCCAGTTTTTCTGCCTCGCTCAACGGGCTGTTATCAGCCTTGGCAATATAGTAGGCAACACCACGCTCTATGCGTTGTATGGTCTCAAGCCCGCAATGATTGGCAATGTCGGTAGCACGTGATGCCCATGGAGAGATCGTGCCCGGACGCGGAATCACCAAAAAAAGCTCCCCATGCGGGGTTTCTTCAGTCATTTTCGGTCCGTAAGTCAGTATCTTCTTCAGCGTATCCTGCTGCGCATCGCTCAGTGCAGTTTCTGACCAAGCAAAATGCCAGAACTCGGCATACACATGGCTGATTGCAGGGGCGGTCACCTTCAGAGATGCAAGGATTTTATCGAGACGAAAAGATGAGAGAGCGGCACTACCACGTAAACTAAGCATGGAAAAATCTGGATAATGAATAAAGGCTGAATTTTACCAGAAAGCAGGCAACAAACCTTTGAAAAGGCTATGCTAAATTCAGGCTGGATTTTCAAGTCCAGACTTTGGCTAATCTGCTTAATTTATGTCATGCTCAACTTATAAAAAATTGATCGTACAAAATCTACAATTATTAGAAAAGTCTCTGGGGAAAGGTAGCCTGAAAATGAAAAGCTTAAGTAAACAATTGTACTTTTGGGTGATAGTGGCGATAGTTGCTGGCGGTCTGTTCGGTCACTTTCAGCCTGAAACGGCTATCAAACTTAAACCCTTGGGCGATGGATTCATTGCCCTCATCAAAATGATGATAGGGCCGATTATATTTTGCACAGTCGTCTTAGGCATAGCGGGCGCTGGCAGCATGAAAAAGGTTGGCACAGTGGGTGGCAAGGCACTCATTTATTTTGAGCTGGTTTCCACCATTGCTTTGGTGATTGGGCTGCTAGTTGTGAATATCATCAAGCCGGGCCAGGGATTTAATGTGGATCCCGCGACACTGGATAGTAAAGCCGTCGAGAATTTTGCCAAACAGGCTTCAGAGCAGAGTGCCGTAGAGTTTATCCTGCACATCATTCCCAAAACCCTGCTCGATGCATTTACTGCCGAAGGAAGCTTGCTACAAGTATTACTGATCGCTATTTTGTTTGGCTACGCCATGATGCATCTGGGAACCCGTGGCAAAGCTGTGCATGAGTTTATTGAGCAATGCTCACATATCTTTTTTGCGATGATCAATGCCATCATGAAATTGGCGCCCATAGGGGCTGGCGGAGCGATGGCCTTCACGATAGGCAAGTATGGTGTTGGCGCGCTGCAACCACTGGTCACCCTGATGGGTAGTTTTTACCTTGCTTGTCTGCTATTTATTTTGATTGTACTTGGTAGCATCGCAGCGTTAACCGGTTTCAGTATTGTGCGTTTCATTTTGTACATCAAGGATGAATTGCTAATTGTACTCGGCACTTCTTCATCCGAATCCGCACTGGTACCGCTGATGACCAAGCTGGAAGCCATGGGCTGCGAGAAATCTGTGGTCGGCTTGGTTGTACCTTCAGGTTATTCATTCAATCTTGATGGCACCAATATTTATCTCACTATGGCTTCTATCTTTGTAGCACAGGCACTCAATATTGACTTGACGCTGACGCAAGAACTCACCTTACTGGGTGTTGCCATGCTGACTTCAAAAGGCGCCTCTGGCGTCACTGGCGCTGGCTTTATCACATTGGCTGCGACACTCGCAGTCGTGCCATCAATACCCGTTGCCGGGCTGGCATTGATACTGGGGGTTGACCGCTTTATGTCTGAAGCACGAGCGCTAACGAATTTTATCGGTAACGGTGTCGCAACGATTGTCGTTTCATCTTGGGAAAGTGCACTGGATAGAAAAAAACTAAAAGACGCTTTGGCTTAGTAAATAAATAGTCCAACAATTCAGGTGAGCATGTCTTTTGAGTTTAGACACACTCACCCGTCTATTTATTTACCTAAAGAACCAAATACCTTTTTCAGCAAACTACTGGTCTGGCCCATTGGGTCTTTACGGATTGCTTTTTCTTCTTCTGCCATCATCAGGTATAGCCCATCCAGTGTTTTTTGTGTCACATACTGCTCCAAATTCGCTTGATCCTTGCTGACCAAACCATAGTTGCTACCCATCTCTGCAAACTTGTCGTACTGTTTGGCAAGCGATACATTTTCAGTGGCTTTTTTGACGATAGGCAGAAATTTCTGTGTCATTGGACCTGAAGTGGTTTTCTTGAAATACTGAGTTGCAGCATCATCTCCACCGCTCAATATTTTCTTGGCATCTTCCACGCTCATTTTCTTAACTGAGTCGACCAATAATGCCTTGGCTTCCGGCACAGCTGCTTCAGCAGCGCGGTTCATACGCAAAACCAGTTCATCCGCCTGTTTGCCCATACCGAACATGCGCATGGCTTTTTCGGCTTTTTTCATGGTGTCTGGCAAGGGAATTTTTACTTTAGGATTACCCATAAAGCCATCCACGGCGCCCAGCTTGCCTACAGCCTTGCCAGCCGCTTGCACCAGCGCCTCTTTCAGTCCACCATTCGCATCAGCACTGCTAAGATCGCCCAAGCTCAACGCATTAGCAGATAAAGAAAAAGATCCAATAAGGAAGGCGATGATAAAACTGCGCATGGCTTGCTCCAAAAAATGAAGGGGAAATTGATAAGCCCCAGTCTACTTGAAGACCAGAAACTTGCAATCTCCCCCCATATGAAGTTTAAAAAAGCTTAGTGTTTAAGCGGTTTTACCTTCCAGATTTTCTCAGCATATTCGCCTATGGTTCTATCGCTTGAGAACTTGCTGACACGAGCAACATTGAGAATTGCATGGCGTGACCAATCCTCCTGATTCTTGTATAGCTCGCCGACCTTATCTTGAGTCGTAATATAACTATGATAGTCAGCCAGCAATAGATAGTTGTCACCCTTGTTCAGTAGTGTGTCAAAAATCGCATGGTAGCGATCTGGCTCTTCTACCGAGAAGAAACCGCTAGAGATCATATCCAACACCTGCCTGAGCTCAGCATTGGCATGGTAGTAATCCCATGGGTTGTAACCTTGCGACTTCAGTTCAGCGACTTCTGGTGTGGTTAAGCCAAAGATAAATATATTGTCATCACCCACCTCTTCCTTGATCTCAACGTTGGCTCCATCCAGCGTACCGATAGTCAGCGCACCATTCAGAGCCATTTTCATGTTCCCTGTGCCAGATGCTTCAGTGCCTGCTGTAGAAATCTGTTCTGACAAATCACTACCAGGGAACAAAAGTTCAGCCGCAGAAACTTCATAGTTAGGATAGAACACTACTTTCAACTTATCGCCAACAGCGGGATCTTCATTGACGATCGCTGCCACATCATTGATCAAGCGAATAATCAGCTTGGCCATCCAATAGCCTGGCGCTGCCTTACCACCAAAGATTACTGTACGTGGCGTCACATCAGCTGCCTCACCGGAGCGTATGCGGTTATACAAAGTCACCACGTGTAGCAGATTGAGTAACTGACGTTTGTATTCATGAATCCGCTTAATCTGAATATCGAACAGACTATTCGGATTAAGCACGACACCGGTCAGCTTTTCTATCTTTTTGGCAAGTCGTACCTTGTTAGCAAATTTAACCTCACGGAAAGCTTTACGGAAATCAGCGTCATCTGCCAATGGTATGAGCTTTTTCAGCATACCGAGATCGCGCTGGAATCCATCGCCCAACACCGAAGTAATCAGCGAAGTTAATCCTGGATTGCACTGATTAAGCCAGCGACGTGGCGTAATACCGTTAGTGATGTTAATAATTTTGCCTGGATAGATACGATCGAAATCAGCAAATAAAGTAGTTTTCAGCAATTCACTGTGTAATGCGGCAACACCATTCACCGTATGACTACCCACGACGGCCAAGTGCGCCATACGAACGCGTCGACCATGCGTCTCATCGATAATTGAAACTCTGCGCAAGAGATCGGTATCCCCTGGGAAATGATGGTTCACGAACTGCATGAATTCGTGGTTGATTCTGTAGATGATATTCAGGTGACGTGGCAACAACATACTGAAGAGTTCCACACTCCAGGTTTCCAGTGCCTCAGGCATTAACGTGTGGTTGGTGTAGGCAAAAATCTTATTGGTCAATGTCCATGCATGACTCCATTCCAGATGGTAGTTATCCACCAATTGATACATCATTTCTGCGACTGCAATTGCAGGGTGCGTGTCATTCAACTGGATTGCGATTTGTGCTGGCAGCTCATTCCAATCACTGTGGTTAGAAAGGAAGCGACGCAAAATATCCTGTATGGAAGCCGACACAAAGAAATATTGCTGCTTAAGGCGTAATTCCCGTCCAGATGCAGAACTATCATTTGGATAGAGAACCTTAGAAATATTCTCAGTACCGTTACGTTCTTCAACTGATTTTTCATAATTACCATCGTTGAAATGACGCAAATCGAATTCACGTGTTGCCTTGGCCGACCACAGGCGTAAATTATTGACAGTTGGCGTGCCGTAGCCAGGGATAGGCACATCGTATGCCATTGCAACCACGTGCTCAGCATCCACCCAACGATATTCAATCCCACGCTCGGTATCTATCTCTACAATCTTGCCGAAAAAGTTAACCGTGTAGGTACTTTCAGGACGCTGGAATTCCCAGATATTGCCGTAACGCAGCCAGTTATCAGGATTTTCCACTTGCTGGCCATGATTGATGGTTTGCTTGAACATACCGTATTCATAGCGAATCCCATAGCCAGTACCAGGAATATCCATGGTGGCCATTGAATCCAAGAAACATGCAGCCAGGCGGCCAAGGCCGCCGTTACCTAATGCGGCATCACTTTCCATCTCGACAACATTTTCCATATCTCGCCCCAAAGCGGAGAGACCATCACGAACTTCTGACTCTATGCCCAGATTTAGTGCGGCATTGCTCAGCATGCGCCCGATCAGAAACTCCAGTGACAGATAGTAAACACGCTTTGGTTTTTCATGATAATAGGATGACGCAGTCTTGGCCCAGCGCTCGACCACATGGTCACGCACTGTATATGCTGTTGTACCATACCAGTCTCTGGGAGTGGCTGTGGGATTGGTTTTGAAACAAGAAAAAGTCAGGTGATTCTGCAGAGCCTGAGCAATTGGTGTTTTCTCGGTAGTTAAATAAGTATCTTCATTCGGAGAAGATTTTTTAGTTGGTTTAGTAGTGCTCATACTTGGCTTCTTTCACGATGCATACTGGATTGATTGAATTATGTTCTGATTTTGTGAAAAGTAAGTGTTTGTCATTTCAAATCTAGCAAAAAGCAGACCCGTTAATCAGCCGCCCAATTGCCATAACCTTTAAACTGCTCAATAACCTCGGCCATCTCCTGCTTGCTGAGGATATATGGCTCGCCTACTTGCGATGCCAGCAGGTACTGCTGACACAATGTTTCAATTTCTATAGCCACATCCATGGCCTGTCTGAGGTCTTTGCCAATCGCAATCAAGCCATGGTTGGCAAGCAAGCATGCCCTGCGCCCTTGCAATGCCGCCAGAGCATGATCAGACAAAGCTTGCGATCCAAACAAGGCATAGGGTGCGCAACGTATGCTGTCACCTCCCGCCACGGCAATCATGTAGTGGAAAGGCGGAATATCTTTACGTAAACAAGCAAGTGTCGTGGCAAACATGGAATGCGTATGTACTACTGCCCCGATCTCTGGTTTCGACTGATAGATATCACGATGGAATCGCCATTCACTGGAAGGTTTACCCATTCCTTCATGCGTGCCATCCAGATGCATCTGCACCATATCATGTGGGGTCATTGCTAAGACGTCCATACCGGATGGGGTAATCAGGAAACCATGACCATCGCGCACACTGAGATTGCCAGACGTGCCACGGTTAAGGCCAATCTCCGATAATCCGCGTGCTGCTTCCAGTAAGGATTGTCTTAACGTCGTCATGTCTGCAAACCCTCTAAATCCGCTGGCGCATAAACGCCGGATTCAGTAATGATACCTGTGACAAACTTGGCGGGGGTAACATCAAATGCCGGGTTACACGCTTTACTGCCTTCGGGTAATAGACAAACCTGAGCAACATCGCCATTTCTCAATCTGCCTTGCACCCATGCCACTTCATCTTGGTCTCGTTCCTCAATTGGGATATCTTCCAGACCATCGCTGATGGTCCAGTCTATGGTCGGGCTAGGCACTGCTGCATAAAATGGGATATTGTTATCCGCCGCTGCCAGTGCCTTTAAATAAGTGCCTATCTTGTTACAGACATCGCCGGTTCTTGTCACGCGATCAGCTCCCACAATCACCATATCAACTTTGCCATGCTGCATGAGATGCCCACCAGCATTATCTGTAATCACCGTATGCGGCACACCATGCTGAGCCAGTTCCCAAGCAGTGAGACTAGCGCCCTGATTTCGCGGCCGTGTTTCATCCACCCATACATGTACCGGAATACCCGTATCAAACGCCATGTAAATGGGCGCAAGCGCAGTCCCCCAATCCACTGCCGCCAGCCAACCGGCATTGCAGTGCGTCAGGATATTGATGGTTTGATTTTTCACTGTGTATAAAGCAGTGATCAAGCCCAAGCCATGCTGGCCTATAGCCTGATTGATCTTGATGTCCTCTTCACAGATTGCTGCCGCTTCTGCCCAGGCCGTTATTGTCCTCCTGATGCCAGGCTCGGCAATGAGAGTCTGCCGCATACGATCAATTGCCCAACGCAAGTTAACTGCAGTCGGCCGACTGGCCAATAATGTCTCTGCGGCAAACTCCACATAGTCATCACTGTCATCTTCCACCATCGCAATCGCCATACCATAGGCAGCTGCGGCCCCAATCAATGGCGCGCCCCGAACCTGCATGGTTTTAATAGCCATCACCATTTGCTCAAGAGTCTCTATCTTGCGTATGGCAAATGCATGCGGCAGACAGGTCTGGTCTATGATCTCGACAAACTTACATCTAGCATCAGGCCAGATGGTGCGATATTGAATACTGTCAACCTTCAATCAACACCCCTCGCATAAATAATTATCTTGCATTTTTTCTGAAGCTAAATAAATGAATTTCCTATCCACAAAATCTGTGGATAATTTTGTGGATAGCTGTGACTTAAAAATGTAACTTACCATTCTGTAACGACTTTTTAAAAACGCTTAAATTTTAATCTGTTATTTTATTTATATAAATCATATGGTTACTGTATGTCATTGGATAATTAACATTTTTTTACACAACCTAAAGTAACACTTGAGGTGGTGTGCATAACTGAGCTATTTTTGGCAGTGCCTGAATGGCGTTAAGCCTTGTTTGGAGAACGATTTCAGACAACTCAACTGCGCGCAAATCTGCCAAAACCTGTGCAATTTTAGGCAGCTCTGCCGGGCTGTTTCTACCACGGTTTCCAAGCCATTCCGGTGGAATATCTGGGGAATCCGTCTCCAGCACGATCGCCTGTAAAGGCAAGCTGGATGCTAATTGACGTATATTTAAAGCACGTGAATATGTCATCGCACCACCAAATCCGAGCTTGAATCCCAGTTTGATAAATTCATTGGCCTGCTGGCTACTACCGTTAAAAGCATGAGCGATTCCACC